>Ga0213876_10002826_pt1 | contig 10102 bp, 6 predicted proteins | sample BarmaccomBMRX_R9_FD_160113 | JGI IMG/M metagenome (GOLD analysis project Ga0213876, IMG submission 160113) | Root-associated microbial communities from Barbacenia macrantha in rupestrian grasslands, the National Park of Serra do Cipo, Brazil - RX_R9 | ecosystem: Host-associated > Plants > Roots...
GCGCCGGCATTTGTCTCCGTCGCGCCGCGCGCCGGTTCGGGCAAAAACGCCAGCGCCGCGGCGAGCAACAAGCCCGGCGCGCCGGCCAGCCCGAACGCCCAGCGCCAGCCGTAAGCATGTTCAACGAGTCCGCCGAGCACGTAACCCAGCGCCGAACCTACCGGGATCGCGACGTAAAAAATCGTCAGCGCGTTGTTGCGCTTTTCCGCCGTGAACAAATCCGCGAGCCAGCCCGGCGCGAGCGTCGCGTAGCTGGCTTCGCCCAACCCGATCAAGACGCGGCAGGCGAGCAGCGCGCCGTAGCTCGGTGCCAGCCCGCTGAGGATCGTGCCCAGGCTCCAGACGAAGACGCCGGCGGCGGTCAGCCATTTTCTCGGAAACCGGTCGCCGAGATAACCGAAAAACGGCGACGTGACGAAATACCCCAGCATGAACGCCGTCGAGATAAAGCCCGCGTCGCCGTCGTTGAGTTGCAGGTCGCTTTTCAACGGCCCGAGCACCGCCGCGAGCACGAAGCGGTCGAGATAATTGAAAAGATTCAGCCCGGTGAGAAAAACCAGGCTGAGCATGGGCCGGGGCGCTCGCGTCATGAAGCCTTACAGACAATGCTGGCGGCGCGCGCTTGAACAGACAAAAGAAATTTTTCGATTCGTAACCAATCCAGGTCTCGCGCCCGATTTCATCGTGCCTGATTAGCGCGCGTTGGCTGGAGAGTTGCGCTTGCGGGCAGAACTCAGCTAAACCATCGGCGGCATGACTTCGATCCCTCCCGGCGCGACGATTGGCATTCTCGGCGGCGGCCAGCTCGCGCGCATGAGCGCGCTCGCGGCGCGGCGACTCGGCTACAACGTCCATGTATTCGAGCATCCGGCGGCGGACGCGCCGGCGGCGCCAGTCTGCGACCGTGCGGTGCGCGCCAGCTTTGACGATGCCGACGCGCTGGTTGATTTCGCGCGCGGCGTCGCGGTGGTCACGTTGGAATTTGAAAACATCCCGGTGAGCGCGCTTCAGGCGCTCGAAGCGCACGCGCCCGTGCGGCCGCACTGGAGCGTGTTGCAAACGTGCCAGCACCGCGAGCGTGAGAAATTGTGGCTGCAAAAGCACGGCTATCCGCACGCCGATTTTCGTGTCGTCAGCACCCCGGAGGAATTGCGGAGCGCCGTCGCCGCGCTGGGCACGCCGTGCGTTTTGAAAACCGCCGAGTTCGGCTACGACGGCAAGGGGCAGCGCAAGCTCGACTCGACCGACGAGGTGGCGCTGCACCAGGCCTGGCAGGCTTGGAGCCTCGCCGGAACGCGCGTGGCGAGCCGCGGCGTCGTCGAAGCGTGGGTCGATTTTGCTGCGGAACTTTCGGTGATTTGCGCCCGCAACCCCCGCGGCGAGATCGTCGCTTCGCCCGTTTTTGAAAACATGCACACGCGGCACATTCTCGATTTTTCCATCGCCCCGGCCCGTTTCCCACCCCAGGTCGCGGCGCGCGCGACGGACCTGGCGCGGTCGATCACCGAGCGCCTGGGAGTCGAGGGTTTGCTGGCGGTGGAAATGTTCCTGACCCACGCGGGCGAGATCATCGTCAACGAACTCGCGCCGCGCCCGCATAACTCCGGGCATTTGACGCTCGACGCCGCGGTGACCAGCCAGTTTGAACAACACGTCCGCGCGGTTTGCGCGCAGCCGCTCGGTCAGCCGGCGATGCTCTGTGCAGCCGTCATGGTGAACCTGCTCGGCGACCTCTGGCCCAAGGCCGGCGCGCTGCCGCCCGATTGGTCAGCCGTGTTGCGAGAGCCTGCGGCCAAGCTGCATCTTTACGGCAAAGCCGCCGCGCGGCCCGGACGAAAAATGGGGCACTGCACCGTGCTCGATGCGAAGGTGGAAACCGCGCTCGCGCGAGCCCGCGGAATCAAAGCCCAGTTGCAAGCGCAGGCTGACTGCGCGTGACGCCCGCACAAAGCGGGCAAGGCAATTTTATTTCGACCCCAACGCGACGAGCGCGCGGGCGAGCGTGCCCTTGCGGCGGTCGGCGGCATTTTTGTGAATCACGCCCCGTTTGGCGGCGCGGTCGAGTTCCGAGACGAGCGCCTGATAAGCCGCCTTTGCGGCGGCGGAATCTTTGCCAGCGAGTTGAGTGCGCAGACTTTTCGTGTGCGACTTGATGCCGGTAAGCACGCGACGGTTGCGCAAGGTGCGCGTCACCGTTTGACGAGCGCGTTTGGCGGCGGATTTCGTGTTGGCCATAATGAAAATAAAAAGGATGCGGGAAAATTGAGTAGAAAGCAGCCGCGCCCGGCGGCGGGGACGGAGACGATGCGCCAAGGCGGACGCGCTGTCAAAGCAGCAATCGCAGTCGCACAATGAGTGAGCGCGGATTTTTCAACAGCTCGCTCAAAGCGAGTCCAGCGCGGACCGCTTGAGGCTGCGCGCATTACTACCGCGGCCGTCGCCGGTGTCGGATTCCTCGTTATTCGTGGCAGGCCGCGGTTTGCCGACACTGTTGCCGCCGCGAGTCGCGGGCGGAGTGGAAGCCGTCGTCGGTCGGTCGGTGAGCAGCCGCGAGGGACTGCCGGCCCAATCGTTGCGGCGCGTGGTGCTGGTCACGACCGTTGGGCCGGTGGACCGGTGCGCCGGCGTGGGGTTCGCGGTGGCGGACGACGGAGCGTTATGGTTGTGCTCGGTCGCAGCGGCGGCCTCATCAGCTGGCGAAGCGCCCCCGGTAACCGCGACGCTTGACGATGGCGGCGCTGCGGATGCCGCCGGCTCGCGCGGCACCGTCGAATTGTAGGCGGAAAGTGCTTCCGAGCGCGTGCTGTCCAGAATTTGCACCTTGGTGCCAACATTCACCATGTCGTAGAGCTGGATCACGTCCCGGCTGCGCATCCGGATGCAACCGTAGCTGGCCGGCGTGCCAATGAGGTTTTCCTGCGGGGTGCCGTGAATGTAAATGCCACGCGAGAGCGCGTCGCGATTGCCGGGGTCCAACCCGCGGAGGGCGAGGATGCGGGTGACGATCGGATCGCGGCCAGGCGCGTTGACTTTCACGATTTCGCCCGTGCGAACCCGGCTTTTGAAGACGGCGCCGAGCGGTGCGCCGCCGCCGATTTTTTGCGCCACGGCGAGATTGCCGGTCGGCGTTTCGTAGTGCCGGCGATGATCGCCGAGGCCGAACTTGGAAGTCGAAATCGGATAGACGATGCGCGTGCCATCGGTGCGGACGACGGTCATTTTCTGGTCGCGCACGCTGACGATGACCAGCCGAGCCGGCGGCCCGCCATCGCCACCACCATATTCACTCGTGGCACAACCGCCGAGGGTCAGCACGGCCGCCGCCAACAGGGCGACGGCGCCACACCAGACCATTGAGCGCTGGCGGAGGAGGAGCTTTTTCAAAAACAAAAGGGCAAATGACGACGCGGCAAAAATCCGCGGTTGGGCGGCAAAGGCAGACGAGGGAGGATCAAAGACAACGCGTTCGTCCATCATCGGGCGCGAAAAAGTTGGCGGTTGAAATTTTATGCAGCGAACTCAGAGGAAGGGGTAGGCGGCTCGGCGGACGGCAGCGCGGCATGAGCCGAGCCGCTGCCGGAAGCAGGCCAGCGGGGCAGCCATTGCGAGAGCGAGCAGAAAGCAACGTAGCAAAAACCGGCCTGCAACAGGACGATAAATGGCAGCGTCGAATACTGGCCTTGCACGGCGGCGTGAACGCAAAAATACGTGAAATACGCCGCGAATGCCAGTTCAACTGCTGGTAAAATGGATTTTAAGGGCCGATACGCCGCGTGACGCCAGCCTTGGCGGCGGCGCTGGATGCCATATTTGGGCGTGCGCACAAAGCCGCTCTCGCGGTTGAAAAGAGCTTCGAGCACCGCCTTGGCGTTGTTCACCGCGAGGCCGACGCCGAGGATGAACACCATCGGAAACAGCAAGAGTTGCCGCGGCCACGAGTGCCGGTGCAGGGCGCGTTGCGTGCAGATGTGGACGACCACCGTCGAGACCCAGCCGGCGAAGAAGATCGGCAGATCAAAAAGGCAAAACCTCAGCCAGCCGCCGTGTTCCAGCGCCGCGCCGGCGGGCATGAGCAGCACGCAGAGCACGAGGAGGATGAGGTGACAAAAATAGCTCGTCAGATGCATCGTCGCCTCGACCTTCAACGCCAGCGGCAACGGCGCTCGCCAGATGCGCGGCAGCAGTTTTTTACAAGTCTGGATCGACCCCTTGGCCCAGCGGTGCTGCTGATTTTTGAAACCGTTCATGTCCACCGGCAATTCGCCGGGCGTGACGACGTTGGTGAGATAAACGAACTGCCAGCCGGCGAGTTGCGCGCGGTAGGAGAGATCGAGGTCCTCGGTCAGCGTGTCGTGCTGCCAGCCGCCCGCGGCTTCGATACACGTCTTGCGCCAGATGCCGGCGGTGCCGTTGAAGTTAAAGAACCGTCCCGAGCGGGAACGCGCCGTTTGTTCCAACAGGAAATGGCTGTCGAGGAACATGGCCTGGGCGCGGGTCAGCAGCGAATAGGTGCGGTTGAGATGGCCCCAGCGGCTTTGCACCATGCCCACCATTGGGTCGGTGAAAAAGTCGATGGCCGCCCGCAGCAGGCCCGGCCGCGGCACGAAGTCGGCGTCGAGAATGAAGATGAACTCTCCGCGCGCCGCGCGCAGCCCGCACTCCAGCGCGCCCGCTTTGAACCCCGTCCGATCCGTGCGGTGCAGGTAGTGAATTGCCAAACCCGGCCGGCGCGCCGCCTCGACGGCGATGGCCTGCGTTAAAATCTCCTGCGTGTCGTCGGTCGAGTCATCGAGCACTTGGATTTCCAGCTTGTCGGCCGGGTAATCCAATTGGCAAACGGCGCGCAAGAGCCGTTCGGCGACGTAGCGCTCGTTGAAAATCGGCAGTTGCACGGTCACCGCCGGCAACTCCACGAAACGCGCCGCCGGCCGAGGCACGTGCCGGCGGTTTTTCAGGAACAGATAAACGATCCAATACCGATGCACGCCATAGACAGATAGGCAGAGGAGCAACACCAAATAACAGACTGTCCAGGCTGAGCTTCCGAAAATCGCTGACATAATTTGAGCGGCATACGCGCGCCCGGCGGACCGCTTTGTGGCCGCCGGGTTTTTTGCGCGACATGATGGCCCAAGGCATCCACCCGTCAAGCGCAAACCCGCCCGCGGCGGCCGGGGCGCGCGGGCGCCGGTTGACGCCGGCACGGAGTCAACCAACCGTGGACGCGTCCTGCCCGATTGTGTTATCGGTGCCGGTGTCCAGTCGCGCAGCGCCCGGCGGACGAACTGGATTTTTCGAATGGCTGGCTTCCCACGCCAGCCTGCTCGCGCCGTGAAAAACTCCACCTTTGGCAAGCTTGTCAGCCGCGCCCGGCTGCGTCCGTGGCACCTCGCGCTGTGCGTGTTGCTCGTCGGCTGGGTGCCGGCACTGGTCGTGGCGTATCTGTCGCACACCGTCGTCAGCCGCACGCTGGAGGAGCGCATCAACGGCGACGCGCAGACGCTCGTGGACAGTCTTTCCAAATACGTGGAAGACAACGTCGTTCGCACGGGCGAGACGATGGATTATTTCCGCACGCTGCCCGCGACCGCCACCATTTTGCAAAACGCGGCCGCCGGCAATGGAAACGTTGCGCCGACGGAAACGGGTGCCGTCGCCCCCAGTGCAACGCCCGCGACGACAAATGCCGAATCCTCCTCCCGGCGCAACTCGCGCCGCCGCGGCGGCGGCGGCCCCTTGCTCACTCTGCCGTCTGGCGCGCACGGCAACGGCAACCCGGCTGCCCCAGCATCCTCCTCGCAAACGCCGGCCACGCCGCGAGCCGTGCCTCAAACGAACGCGCCCTTGCCCGGACCGCAGGAATGGCTCAGCGGCATCTATTATTCTCAAAGCCGCATCGACGGCATGTTTCTCACGGACGCCGAAGGCCGGCTGCTCGCCGCGGTGCCACCGGCGGGAGAGGATGTGAACGGGCGCGATTTTGCCAGTGACCAGTGGCGGCTCGGCGCGATGCGGCCGGGGGAAAGTTTTTACGTTTCGCCCGTCTATACCCGCCCGACCGACGGCCGGCTGGTGACTTCGACGGTCGTCGCCATCCACGACCGCACGGACGACCGGCTGCTGGGTTTCCTCGGCGCCGACACGCTGGTTGAACGCATGGGCCGGCGCTTGGACACGATCGACATCACCCGGCGCCGGTTTGCGATGCCGCAGCTCATCGACCAGAACGGTTTCCCGCTCTTCACCGAGACGCTCACGCCCAGCGCGCTCGGCCGCGCCGCCGCGCCGACCCCGCTGCGCGCGGCCACCCGGCGCGGGGCTTCCGGCAGCCTGCAAATCGGCGCGACGCTCTACACCTTCAGCCCGGTGGGCAAGACCGGCTGGAGCGCGGTGCTGGAGGAATCGGCGGCGCTGACGCAGGGACCGGTGCGCAATCTCCGCGCGCAGACTTATCTCCTGGTGGGCTTGATCGTCGCCGGCTCGACGCTGGCCGCCTGGCTGGTCAGCCTGCTCTACCGCCGCCAGCTCAATGCCGCATTGGCGGTCGAGCGCGAGCAAATTTTCAGCGAAAAAATCCTCGCCACCATGGCCACGGGCATCGCCTTGATCGAGTCCAACGGCGACCGCTTGCTCCAGGCCAACGCGAGTTTTTTCACCATCGTCCGTTCTCTGGGCACGCTGCCCCCGGCCCTGCCGGTGACGAGTGCGCGCTTCGGCAGCCTGGGCATCGCCGATGTCGCCGCGTTGCACCGCGTGCAGCGCACGGGCACGATGTTTCAGGCGGTCGAGCAGCCGGTGACCGCGCCCGAGGGACAGACGATCTTTCTCACCACGGAACTGCTGCGGCTGCAAGATTCACAGGCGCGCACGCTCGGGGTGCTCTGCCTGGTGGAGGATCGCACGGCGGAGGTGACGATGCGGCAGGAATTGATCGACGCCAATACGGCGAAGGATCAATTTTTTGCCCAACTCTCGCACGAGTTGCGCACGCCGCTCTCGCCGGTAGTGACGATGGTCGCCGAGCTGGAGCGGCTGGCCGACGGCGAGGCGCCGGCCGATGCCCGCCGGGCGCTGGAGGTCATCCGCCGCAACGTCGAGCTGGAGGCGCGGCTGATCGACGATTTGCTCGACATCACCCGGATTCGCAGCGGCAAGCTCCAGCTCAATCGTCAAGTCGTCTGCGTCCACCGGGTCATTGAACTGGCCGTCGAAATCACCCGCGAGGAGTTGGCCGCCAAGCAGCTCCGACTGGACCTTCAACTCGAGGCAAAAGAACATCACACCATCGCCGACCCCGCGCGGTTGCAGCAGGTTTTTTGGAACCTGATCAAGAACAGCGTGAAATTCACCCCGGCAGGCCGTCGCATCGTGATTCGCACGTGCAATTTGCCCGTGGAAAACGGGACTTCATCCGCGAATGGAAAGCCGCCGCCCGCGTCGCGGCTGCACATCGAGGTCAGCGACGAAGGCATCGGCATCGCGCCGGAAAACCTGGACCGGATATTCCATGCCTTCGACCAAGGCCAAAGCGCCATCACTCGGCGGTTTGGCGGGCTTGGCTTGGGCTTGGCGATTTGCCGGGCCATGGTGGAGGCGCACGGTGGCCGCCTGTCTGCGGAAAGCGCTGGTGAAAACCAAGGCGCGACATTCCGAGTCGAGCTGATGTCCACCGCTGCGGAATTGCAGGAACCTGAGCGCCGGCTTTTGCCAAACGGCGTTGCGCCTGATGGCGCGGCACCGGCGTATCATTCCCCGTCGGATGCGGCCGCTCGCGCCGCGTCCAACCGTGCTGATTTAGAAATGCCGCGCCTGGATTCCAACCGCCCGCCTAGACCGCTTGCGTCCACTCCGAGGCGCGTGTTGCTCGTGGACGATCACTTGGATACTTGTTTGGGCATGAAGCTCCTCCTGCGCCGTCGCGGTTACGAGGTCACGATCGCGCACACGGTCGCGGAGGCGCTGGCGACCGCGGAGGGTGGAAAATTCGACCTGCTGATCAGCGACCTTGGGCTGCCCGATGCCACGGGCTTCGACTTGATGCAAAAACTCCGGGACCGGCCCAACGGCAGTCCGCCCGGCATTGCCCTCAGCGGCTTTGGCATGGAGAGCGACCTGGCAAAATCCGCGGCGGCCGGTTTCAGCGAGCATTTGATCAAACCCGTGAACTTTGAGCGGCTCGATGCCGCCATGCGCCGGCTGCTCGCACACGCTTCGGTGGTCGAGACCTCCTAGCCGGCATGGCGTTCTCGCGGCAGGGCAAGCTCTCTCCCAAAACGCAAACGGGCCGCGCTTGATCCAAGCGCGGCCCGGGAGGCGTTGAATTTCCTCCGTAAAACTTCTTTGATCCCCGCCCGGCTCGCTGACGGCTGGCCGCCAGCGGCCGGGCACTCGTTTTATCGCGTGATCGTGACGGCAGCCGTGTCCTGCGCCACTTGGAAGTTATCGTCCTGCGGCACGGTCACGAGCAAGGACGTGACCGTGGGCGGCACTCCCCGCACCGCACGGGTGGCGCTGCGGAGGACCACGATGTTCAGGTTCACATACTTGGCCCTGGCCGGGATCGTGACCGAGCCGGGGAGTCCCTGATAATCCACCCCAGCGACCGCGGTTCCATCCGTGCTCAAGGGCACCACCAGCGGTTGGGAAAGATCGGTGCCCGTGCGAGTGATGCGGACCGCGCCTGGCCGGCCGTTGGCGGCGTTCCTACTCACCGTCATGATGCTCACCACCGTGGAAGGCGCCACCACCGGGGCTGGATCACTGCTGCCGCCATTCCCGCCGCCGGTCGGCGCCAGGCTGCTGCCCGCCACGAAATCCACTTTCACGTTGTCGCCGCCGTAGTTGACCGTCTGGGTCTGTGGCGCGCTGAGGCCGCCGCCCGAGGCGGTGATGTTCATGGTGCCTCCGCCTGCGGGAAGCGGGATGGCGAAGCCGCCCGAACTCGAGGTCACCGCGTAATAGTCGCCACTGTCGGGCGCCACGACCACGCCGCCGAGACCTTCGCCCGGGTCATACTGGCCGTTGCCGTTGGTATCGGCATAGACCACGCCGACCAGATAAGACTGGTCCGCGTTGCTGGAAGTGCCGAAATCCTGTGTGACCACGTTGGGGCCGAAGTTCTTGATGCCCGAGGAGACAATGGAAATGCCGACCTCTTTGAACTGGTAAGAACCGTAGTTCATAAGGTTCATCCGATGATCGAGCGAGGGCACGCCCCAATCGACATTCAGACCGACGTAACCCATCAGCACGGTGGTGACGTAGGCATACACATTTTCTCCCAGCGCCGAGTAACCATTATAACCGGCCTGCACGATCCGTTGATCGAAAGTCGAGCCATCGCTGCCGACATGGCTCTGCATGCCGTGACTGGCTTGGTCGAGCGACTGCTCGCGGGAGGAGTCCATGAGCGCGCGGTTGAATGCCAGCGGCTGCCGTGGGGCGTAGCCCGCAAAGTCACTGGTCACCTGACTCTTGTTAATGTGGTAATAATTATAGTAACGCAGCACGTCAGCATCCGTGCAGGCTGCCAACCGCTGACCTTCCGCCGCCGGATTGGCGCGGGCGCGGTTGATCAACTCCAGCATGTATTGCTCGTCGTTGCTCGGATTACCGTGATCGTATTGCTGCGTTGGCGCAGCTTGGGACAAGGTCGAAGAGACCCACAGAACGCTGGCATTCAAGAATGCGCAGATAAAAGTGCGAGAATAAGAATTCATAAATGAGAGTAATGACTGAATGAACTCTCATAGTGCAGAATTGGTGCCAGTTTTGAGATTTTAACCTGCGCATATTCTCATCTCTGACCAAAATTGCTGAATAAATTCTCATTTTGATACGGATTTTCAGGTGTTTACATCATCTTTCAATGTAAATGGCCCGCTGCGACGACTGATAACAGATTTTCGCGTTAATGCGGATTGGTCGAATCATTTCGCTAAATTAAGAAATTTCTCAGTTTTTACTCCATTTCCTACCGACGCGCGCATTTGACCGTGGATTCCGGCGCTTGGTCATCGGCGCTCGACAATCTGTTTCCAAACGAAAGAAAAGCCCTTGGCCACCCACGACTTCTCTTCGATAAGTCTCCGTCTATGCTGGA
>Ga0213876_10002827_pt1 | contig 10101 bp, 8 predicted proteins | sample BarmaccomBMRX_R9_FD_160113 | JGI IMG/M metagenome (GOLD analysis project Ga0213876, IMG submission 160113) | Root-associated microbial communities from Barbacenia macrantha in rupestrian grasslands, the National Park of Serra do Cipo, Brazil - RX_R9 | ecosystem: Host-associated > Plants > Roots...
GTGGCTGCGGCGAATCCGGTGCTGGCACGACCACTGGTCCATCCCCAGGCCGGTGCTTCGATGACCGTATAGATCAGCGCAGAAACGCCGGCCGCCGACAGGATCAGACCGGGCAGATCGATGCGGGGCGCCCCGGGGTCGCGGGAGGTCGGCACGAACAGGATGCCGCCGGTGATGGCCGCCGCCGAGATCGGAATGTTGACCAGAAAGATGCTGCCCCACCAGAAGTGCTCGAGCAGCCAGCCACCGCTGATCGGTCCCACGGCCACCCCGACACCCACCATGGCCGCCCAGATTCCGATGGCCTTGGCCCGAGCTATCGGGTCGGTGAAGATATTGGTGATCAGCCCCAGCGTGGTTGGGAAGATCACCGCCGCGCCCACGCCCATGGCTGCCCGCGCGGCGATCAGCCCATCCGCCGAAGTCGCCGATGCGGCAATGCCGGAGGTGATGGCGAACAGCGCCAGTCCGGCGACGAGCCAGCCCCGCCTGCCGTACCGGTCGCTCAGGCTGCCGGCCGATAGCAACAGCCCCGACATGACCAGGGTGTAGGCGTCGACGATCCATTGCAATTGCGAGGTTTCGGCGCCCAGTTCACGCGACAGCGTCGGCAGCGCGACGTTGACGATTGTGGCGTCGATGCTGATGACGAAGACGCTGAGGCAGATCACGACGAGGGCGACGGCACGCATGACAAGCACTAAAGCTATGAGACAATATAATCAAGTATCAAGTAGAAAAATGTGTCTGCCGCTGTTAGGCTGGTCGAGTGCCCGTTCGCCGCAACTACAACCAGAACTGTCCCATCGCCCGCGGGCTCGACGTCCTGGGCGAGCGGTGGACCCTGCTGATCCTGCGCGAACTGCTCGGCGGGCCCCGCCGCTACGGCGATCTGCGTGCCGCCTTACCCGGCATCGCCACCAATCTGCTCGCCGATCGGCTCAAAGAACTACAAGACGACGGGCTGGTCGATCGCGCCGACCTGCCGGCCCCCATCGGGCGCACCGTCTACACCCTCAGCGACGTCGGCTGGCAGCGGGTTGTGCCGATCTTGCAGAGCATCGCGTGGTTCGGCCTGGACCGGCTCGATCTGGCAGGCGAGGGTCCGGTACCGCCGCTGAGCGGGTTCCTGGCGGGAATTCTGCTGGCCTTCGACACGGGTCGGGCCAACGGGTTAGCTGCGACGTACCGCGTCGAGATCGACGGTCGCCGTTTCGAGTTCGCGGTGCGCGATGGTCGCCTGGGTGCAGCTCGTGGCGAGCCGACCGTGACGGTAACCGCAAGTGCCGCCGACCTTTCCGCGGCACGCCTGGGTTCCACCGAAGCCAAGCGCAAGGCGGCACTGAGGCGCGTCGACTTCGACGGCGACCCGCGAGACGTCGACGCACTGCGAACCGTGTTTTCGCTCCACTAAACTCGGTGCCCGTGGAATCAACGTCGCCGCGACCGGTACTGGTGGTCGACTTCGGTGCTCAGTATGCGCAGTTGATCGCCCGTCGGGTGCGCGAGGCCCGGGTCTATTCCGAGGTGATCCCGCATACCGCCTCGGTCGAGGAGATCAAGGGCCGTGATCCGCTGGCCGTGGTGCTCTCCGGTGGACCGTCTTCCGTCTACGCCGCCGGGGCCCCGCAACTGGATCCGGCGCTGTTCGACCTCGGGGTGCCGGTGTTCGGCATCTGCTACGGGTTTCAGGCTATGGCGCAGGCGCTCGGCGGGACCGTCGCCCACACCGGCACCAGCGAGTATGGCCGCACTGAGTTGAAAGTGCTTGGCGGGGAGCTTCATTCGGGCCTTCCCGAAACCCAGCCGGTGTGGATGAGCCACGGTGACGCGGTGACGGCCGCGCCGACCGGGTTCGACGTCGTGGCCAGCAGTCCGGGCGCCGCGGTGGCCGCCTTCGAGGCTCGAGACCGGCACCTGGCCGGGGTGCAGTATCACCCGGAGGTGATGCATACCCCGCACGGGCAACAGGTGCTCAGTCGGTTTCTGCTCGACTTCGCGGGGTTGACCCCGGAGTGGACCCCGGCCAACATCGCCAATGCGCTGGTCGAGCAGGTGCGTGCCCAGATCGGCGACGGCTACGCGATCTGCGGGCTGTCCGGCGGGGTGGACTCGGCGGTAGCCGCGGCGCTGGTGCAGCGTGCCATAGGTGACCGTCTGACCTGCGTCTTCGTCGACCATGGCCTGCTGCGTGCCGGCGAGCGGGAGCAGGTGCAGCGCGATTTCGTCGCCGCCACCGGCGCCAAGCTGGTCACCGTCGACGCGGCGGAGACCTTCCTCGAGGCGCTCTCGGGTGTGGTCAACCCGGAGGGCAAACGCAAGATCATCGGCCGCCAGTTCATCCGGGCCTTCGAGAGTGCCGTGCGAGACATCGTGAGCGACAACAGCATTGACTTCCTGGTGCAGGGAACCCTGTATCCCGACGTGGTGGAATCGGGCGGGGGCAGCGGCACGGCGAACATCAAGAGTCACCACAACGTGGGGGGACTGCCCGACGACCTGAAATTCAAACTCGTCGAGCCGTTGCGGCTGCTGTTCAAAGACGAGGTGCGCGCGGTCGGGCGGGAGCTGGGCCTGCCGGAGGAAATCGTTGCGCGCCAGCCATTTCCGGGCCCGGGTCTGGGTATCCGGATCGTCGGTGAGGTCACGGCCAAACGGCTGGACACGCTGCGGCGTGCCGACTTGATCGCCCGCGAGGAACTGACCGCCGCGGGCCTGGATAACCAGATCTGGCAGTGTCCGGTGGTGCTGCTGGCCGACGTCCGCTCAGTCGGGGTGCAGGGCGACAATCGCACCTATGGTCACCCGATCGTGCTGCGGCCGGTGTCCAGCGAGGACGCCATGACCGCCGACTGGACGCGGGTGCCCTACGACGTGCTGGAGCGCATCTCGACTCGGATCACCAACGAGGTCGCCGAGGTCAACCGCGTGGTGCTGGACATCACCAGCAAGCCGCCGGGCACCATCGAGTGGGAGTAAGCGGACCTGTGCCTGTCAGGACACTATCAGGACACGAATTCGCTTTTGCCGTAGGTAATTTGGGACGCGCTCCAGTTGGCACCCGTTTCGGCGACCAGCCGGCGGGCAACGTCGAGGTCGCCGTTGCCCGCAATCAGGATCAGGGTGCGGTCGGCGGTGGTCACGGAGCCCCCGCGTAGTCGTTCGTGGGCGGCGGAATCGGCCGCGAACGCATCCCGGAAGCGTGCGATGTCGATGCCAGGCACGGTGATGACGGCCGCGTTCGCTTCCGGCACCTGCGGCAGGTAGTCGAAGGTGAGCACGGCCTCTTGATGAAATTGGTCGCGCAGCGCGACGGCTATGTTGTGCAGGGTGGGTTCGTCGGGACCGCACAGATGGAATTCGCGCGAGCGCTCATAGCTGGTCTGGTGTAGCTGGGCCGACCAGAACACCCCGTCGAGCAGGGTCGATCCCGTCACCGCGGCGCCGTTCAGTGCGATCGTCATGTCGGCCTGGAGCTCCTCGTCGGGGGCGAACACCTCGGCCGTCCGGCAGGGTTCCACGTCCCCTCTGGCTGGGATAACCGCCCCAACTGTGCCACCCCACATCAGTGGCCACACCAGCATCAGAACGGCTCCGCGGGATCGCACAAGGCAGCGTCTCACGCGCCTTGACGCTTGTCGGAGGACAGGTGTTTAATTCGAACAAATATTCGAACAAGCCCGAATGGAGGCTAGTCATGACTGCGGCTCTCGCCTCCGCCCAACCCCATGAAAACCGCGCTGACCAGCTCGAATCTCTGCGGAGGCGAATGGCGGCCATGTCGGGCAGGCACGCCCACTCCGACGATCTACTGCCGGAGCCGGCCTGGCCGATGGCGTTGCCCAGGGGGACGGTCGCGATGCTGTCGGGAGCCCGGTCGCTGCTGCTACGCATGGTGGCCGAGGTGACGGCAGGCGGGGGCAACGCCGCCATCGTCGGCCAGCCGGATATCGGACTGCTGGCCGCCGTGGAGATGGGCGCTGACCTGAGCCGGATCGCGGTGGTCCCGGATCCCGGGAACGATCCAGTGGATGTGGCCGCGGTGCTCATCGACGGCATGGATCTGGTGGCAGTCGGTCTGGGCGGGCGGCGGGTGTCGTGGACCCGGGCTCGGGCGGTGGTGGCCCGTGCCCGCCAAAAAGGTTGCACCCTGTTGGTCACCGACGGTGATTGGCAAGGGGCACCGACGCGGCTGGAGGCCCGGGTCTGCGGTTACGACATCACCCCAGGTCTTCGGGGGGTGCCCGCCCCAGGATTCGGGCGAATCAGCAAGGTGCGGCTACAGATCTGCCGATCGCGAACCGGGTGATGTCAGGGTGGGTGCTTCTCGGGTGCTGGCGGTCTGGTGCATGGACTGGCCCGCGGTCGCCGCGGCCGCGGCCGCGGACCAGCCCGCGACGGCTCCGGTCGCGGTCACGTTGGCCAACCGGGTGATCGCGTGCTCGTCGGCCGCGCGTGCGGCCGGAGTGCGGCGGGGCTTGCGGCGCCGGGAGGCGGCGGCCCGATGCCCGCAACTGCACATCGCGGCCGCCGACGCCGACCGCGACGCCCGCTTCTTCGAAGGGGTGATCGCGGCGGTGGACGATCTGGTGCCCCGCGCCGAGGTGCTGCGGCCCGGGCTGCTGGTGTTGCCGGTGCGCGGGGCGGCCCGCTATTTCGGGTCCGAGCAGCAGGCGGCCGAGCGGTTGATCGACGCGGTGGCCGCGGCCGGCTCCGAATGCCAGGTCGGGATCGCCGACCAGTTGTCCACCGCGGTCTTCGCCGCGCGTGCGGGCCGCATCGTGGAGCCGGGTCAGGACGCGCGATTTCTGTCGCTGCTGTCGATCCGCCAGCTCTCCACCGAGCCGAGTCTGTCCGGTCCGGGGCGCGACGAGCTGACGGATCTGTTGTGGCGGATGGGGATCCGCACCATCGGTCAATTCGCCGCGCTGTCCCGCAGCGACGTGGCGTCCCGGTTCGGTGCCGACGCGGTGGTCGCCCATCGGTTCGCCCGCGGCGAAGCAGAGCGGGGGCCGTCCGGGCGGGAGCCGCCGCCGGAACTGGACGCCGTGCTGGACTGCGATCCGCCGATCGACCGGGTCGATGCCGCGGCATTCGCCGGACGCTCATTGGCCGGCGCGTTGCACCAGGCGCTGATGGCTGCCGGAGTGGGTTGCACCCGGCTGGCCATTCACGCCGTCACCGCCAAGGGCGAAGAGCTGGAACGGGTATGGCGGTGCGCCGAGCCGTTGACCGAGGACGCCACCGCCGACCGGGTGCGCTGGCAACTGGACGGGTGGCTGAACAATCGGACCACTGGTGGCCCGCCGAGGGATGCACCGGTGACGATGCTGCGACTGCAAGCGGTAGAGGTGGTGTCCGCCGGGGCGTTGCAGTTGCCGCTTTGGGGTGGTCTCGGCGAGGAGGACCGACTGCGGGCCCGTCGGGCGCTGGTGCGGGTGCAGGGCCTGCTCGGCCCGGAGTCCGTACAGGTGCCAGTGCTGTCCGGCGGTCGCGGGCCGGCCGAGCGCATCACGTTCACCCCGCTCGGCGACGAGCCCGTCCCACAGGCCGATCCGGATCGGCCCTGGCCGGGCCAACTGCCCCAGCCATCACCCGCGGTGTTGGTCGATGACCCGGTGGAGTTGCTCGATGCCCACGGGAACCCGATACGGGTGACCAGCCGGGGGATGTTCTCGGCCGACCCGGCGCGGCTGACCTCCCGTGGTCGAGACGACAGGCTGCGCTGGTGGTCTGGACCCTGGCCGGTCGACGAGCGGTGGTGGGACGACCGGGGTGGGGCCGGACTCCCAGCGCAGCGGGGGAGCCGCACCGCTCGTGCCCAGGTGCTGCTGGAGAGCGAGCGCGCGCTGCTGCTGTGCTACCGACAGAGGAGGTGGTATCTGGAGGGGATCTACGAGTGACGGGCGTGATCAGGGAGGACAGGCGACCCTGTCGAGCGGTGGCTGGATGCCTATCCGACGGAGCGGTTCTTGCGCTTTTCCAGGAAGTTCGCCCACGAGACGACTTCGGGATGCTGTTTGAGCAAGGCCCGGCGCTGCCGCTCGGTCATGCCGCCCCACACGCCAAACTCGACCTTGTTGTCGAGCGCGTCCGCCGCACACTCCTGCATGACGGGGCAGTGGCGGCAGATAGCCGCGGCCTGGCGTTGGGCGGCACCCTGCACGAAGAGTTGGTCAGGATCTGTGTCCCTGCATAGGGCCTTCGATACCCAGGCCCGTTCTCCAGCGTCCTCTGGATGGGTATTGGTTACGGCGACAAGGTTCGTTCTCCGCGCGACCGGGCGCGTACCAGACATGCGCTTCCCCTTCCTCTCGGCCGCGATGGCGGCCGCCCCCCTCAGGAACGACCATCGTGCGTGATCTGAATCTCGCCGTGCCTTCCAAGTTAAGTACTTAGGCATCAATTCGCAAACAAATCGGAATCTTTTTATGGTACAAACGTGCCATGCTTGTCTTTGCGACATGCCATTCTCCTCGGCCGTCGTGATCTTTGAGCCAGTGCGAGGTGTCGAGAACTCGCCTCCAGCCGCAGCTCATTGAGATGCGCGATGCGCCAGAGTCGTTGGTTGGCAAGTTCTTTGCCGCTGGGGCAGACCCTTGGGCAGACCCTAGGCCGACGAACTGGGTGGCTTTTCCACGACGATGCCCAGTGGGTTGACCGTGCCAAGGGGCCGCGCCGCGGGCGCGGACACGGTTCACGGCGGAGCTGACCCACCTCGAGGCGGTCGGCGGTGCTGGATCAGATTGAAGCGGCCGCCTTCGCGCCGAGCGTGAACTGGGGGCGAGAATTCCGCCTAAATCTCGCCCCCAGATCACGCTCGGCGGGAGAGCGCAAGCCCGCGCGCGAACGCCGCGACCCGTTCGACGAACCGGTCGAAGAACACCGCCGAGTCGACCTCCACGCCGATTTGCGAATTGGGTTCTCGGCTTCCAGACCAGTCGGCGGTCGTCATGCCGTCCGTCGGTCCGACGTCCACCGTCGCGAGCCGGGTTGTCACCAACTGTGGGTCCAGCGCCACCGCGGCGGCCAACGGGTCATGCATATATGCCATGTATCCGTGCCCGCGGTACTCGTGCGACTCGAAGTAAAACCGCATCGCGTCCTCGACCACCCGAAGCAACGGAGACGGAGACGGACAGCCCGACGCGAGCTTGCCCAGGATCTCCGGTGTCATCGCGACGCGCCGAGTGAGGTCCAGCCCGCACACGATCGGAAGTTGTTGCTGTCCCGTCCAGGCCGCGAACACCTCGGCCGCCGCCTCGGGATCCACCCTGATGTTCCATTCGGCCACCGAACTGACCTGGCTGTCGAACACGCCGCCCATGATCACCAACCGACCCAACAGCGTCGGTAGGGCGGGTTCCGCACGCAGCGCCAGTGCCAGGTTGGTCAGCGGCCCGGTGACCAGGCCGATCAGCTCGCCGGCATGGGCGTGCGCCGCATGCAGCCAGGCCGTGGCGGCGTCGTAGCGGGTCAGTTGCCGCCGGGTAGCCGGCAACTTGGCATACCCTAAACCGTTGGGCCCGTGATATTTTGCGTGGTTATGCCACCGGCCGCTCAGCGGTTCGTCAGCACCTTTGGCTACGGGTATGTCTGCGGCTCGGCACAATTCGAGCAAGCCGAGATTGTTCGCGCAGACCTGCTCCACCGCGATGTTTCCGCCGGTCGAAGCGATGCCCACCACCTGTGCGTCGGCGCTGGCCAGCAGATATATCAACGCCATGGCATCGTCGATACCGGTGTCGACGTCGACGAACACGGCGCTCACCGTGGTAACGATATACCGGGAAGCTGTCCGAATTTCGCGAGACAGACTCATCGATGCGGGAAGACGGCTTCAATTTGGAGACGCGTCTGTCCGCCTTCCGGCCGTGGGAGGCCCACAGGCAAAGAATGGCTACCAGTGCACGCCTGGAATGCGGCGCACCAACCGCTTGACCGGCCTGGGGACACCCATCCGGGTAACGGCGCGGGCGGGGCGGTTGGGCCTGCGGGGTGCCGCCGCATCTTGCACATCGGACGAAACCCCGCGCGCCGCAGGCGAATCGGGGTAGCCGAGATAGAGCTGGTGCAGAAGTCGTCGCGATATCCTCGGCGCGAAATAGTTTCCGGCCTCGGCCAGGGTGCCCAGGGGGGTGTCGATGCGCGCCGGTTTTTCGATCAGGCCGCGCACGACCATCGCCGCCGCGCGTTCCGGGCTGATCGCCGGCACCGGGTTGAGCCGTCTGGACGGCACGATCATCGGCGTGGCCACCAGTGGCATGTGGATGTTGGTGAAGGTGATGTGGTCGGACAGCGTCTCGGTGGCGACCACGTCGGCGAACGCGTCCAGCGCTGCCTTGGTCGGCAGGTACGAGCTGTACTTGGGATTGCGGGCTTGCACCCCGGCACTGGACACGTTGACGACGTGACCGAATCGGCGTTCACGCCAGTGCGGCAACAGCGCTAAAACCATCCGCACCGAGCCGAAGTAGTTGACCGCCATCACCCGTTCGTAGTCGTGCGTTCGGTCAGTAGCGTTGACAACCGACCGGCGAATCGAACGGCCGGCGTTGTTCACCAGGTAGTCGACGTGATCGAACCGACCCAGGATGTCCTTGACGGTGTGCTCTACCGACACCGAATCGGTGACATCGCAGGTAAAGGCGTGGGCTTGTCCGCCATTGGTGCGGATCTCGGCGACCAGCGTGTCCAGCGCTTCAGCGTTGCGGGCCAACGCGAACACCGTCGCGCCGCGTTCCGCGACGGCGATCGCCGAAGCGCGTCCGATGCCACTGGACGCGCCGGTGATGATGACGTGGCGGCCGACCAGCGGCCCGTTGGGATCGTCGCGCCGGGCACGGTTGGGATCGAGATGCTCTGCCCAGTACCGCCACAGCTTGGGTGCATAGCTCTTGAACTCGGGACAGTCGATACCGGTGCCGTGCAACGCCTTTCGGGTCGCATCGGACGCGAAGGTGGGGGCCAGGTCGACGACGTCGAAGACCTCGGCGGGGATCCCCAGCTGGGTGGCCGCCATGTTGCGCAGCACCTTGGCGCGACCGCGGACCTTCAGCACCGGCGTCGCCACCGAGCGTGGCAACGCCCCACGCACCGGCGGCAGTCCGGCCGCGCGGGCGATCCCGCGGTAGATGCCGCGCAGCCCGATGGTCTTCGGCGCGGTCAGATGAAACGCCCGCCCGTCCAGGCCGTCGGCGTGCATCAGCGCGACCAGCGCGTTGGCCACGTAGTCGACGGGGACGATGTTGGTGCGCCCGGTGTCAGGCAGCAGCATCGGGGTCAACGATGGCAACGCGGCGAGCTTCGCCAGTGCGCCGAAGAAGTAGTACGGCCCGTCGATCTTGTCCATCTCGCCGGTGCGTGAATCGCCGACCACGACCGCCGGCCGATAGATCCGGTAGCGCAGTCCGGGTGTGCGGCGCACCAGCGACTCGGCCTCGAACTTGGTCTGGTGATAAGGGGTCGGCAGTTGCTGGCCGACGTCGAAGTCGTCCTCCGTGTACTCCCCGCGGAAATCGCCGGCAACCGCGATCGACGACACGTGGTGAAACGTGGCGCCCAGTCGGCGCGCCAGGTCGATGGCGGCGCGGGTGCCCTCCACGTTGGCCGCCCGCTGCTCGGGCTCGCCGGCGGTGATGTCGTAGATCGCCGCACAGTGCACCAGATGGTCGACGTCACCGAGCTCCGCGAGGGCCGCGTCGGCCAGTTCGAGCTCTGTCAGATCACCGACCAGCGGTTTGACCTGTTCGTTCCACGCGGTCGTCAGGCGTTCGAAACGGCCGAGCGACTCGCGGCGGACCAATACCCAGACCTCGGCGTCGGGTCGGGTGTCGAGCAGACGGGAGATAATTCGACGCCCAATAAACCCGGTACCGCCGGTAACGACATACCGCATGCAGCCCATCGTGGTGGCTGGCGCCGCAAGCGTCAACTGCGCCGCGCCCGGCTGCGCCGCGCTCGCGACCGCCGCGGTTGGATGGCGACGGCCCGCCGCGCCCGGCTGCGCCGCGCTCGCGACCGCCGCGGTTGGAAGTCGACGGCCCGCCGCGCCCGGCTGCGCCGCGCTCGCGACCGCCGCGGTTGGAAGTCAGCTGAAGT
>Ga0213876_10002828_pt1 | contig 10100 bp, 8 predicted proteins | sample BarmaccomBMRX_R9_FD_160113 | JGI IMG/M metagenome (GOLD analysis project Ga0213876, IMG submission 160113) | Root-associated microbial communities from Barbacenia macrantha in rupestrian grasslands, the National Park of Serra do Cipo, Brazil - RX_R9 | ecosystem: Host-associated > Plants > Roots...
CGAGCCGATTGACCTCGAACTCGACCTCGGCAGACGCATGCTCTACTGGACTGACCGCGGCAACCCGCCGCGGGGCAACACCGTGAGCCGCGCGGCGCTGGACGCGCAGCCCGGCGGAGGGCCGGAGATTCTCGTCGGCGACCTGATGGAGGCCATCGGGCTGTCGCTCGACCTGAAGGGCGGCCGGATGTTCTTCTCCGACCTCGGCGGCTCGGTCTACTCCGCCAGACTGGACGGCTCCGAGAAGAGGGCGCTGACCTTAGCGCAGGGGAACCTGACCGGGGTCGCTTACGCCGGCTTGAGGTAGCTCAAGTCGAATCGGATGAGTCCGAAGATAAGGGAGAGTCATAAATGCCCTATATTACTGTCGGTCAAGAAAACTCAAGCGACATCAATCTCTATTACAAAGACTGGGGCGAGGGGCAGGCGGTCGTCTTCAGCCACGGCTGGCCGCTCTCGGCCGACGCCTGGGAAGACCAGATGCTCTTCCTCGCCGAGCGCGGCTTTCGGTGCATCGCGCACGACCGCCGCGGCCACGGGCGTTCCAGCCAGCCGTGGGCCGGTAACGATATGGACACGTACGCCGACGACCTTGCCAAACTCGTCGCGGCGCTCGATCTCTCGGACGCCATTCACGTCGGCCACTCCACGGGCGGCGGCGAGGTGGCGCGCTACATCGGCCGTCACGGCACGGGGCGAGTCGCGAAAGCCGTGCTCATCGGCGCCGTCCCGCCGCTGATGCTCAAGACCAAAGCGAACCCCGGCGGCACCCCCGTCGAGGCGTTCGACCAGATTCGTGCGGGCGTGCTCTCCGACCGCTCGCAGTACTTCAAAGACTTGAGTGCGCCCTTTTACGGCGCGAACCGCGAGGGCGCGAAGGTCTCGCAGGGGCTGCGCGATTCGTTCTGGTTGCAGGGGATGTTGGCCGGGCACAAGGCCGCCTACGACTGCGTCAAGCAATTTTCGGAGACGGACTTCACCGAAGACCTGAAGAAGATCGACGTGCCGACGCTCATCCTCCACGGCGATGACGACCAGATCGTGCCGATTGCCGGCTCGGCGCTGCTCTCCGCCAAACTCGTCCAAGGCGCGAAGCTCAAAGTGATTCCCGGCGCGCCGCACGGGATGTGCTCGACGCTGAAAGACCAGGTCAACGAGGAGTTGCTGGCGTTCTTCCAGCAAAGCAGTGAAGCGGCGGCGTAATCGGCAAGGCGACCGACCGCGTTTCATTCGACTCGGACGGAAGCCGCCGGGTCGAAACCGCGCTCGCCCTCGGCGATCTGACGGAGGACGCCCCGCTGCTGCGCATCCACTCGCAGTGCTTCACCGGCGAGGTGCTCGGGTCGCTTCGGTGCGACTGCGGAGAACAAATGGAGATTGCGATGCGCTGACGCAGGCCCTAATCCGTACGAATTGCTCCTCGCCGCGCTGAGGACGTGTGCGGGCATCACCGTCCGAATGTACGCCGACCGGAAACCGTGGCCCCTTCAGGGAGTGCACGTAGTGCTGTCATGGGCGAGAGTGCATGCCGAAGATTGCGCCGGGTTCGAGACAGAGGGCGGGATGGTGGACGGAATCGAAATGGAAATCTCCTTCTCCGGCGACCTGTCCGAAGAGCAGCGGCGGAGGTTGACGGAGATCGCCAACAAGTGTCCGGTTCACCGCACGCTGAGTTCTCCGATTCCGATTCACACGCGTCTGCGCGCGTAACTCCCGGCCGACATGAGCGTCGCGTGATTGTGAAAGAGGGATGAGCAGAACAAAAACCGTCATACCGATTCTGCTGGCGCTCGGGTTTTTGCTGGCCCCGAAATCCTCGCAAGCTCAGGATGGACTCCCGAGTCAGCCCTCCGAGGTTGCGTCTGGAATCGAAGGAGCCCCGGCAGCGCCTGCGGACAGCAAACCTGCGAAGGAGAGCCGCTGGTTCACAAGAATCGGAGTTGTCGGAGCCTTCTATCACTCCAATGCGAGGACGAGCAACAATTTCACCGTATCGTTCGATGTCGGTTATAACATCACCAAAAACATTGCCGCGTCGGTGACTGTCGGCGTTCCGCCAAAGCCGCACATCACGGGAGAGGGGGCGGTCGCGTCATTGGGCGTGCTCGGAAAAGTTCGATACGGGCCGGTCTTTTTCACCGGCTCCTACCGCTTCCCAAAGGTGGGCCGAGTTCGACCCTACGGCGGCGGCGGAGCGGCGTACGCAATCATCTTCAAGGAGTTCGACGGCAGCGTCACGCAGCTCGGCGTTCACAACAACTGGGGGTCGATTCTGCAAGGCGGTGTAGAATATGAAGTGAATAAGAAGTACGACCTCTTCTTCGACTTCAAAGAGATTTGGCTGGCGGTTGACGCGCACGGGCAGCTGAGCGGGAATATCCCGGTGAAGGCTCGCGTGAAATTGAATCCTTCCCTCGTTTCGATGGGGATTAAGTTTCACTTCCACTAAGTCGTCGCGCCCTGAAATGATGAATCAATGATTGAGCTGTTGATTGACCAGAGGCGGAGCCGTCTCACCAGCTTCGATGTCGGGCGCGTTCTGCCTTCCCGGAAGCGGCACATGGTCGGGCCGTTCATCTTCTTCGACCACATCGGCCCGGTCGAGCTGCCGAAGGGTTGAGGGGCTAATTGCCTGGCGCTTCGGCCGGTCTTCCCTGTGCCGGCGCGGGGCTCGTTCTTCGATAGTAGCGGCGGCTGATGAGTCGCACGTAGTTTTCCGTCTCTTTGTAAGGCGGAATCGTCTGGCCGTAGCGGATGACCGCGCCTTCACCGGCGTTATAGCCGGCCAGCGCGAGGTCAACGCGTCCGTGGAATAGTCGCAGCAAGTCCTTCAGATAGCGAGTCCCGCCCGAGATGTTTTGCGCGGGGTCATTCGCGTCAGTCACGCCGTAACGCGCCGCCGTGCCGGGCATCAACTGCATTAACCCTTGAGCGCCTTTCGGGCTGAGCGCCGTCAGGCGAAAGCTCGACTCCTGATGAATCACGCAATAGATGAGATACGGGTCAACGCCGTAGCGCGCGCCGTTCCGGCGAATCAACGCGTCAACCACGGCGTTGCCGGTCGTCCACGGAGGAGAGTTTTGAGGGAGCGCGGCCACGTCGGCGTCCGGCGGCGCGTCCGTTGGCGGTGGTCGCCGGGCCTCTGCAATCACCACCTCCGCCATCGCAATCTGTTCGCGTACCTCATCCACTTTCGCCCGCGCCTCGGTCACGTCGCCGTTCGTCGTCTCGTACTCCCGGCGTGTGATTAAGCCCTCCGTGAGCAGTTCCTTCCAGTTAGCGGAGCGCTCGGTGAGCTTCCGCAAATTGTCTTCATACAACGACAGGAGCTTTTGCAGGCCGGCCTTATGCTCTTCGCTCGCTTTGATGAAATCTTCCCTGAACTCCTCGACGGAACCTGCCTGTTGTACCCGTTCGGTCTGTGACTGTGCGTTCCGCCGGGCCGTCGGTTCCTGCGCCCGTCCGGCCCCGTGGGTTGTCAACAGGAGTATGACGGCGAAAGCGTATGTACGGCTTCTAAGCCTCATGTAAATTGACCTGCTTCGCCTCTTCGTCTTTCGGGTCGATGATGATGCGCGCGGCGCGGTCGTGCGTGAGCGCCGACCAGCCCCAATTCCACAGCGTCTCGATTCGGTTGCGCACCCCGCTCAGCAGCGCCAGGTGGACGCCCAGCCACGCGAAATAAGCCAGCGGGCCGTGTAGTGTCATCTTGTTCGGGAACTCCACGACCGCGGAGCCGCGCCCGATGGTCGCCATGAAGCCCTTGTCCCAATACTTGAACGGCTGACCCGGCTCGTCCAGTAAGCGGCGGGCTATCTGCCGCCCGACGTGCTCGCCCGACTGCATCGCCACCGACCCGAGTTGCGGCAGCACCTTACCGTCCGAGGCCACCTCGCCCATGTCCCCCACGACGAATATCTCCGGGCGGTCGGGGGTGCTCAGATCTGCATTGAGCTTGACGCGCCCGCCGCGCCCTTGCGGCAGTCCGAGCATGTCCGCGAGCGGGTTGGCGCGCACGCCGCCCGCCCAGACGAGCGTCTGCGTCTTGATCTCTTCGCCCGACTTCAAGCGCACGAAGGTCGGCCCGACCTCCGCGACGGCTTCGCCGAGGCGCAATTCAACCCGCCGCCCCTCAAGCTCTTCCTTTGCGTACGCGCGCAGATTCTCCTTGAACTGCGCGAGCACCTCCTTCCCTAAATCGACGATGATGACGCGCGCGTTCTCGGTCGCGAGCTGATGGTAGTCACGCGGCAGCAGGTTATAGAAGAGGTCGGAGAGCGCGCCCGCCGTCTCGACGCCCGTCGGCCCGGCGCCGACGATGACGAAGTTGAGCGCCCCGCCTTCAATCAAGTTCGGGTCGCGGTCGGCCGCCTCGAATCGCTCAAGGACGTGGTTGCGGAGCTTGACCGCGTTCATGAGTGTGTAGAGCGGGAAGGCGTGCTCGGCGGCGCCGGGGGTGTTGAAGTAGTTGACGGTCGCCCCGCCCGCCAGCACGAGGTAGTCGTAGGCGACCGGGCCGCCGTCCTCAAGTTGTATCTCACGGCCCGCCACGTCGATGCCCGCGACGGTCGCCATGCGGAAGGTGACATTCTCCTGATGCCGGAACATGCTGCGCACGGGCGCCCCCACGTCCTCGGCGTTGAGCAGAGAGGTCGCCACTTGATACAGGAGCGGCTGGAACGTGTGGTAGTTGTGGCGGTCGATCAAGGTCACATCGACGGGGACGTGCGCCAACTGCTCGGCCACCCCCAGCCCGCCAAACCCTGCTCCGACGATCACGACGTGTGGTCTCTTACTCATGAGCTTTTTCTTCCTTCGCGCGAACCCATCCGCCCGGTACGTGCGTTGTTAGAGCAACGCACGTACCGGGCGGAAAGGCTCAGTTCCGGCTGAATTAATGGGGCATCTGAAGGAACGGTGTGGGAACGTTGCCGGAATTGACGGGGGCGCGCCGTCTGTTGTCGGTATCGCTTCCGACATTTCAGGCGGTTCTACCATTCTCTAAACCCTGAATTCTTGACATTCGTCCGCACGACACTCGTGGCCGGCTTTGGCAAACGTATTGCTTAACGTTTCCCCGTAAGCCTTACTCGAACCGGCGTCGGCGAACTTCGCCGCCGCGGTCATCGGAGCGCCGGAGATATTTGATTGTCCAAGCTGAGGGCGGGCAACGGCAGTCGGCCCGCGCTCGAAGTGGGTGGGCCTCGTGTGACGCTTGGGGATAAGGCCCACCCACAACAATTCGATGGTCGCCGAAGAGAGCAAGCTATGAGTTCTGTCATAAGAGTTGTGAAGCGCGAAGCAAGAGTGGAAGCGAACGCTCGGCGGCTTGCTACGGATTCACCTTCGGCACAGTCCGGCGCGCCCGCAATCGTCAGGACGGTGAAAGGCTGGATAGAAGAGTCACGCGACCGGCGACGGGCCGAGTCAGATTACGCGTTGGGTTTCCTCAGGCAGGCGCGGGAGAGTAAATGCTGCCTGACAGTCCTCCTCGCCGTAGGCTTCATCTTCCTCTTTGCCCGTGGGACGGCTCGCGCTCAGGAGACCGCGGCAGCCTCGGGCGGGTCACTTACCCTCGAACAGGCGATTGACCTCGCGCTGGACAACAATCATTCGGTTAAGATCGCGCGGCTCGCGGTTGAAAGGGCCGACGAGGACATCTCCGTCGCGAAGACTTCCCGTCTGCCTTCGCTGCACGCCTACACACTCGTCTCGGGAAATCTCGCCCGCAATGAAAGAAGGATAGCGAATCCCGCGTCCGACCTTTTCCCCGGCCTCGGCCCTTTCATAACGCTGAACGACGCGCGCAAGCCCACGGCCATTTTCGCCGCCTCCGCCATCGAGCCGCTGTCGCAGCAGTATCGGATCGGCTTACACATCAAGCTGGAGAGACTCTCGCGCGACGTGGCCGGCGCGAAGCTGCGCCAGCAGCAGAACGAGACCGTTGACCAGGTGAAGAAGGCTTATTACGCGATCCTGCAAACGAGGAGCGCGCTCGGCAGCGTGCAGGAAGCCGTCAAGTCTTATCAGGAACTCGACAAGGTCACAGGCGATTACGTCGTGCAGCAGGCGGCGCTCAAAGCGGATCATCTCGTCGTGCAGACGCGGCTGGCGCGCGCCCAGTACGAAGAGCTTGAGCTGAGCACCCGGCTGGCGACACAGAAGGAGCAGCTCAACAGCCTGCTGGGCAGGGATGTCGGCGCGATGTTTGAAGTGGCCGACGTTCCGGCCTTCGCGTCGTTCGACACCGATCTCGCGACGGCCAGACAGACCGCCCTGGAGCACAGGCCCGAACTACAACAGGCGAGACTCGCCGTGGAACAGGCCACGCTGTCCCGCCGCATCAAGAAGTCGGAATACATCCCCGATGTGAGCGCCGGATTCACTTACCTCACGCCGCGCAACTTTTCCGATGTCGTCCCTAAAAACTTCGCCAACGTCGGCGTCGTGGTGAGCTGGGAATTTTTTGACTGGGGGCGAAAGAAGCACCAGCTCGCCGACGGAGACAGAGCGATAGAGCAGGCGAAGACCGGCTTGAAGGAGACGGAGGACAAAGTCCTGATTGATGTCGGCGACAAGCTGAGAAGGCTGCAACTGAGCGGTCAGGCGCTGCGCGTGGCAAAGCTGGCGGCGGAATCGGCGCAAGAGAATCTGCGCGTCAGCACGGGCAAGTACAAGTTTCAGGCGGTCTTGCTCTCGGACGTGCTTCAGTCGCAGGCGTCTTTGGCCGAATCCACGAACGAATACCAACGGGCCTTATTAGCATTCTGGACGGCGAGGGCGGAGTTCGAGAAAGCGCTGGGGGAGGAAAAATAGCAATGCCTGACGAGAGAGCAACCGCTACAAATGGAGTCGCGACCGAGACGGCGTCCGCCCCGAAGGTTGACGCCCAGGCTGCGGCGAGGCCCGTCGAAGTCGCGCCGGGCGACAACGGCCCGGCCAAGGCCGCGGCGGAAAGCCCTGCCTCCGCAAAGACGGAAAGCTCGTCGCCCGCGAAGCGCCGTTTGAGTTTTGGGGCAGTCGTCCCCGTGCTGGTGCTCTTACTGGCAGTCGGTATTCTCTTCGGCATTGCGGGCGGTTGGAACGGCTGGGTCGGGGGCGGTGGCACGCAGAAGACGGACGACGCTGTCCTGCGCGCGGACATTACCCCCTTGAGCACACGCGTATCGGGAACGGTTGCACAAGTGGCGGTCGCCGATTACCAGCGCGTGAAGGCCGGCGACCTGCTCGTGCAGTTGAAAGACGACGACTTCAAGGCACAGGTCGCGCAAGCTCAGGCCGGTGTCGCCGCGGCGCTGGCGGCGTTGGAGAACAACGCGAGGCAGAAAGAGTTGCAGACCTCCAGAATCATGCAGGCGCAGGCGGGTCTTCAGGCCGCCGGCGCCGAGGTCGCCCAGTCGGGGGCCGCGATAGAGGCCGCGCAGGCCGACGTGGCAAGCGCGCAGGCCGCGGTGGACGTGGCGCAGGCGAAGGTGCCCGACGCGCAGGCCGCCGTCGAAGCAGCGCAGGCCGACGCGGAACGGACACGCCTTGAGAGACAGCGTCAGGAAGCCCTGGTCGAGTTGGGCTCCGCGACCAGACAGAAACTTGAGCAGGTAGTCGCCGACGAGCAACGCTTCGCCGCCATCCTCGACAGCCGCAAGGCCGAGCTGACACAGGCACGCGCCTTCGTCGAAAGTCAGCGGGCGGCTCTTTCAAAGGCGCGCGCGCAGGTGTCGGCGCGTCAGTCGGAAGAGCAGCGTGCGCGCGCTCAAGTGACGAGTCGAACGGCGGAGGTGGATGCGCAGATCAAACAGCGCGGCGTTCTCGACGCGCAGGAACAGCAGCTTCAGGCAGACCTGCGCGCGAAGCAGGAGGCGCACACTGTCGCGCAGACCAATCTCGACTACACGCGGATCGTCGCGCCGACCGACGGCATCGTCGGCGAGCGCAAGGTGCGGCTCGGGCAGTTGGTTTCGCCGGGCAGCCAGGTCATCTCCCTCGTCGAGAACACCATCTGGGTGCAGGCGAATTTCAAGGAGACGCAACTGACGAACGTCGCCAAGGGCGACGGCGTCGAGGTAACCGTTGACACCTTCCCCGGCGTCGTGCTGCGCGGACACGTCGAAGAGATAGCCCCCGCCAGCGGGTCGCAATTCGCGCTACTGCCGCCGGACAACGCGACGGGCAACTACACCAAGATTGCGCAGCGCATCCCAGTCAAGATAGTCCTCGACCTCAGCCCGTCCATGGCGGAGCGACTCCGCCCCGGCATGTCAGTCGTCGCGGAGATCAAGACCACGGGCAGAAGCAAAGTCTGAGCGAGGAAGCGGGCATGAGCGTCGTTGTAAGCCAGAGTGCAGAGCGACTGACAGCGCCCGGCGCTTCGCGTTTGAATCTTGCGCGGGTTATCGGCGCGCTCAAGCAGAATCCGTACGTGGGAACCTTCGCCGTGTTTCTTGGCGCTGGACTTGTCACCTTGAACGGCCGCCTCATCAGCGTCGCCCTGCCCGACCTGCGCGGCGCGCTTGGGTTCGGAGTTGACGAGGCGAGCTGGATCACGACGGCCTATAACATGGCCCTGATGTTCATCGGGCCGTTCTCGGTCTACCTGGGCGGGCTCCTCGGCCAGCGGCGCGTGCTGCTCGTCTCGGCGGCGATATTCACGCTCTGCTGCGTCCTCCTGCCGTTCTCGCCGAACCTTAGCGTGATGCTCTTCCTGCAAGTAATCAGCGGCCTTTCGTCGGGCACCTTCTATCCGCTGGCGATGAGTTACGCGCTACCCGCGCTGCCGTTCCGCTTCGTCATCTACGCCATTGGCGTCTACGCGATGGACATCATCGGCTCGACCAGCCTCGCGCCGTCGCTCGTAGCCTTCTACACCGAACACCTGTCGTGGCACTGGGTCTTCTGGCAGAGCGCGTTGCTGGCGCCGCTGATGATGGGTTGCGTCTACCTGGCGATTCCAAACCCGCCCAAACGGCCCGGCCCGAAGCCGGCCTTGAGCTGGCGAGGCTTTCTCTACGTCAGCCTCGGGCTGAGTTTGATCTTCGGCGCGCTGGATCAGGGCGAACGGCTGGATTGGCTCAACTCGGGCGTGGTCGTCGGGATGCTCGCGGCCGGAGCTTTTCTGCTCGTCGCGGCCGTGGCTCGCAGATGGTCTTCGCCGAACCCGTTGGTGAATCCGATCTTTCTGGTCAGCCGGAACACGGCTATCCTGACCGTCGGCCTCTTCTCCATCCGTTTCGTGATACTGGCAATCGCCTTTCTGCTGCCGGCGACTCTGGGCGTGACCCAGCACTATCGCCCGCTTGAGACGGGGCGGGTGCTGCTCTGGTTAATCCCGCCGCTCGTGCTCATGGGGCTGATAGCGGCCCGCCTGATGCGCCGGGTCGATAACAGGTTGGTGCTCGCGTCGGGTTTCACGGTGGTGGCGGTGGCCTGCCTGCTGAACGCGCGGTTAACCAGCGCGTGGGCCGGCGACAACTTCTGGGTGCCGCAGCTCGTGATCGGCCTGGGACTCGCCTTAGCCTTCGTCGCCCTGGTCGGCTCCATCGTACAAAACATATTCGATTCGGGCGCCATCTCGAATCCCGTCAACCTACTCACATACTCCGCGTTCGTCCACACCGTCCGACTGTTCGGCGGGGAGGCGGGCACGGCCATCATGCAGCGGTTGGTGTCGGCGCGCGAGCAGTTCCACTCGAACATGATTGGCCTGCACGTAGACGCCGGGCAGTGGTTGACATCCGAGCGGCTGGCGGCGCTCGCGCATGCACTCTTCCCAAACTCGGCGGGCGCGGAGGAGGCGCAGGCGAGGGCCGCACTCGTGCTCGGCGGGCAGGTCAGACTGCAAGCCTACACACTCGCTTACGCCGACGCCTACGTCGCCATCGCTTTCGTCGCCGCGCTCACGGTCGTCCTCATCGCGTTCATGAAGCCGATGAAGATTCTCTTCGACGCAACCCCGCCGACGCCGAAAGAATGAGAATCGCGCGTCGTCGCCGTCTCGACGCACAACCCGCTGGGCGTCACCTTCGCGGCGGGCGTCTACACCTCCATCTTCGGCTCCTCCAAGATGCCGATCAACTCGCACTACTCGCGCGAGCTGTTCGCGCGCA
>Ga0213876_10002829_pt1 | contig 10096 bp, 6 predicted proteins | sample BarmaccomBMRX_R9_FD_160113 | JGI IMG/M metagenome (GOLD analysis project Ga0213876, IMG submission 160113) | Root-associated microbial communities from Barbacenia macrantha in rupestrian grasslands, the National Park of Serra do Cipo, Brazil - RX_R9 | ecosystem: Host-associated > Plants > Roots...
GGCGCAACCGGGCGCGGCGCAACCGGGCGCGGCCGTCGGGTCGCGACCGCAGCCGCAGCGCGGCCGCCCGGGCGGCGCCAGGGGCGGCGGCCGCAAGCGTGGCGGCGCCGGCGCGCGCGAATGGCGGCCGAGTTTGTAGTCCGACCCGGCCGCGGCGGACGGCGGCTCGAGCCCGCCCCGCCGCGGCCATCCAGGACGGCGGCTTGTTGACGGCGGCTTTGCCCGGTTAGGGTCGCGGGGACAGCCAGAGGCGCCAGGCCTGCGTCATGTCCGACGTCTTCATCTCCTATGCCCGCTCGACCGCGAAGGAGGCGCGCGGCGTCGCCGACGGCCTCAGGGCGGAGGGCTACAGCGTCTGGTGGGACGATGATCTTCCCGCCCACCGAGCCTATTCGGAGGTCATCGAGGAGCAACTGGCGACCGCCAAGGCGGTCCTGGTGATCTGGTCGGCCGAAGCCGTGAAGTCGGAATGGGTGCGCTCCGAAGCCAATCGGGCCCGCGAGGAACGCAAGCTCGTCCAGCTTAACGCGGACGGCGCGCGCCTGCCGATGCCCTTCGATCAGATTCAGTGCGCGGACCTGGCTGGGTGGTCCGGCGACAGGGCGGCGTCCGGCTGGGTCAAGGTGGTGGCGAGCGTCGCCGAACTGGCGGGCGCAGGTACGGTCGGGGCCCCCTCGTCCGCACCGGGCGCGGCTGCGCAGTCGCCGTCGAAGCCCTCGATCGCGGTGATGCCGTTCGTCAACCTGAGCAACGATCCTGAGCAGGAATATTTCTCCGACGGGATGACCGAGGAGATCGTCGCCGCACTGTCGCGGTTCCGCTCCATCTTCGTCATCGCCTCAAGCTCGACGATGACGTTCAAGGGCAGGGCCGTGGCCCCCCAAGAGCTGAGACGGACCTTGGGCGTGCGGTTCGTTCTCGAGGGGAGCATTCGCAGGTCGGCCGAGCGCGTCCGCATCGCGGCCAGGCTGCTGGGCGCCGCCGATGGCATCCAGGTGTGGGGTGACCGGTTCGACGAGCGGCTCGACGACATCTTCGCGCTTCAAGACAGAGTGGCCGAAAGCGTCGCCGGCGTGATCGTCCCGGTGGTGCGGGAAGCGGAGATAAGGCGCGTCTCGGCGGTCACCGCCGATGACCTCAACGCCTACGATCTCTACCTCCGGGCGTTGCCACACTATCGCTCGCTCGGGGCGAGGGGCACCCGGCAGGCCCTGCAGCTGCTCACCCGCGCCGCCGAGCTGGATCCGGGCAATGGGGACGTGCTGAGTCTGGCGGCGAGCTGTCACTCGCGTCTGAGCGGGCTCGGATGGTCCGACGAGCCGGCGTCGCACCGGCGGCAGGCCGTAGACCTGGCGCGACGCGCCCTTCACGCGGCGGGCGACGATCCGGAAGTGCTCGTGAGAGTCGCCAGCGTCCTCGCCCACGAGACGACTGACGACGTATCGCGCATCTTCGACCGCGCCATCGCCCTCAACCCGACCTCGGCCATGGCCCACACCATCATCGGGAACTATCGGCTCGCCGAGGGAGACCTGGCCCCCGCGCAAGAGCATCTCGAAGCCGCGCTGCGCCTGGATCCGCTCTCGCCGGCCCGGACCATCCCGCTGGCCTTGCTCGGCGCCACGCTGTTCGCGCAGCGGCGCTACGCCGAAGCGCTGGCGCCGCTGACCGAGGCCATTCAGATCAGCGACGAAAGCATGTCGATCGGCTACGCGGTCCTTGGCGCCTGCCACGCCTACATGGGCCAGGCGGGCCCAGCCGCCGCGGCCCTGGAGCGCGCGCGCTCCATGACCTCCCTGCCGCTGGCCGAGCTGGTGGCGAACCTCGTGCGCGAGGAACGGACCCGAGCTCACCTCGTCGAGGGTCTGAGATTGGCCGAAGCGAGCCCGACCGCCGGCCCGTAGGCGGGCCGTATGGAGGGCAAGGCCGTCAGGCCTCGAACAGCGTGCAGGCGCCCTCGTCGGCCGGGCCGGCGGCGGCCCTCGCCCAGCCGAAGAGCTCGCGTCCCCATCCTGTACCCCCCGCCGGTCGCGGGGCGGTCGGGCGGGCGGCCAGCGCCCGGGCGTCGACCTTTAGCATCAGCTCGCCGGCCTCGGGGTCCAGCCGGATCACGTCTCCGTCGCGCACCCGCGCCAGCGGTCCGTCCATGGCCGCCTCCGGCGTCACGTGGATGGCCGCCGCCACCTTGCCCGAGGCGCCCGACATGCGTCCGTCGGTGACCAGGGCCACCTTGCGCCCGCGGTCCAAGAGGACGCTCAAGGTCGGGGTCAGCGAGTGCAGCTCGGGCATGCCGTTCGAACGCGGCCCCTGGAAGCGGACCACCGCCACGAAGTCGCGGTCGAGCTCGCCGCGGCGGAAGGCGCCCAGCAGCGCCTCCTGGTCGTCGAAGCAGATCGCCGGCGCCTCGACGACCCGGTGCTCGGGCTTCACCGCCGAGGTCTTCACCACCGCCCGGCCGAGCGGGCCCTTGACCATCCGGATGCCGCCCTCGGCGTCGAACGGATCGTCCGCCGGCCGCAGGATGTCGCGCGCCAGCGAGCGCTCGGCGCCCTCGCGCCAGACCAGGGCGCCGTCTTCGAGGAAGGGCTCGCGGCGGTAAAGGCCCAGCCCCTGGCCGGCGACGGTCGTGACATCCGCGTGGGCGAGCCCGGCGCCCAGCAGCTGGCGCACCACGAACGCCATCCCGCCCGCGGCGTGGAAGGCGTTCACGTCCTCTGTCCCGTTGGGGTAGACCCGGGCGATCAGCGGCGTCACCCGCGAGAGGTCGTCGAAGTCCTCCCAGGTGAGCCGGATTCCCACCGCCCGCGCCATGGCGACGAGGTGGAGAGTGTGGTTGGTGGACCCGCCGGTGGCCAGGAGACCGACGAGGCCGTTGACGAAGCTCCGCGCATCGACCACCGACGAGAGCGGCGTGTGAGCGTTGGTCCTGGCTCCGATTTCCACGGCCCGCCTGGCGGCGGCCGCGGTGAGGGCGTCCCGCAGCGGCGCGTCCGGATGCACGAAGGCCGCGCCGGGCAGATGCAGGCCCATCATCTCCATCAGCATCTGGTTGGAGTTGGCGGTGCCGTAGAAGGTGCAGGTGCCCGGCCCGTGGTACGAGCGCATCTCGCAGTCGAGCAGCTCCTCGCGCCCGATCTTGCCCTCGGCGTAGAGCGAGCGCACCCGCGCCTTTTCGGCGTTGGACTCCCCGGAGCTCATCGGCCCGGCCGGCACGAAGATCGCCGGCAGGTGGCCGAAGAGGGCCGCGCCGATGAAGAGGCCGGGCACGATCTTGTCGCAGACGCCCAGACAAAGCAGGCCATCGAAAGCGTCGTGGCTGAGGGCCACCGCGGTCGCCATGGCGATGACGTCGCGCGAGAAGAGCGACAGCTCCATCCCCGGCCGCTGCTGGGTGACGCCGTCGCACATGGCGGGAACGCCGCCGGCGAACTGGGCGGTGGCGCCGGCCTCTCGCGCGGCCGCCTTCAGGAGGGCAGGGAACCGCTCCAGTGGCTGATGGGCCGAGAGCATGTCGTTGTAGGCCGAGACGATGGCGAGGTTGGGCGCCGCCGGGTTGCGGATGCGCGTCTTGTCCTCGTCGGGCGCGGCGGCGAAGGCGTGGGCGAAATTGGCGCAGGTGAGCTTGCCCCGGCCTGGTCCCGCCGCGGCGGCCGCCGCCATTCGGCCCAGATAGTCGGCCCGGCTCTCACGGCTGCGTTCGGCTATTCGCTGGGTGACGTCCCGCACGACCGGATGCATGTCCTAGTCCCACCATATGATGCGCGCCGCGCTGGTGGCCCGCCGCAGGAGCGCCGCCACCGGGGGCGCAAAGGCCGGGTCGGCCTTCACCCGGTCCAGAAGGTCCCGCTTCGGCCGGCCGCTGACGAAAAGCACGATCAGCCGCGCATCCTCGAGCGCCCGCACCGTCAGGCTGATCCGCGGCACGTAGGGCGCCAGCCCCGCCTGCGCGCAGGCGGTGATCCAGTGCTCTCCGTCGGGGTCGAGGGCCGCCGCGAGGCCCGGCGCGCCGGGGAAGAGCGAGCCGACGTGGCCGTCCTCCCCCATGCCGAGCAGCACCGCGTCGAAGGGGGTCAGGGCCCGGATGCGGGGCTCGGCGGCCGCGGCGTCGTCCTCGGGCGCAGGTCCGGGGCCTTTCAGCGGGACGAAGGCGGCGCCGGCCGCTGCGTTTCTCAGCAGCCGCTCGCGCACGAGCCGCTCGTTGCTCTCGGGCGAGTCGGTGGGAACAAACCGCTCGTCGCTGAGGGTGACCGTCACCCGCTCCCAGTCGAGCGCCACCCCCGAGAGGCGGTCATAGATGGGGCCAGGGGTGCGCCCGCCGGTGACGACCAGCTTCTTCGGTCCCGGCGCCGCCAGCGCCCGCACGATCGCTTCGGTGGCCGCGTCGGCGGCTGCATCCGGTCCGGGGTAGGTCTCGATGAGCATGACGCTCACTCATCCAGCCAGGCTCGACCCGACCGCTCGATCAGGGCGAAAGCCCCCGCAGGACCCCAGCTGCCCGCTGCGTAGGGCTTGGGGGTGAGCGACAGCTCCTTCCAGGCGTCGGCGATCCCGTCGATCCAGGCCCAGGCCAGCTCCACCTCGTCCCGGCGCACGAAGAGCGAGGGGTTGTCGGCCAGGACGTCCAGCAGCAACCGCTCGTAGGCCACCCGCCGGCGCCCGCCGTCGGCCAGGGAGAGGCTGAGCGGCAAGGCCTGCAGCCGGGTTCCGGTGAGTCCCGGCCGGCGGTTCATCAGCAGCAGGGAGATGTCCTCGTCCGGCTGCAGGTCGATCACCAGGCGGTTGGCGAGCACGTCGTCCGCGGCCTGGTCGCCGAAGATGAAGTGGGGAAGGGTCTTGAACTGGATGACGATCTGGGTCCGACGTTCGGGAAGCCGCTTGCCGGTCCTGAGGAAGAAGGGGACGCCGGCCCAGCGCCAGTTGGAGATCTCGGCCCGCAGGGCGACGAAGGTCTCGGTCTCGCTCTCGCCGCCGCGCTCCTCGGCGTAGGACGGCGCCTGCTTGCCGTCCACGACGCCGGCCCGGTACTGGCCGCGCACGCTGTGCTGCTGGGCCGAGGCGTGGGTGAAGGACGTCAGCGACTTCAGCACCTTGACCTTCTCGTCGCGCACCGAGTCGGCGCCGGCGTCCGGCGGGGGCTCCATGGCCACCAGGCACAGCAGCTGCAGCATATGATTCTGCACCATGTCGCGCAGCGCGCCGTATTCGTCGTAGTAGGGCCAGCGCTCGCCCACCCCGTCGGTCTCGGCCACGGTGATCTGGACGTGGTCGATGGCCAGGTTGTTCCAGAGCGGCTCGAAGAGGGTGTTGGCGAAGCGGAGCGCCAGCAGGTTCTGGACGGTCTCCTTGCCGAGGTAGTGGTCGACCCGGAAGATCCGCCACTCCTCGAAGACCTGCCCCACCTCGGCGTTGATCGCCCGGGAGCTCGCCAGGTCGTGGCCGATCGGCTTTTCGAGCACGATCCGGCAGTCGCCGCAGGCGAGGCCGCATTCGTCGAGGGCCCGGCAGACCGATCCGTAGAGGCTGGGCGAGAGGGCGAGATAGAAGACCGTCGAGGCGCCCGCCAGCCGCTCCTTCAAGCTCTGCATGCCCTCGCCGCGGGTGACGTCGGCCGGGCTGTAGTCGAGCCGCGCCTCGAACCGTTTCCAGACGTCCTCGTCGAGGCCCTCAGGCCGCCGCTTCAGCGCCGTGCGCACCCGCTCGGCGAAACTCTTCCGGTCCAGGGGGGCGCGCGCCGATCCGATGATCGTCAGGCCATCCGGCAGCAGCCGGTCGGCGTCCAGGAAGTAGAGCGACGGCAGCAGCATCCGCTCGGCCAGGTCGCCGGTCGCGCCGAAGATCACCAGGCGCTCGATCGCTCGTCCCTGCTCGGCCATGACGGGCTAACGCATGATCCTCCGGAAAGGCTTCGTCCAGGGGAAACGGCCCGCGAGACCGGCTCAGTCGTCGATCGACGCGTAGACAAGCGTGCGCAGCTCCCGGCGGATCGGATAGCTGGCGGACGGCAGCACCTGGGTCATGAACACCACCGTCAGATCCTCGGCGGGGTCGACCCAGAAGGCGGTGCTGGCGGCCCCGCCCCAGTAGAACTCGCCGCGGCTGCCGGCGATCAGGTTCCTGGCGAGGTCGGTGGTCACCGCGAAGCCGAGCCCGAAGCCGACCCCGGCATAGGCGGCCTCGCTGAACATGGAGCGCGACAGCTCGTTCAGGTCCCGGCCGCCGGGCAGGTGGTTGAGGGTCATGAACGCCAGCGTCTTGCGGCTCAGGAACCGCACGCCGTTCGCCTTCCCGCCGTTCAGCAGCATCTGGCAGAACTTCAGGTAATCGGCGGCCGTGGAGACGAGGCCGCCGCCGCCGGAGTAGAAGGCCGGCGGGGCCAGGTAGGCGCTGGTCTGCGGATCGTCCTGGAGCGTGAGCCCGGCCGGTGGGGCGAAATTGTAGCACGCCGTCAGCCGCGCGGCCTTCTCCGCGGGGACGTGGAAGGCGGTGTCGACCATGCCGAGCGGCTCGATCACCCGCTCGCGAAGCACGTCCTGGAAGGGCCGTCCGGTGATCGCCTGGATCAGATAGCCGAGCACGTCGGTGGAGACCGAGTAGTTCCAGGCCTCGCCCGGCGAGAATTCAAGCGGGACCTTGGCGAGGGCGCCGATCATCGCCTCCAGCGAGAGCTTGCCGCCCATCTCGCCGATCCCCGCCTTGCGGTAGGCGCGGTCGACGTTGGTGCGGGTCTGGAAGCCGTAGGTGAGACCGGAGGTGTGTCTCAGGAGATCGACCACCTGCATCGGCCGGTCGGGCCTGCGGGTGACCCAGCCGCCCGGCTGGCCGGCGACGAAGACTCCGAGGTCCCGCCATTCGGGGATGAATTTCTCCACCGGATCGTCCACCGCCACGCGCCCCTCCTCCGCCAGCATCACGAAGGCGACGGTCGTGAGCGGCTTGGTCATCGAATAGATGCGGAAGAGGGCGTCCTCCTGGAGCGGGCGGCCCCGCTCCACGTCGGCCAGGCCGAGCACCGCCTGGTGCGCCAGCTCGCCGCCTCGGGCGATCAGCATCTGGGCGCAGGGCAGCCTGCCGGGCCCGACGTAGCGGGCCTCGAGAAAGCGGTCGATGGTCTGAAGGCGGGCTCTCGAAAGGCCGGCGGCCGAGGTCAAGGCGCTGCTCCCTCGTGGAAAAGCCGGCCTGGTCGATAGGCCGGGACCGGGCGCCTTGCAAGCCGCCCGCCGCTTCAGCGCCGCCCCGTCAAGCCTCCGCGCGCTCGGGCGTCAGTTCCTCGGCGTCGTGGTCCATGACCGGCGCCGCCAGGCCCACGTCCCCGGTCTCGCCGCTGGCCTCGGGCTCCAGCATGCGGATGCGCCGCCAGCCGCCGAACCGGTAATAGAGCGCCGAGAGGATGCTGGAGGCGATGGTGCCCAGCGGGAAGCTCCACCAGATGGCCTCGGCTCCGAACCGCGACGTCAGCAGCGCCGTGAACGGGATCCGCATCATCCACATGGAGACGAACAGGAAGATCAACGGCGCCCACACCGCGCCCGTCGCGCGGACCACGCCGGTCAAGCAGAAGGTGGCGTTGAAGAGGACGAAGGACCAGAGCACGATCCGGTTGATGTGCAGGGCGATGGGGATGGTCGGCGATCCGAGCGGCAGGAAGAGATAGAGCGGGAGCGGGCCTATCAGGTAGATCGCCACGGTGATCGTCCCGGTCACCAAGACGCTGACCACCAGGCCGGCGAGGGCCACCTTCGAGACCCGGTCCCACAGTCCCGCCCCGACGTTCTGGGCCGCCATGGAGGAGACCGACGCCCCGATCGCCATCCCCGGCATCTGGATGTAGTTCCAGACCTGCTGGGCGCCCACGTAGGCCGCCGCGGTCACCGCGCCGTAGCTGTTCACGAAGCCGATCATGACGATGGCGGCCATCGACATCAGCAGCATCTGGGCGCCCATCGGCAGGCCGCGCAGGATCAGGGGTTTCAGGATCCGCAGGTCCGGCTTGAGGAGGCTGAGTTCGTCGAGTCTCAGGACGATCAGGCTGTGGCGCCGGTAGAGGTGGACCATCAACAGCACCAGCGACAGTCCTTGGCCGATCAGCGTCGAGGCGGCCGAGCCGGCGATACCCAGCTTCGGAAACGGCCCGATCCCGGCGATGAGCAAGGGGTTCAGGACGATGTCGAGCGCGACGGCGAGGGTCATGAAATAGAACGGGGTCTTCGAATCGCCCGCGCCGCGGTGCGCCATCTGCAGGAAGGCGAAGAAGTACATGAAGGGCATCGAGATGAAGACGATCCGCAGGTAGACGATCGCTTCGGTCCGGGCCGCCGCCGGCGTCTGCATGATCGCCAGAACCGTCGGAGAAAGCGCCCAGCCCACCAGGGCGAGGGTCACCGAGAGCACCACGAAGAAGGTGGTCGTGGTGCCCATGACCCGTTTGACCATCGGCAGGTCGCCCGCGCCCACCGACTGGCCCACCAGGATGTTGGCGGCCATGCTCACCCCGAACACGGCCCCCAGCAGCAGGAACATGATGAGGTTGGCGTTGCCGATGGCGGTGATCGCCGTCACCCCCAGCAGGTGGGCGACCCAGAACTGGTTGACGCTGCCGTTCAGCGACTGGAGCACGTTGGCGCCCAGCAGCGGCAGGGAGTAGGTGACGAGCGTCCGGGTGATCGGGCCCTCGGTGAGGTGGCGATGGCCTGCCCCGGGGGCCCGGCCGGGCCGCCCAGGCCGCGAGGCGTGAGAGTTCGTCATATCTGTGAACTGTCACACCTCGCGCCCGGCGTCGACCCCGGGGGCGCCCGCAGGGGGCCGCGCCGGTCGCGCCGCGGCGTCAGAACCGCTTGGTGAACGCGACCCCGAAGGTCCTGGGATCCAGGGTGAAGGTGTTGGCGAACAGGCCGGCGGCCGGGTCGGAGACGAAGGTCGAGGTGATCGGCTGGCTGTTGAGGGCGTTCTTCACGTAGAACTGCAGGGTCAGGCCGTAGGGGGCGTTCGCGAAGGTGAGGGTGGCGTTCACGTTGTCCCAGGCCTTCAGGTAGTCGACGGCGTCGTTGAAGATCCGCGCGTAGCTGTAGTCCTGCCAGTAGAAGTCGCCCCGAAGCGTCGCGGTCCATTCCGACGGCAGCTCCCAGACGTACTGGGCGCCGACCGAGACCGTCCAGGCCGGCGCGTTGGGCAGTTGTTTGCCCGTCAGCGAGCCGGGCACGCCCTGACCCACACCGTTGGCGTTCACCAGCACGTTGTGCCCGGCGTAGTTGTAGAGCCCGAGCGGATCGGTCGCCGACGATTGCGACGACGCGTAGGGGCCCTTGAGGCCGAAATTCGCGGTCAGCCCGTATTGGCCGACGTTGCTGGCGCTGGAGCCGCCGCAGATGCCGTGCGAACCGCCGGGGAGCGGCGAGCCGACGATCTCCGAGGCCTGGGCGCCTTGCGGGGCGGCGCTGATGGCGGTGACCAGCTTGGCCAGCCCCACGGCGTTGACGACGCAGTTCTCGCCATTCTCGCCCGCCTTCACCAGCACGAGCCCCGGATCGCCTTGGGTGAGGTTCATCTGGTCGAGGACCACCCCGCTGGTGATCCGGGTGTGCAGGTAGCCGACGCCGGCGTTGAAGGTCAGGTTGCGGACCGGGCTCCAGGCCGACTCCCATTCGACCCCGTAGATCTGCGCGTTGACGTTCTGGTTGATGGACGCCTGGTCGATGATCGTCGAGATCTGATAGCCGTTATAGTCGTAGAAGAAGCCGGCGAGGTTGAGCGTCAGCCGGCCGCCGTCCAGGGTGTTCTTGGTCCCGATCTCGAAGGCGTTGACGTATTCGGGGGCGTAGCTGAGCGGGAAGCCGCAGCTGGCGGCGGTCGGGGTCGCGCCTTGGCAGGGGGTGTTGAAGCCGCCGGCCTTGTAGCCGCGGGCGTACGACCCGTAGATCATGGTCCGGTCGGTGAAAGGGACCTGGGGGGTCCATTCCAGGACCGCCCGGCCGGTGGTTGCGAGCGTACTGGTGGCGCTGCTGGCCAGCGGCGAGAGGCCGGACCCCGGAACGCCGAGGGGGTTCTGGAACGGGAAATAGGCCTTGTCGTCGACGGTGGCCCGCACGCCCAAGGTAAGCTT
>Ga0213876_10002830_pt1 | contig 10095 bp, 8 predicted proteins | sample BarmaccomBMRX_R9_FD_160113 | JGI IMG/M metagenome (GOLD analysis project Ga0213876, IMG submission 160113) | Root-associated microbial communities from Barbacenia macrantha in rupestrian grasslands, the National Park of Serra do Cipo, Brazil - RX_R9 | ecosystem: Host-associated > Plants > Roots...
GCCGGACCCCTGCAGAATGGTTGCACCTGGACCGTCACCGACGATCTGCATATCGCTCCCCGCGGGTACCACAAGCGTTTGACTCACCTGATAGGTTCCGGCTGGCAAGTGCACCACGCAGCGCGGCTGACCGCAAGCCGCCGCCGCGTCGATCGCGCGCTGGACGGCGGAGCCGTCTGTGGATTGAGGCTCGAGTACGGGTCTGCTCACCGCGGGTGGTGTCGCCGCCACGGTGTAGCCTGGATCAGAGATGGTCGCATTGAGCACGTCGTCGATCTGCGCATGAATTCGACCGCGCGGTAGCGGAATTGCGTATTGCAGCGGAGAAGCATTCGAGAAGGTATTGCCGATTCCCCACAGTTCGCCTGTTGGGGATGAAGCGTAGCCTTCCTGTACGCCCAACATTCCCTGCGGCTTGCCGCCGCGGAAGGTGTTGTCGACCAGCCCAAGTGGACCGGCGCTGCCCAGACTAATTGGATTCACGGGTGTATCGAGGATGACGTCGCCTTGAGCGGTCCACCCGGGTGCCGGACTTCCTATCGCTTGCCCGAGGACGTGAACTGCGCTGCCTCGCGAGTAGTTCCATCGATCCGCGTATGGCCCCGCGACGTTGCCTGTTTCGAGGTCCGCCTCTGAGCTGTTGAGAAAAACGGATCGATTGGCGGCGAATGCTCCGGCGCCATTGGCGCGACTGCCCAGGTAGTTGGTGATGCCGCGCGTGTTGGAGTCGAACACGGAGTCCCACACCCACTGGTCCAGCACGTTGTAATTGGCCAGGAACATCGCAGCATCCGAGGGCCCGGTGAAGCGATCGCGTATCCACGTTGTTTCTGCGGTGCCGCCTCCAGCTGCGCCGAGGTATGCGATGACCCCATCCGGCCGCAGGTTTTGAAACACCTCGTCTTCGTGTCGCAGCGCCGTCGGAAAGTAAGGGTCAGGTCCGACCCATGCGTCAAAGTAGACCGAGCTGGCCAGGCCGCCGCCGTCCCACGTCAAACGACCGAACCGGCTGTGCCCAACCCCGTTCAGCGTGAACATCGGCGTCCCGGCAGGACCGGCGTACACGATGCGTGTATCCGAAGGATCGTGTCCAAGCAGCGTGACGTATTGAACTCTTGACAGGGTCAGCGTTGCCGTAATGCGGCAGACGCCCGGCTGGATGTAGACGACGTAAGAGCCTGCATGGCCCAAGCCATTCAGCGCGTTTTGCAGCTGAGCGGTGTCGTCCTGGCCAGTGCACTGCACCTGAGTCCAGGAAGAGAATGGTCCGTTGAACTCCTCCGAAGCAGGCGCGGCCGGCGTGGCGGATTGCCCCACCAACAGCACCAGCAGCGCTAGCACGAAGCTCGCGTAAATCACGCCATCAGCCCAAACTCCGCCGCCAGGTGCGGTAGCCCACGGCTGTAGAACCACGTCGACGGATAGCCGCCACCGCAAAAGTGGCCGCTCACCGGACTTTCGCCATCCAGAGATGGGGTTATTGCATAGGACGCTGGAAGTGGGCGCGCCCCAGCGCTCGTGAGCAGCATCGCCCACAACGTGAGTTCGGCATAGTAATGCGGACGCGAACCGCTGCCCCAGAACTCCGCGCGCTGGAGATACTGCTCAACCTTCTGGAAGTCCAGCACGCTGCGTTTCACGCGTATCACACCAGGATTGAACGCTGGAATGCACTCACGCCCCAGGATTTCGCGCAGGTCCTGCGGGTTGAGGCAGTAGCGATACCCGTTGTCGGGAGAATACAGGTTCGCTTCGGTTGGCGCAGTCAACTCGCACGGTGCCCGGAAAAACAAGACGTCGGAGTCGAGCAAAACAAACTCTGGGCGATCGCCGAACGCGAACGGGTCAAACAGCTTTAGCGCGAATATCAACTCTCGTCGGAACCGCAGACTCGCATGAAGACCGCGCGCGTGCAGCTCCGTCTCGACCTGGTTGTCGGCATCTGAGCGCGAGATCACCGTCGCTGCTGGAAGGACTCGGTGGAGTTGCGCGGCGTCGGAAGCGGTGAGGCTTCCGTCGCTGTGCACGAACATCTGGCATGCTGTTGGCGCGAAATGCGCAAAAGAGTAGAGCGCCCAGATGCCCTCCAGGATGCGCTCGTGGTGCAGCAGCATGTGCACCTCGAGGGGTCCTTCGCCAGCGGGAATTGGGGTCGCCTCGAGAATGCGCCCGAGATAACGAGGTCGGTCATGAACGAGGGTGATCGCACCTGGCAACGTAAGCGCGCGCAGCGCGTGCACGCGCACGAGCATGCGCCCCACGCCCAGCCGTCGGGCAGTTCGACGCACCGTCAGCGGTAGCATGGGCCCGGCCAGGCGAGATGAGTGACCATCACTACGTATACGACTCGGGCGAACAGGTGTGGATGGACGCGTACATCGCGCCCCGCATCGTTGCTGAGCTGCGCGCCCTCGGTAAGCATCTTTGCGTGCTGGACGCCGGTTGTGGCAACGGGCATTTCACCGCCCGCCTGGCAGAAGAAGGTTTTCGCACGATTGGATTCGACTCATCAGAAAGCGGTATTGCGCACGCGCAGGCGACACATCCAGAGATCCGCTTCGAGGTTGCCACTGCGTACGAAGACCTGCGCGCGCGTTTCGATACGGAGTTCGACGCGTGCGTTTGCATTGAGGTCATTGAACACCTGTTTGATCCACGGCTCTTTGTAAAACGCATTCTGGACGTGTTACGACCGGGCGGAGTCTTCGTGGTGAGCACGCCGTATCACGGGTACGTGAAAAACCTGGCCCTGGCCGCCACCGGTCGACTCGACGGGCACTACGGTGCCTTGTGGGATGGTGGACACATCAAATTCTGGTCACGGAAGACCTTGACGCAACTGCTCGGCGAGGCCGGATTTGAGGTCCTCCGCTTTCAGGGCGCCGGTCGATTGCCGCTACTGTGGAAATCGATGGTGATCACCGCCCGCAAACCTGGCTAACGTTCCTTTCTCAACGGTTGACGCCGTTCGGAAGCGCTTGCGGATCGCTCGCGGTCTGCACCAGTGCCGGATCGCTCCAGTACCCGTGGTGGAAGTAATCGACGCGACTGAATCGCGCGAGCGGGCTCGGCCGTTCGTCATTCAGCACGACTCCGAAGATCGGGCGACCGCTACTGGAAAGCGCATCCAATGCGCCGCGCAGCGCGGACCGGCGTGTGCGCCCCGATCGAGCAACCATCACTGAGCCGCTCGCGTAACGAGCCATGAGCAGGGTGTCGGCGACAGGTCCGACCGGCGCGCTGTCGAGGACGACGGTGTCCCAAAGTCTTGACAGGTGATTGAGCACACCAGGTAACGCCTCAGATCCGAGCAGCTCTCCGGCATTACTCGGCGGCGTACCGGCTGGCAGAACCCAGAGGTTGTGGACCTCCGTAGCGATGACCCCCGGAGTCTCCGCGGACGAAAGATCCGCGCCGCTGTTTGCCATTTGCAGTGCATCGACGAGACCCGGTTGCGAAGCAACACGCAGCCAATGGTGCACGGTCGGTCGCCGCAAGTCGGCATCGACCAGGAGGACACGTTTGCCAGATTGGGCCAGCGCAATCGCGAGATTGCACGCGACGAACGTCTTTCCCTCGCGCGCTCCGGCGCTGGTGACAGCCAGCGATTTGATCGAGTGCGCCGAGGTCGCCAGACTGAGACTCGCGCGAAGCGAACGGAATGCTTCGGCCGCATGTGAATCCGAGCCGAGCATGACCAGCCCCGGATGACGCGGCGACCGACGCCAAAGTCGATGGCCAGCGTGTCGCACGCGACCAAGCGGAGGAACGCCAGTGGCTTCGATGATGTCGCGACGCGTACGTACGGCATCCTCCAGGTAGTCGAGGAGCAGGATCAGTCCGAGCGCGACGCCGAGCCCGCCGATCAGGCCAAAAATCAGAGCCTGGCTGAGCGGTGTTGCCGACACCGGATACGCAGCCGTCGCCGGATCGACGATAACGGCCGTGTCAAAGCTGCTCCGAATACGACTGATCTCAACCAGAAGATTGGCGTGGCTACTTTCGAGTGCGCCGAGCCGATCCTCCAGACTGCTCAGATCCGCGAGATGGCTGAGGTCACCGTTGGCGACGTCCTGGTTCAGCTTCTGGCGCTGCTGTTGCAGCGGAGTAATGCGGTCTTCGATATTCGAAGCCGACTGTTCCATGTCAGCCAACTGCGCCTGCGTAACCGGCTGGGATTGCTGGCGTCGCTGATTTTCGACGATGAACGTTTCGGCGATGCGCTGGGCGAGCTGCTGCGCATCACTCGGGTTGTCCCAGGTCACGTTCAAATGAAGAATATTCGTGTTTGGGACCAGCTGCGTATCGATCGAGCCGGCGACAGCCTCAGGCGACGTTGGCAGCTGTAATTGCTGCACCAGGAGCTCGCCAAATGCTCGACTTCGCAGCACCTCGCGATAGGAGGCAGCGGTTGCCATCACCGGGCTGATCGACGGATCGAGACCGGTCGACGAGTACGGCAGGAACGGGCTTCGACCAGCCGGATTGAGCTGGAGGCTCACCGTGGATTGGTACCGCGGTGGCGTGCCGATGGCCAGCCAGTACGACACGGCCAGACCACCAGCGGCGCACAGCAGAACTATCCACCAGCGTCGCAGCAGCGTTTGCGCAAAAGTTATTGGATCCATAACTAACCTAGTCTGCTTCTCTTCAGAGAAGATTTTCGCTTCGCAGCGTGTAAGCGCTCGACGCTGCACGTGCCGATGGCTCTCCGCTCGCGAAGGTAGACCAGGACGGATCCTGGACCTCTGTAGAACGTTGACGCGATTCGCGCACCTGCTTCGATTCAGCCATCAGGTCGTCGAGCCGAATGTCGACCAGCAAGCGGTACCAGAAACTCTGCAGAAAGTGAAAGATAAATCCTTGTTTGCCATCGAGAATTCCTCCAAGAATGAAGTAGCGATACAGGAAATACAAGAATGGCCGCGCGTAGAGCGGCATGCGGTACCAGAGCCTCTTACACCAGACGACCCGCTGGTCGGGTGAACCAAACAGCGCAGGCCGGATGACCCAGGCGCGGTCACCCTTACACCGCCGCGTGATCTCCTCGCGCGCGTGCAGCTCCGCGTAGCGGATGTGCTTCGAAAGCCAGAAGCCGATGGCGGCCTCGTTGCGGTTATCCTCGATGAGATCGTTCTGCAGCTGGCCGCACTTACCCGAGACGTAGAAGTGGTGGTCCATCAGGTCGCGATCGTCCAGCTGCACTTTGTCCAGTCGAAAGAGCTTGAGCAGGTACTTCGGATAGTAGCCGCCGTGGCGAATCCAGCGACCGCGAAAGATCTGGCGGCGCCTGACGTAGAACCCGTCGTGCCCGTTGATCCGCCGTTCACCCACCCGGAACAGTTGCTGCAGCTCTTGAAAGAGCTCGGGCGTCAGGCGCTGGTCGGCATCCAGGCCAAGGACCCATTCTGTTTCGCTGGGTAGCTGACGAAGCGCCCAGCCCCATTGGCGTGTATGGCTCTCAAACGGATGCGTCAGAACGTGGGCACCATACCGCTCGGCGATTTCCAGAGTGCGGTCAGTGCTGCCGGAGTCCACCACGATCAACGAGGAGCCAAGTCCTTGCACGCTCTCCAGACAGGCGGGCAGGTTCAGCTCTTCGTTCCGAGTGAGGACGACTGTTGCCAATGTGTGCATTACGAGTCCAGGACTGACTGCAACGCCGAGATCAGCCGCGTCTGGTACTGCTTCGCCGTGTAGCGCTGCTCGTAGCGTGAACGCGCGCAGTCGGACCACCGACGCCACTCCGCCCCATCGGTCAGCAAACGGCAGGTGGCCTGCGCAAGCTGTTCGCGGTTCTCCAGATCCGCTGCCAATCCGCTTCGCGGCGGCTCCACGACTTCGAATCCGGCGTCGGCGGTGCTGACCAGACACGGTCGTCCCAGCCGCATGGCCTCCAGATAAACCAATCCGAAGCCTTCACCGCGGCTGGGAATGGCCATACATCGTGCGCGTTCGAGCAGCTGCTGCTTCTGTTGATCCGAAACGAATCCGAAAAACTCCACTGAACCGTTGAGTCCGCGGCTGGAGGCGGCTTGCTCGAGGTCCGGCCGGAGATCACCGTCACCGACAATCCACAAGCGAGCATCTGGCAGCTTCCGCTGCACCAGCGGCCAGGCTTCGATCATCTCACGATGGCCCTTGTAGTCTTCGCCACGCGCCAGGCGGCCCAGCATCAGCGCCGCTGGCGTCGAGTCGGGTTGCGAAACGGGCTGGTCGAAGGAGCTTTCAATTCCAAGATGTACTGTCGTGTGGCGGGCACCCGTGAAGTTGGGATAGACGTGCACAAAGCGGCGCCAGGTATAGTCGCTGATGCTCAAAAACGTATGTACTCGGCGCAACAACCATCGCTCGGCGACAGGTCGCCTGCGCCAGGCCTCGACGCCTTGCAGGACGAGCACGACCTTTGCCGCCGCGGTGCGCAGAAACGGCAGCAGCCGCAGCAGGTCCATATGCCACACCACGATCAGCCGGAGTGGCCGTGGCGCACGCAATGCGGCCAGCACCGCTTGCAGTCGCGTTTTGGTGTGAACTTCCCAGTCGGATCCGCTACGCCGATACAGTCCCGCGTCGCCGTAACACAATCGGGCGGCTGGTCCGAACGGCGTCGGTGGAGCGCAGATGGCATCCCATGCGATGCGTCCGCTCGCTTGAATACCGCCCGTCGCGACGCAGCCTGGAAACAGGCCCAGTACGCCGGCTTCCCGTGGAGCCATTCAGGGGCGCTTTCGTTCGATGATGAGTTGGTCCAGGTGGACGTTGAACGTGAAATCACCGTCGGCGCAAAACGCCTCGGCGGCGCTCACAAGACACGACCGACTGGGAAATCCGGGCGCGGCTCCGAAGTTGCGAAAGTCATCCACGATGACACCGCAAATCCGATCTTTGTAGTCGGCGAGTCTGTTCAGCTCATCCAATGCAGGCTCTGGTGGACCGCCATTCGCCGTCCCCCAGAGTGGGGCGTGTGCATCCAGAAACACCAGGATGCGATCGAGTCGCTGGCTTTCGATGACACGTGGAATGACCGAGAGCGCGTCCCCGCAGACGACCAGCACATTGCTTCGATTGCGCAAAAATCGAGTTGACGTTCGGGCTAGATCGGCGTCGAGCTCCACCGTGACAACGCGTTCGAAAACCCGCGCGCAACGGGCCGCCGTAGTGCCTTTATTGGTTCCAGCCTCGATGAACGTGCGTGCGCCGGTGCGCTGACGGAGGCTGTTGATGATGAAGAACTTGGTAAGCGCGTGCGGGTTGCAGAAGCGCATGCGACCAATATCGAGAAGGTCCAGCACGTACCCGGCGATACCCTTGAGATCGCGATAGAGCAGCGGCTCGTTCAGACTGATCAGACGATCGCTTCCTCTCTCAAGACCGATTGCATGGGCACCGATACATCCCATTCACCGATGAATTGACTCCGCGTTGGCTCAATCCGGAACCAGCTCAAGGATTGGCCCGTGTATGCCAGGGCTGGCATTTGCCCCAAAAAGGCAGCCCACGCGCTGAAGGAGCTGCCACCGGAGCCGATGAGAAATTGCGCCTTGCTCAGCACGAGCAGGTCACTTATGGCAGACCCGGTCTCAACTCGCCTGACGCTCTCCATCTGTAGCAGATCCTGAAGCTCGGCGTCCGCCGCGTCGGAGACAACAACCGCGGGAGTCAACTTGCCGGTCACCTCCCGAATGGCCGACACAGCCTGGACGTACCAGTCGAGTGGCGTGCGGATCGCGCCGCGAGTAATGAAATCCTCTGGCTGACTCGCCTGGACGAAGTCACCCCGCCGTACGTGGACTCCAATTGCAACAGCGCCAACATCATCTGCGCGTCGCACCCACTCCGGTTGCGTCATGCGCGTGAGCTCCTCCAGCACCAGCGCGTGCTTCCCTGTAAGGGGCGCAAAGTGTTCGTCGGGTCCGCTAAAGACGACCTGGTCGCGCTCCATGATCCGCTGCCACAGCGCGCGTGCGCCACTGACATAACCAACGGGGCGCAACCGAAATAAGTTGTGGTACAGGCGCGTGTCGCGGTCGCCACGCGCGATTGGCCCGAGTTTAAGCTGGACCCACACCGGCGCCAGCATTGGAACGTTGTGCTCCAGCGAAAACACGCGGCAGCGTGCCCACGGGAATAACTTGTTGCCCAATCCCGCGTTCGGCAGTACCGCTCGACAGATCATGATCGGGTGAGGTCGGAATAAAGACCGGCCAGTTGAGCTCCAACCGAGTTCCAGGTGAATCGGGCGCGCGCAAGTTCGCGGCCTGCCCTGCCTCGGACACCGCGCGCATCATCGTTGCGTAGTGCCTGACGCAGTGCATCCACCACCGCTGAGTGCTCCAGTGGCACGATCCAGCCGGCGCCCGCGCGGCGGATTTCGTCTGCAAGGTTCACAAACTCGCTGATGAGCACTGGTGTGCCGCACGCCAGCGCTTCGGCCACGACGATGCCGAAGTTCTCCTGGTGTGACGGGAGCGCGAGCAATTGAGCTTCTCGTAACGCGGCGGCTTTGCGTTCACCAGTCAGCCAACCAACGAACTGGACTTTTGCCGCGGTATCATGTCGTTGGACCGACTGTCGTAATCCTGCAACGTAGGCTGGTTCGCCATCGCCCGCAATCGCCAGTCGCCAGCGTCCGAGACCGCTGTCTTCGGTTGCCTCGAGGAATGCATCGATGAATCGTTCGAGGCCCTTCTTTGGATGAAGCCTTCCGAGGACGAGGACGTACGGTTCGCCGTCGCACAATTGGAGTGCTTCGCCGGACGCATCCTCAAAGAGCGTGTCATCCACGCCCAGCGGTATCACGACGCCGCGTTGCAGACCGAGTCCAGTCTCAGCCAGGGTCTGCTCGGCTAGCGTGGTGTAGTGCACCGCCGCTGCGCCTTTGAGCATCCGTTTGCCACCAAATTGCCACAGCGCGCGTTTGCGGTTTGCCTTCTGGTGCAAGCTCCAGGGGTCCAGCGTACCGAGTGGTCGCACGATATAAGGAACGTCGCGTCGTCGACTCGCACTGGCTGCCGCCAAACAAGCATGTGAAAGGACCGCGTGGATGTGAACGACGTCGTAGTTACCAACATTGTCGTGCAGCCAACGTGAGAGTGGCGCCGAATACTTGAAGGCTTCACTCCACTGACGGCGGAACATCACCGTTGGGACGTCGTGCCAGGAAAGTGTTTCACCAACCGGAACGGATAATCGGTCGGCAGACCCATCGGCATCCGTGGTCGCGATCAGAACCTCCACCCCGGCTTGGCACAGCGCGCGGCCCATACCAACAATCGCGTGACTGGGTCCGCCGTACCGTTCGGCGACAGCAGGAATCACGTGCAGCGCGCGCATGCGACAAGTGCTTTCGTTAGAAGCCGTTTCGGTCCAACCATTCTTCAAGAACAACCAGTACCCACAGGTGCGACCAGGGGGTCTCCGCGGGCCGCTCCAGAAAGTCCGACCACAGCGCACGGAGTTGATCCGGTTGAAAAATTCCTCGACCACCCAGCCCGTTTTCGCCCAGTTGAATGGTGCAGTAACTCCGCAGCTCCTGACGCATCCACAGATTGAAGGGAAGCGTGAAGCCTTGCTTTCGACGATGCACGATGTCGTCTGGCAGCAGGCCTGGCAGACTGTTCACCAGCAGCGGCTTGGGCGTTCCATTCGGTCGCTTCTGGGCATCCGGCACGCCCATCACGTACTCCACCAGTACATGATCGAGTAGCGGAACGCGCACCTCGAGCGCGTGCGCCATGCTCATCTGGTCCGTGTCGCGCAGCAGCACATCGTGCATGTACGTGCGAGCTTCAGCGTAGGAAATGGACGAATGCAGGCCTTGCGCAGAGTGCGTCGCATACGCCTCCTCCAGCAACGCGACGTATGGATCCGCATGATCAGTGAGCAGTTCGCTCCAACTCGGCGTGAGCAGCTGGCTCAGCTGGTTTCGCGCGAGGACCTGTCGGGTGATCGGGTACGTACTAGAAAGCCGCCCATCTCCCGCCAGCATGGCCGCGGTCTTTCGACTCCGGTTTGAGCCAGCAACTCTTTCGACTGCCGCCGCCGTGAGAGTCCTGACCTTTTCAGGCGCGTAACGCCAAGCACGGAAGAGTTGGG
>Ga0213876_10002831_pt1 | contig 10095 bp, 10 predicted proteins | sample BarmaccomBMRX_R9_FD_160113 | JGI IMG/M metagenome (GOLD analysis project Ga0213876, IMG submission 160113) | Root-associated microbial communities from Barbacenia macrantha in rupestrian grasslands, the National Park of Serra do Cipo, Brazil - RX_R9 | ecosystem: Host-associated > Plants > Roots...
ACGCTGCTGTTCGGTGCTTCCGGTGTTTTCATCGAGCTTCAGGCCGCGCTGAACATTATGTGGGACGCGCCGAAACAGCAATCGTCGGGTGTCCTCGCGATGATCAGGCAGCGCCTGTTTTCGTTTGGAATGATTCTGTCGGTTGGCTTCTTGTTACTCGTCTCCCTGCTCCTGAGCTCCGCCCTCGCTTACATCGGACACTACTTCGGCCAGATTCTTCCCGTGCCGCCGTTCCTGCTCGAATCCCTCAACTTCGCCCTATCATTTGCCGTCGTCACCGCCCTTTTCGCACTCATGTTCAAATATTTGCCGGATGTGCACGTATCCTGGCGCGACGTCATTGTGGGCGCACTCGGTACGGCCTTGCTATTCACCATCGGCAAGTTTCTGCTGGGAATCTATCTTGGCAAAGCCGGCGTGGGTTCCACTTATGGCGCGGCCGGATCGCTGGTGGCTGTAGTTGTGTGGATTTACTACTCCGCGCAGATCTTCTTCTTCGGCGCTGAGTTCACCCGCCTCTATGCGGATGCGCATCAACCCAAAACCGACAAACCGCCTGCACCCCAACCGGCAACCGCCGCCACAACCCACATAACAACCCACATACCCGGGCCAGAGACAATGGCTGCTGTTGCTGCGCCCGTTCCCGCAACCGTTCAGATTGCTGCGGCGCCACCATTACCTATTTCGATTCCCGCCGCCCCACGCAAAATTACAAAACCACGCCTACTCGCCGCGGCTGCCATCGGTTTCGTGTTAGGCCGTGTCGCCTTTGCACTTCACAGCAACCGGCCGCACGATAAATGAATCGCCTTTATCATTCGGCGTTTCTGGCCGCACGCCGAATTGTCACGTGCGCGCCATCTCGATGGATCACCACCGTAGCGATAAGAAGCCTGCTAGTCGCGTTCAGCTATTTCGTCGCCGCTGTGCTCTTGGCACTGCTGTGGGCCAGTACCACATCGCCCCTCTGGAACACCCTCGCTCTTGCGGTGCTCGCTACGTACTCGGCGTCGGAAGTCGTCCAGCTCCGGCATTGGCTGCAACGCGAGCGTTGGGCAGGTGCGCTGAGCTTTGACGCAAGCGCGGGACCGAAGATTGACCCTGACCGCAGGCTGGTCGCAATTGTCTTCGCCGCTCTCAGCCTTGTCGCTGCTATCTGCACGGCCGTGTTCTGGGCGCAGGCCGAAAGTGCTACCGATCGTCGCGTGTACGTGACGGTCACTGCCGTCTTAGCGTCATTGGCGATACTTGCCTTGCCCCGCGCGTTCACGAAGGGGAAAGTAGAATTCCGCGCGCGCGGCGTCTTGCACACAACCTACCTGATCCCATGGGATGAAATCGAAAGCTGGTCCTTAGATGCCCTGGAGGATTTAGAACGCGACGACGGTTCTATCGTTCTAAAAATCGATCGGCGCCGCGCTGCACAACTTATGCCTGTCCGGATCCACATTGCACCATCTCAATACGAGCAAATCAGTCGCGAGATGAATCGCCGTGCGCCCTTAGCTCAACAGGGCTAGCCGTAAATCAAAAGTACCCGGCGTCCACCCTTTCGCCGCGTTAACATTCACGTCTGCTGGCGCCGCCGTTAACCTTCCAATTATCCGAATGATGCACTACTTCGGCTATATCTCGGCCGCAACTCATTGATTTATCTAACTGCGTCTGATGGTCACTAACACGCTCTTATTCGGACATCGCTCGAACAGAAATGATGAGAGTGACGCGGAGATCCGAAAGGCTCCGAATTCAATTCCAGGAGACAATCGTATGACACACACATTTTCAAAGCTCGTTTTGACGGCTGGCCTCTCCGCGTTACTCGGAAGTACTGCCGCCCTCGCTCAGAATTCTCGTGCAATAGCCGATGTACCGTTCACGTTTCATGCTTCGCAGACTACGCTGCCGGCCGGCAAGTACACGGTAGCTGAGCAGTCCTCTTCCGGGGTATTGCGCCTCGCCAGTGCAGATGGACAGAGCATCTATGTCGTCATGCATCCGGGCAAAGCTGCCAATCCGGACCAGCCGAAACTGACGTTCATCCGCGAAGGCGACGACTACGTCCTTGAGGGCGTATCGCTGCCCGGCAACAACGCCGCTTGGGAAGCTTCTCAGTCTTCCATGGAGAAGAGTCTGAGCCGCAAGCTCGGTGTCGCTGCGATGGTGTCCGTCCCGTTAGCTGCGCGCTAGTACGCGCAAAGCTGCACAGACGAAGACCAGCGGTCTTACAGGCCGCTGGTCTTTTTCTTTGTGTGAGCTCATCCTTTACACTCAGTACCCACGCACCGCTTCTGTTTGCCAAGATGAAGTTATGTCTGCGCGGCCCAGTCCTCTCACGCTGGCGGAATTCGACCGTCTCTACGGCTCCGAGCCCGGCTGGGAATTCTGGTTTGGAAAGGCAATACAGAAACCTGTGCCCACATGGCTTCACGCGGTTTTGCAGGGCATCTTGACTGAGTTCCTCTATCGTGCCGGCTATCTATCCGGTTCCGAAGTCGACTTGCGTGCCCGGACCGACTGGCGTCCCAGACCTGACGTTGCGGGCGTGCTTAAACTCGACGGCCGCTATGCATCGAAGCTCGACGTCGCGATCGAAATCCTTTCTGAGGATCAGGAAAGCTATATCCGCACCAAGTGCCTCTATTACGCCGAAGCCGGCATTCCGCAGATCTTTATCGTCGATCCAGAGAAACGCGCTATGTGGATCTGGAACGGCACGACGAAATCGCTTGATCTCATCGACGATCTGCACTTGCCGAATGGCGCGATCATCACTGGGCGTACCATCTGGCAGGAGCTCGACAAGCGCATCCGCGAACACTCCTGACGAAAAAATCGTCTGCGCCGTCTTTTACGGCTGCGTCACTTTGAAATCGCTCACCGTGGCATCGGTGTTGTGCGCGAAGCGGATCCCAACCACGCCGTCAGTCGATTTCAGTTTGCCGGCGGCGACCAACGCGGACTTGTCGTAGGATGCGACGACAGTCCCATTGATGGCGCAGCTGACCTTACCGCCCTTCACGGACATCGCAATTTCCTGAGTGACGGGTTGGCCCACGCCCGCTGCTTTATGCACAGCATCGTTCGTTTCGCCGCGGCGTGCGTTCATCTGGAACGGCTCCGGCCCAAAACCGCGCACGATGAAACGCCCGTCGCCGTAGGCGGCGCAATAGAGATAGCTTGCGTCTGCGGTTCCCATGCCGTTGCCGGCGACCACGATGCCATACGGATGCGGATGCGAATTGAGATTCATGTACTTCGATTCCGTGAAGGTGGCTTTGACGGTGTAGTCGCCGTTGCCGACGTTTTTCGGATTCCAGAAGGTTGCCGCAGGACCCGTCGTCACGTGCAACATGCCCTTCTCCTCCGTCAGCTTGTCGTCATTCACCGTCTTGCCGGCTTTTTCTTCGTTTGGGTCCACCTTGCCCGTCCAGCCCGGGGCGGAAATGCCGCCACCGGCAACTGCGCGCGAAGTCTCTTGCTCCTGTGCCTGCAAAACGGCGGGTATCATCACGACCGCGGCGGCGAAAACGATTCCGCATGTAACAACCAAACGCATTCTTTGTTCCTCGCGCCAATTATATGCCGTAGCAACAGGCATGATGAAGCATGTGCCTCGACGAAGCTCGTAACTGGATCGAGCAGGCCTCCGCCATCACTGTTCTCACCGGAGCCGGGATCTCGGCCGAGAGCGGGATTCCGACATTTCGCGGCGCTGCCGGTTTATGGAAACAATTCCGTCCTGAAGATCTCGCCACCCCGCATGCGTTCGCGCGCGATCCTCAACTCGTATGGGAATGGTACGACTGGCGCCGCCGCCTCATTCAACAAGCGCAGCCCAACCGCGGGCATATGGCCCTGGCCGAATTGGAACAGCGCGCACATCGATTCGTTCTCATCACACAGAACGTCGACGGCCTGCATCGGCGTGCCGGCAGCCGCCATGTCCTCGAAGTCCACGGCAGCATCTGGAATCTGCGCTGTACAGCATGCGGCCGCGAATGGCAGGATGAAACCGTCCCGCTGGTCCTGCCGCCACGATGCGAATGCGGTGCGCTGGCGCGTCCCGGCGTCGTGTGGTTCGGCGAGATGCTGCCCGAGCGTGTTTGGGCAGATGCGGAAGAAGCCACCACCTCATGCGAAGTGTTTCTGGTTGTTGGCACGTCGGCGATGGTCTACCCTGCTGCCGGCCTGGTTCATCTGGCGCGCGCATCAGGCGCCAGAATCATCGAAGTGAATACGGAAAGAACGGCCGTATCGGAAGCCGTCCATTGCGCCCTTATCGGCCCCGCCGGCGAGATCCTGCCGAAGCTTTTTTCGCAGTCCGCCTAGTTTGCGAAGTGCTCGCGGTGTTTTTCCAGGCCATCTGCATGGCCTCCCGCAAAATCGATTCAGTTGCCTCTTTCAGAAGAACGCTGGTACTGCCTTGCCGCCCCCAGACGCCTTTTACTGGCACGAATACCTTCGGGTGATTGCGCACGAACTCTTCCTGCTGTTCGGGTGGCAGCTTCACCATGCCCCAGTTCTCGTCAGGATATTGCAACGTCGCGAAGATTTTTCCGTTGGCACGAAAATCGGGATGGCCCATGTGCGAACTCTCGATGGCTCCCGGCAGTGCCAGAGCCAGCTCGCGGAATGCGTTGCTCGTCACGTCGAACTCGAGGCCTGAGCTGACATCTCTTCGAACGCGACGTCCTTTACGTGTGTCGCAATCCACCACTTGTACCCGAACGGGTCCTGCACGCCGGACATGCGGTCGCCATACGGCTGGTCCGCCGGTTCGCGCACGGACTTCGCTCCCGCCGAGAGCGCTTGCCGATACATGGCATCGCAATTTTCGGTGTAAATCAGCAGGCTCACGGGCGATCCGCCAAAATGCTTTGCCGCGAATGCGTTCATCTCCCGCGCCTCATCGGCCAGCATGACTACCGAATCGCCGATCTGGATCTCGGCATGAGCGATGCGGCCGTCCTTCCGAGGCATTCGAAACTTCTCTTTCGCACCGAATGCGTTGGTGTAGAACGCGATGGCTCCGGCACAGTCATCCAAGATGAGATAGGGTTGAACGCTGTGATATCCGTCTGGAATGGGCTTGGCTTTCTGCATAAGTTCGCTCCTTATTCACCGACAATTGTGGCGCAAACAGGCGAGCGGGGGATTGTAAGAAATTGACCGGCGTGGCCGGTTCTAGATGAGCGGGACGTGGTTCAAGTGAGGCGTTGCACGCGCCAGGTAGGCGCTCGGCGTCAGGCCGGAGAATGAGCGAAAGTCGTGGATGAAGTGCGGCTGATCGTAATAGCCGCATTCGAGCGCAATCTGCGCCCAATCCGCATCTTTCGCGCCATGCACCGCTTGCAACACGCGCTGAAAGCGGCGCACGCGGCAGAATACCTTGGGAGTCAATCCAACCTGGCGGTGAAACAGTTCGATAAAGCGCCGCGCGCTGAGACCCATCTGTTCACTCAGGGCTTCGATTCGGCCGTAGTGTCTTGCGGAGAGAAACTGACGGAGCGCATACGTCACCGCTCGGTGCAACTCCGGAGGCCGCACCAATTGCTCCAATAGGCACTGTTCCAGCATCAGGAGCATCGAATTCGCATCGCCGGAGGCCAGTAGCCGCTCACGTATTTCGCCCGCGCGTCCCGGCCAGATATCATCCAGCGCGATGGAAGTGTCCTCGGCCTCCGAGAGCGGCATACGCAAAAACGGAAACGCACCGCCGGGGCGGAATTGGACGCCGATTACTCGCTCCTGCTGCTGGCAATCGATAACGAAACAATTCGACCGTGCGCCTGATAAAACGGCGTGGCCGAACTCAGCCCAGCGGGTGAGGTCTTGCGCGTCGTAGAGCCGGATGGGTTCGTCCCGCAGATTGAAGATAATCGCGGGCTCGCCATTCGGCAGCAGGCGCTCCTTCGAGTGGGTCTGGGGCGCTCCTTCCCAGTACCAGAGACACCCTACGAAGGTGTCGAGCGGCGGGGCGGGGCGATAGCGGCGAGCTTGCACGGGCGGGCCTTAGTAATAATCGCATTGAGTCTGATGCTGCGCGTCGGAGTTAGGCTTTTGATTAGCTCGGCGTCGACATCATAGACCCTCAGAGCGCAGTCGTGTGAACGGCCGATTTGATATTGGCCCAGTGCCAGCGCATGCACGATTTCGGTGGCGCTCGAGATGAGCGGAAGCAGGCGCAATTCCGGCACGATCTTCACTATATGCGACGCTTTCATTTGCCCGAAAGGAGTTATTGCTCAGGGAATTTGGTCGGGTGGGCTTGGCTGTTGGGCTATTGAAGAATTAACAGGTTGGGGTGTCTTGTTGCTGGGGTGTTAGTGGCGGAGCAACCATCATTCCCTGAGCGTATCTCTTGATTACGCCGTGTTGCAAGCATCTTTCATGCCAAACTGCCTCACCTGCGTTTTCTTACACTTAGGGGTAATGCACGGCTATGCCGGGACGAACTTTTTACCTTCGGTTGGAGGAAACAACGTCCAGCGGGCTAAATTTGACGGATCTATTGGGCCGCGCCGGTCCCGGGCGGGAGTGTCGAAACGCGCGTTACGTGGCCGCTAAGCGCTTCCTGTATCGAGATGTGATTGGTTTCAAGGGTGGTGCCCAGGGTTTCGTCGAGTGACACGCGTGCGTTGCTGTAGGCAACCAGCGCCGCGACTTCGCTTGACTGGGCGGTAGACAAATCACGTTGCTGCTGAACAACGTTGTAGGTTGTCGATGCGCCGAGCGCAAATTTTTTCTGTTCGGCGTCAAGCAGTTGCTGCTCCAGAATGCGGTTTCGAACCGCTGCTGCGTAGCGGGCACGCGCCTGCTGCAGTCCAACAATCTGGGTCGAGACATCGACCGCCAGTTGATTCACAGCCTTCTGCAACTGGAGCTCATTCTGCCGGATGGTCATCTGGTCAATGGCAGCGTCAGCAAGCGCCTGGCGGTTTAGCAGGGTTGGGGCTATGAAGCCCCCGACGTTTTCAGAAGGAAAGTTTCGGCGAAACACCTGACCAAGCGCATTGCCGATACCGCCAACGAAATAATTGTTGGGAAGCTCGCACAATCTGCCGGCGGGAGCTACGGAGGCCGGACAAGCGCCCAAGCCCGGCGGAATCGCGGAGGTTCCCGTTTGTGTTTGAGCGCTGGTTACGAATGGCACAGGTTTGGGACTACCCGAGAGCCCCTGACTCGAAACATTCGCCAGCGCAGCCAATTGCGGCAACACACCGTTCGCGGTACCGGTGGCTGAGATGCGGCTGTTCTTCAGATCGTTCTCTTGTATTGCTAAATCGGTACGCTTGGCGCGAGCCGTCGCGATAAGGTCCTTCACCGGTGGAAGATTGTCCTGCTCCGGAACATCAATTCTGTCCAGCGGAATAATCTCTACTTCGGCCAGCAAAGGATCCGCGAGACCACGACTGCTCAATACATTCTTGAGGGAAACCTGTTGCTGCGCGAGCGTCGTTTGAGAGACAACCAGGTCTTGCTGGCTCGAGGCCACTTGGGCCTCGGCGGTGGTCACGTCCAGCGGGGCCATGGTGCCAATCTGCACCTGCTTCTTATTGTTTTCGAAGAACGTCTGGGCGACGTCAAGCGCGCTCTGCTTCGCCTTGACGTCTTCGTAGTCGGCAACCAATCCGTAATAAAGATTCAGGACGTCGGCAACAACGGAAATTACTTGTCCTTTGAAGACAGTGTCGGACATCGCGAGGGTATTCTTTGCCACAGTGATGTTTCGGCTATTTACGGTGGTACCGAAACCCTGCAGGAAATTGTGACGGAACGAGAGACTCAGCACAGGACTACTGGCCGGGTTGAGAATGTCTGTGATCGCATTCTCGTTCAAGTACGAATCTCTGTAAGTCAGACTGACCTGGCCGCCGCTGAGGAGACCCTGGGTGACTGAGGTCACGTTGTTACGCGTGAGGTCGACAATGTTGTATTGCCCGCCCTGGATGAACACGACATCGGGTTGAAGAAAAGATTTGTGCGCGAAAGTCTCCGTGGTCTGGAACGTCGGGTCCAAGGACGGCGTAACAGGACCAATTTGGGAGATGGTGGCGTTGCTGCTGTTGTTGTTATTTGTTCCGCCCACGGTGGTACTCACGCCGGCTGCAGTCTGGCTGCCGTTGACGCCCTGACCGCTTGCAACCGACCCAGACTGCGACGAGCCGCTGGGAACACCAGGTAACGCGCCACCTGCCGACAAGCGTTCGAGACTCCACTGGTTAATCAGCGGATTGTAGCGAGCGGATTCCAGATCGATGTCATTCTCGAGCGCCAGAGCGATGGCGTCCTGCACTGTGAGATACAGTTTGCCGGCGCGAACGAGATCTTGAATGCGAAGGGCATTGTGAATCCTGACCGGCGGAACTAGCGACGGCTGATAGGGCCGCAGAATGACTGGCGCCTGGGGCCGCACGGGAGCAATCTCCTGCGGCACCTGCGACCAGCCCGGCGCTGGACATACGCCCGCCAGCAGGAGCGCAAGAAGCTGCCGAAGCAATTGGGCCTGCTTCATTGAATCTGCTCCGGATTGGGAAGCTTCGCAGGCAGAACGGATGGCCGCGCAACGCGACCCGACATCGCCTCACTTAAGGAGATGTGGTTGACGTCAAGCGTCGTTCCCATTGCCTGATCAAACGCAATACGCGCGTGACTATAGTTAGCCAACGACTGCGTCTCCGTACTCTCCGCCGCCGCCAGCGTCTGCTCGTCTGTCACCACTTGAAAAACAGTCGAGGCGCCTAGCGTATATTTTTTCTTGTCGGCATCAAGCGTTTGCTGCTGCAAAATACGCGCCTTTACCGCAGAGTCAAAACGCACGCGAGCCTGCCGCAGACCAATAACAGCGTTTTGCACGTCCACGCGAACCTGGTTCACCTGTTTCTGCAGCACCAATTCGCTTTGCCGCAGTTCCAAAGCGCTGGTCACGTAGTCGGACTGTGCTGCGCGGTTACGCAGCGGAATGCTCAAGGAAAGACCAGCCGAATAGTTTGGAAAATTACGGCGGAAAATCTGTCCTAGCAGGTTGCCGTATCCGCCTGCCAGAAAGGGATCGGCGGTATTAACGCCGGGCAACAAATAATTCGAGCTGCCGCTCAATCCGTTATTCGTTAGTTCGGCAAAAACGTTGAGGGTTGGCTTCAATCCGTTTTTGATACCGACGAGAAGAACCTTGTCGCTATCGATGTTGATTTTGTCCTGTGCAACTTCGACTCGATGGCCAAGCGCGTCTTTGACGAGATCATCCAGAGGCCTGAGCTCGTCTGTTGCGGGCACTTCAAACGTGTTGAGAGGAATGACGTGAACCTCTGCCAGCGTCGGGCTGGCCACGCCATTGCGGCTGAGCGCGTTCTTCAGCACGGTTTCCTGCTGCAGCAGGTTCGTTTGCGAGATAAGAAGATCCTGCTGGCTCGCGTACACCTGCGATTCCGCGCGCGTGACTTCAATGGGAGCAAGCGTTCCAATCTGAACCTGCTTTTTGTTGTCTTCGTACAGAGCTTGAGCGGTAGCGAGCTCATCTTTGCGAGCCTTCAGATCTTCGTAGAAACTGACCAAGTCCCAATACAAATTGAGAACCGCCGAAACGGTTGTGATCACCTGCTGCTTGAACGTAAGGTCGGAGATCTTTTCATTGTTCTTCGAAACCAGGATGTTTCTGCCATTTACAGCCCTGCCAAAACCCTGGAGCAAACTCTGGTTGATCTGAAAATCCAGGTAGCCGGAAGTAAAAGGGTCCAAGGCGTATGCGGCGCTGTTGTATTTGTTGTATTGGCTGGCAAAAGTTAACTGCGCGCTCATTCCCCACACAAAATTCTGGGCGTATTGCGCTTCAATGGTGCGGGTTTCCGCGATCAAGGCAGTGGTGCCCGAAAGAACAGTGTTGCTTTCCGGGCTGGTACTGTGCGCGAAATTCGTGTAGAAAAAGGTCTGCGGATCGAGGGTGATCAGCGATGGTCCGAGGTTCGTAACGATCTGACCGCTGGAGCTGACGCCGGCTGCGGCAGTTGTTGTGCCGCCGCCGCTCGCGTTGAGACTGACACCCGTCAAGCTGACGCTCTGCGGCCCTTGCGCAACTCCTACGCCCACTCC
>Ga0213876_10002832_pt1 | contig 10093 bp, 7 predicted proteins | sample BarmaccomBMRX_R9_FD_160113 | JGI IMG/M metagenome (GOLD analysis project Ga0213876, IMG submission 160113) | Root-associated microbial communities from Barbacenia macrantha in rupestrian grasslands, the National Park of Serra do Cipo, Brazil - RX_R9 | ecosystem: Host-associated > Plants > Roots...
TGGCGGTCGCTGCGAAGGGGTTGGCCGGCAGGCTGGCCGCGAAGCCGCTGGGCGCCCAGAACGGATTGTTCAGGCTCGCCGCCACGTCGGGTCGATTGAGCTGGAACGTCGGATGGGCGACCAGCGCACCGCCGGCTTGCATCAGGCCGTTCAAGACCTGGACGTCGTCGATGCCGCTCCAGCCCTGGGCGGTCGTGTCGACGACCCAGCCCGAAAGCTGGCTCATACTCTGGCCGGCCGGTTGATCGACGGTGCCCGCGTAGGTCGCCGGGCCGGCTGCGTCCGGGCCTGGCAGCCAGGTCGAGGCGACCAGGGTCACCGTCTGGGCAGCGGCCGGCCAGCCGGGCACGAGCAGCGCGACGGCGAGCAGGCCGCACGCCGCGAAGCGAAACAGGCCGTTCCTCGCGGGTACGCGCATGGTCTTGAACTCCTGCACGCAGTGTGCGACACCAGCCTTGACGGCGGCTTGGAATAGGGTCCACCGGCGCGGCCGGTGCGGCTAGACCACGCCCTCTTCCTGGAGGCGGACGAGCGCCTGGTCGAAGGCAGTCACCGTCTGGTCCACGTCGCGATCGTCGTGCACCGCCGAGACCATCCCGCCAAGATACGAGAAGTCGACCCCGCCCAGCTGCATCGCGCCGCGAAAACGCCAGATCAGTTCGCTGCCCGTGATCTTCGGGTTGTAGAACTGGACCGACAGGATCGACACCTCGCCGCCCGCGCTGCCGCCGACGCCGTGTCGCTCGAAGGCATCGTTCATCCCGGCGCGGATCTTGTCCGCGGTCGCCGTCGCCCGCTTCTGGACGGCCGGGTCTTTGACGAGCGACAAGCACGCGATCCCGGCCGCGGCCGAGACTGGGTTGGCGTTGAAGGTGCCTGGATGGGAGACCCGCTTGAAGCGCTGCCACTCGGCGTCTGGGCGGTGCTCGAGCATGTTCATGATGTCGGCGCGTCCGGAGACGGAGCCGCCCGGGTAGCCACCGGCCAGGATCTTGGCGTGCGTGCTGAGGTCCGGCGTGACGCCGAAATACTCCTGGGCGCCGCCTGGTGCGTAGCGGAAGCCGGTCACCACCTCGTCGAAGATGAGCACGACGCCGTGCTTGCTGGTCACCGCGCGCACCTGCTGCAGATACTCGGTGCTGAGGCCGTTCAGCAGCATGATGACCGCGGCCACGTCACCCGGCTGTAGCGCGGCCTCGAGCGCGGCGATGTCGCCGGCTGGCACCGCCCGCATGGACTGGCGCACCCCGAGCGGGACGCCGTTCGAGCTCGGCGCGTCCCACGGCTCGGACATGCCGATGGTCGCATAATCGTGCCAGCCGTGAAAGTGGCCGCGCATCTTGACGACGACGTCCTTGCCCGTGAACGCCCGCGCCAGGCGCAGCGCCATGAGGGTGGCCTCGGTGCCGGAGGAGACGAACTTGACTTTGCCGCCGCTTCGCGTGCTCGGCACGAGCTCCTGGACGAGCCGGCCCCACTCGATCTCCAGCGCGTGGCACGCGCCATAGTGGCTGCCCTTGTGCACCTGCTCGGTGACCGCGGCCGTGACCTGCGGATGGCAGTGGCCGAGGATGAGCGCGCCGTGGCCGCCGAAGTAGTCGACGTACTCGTTGCCATCGACATCCCACTTGTGCGAGCCCTGGGCGCGCGTGACGTAGATGGGGAAGGGACCCATGAAGCGGCTGTCGTGGGTGACGCCACTCGGGAAGACGTCGAGCGCCTGGGTATAGAGATCGGCCGACTGCGCGTGGCGAACCGCCAACTCCTCGGCGATCGTTGTCCGTCGAAGTTGCGTCATGATGCTGCTCACGGTAAAGCACCGCCCCTGTCCGCCGCTAGGCGCGGGGCCGCGCCAGCCGCTGGGCGCGGGCCGCGCTCGCCGCGAGGCAAGGCGGCGGCATCCGTTATGCTACATGTTCGGAGCTAGACGTTTGAACCGCTTCGTTCTTGCTTTTCGCTGCTTCTTCGATGTTCAGTTTCATGGGCAGCTTTCAGAAGAAGCGATCAATTCGCTCAGGCTGAGTCAAAGTGCCACGCCAGCGCCATTGCAGCCAGCAGATGTGGCGACTGAAGCGCCCGCGACGAAGACATCCGACGGCGCCCTGCAAATGCTGTCTATTTTGCAGCGCGACGCACGTCTGCTGGACTTTCTGATGGAAGACATCGCCGGCTATGCCGATGACCAGGTCGGGGCCGCGGTGCGCGAACTACACGACCAATGCCGCGACGCTGTCGCACGCTACGTGTCGCTGCAACCGGTGATCGACAGCGTCGAGGGTGCGTTCACCACGACACCGTCCACTGATCCCAACGTCGTCAAGTTCGTCGGCAACGTGCCGGCCCAGCCGCCGTCGGGCGGTATTCTCCGCCACCGCGGGTGGCGGGCCGCGGCGGTGGACTTGCCTGTGCCGAGCGCTCACCAGGACCTCACGATCCTGGCGCCGGCCGAGATCGAGATCGAGTGAGCGTGGCGGCTACGGACGCCCCGTCGGCGGCGCGCTACGTCGTCGGGATCGACCTGGGCACCACCAACTCGGCGCTGGCCTATGCGGCGATTGTGCCCGAGCCCGACCCGGCCGCCTCGGCCAGCGTGGAGGTGATGCCCATCCCGCAACTCACGAACCCGGGTGAGGTGCGCGATGAGGACCTACTGCCGTCGTTGCTCTACCTGCCCGGCAGCGCCGATTTCCCGTCCGGGACGCTCGCGCTGCCGTGGGACGCCGAGCGCCCGTTCGTGGTTGGCCGCCTGGCGCAGAAGCGCGGCGCGGAGAACGCCGGGCGGCTGGTCTCGTCGGCCAAGTCGTGGCTGTCCCACGCGGGCGTGGACCGCACCGCGCCACTGCTGCCGTTCCGCGCCCCGGAGGGTATTGAGAAAGTCTCGCCGATCGAGGCCAGCCGGCGTTATCTGGAGCATCTGCGGGAAGCCTGGGACGCGCGCTTTCCGGACGCGCCGCTGTGCCAGCAGCAGGTGTTGGTGACGGTGCCGGCCTCGTTCGACGCCGTGGCCCGCGAACTGACGCTCGAGGCGGCCCAGCGCGCCGGCTATGAGCGCGTCGTGCTGCTCGAGGAGCCGCAAGCGGCGTTCTACGCCTGGATCGAGCGCCACACTGACTGGCGGCAGCGGGTGCGGCTCGGCGACCTCGTGCTGGTGGTCGACATCGGCGGCGGGACGACCGACTTCACGCTGATCGCGGTGACCGAGCAGGACGGCGAGCTTGGGCTGAGCCGGGTGGCGGTTGGCGAGCACATCCTGCTGGGCGGGGACAACATCGACCTGGCGCTGGCCGGGACGGTCTCGCAGCGGCTCGCGGAGCGCGGCACGCGCCTGGATAGTCGGCAGCTCCAGACGCTGTGGAGCAACTGCCGGACCGCCAAGGAGCGGCTGCTGGAGCCCGGCTCTGAAGCGACCGAGGAGCCGGTGACGATCCTTGGCACGGGCAGCGGGCTGGTCGGTGGGACGATCCGGGCCACGCTCTACCGCGAGGACATCGACCGGCTCCTGCACGAGGGGTTCTTGCCACCCGTGGCGAGCACCGAGATGCCGGCGCGCCAGCGGCGCGTCGGGTTGCAGGAGATCGGACTGCCGTACGCCGCCGATGCGGCCATCACCCGCCACCTGGCGCGCTTCCTGCGCCAGCCGGCGGCCACCGCCGAGCACGGCGCGGTACGCCGCGGCCCGAGTGGGCTGGCCTGTCCGACCCACGTGCTATTCAACGGCGGGGTGCTGCGCGCCGGACTCGTCCGTGAGCGCCTGCTGGCCACCCTGGACGCGTGGCTCGCCGACGAGGGCATGCCGCCAGCGGAGCCACTCGCCGGTGAGGACCTGCTGCACGCGGTGGCGCGTGGCGCCGCCTACTACGGCCTGGCGCGGCTGGGTCGCGGGGTGCGCATCCGTGGCGGCATCCCGCGCACCTACTACGTCGGCATTGAGAGCGCCCTGCCGACGATCCCGGGCCTGCCGGCCCCACTGAAGGCGCTCACCGTCGTCCCCTTCGGCATGGAGGAGGGCAGCGATGTCCGCATCCCCGGCCAGGAGTTCGGCCTGGTCGTCGGCGAGCCGGCGGAGTTCCGCTTCCTCGCCTCGGCCAGCCGCAAGAACGACCAGCCGGGTGACCTCATCGAGGATTTCGCCGGCGACGAACTGGAGGAACTGTCGCCGATGGAGGTCGCGCTCGAAGCCGGCGAGGGCGCCTCGGAAGTCGTGCCCGTCTCGTTCGAGAGCGTCGTCACCGAGACGGGCCTGCTGCAACTGTGGTGCGTCGCCCGCGACGGACGGCGCTGGAAGCTGGAGTTCAATGTGCGCGAGCGTGTCTCATGAAGATCGGGATCGACCTGGGCACGACCAACTCGGCCCTGGCTTACGTCGACGAACGCGAGGCCGCTGGCCGTGACGATCCGCCGGTCCACGTCTTCGAGGTCCCCCAGCGGGTGGCGGCCGACCGCAGCGAGCCGCGCCGCATGCTGCCCTCGTTCCTGCTGCTCGAAGACGGCCAGCCGGTGGGCGTCTACGCGCGCGAGCAGGGCGCGCTGGTGCCGACACGGCTGGTCCACTCCGCCAAGTCGTGGCTGTCGAACCCGGCGGTCGACCGCACCGCCGCGATCCTGCCTTGGGACGCCGAGGAGGGTGGCCGCGTGCTGTCGCCGGTGGACGTCTCGGCGCGCTTCCTGGCCACCCTGCGGGCAGCGTGGGACCAGGCGCAGGCAGTGCCGCTCGCCGAACAGGACATCGTGCTCACGGTGCCGGCGTCGTTCGACGAAGAGGCCCGCGAGCTGACCGTCATGGCCGCGAAGACGGCCGGCCTGGAGCACCTGACGCTCCTGGAGGAACCGTCGGCGGCGTTTTACGCCTGGCTGGCGAGCAGCCTGCACGCGTCGCAGCCGCTGCTCCAGGATGGCCAGGTCGTGTTGGTGTGCGACGTGGGTGGCGGCACCACCGACTTCAGCCTGATCCGCGTGGCGCGCGACGGTGCATCTGTCAGCTTCACGCGAACAGCGGTCGGCACGCATCTGCTGCTGGGCGGCGACAACCTGGACATTGCCCTCGCGCGACGGGTCGAGACGAAGCTCGGCGTGCCGCTGTCGATCCGCCAGCGCGGTGCATTGCGCCGCCAGTGCTCGGCCGCCAAGGAGCGGTTGCTCAGCGATCCACACCTGGAGCGCGTCGAGATCAGCGTGTTGGGCTCGGGCGCGGCGATGGTCGGCAGTGCGCTGCGCAGCGAACTCCAGCGGCAGGAGGTGCTGGATCTGGCGCTGGATGGGTTCGTGCCGTTCAGCGAGCGCGGTGAGGGACCGCGAGAGGAGCGGCGCAGCCTGTTCCGCGAACTCGGCCTGCCGTATGCCGCGGACGCGGCCATCACGCGGCACCTGAGCGCGTTCCTGGAGCCCACCGGCCAGGTGCCGGATGCCGTCCTGTTCAACGGCGGCTTCTTCACGCCCGAGGTCCTGCGCGAGCGGGTGGCGGCGGTGCTGGAGCGCTGGTATGGACGTCAACCGCGGATCCTCGACAGCCGCGACCTGGACCTGGCCGTTGCCCGCGGCGCGGCGTACTTCGGCTACGTGCGCGCGACGGGCCATGGGGTGCTCGTGCACGGCGGGTTGCCGCGGACGTACTACATCGGGCTGGGGGAGCCGCGCCAACAGACGCTCGCGGCCGTGTGCCTGGTGCCGCGCGGCACCGACGAGGGCACGGCGGTCGAGATCGACAACGACGCGCTGCAACTGGTGGCCAATCGGCCGGTCTCGTTCCGCCTGTACAGCTCGCTCACGCGCACGGGCGATCAGCTTGGCCAGGTCGTCGAGTTCGCGGTTGGCGACCCGGACCTGCACGTGCACGCTCCGCTCCACGCGGTGATTCGGTTTGGCAAAAAAAGTGGCGGAACGACTGATCCCGGTGAAGGTGGGCGCGCGCCTGACGGCGATCGGCACGCTCGAGACGTGGTGCGAGTCCAAGGCCAGCCACCACCGCTGGCGGCTCGAGTTCCGACTGCGCGAGGCGGCCGCGCCAGCGGCGGCCGAGGTGGCGGCTACGACCGTCTCCGTCGCCGTCGTCAGCGAACAGGGGCTGGCCGCGGCGCGCGAGTTGATCGCGGCGGCGTTCCCGAGCACGCTGTCGGCACGGTCGTCCATCGCGCCTGACGAGCTCCCGTCGCGACTCGACCAGGCGCTCGGGCTGGGCCGCCGGTCGTGGCCGCTGCCGGCGCTTCGCCACCTGGCCGATGCGCTCCTGGCGGCCAGCGACGGGCGGAAGCGGAGTCCGGCCCATGAAGCGCGCTGGTTGAACCTCCTCGGCTTCTGCTTGCGGCCGGGCTTCGGCTACCCTGGCGACGACTTCCGCATCGAAGTGGCGCGGCGCACCTACGCTGCCGGCCTGACCTACGGCAACCGCGTCCAGTGCGAGATCAACTGGTGGCTCTTGTGGGGCCGCGTGGCGGGCGGCCTCAATCGCAACCAGCAGGCCGAGCTCTACCAGCGCCTGTCCGGCGTGCTGCTGCCGCGCGGCCGGAATCGGAGTTGGAGTCGGAGTCGGAGTAAACCACGCTGGAACAACCCGGCGCTGCTGCGCGAGATGTGGCGCACCGCGGCCAGCCTGGAGCGGCTGCCCGTCGGCAGCAAGACGGAGCTCGGCGACGCGCTCATCGAACGCGTGCCGGCCGGCGAGTTCGGCGAAAGCGACGTGTGGTGCCTGTCGCGGCTCGGGGCGCGCGAGTTGCTGTACGGGCCGCTCAACCTGGTGGTCCCGCCGGCGACAGTCAGCCGCTGGGTCGAGGTGCTGCTCGGCGTGCCGGGCACCGGCGAGGCGCTGGCCGCCATGGCCCGCCGCACCGACGATGGGACGCGCGATTTGGCGCCCGCGGTGCGCGAGCGGGTGCGGCACACACTCGAGACGGAGCCGCACCCCGAACGCCTGCGCGCCATCTTCGACGGCCACGAGGAGGATACCGGCCGCCTGGCGCGGACCTTCGGCGAAGAGCTGCCCTCCGGCCTGGTGCTGCTGGACGTCGACGCCGCGCCCACAGTTTGACCACGGCCGCGATCACCCGGCCAATCGCGCCCCGTATGGGCGAGTCGTGGGCGGCCCGTGGGCTGAACGTCTGGTGTCACCATGCGTGGCGGGCGAGTCTATGTCGGTCATCGCCATGGATGGAACCACTGCTTGGCAGGCAACCGGCATCTCCAGTCCTGGGCCGCCACCACCCGCCTCCGAGCCGCCCGCGCCACGACCGCATGATCTGACGAGGAGCTCGCCGGCGTCGGGCGGTGGGTTCGATCGAGGCAGGACCCGGCGTGCGCCGAAATCGCGCTCACGGTGGTCGATGCGTATCAAGGGCAGGGGCTGGGCGCCGCGCTGCTGCGGCTTCTGGCGAGATCGGCGCTGGCCCGCGGTATCCAGTGGTTCGAGGCGACCGTCCTCGGCGAGAACCTCAAGATGCGAGCGCTGCTCGGCAGATGCGGCGCCGAACGCGTTGGCTTCGACATGGGTGCGTATACGTTCCGCGTAGCCGTGCCGACGGCACACGCGACGATGCCCTGATCTTGGCCGATCTCGCGGGCGAGCGCCAAGCTCTCGCCATAGAGGCGTGCTCCCGCGGGCCGCCGTCGCGTGCAGCAGAGCACGGCGCCAGCCGAACGACCTGGTCAGGCCCAGAGGTGCTGGCTCGCCAGCGCTGCGCCGGCGGACAGCGCCCGGAGCTTGGCCCAGGCGACGTCGGGGTGGCAGCGGCCGCCCAGGCCGCAGTCGGTGCCGGCGATCACGTTCTCGCGTCCGACGAGCGTGGCGTAGCGGATGAGGCGGTCGGCGACGACCTCCGGGGCCTCGACGAGGTTGCTGGTGGCATGGCCGACGACGCCGGGAATCAGGATCTTGCCCTCGGGCAGCTTCACGTCTTCCCACACCCGGTAATCGGCCGCGTGGCGGACGTTGCTCGCCTCGATGGAGTAGGCCTGCGCCTTCACCTTCAGGAGCAGATCGACGATGTGCCGAAGCGCGATGTCCGTGGTATGCGGGAAGTGCCAGCTGCCCCAGCAGACGTGGTAGCGTACGCGATCCTCGGGAATGCTTCTCAATGCGTGATTGGTGACCTCCACGCGTAGGGCGGCATCGTTGCGGTAGTCGTCGATGCTGAGCGGTGGATTGAACATGTAGAACTTGTCGGCCAGCGCCGGGTCGTCCAACTGGAGGATGAAGCCGGCCTCGACGACGGCCTCGTACTCGCCCCGCCACGCCTCGGCGAGGGCATACCAGTATTCCTCGGCGCTCGCGTAGTAGGTGTTGAACAGGAAGTGGCCGACCCAGCCGGGCGCGAGCTGTGGGTAGAACGCCTGCGTATGGTCGACCTGGGCGGCCTCGAAGGCGGCCCGCACCAGGCCGAGCTCATTGCGGATCAGATCCGGCCCGCGGTACTGGAGCGGCCCGGTCAGGTTGAGGCGGTGCGTGCTCGGCCACGTGCGACGGACCCCGGCGTCGGGGAAGATGCCCTGCTCGGCAACGAAGCCGAAGAAGCGCTCGAAGCGCGGATCGAGCATCTCCGGCGAAAACTGGCCGAACCAGGTCGGCTGGCCGGGCTCGATCTCGGCCAGGGTGATGCCGGACCAACGGCTGGTGTAGTAGCCAGCGTCCCGCAAGCCGGCTTTGTAGAACTCGCCGTCGTCGATCACGTCGACGCCACACTCGGATTGCAAGCGGACGACCTCGCCCACCCCGTCACGCAGCAGTTCGGCCGCGCGGGCCGCATCGCCCGCTGCCCGCGCCGCCTGCAACGCGTCGATCACGCTCGGCTCGGGCAGTCGGCCGCAGTGGGTGGTCAAGATGCGCTCGTCGCTGCGCTTCACGCCGGCTTACCTACCCTCCACAGTCCATCGGTTGGTCGCGCGTTCAGGGTTCCACGCGGCGGGCCAGCCAGTCCATCACGAAGCGGGCGACCTCGGCGCTGTTGCGCTCCACCATGGGCACGTGGCCGTTGCCGGAGATGCCGTGCTGCCACAGACACAGATCGTCCACGTCGAGCCCAAGCTGGCGCATGTTGGCCAGCACGCCCTCGGCGGCGCCGCGCAGGAAGGATGCTTCGCCGCTCACGTAGCCAACCGGGATGCCGGCCACGTTCGCCAGGCGATGCGGTGGATCGACCTGGAGCAGGTACGGCCGCGCACCAGGTGTCGCCGGTGTTACACGCTGGAGTCGCAGGGCGGCCAGCGACTCGATCGGCGGGTCGAAAGCCATGGGAGCGGCGGTCATGGCGTACAGCTGCGCCTCGTCGGACGGCGGCTGGAGCGGCATCGACCACATGAAGGCGCCTTCGATACAGACGATGCCCTTGACCAGGCGCGGCACCGCGTCGGCCGCCTGCCAGCCCCAGGCGCCGCCCGCCGAGTTGGTGATCAGGACCGCCGGCCCGATCTGCTGCAGCAACTCGACCGCCGACTGCCGCATGAGCCGATGCGTCTCGGCCAGGTCGCCGATCGGTCGGCCCTGCGAGGCGAAGAAACGCAGTGTGGCCGGATCGTCCGCCTCACCCGAGCCGGGCCACTGGGTGTGCAGGTGGGCGAACGGGTTGGCCGGCGAGTCCGTGTGGCCGGCGAACTGGCCGGCGATGAACTCCAGGCTGGGCGGCCGGCCCGGCGGCCCGAGGAGCTCCGGATCGTAGAACGCGCGACCGTGGCCGGCGCGGTCGACGACGTAGACCTGGTAGCCGGCGCGGAGGAACGTCGTCGCCCAGCCGTCGCGGCCATCGGCGGTGGTGATGAAGTCCAGGCCCTGGCCGCCGCCACCATGGATCATGACGACCGGGTACCGATGCGTCACGTGGAGCGGCACCTCGAACTGGACGAAGGACTGGCCCCGCATCCGCGTCCCGGCCTCGGTGCTCAGCAGTTCGCCAGCGACGAAGAAGTGACCGCGTTCGGCGATCACGATCGGCTCGGCCATGGCCGCCAGTGTAGCCCGCACCAGCCTTAGCAAGCGGCCGGCATGGGACGTGTACCGCAGTCAGTACCAGTCTCGGGCCAAGACCCTGATGCACCATCGTGTATCGTCGGCGGCATCACATCGAGGAAGGTGTGCACGATGAGGGTTGGCGCGTTGCTCACCGCGTGCGTG
>Ga0213876_10002833_pt1 | contig 10087 bp, 9 predicted proteins | sample BarmaccomBMRX_R9_FD_160113 | JGI IMG/M metagenome (GOLD analysis project Ga0213876, IMG submission 160113) | Root-associated microbial communities from Barbacenia macrantha in rupestrian grasslands, the National Park of Serra do Cipo, Brazil - RX_R9 | ecosystem: Host-associated > Plants > Roots...
CCGCGCCGAGTCCCAGGAGTCGTGGAACACCAGGCCGGGCGCGGTGGCGGCGCCCTTGCCGGTGAGCGCGCGGATCTCGTCGGAGTCCGGACCGGCGTTGAAGTCGCCGCAGAGCACGACGGCTTCGCCGCGACCCCGCCGTGCCTTGATCCATTGGCCGAGCGCTTTGGCCTGATCCTGCCGGATGTCGCTGTGGTCCGGCCGCCAGGCGAGCATCGCGTTGGCGACCAGCAGTCGCCCCCGCGGACCCTCGATGGTCGCCGCCTGGAAGAGGCCGGACCCGGCGGGATGCGTCGTGGGCGGGACCAGAGAGTCAGGATTGGCGATAGGCCAGCGTGACAGTAGTGCGGCGCCGCTGTGGATGCGCATGGGCTCGAACCAGTCGACCGCGGCGGCGTGATGGTAGCCGAGTTCTGTGGCAACGACCTTCGTCGCGTCGAAGCTCTCGTCGCGCCAGACTTCCTGCAGGCAGATCACGTCGGCATTCGCACCGCGCAGGATGTCGACGATCCGCGGATAGCGCTCACGCCAATCGCCGAGATTGGCCCAGACGTTCCAGCTCGCGATCCGGACCGTCGACTCGATGATCGAGGGCGGCATCGAGGCGCTAGTGCTGCAGCGGTGCGTGTTCGCCGGTGAAGCGGTCGAAATCCGTCCAGAAGCGGGCGCGGACCTTGTCGATCTCCATCATGATCTCGTGCCGCGCGCCTTCGTAGTTGATCACCTTGGCGTTGGGCAGGCGCGTCGCCAGCGCCGCATGGGTGCGGCTGTCGACAAGCAGGTCCTGCTTGGCGCTGAGAATCATCAGCGGCAGCGTGATGCGCGCCAGCGTGCTGGGCTCGACCAGCTGGCGGATCGAACGCACCGACTGGCGCAGCCAGCCCACGGTGGGACCACCGATCGGCAGGCGCGGATCGGTGACGTACCACGCCTCGGCGAAGCGGAAGCGGCGCAGATCGTGCGTCACCTTGTTGCCGATGAACTCACGGCCGACCAGGCGGAACGGCGTGCCGCCGTAGAAATAGCGCTGGTCGATCTTCGCGGTGGGCGGCAGCAGGCTGAGCAGCACGCGGATGACCGCCTCGCTGCGCAGCCCGGTCATCGGTGCCGTCATGAAGCCGGCCTTGATCGGCCCGCTGCCGTGCTCCTCGATATAGCGCAGCAGATTGTGTGCGCCCATCGAGTGGCTGAGCGAGACGATCGGCCTCGGCGCGTCGCTGGCGGCGACCTTGTCGATGAAGGCGGCGAGGTCGGCCACGTAGGTCTCGAATTTGTCGATATGGCCCTTCTGCGAATCGGGCAGGGCGCGCGCCGACAGGCCCTGGCCGCGCCAGTCCATCGTCCAGACCGCGAAGCCGCGGATCAGCAGCTCGGGCACGATCTCGATGGCATATTTCTCGATGAACTCGCCGCGGCCGTTGAGCAGCAGGATGGTGCCGCGCGGCCGCTCGGCGCGCGCGCGCCAGAAGGCGTAGCGCAGCTTGGTGCCGTCGGCGGCCGTCATGAAGTCGTAGCGGTCGGCGGCCACGTACATCTGCCGCACGAGCTCGGGCACCGCGCGCGGCGCGGCATCGGGGTCCGGCTCGTCGACGAGAGAAGGGGCGAGTTGGCTCACGGTATCCATACAAAAGTGAGCGGTAACAACACTTGCCGCCCGGGACAATGCCCCTGTTGCCGCTTTGGGATAGTTCTCGCAGTTGCGAATCGTTCGCGTTTGCCTTGACCCTATCCTTGGAATCAGCATTCTACCAGCCGCACTTGTGCTCGTGCGGGGGTCATGGGGACGTTCCCGCCCGGGCCGACGGAGGGTGTCAATGAAAGCCAAATCGCTGATTCTGGCCACGGCGGTGCTCGCCGGTATGGCCGCCGCACCTGCCCTGGCGCAGCAGGTCAATCTCTACACGGCGCGCCACTACCAGACGGACGAGAAGCTCTACACCGACTTCACCAAGGCGACCGGCATCAAGCTCAACCGCAAGGACGCCAACGAGAACGAGATCATCGAGATGATCCGCCAGGAGGGCGCCAACAGCCCGGCCGATCTGATGATCACCGTCGACATGGGCCGCATCTGGAAGGCCGAGCAGGCCGGCATCCTGCAGCCGGTGAAATCGGCGGTGCTCGACAAGGCGGTGCCCGCCTATTTGCGCGACAAGGACGGCATGTGGTTCGGCTTCTCCGCCCGCGCGCGCGTGCTGGTGATCAACAAGGAGAAGGTCAAGCCGGGCGAGCTGAAGGATTACGAGGATCTCGCCAAGCCGGAATGGAAGGGCCGCGTCTGCGCCCGCTCCGGCAGCCACATCTACAATCTCTCGCTGCTGTCCTCGATGATCGCCACGATCGGCGAGGACAAGGCCGAGGCCTGGGCGAGGGGCGTGAAGGAGAACCTGGCGCGGCCGCCGCAGGGCGGCGATACCGACCAGATCAAGGCGGTGTTCGCCGGCCAGTGCGACGTGGCGCTGAGCAACAGCTACTACTACGTGCGCCTCGTCAATTCCGACAAGGCTGAAGACAAGGCGATCGTCGCCAAGACGCAGGTCGTGTTCCCCAACCAGGGCAACCGCGGCACGCACGTCAACGTCTCGGGCGGCGGCCTGGCGAAGAACGCGCCGAACAAGGAGTCGGCGATCAAGTTCCTGGAGTACCTCGCCAGCGACTCCGCGCAGATCTACTTCGCCAACGGCAACAACGAGTGGCCGGTGACCGAAGTGCCGATCGACAACAAGGGCCTCGCCTCGCTGGGCAACTTCAAGCGCGATTCGGTGAACGTCGTCGAGCTGGGCCGCAACCAGGCCAAGGCGCAGGCGATCATGGACAAGGTCGGCTGGAAGTAAGTCGACGCGATCCGACGACGGCGCCGCGGCTCAGTCGCGGCGCCCGTTCTGTTTCGCCCGCCTGTCATTCCGAGCGCAGCGAGGAATCCAGGCGTCTCCCTAGATTCCCCGCTTCGCTCGGAATGACAGAGAGGGCCACTAGCCTGCGTTGTTGGTACGGCGATAGCGGAAGTCGCAGTGGCTGGCGCCCTGCATGATGGTTTGCGTGCGTTCGAGCGCGATATCGCCGCCGATGCCCTCGGCCACCGGGTAGTCCGCGCCGCAGACCAGCAGGAAGCCCAGCTCCGGCTCGCCCAGTGCCTTGTAGAACGCGGCGTACCGGCAGGCTGTGACGTCGATGGCGAAGGCGCCGGCCGATTGCTCGACCACGCTGTAGTCGAGTGCGGCGTCGCGGGCGTATGTCGCGAACGCCGAGCCCATGATCGTGCCGACATCCGCGTCGGGTTTTCTGCGCCGGAACGCTTCGCCGTAGCGGCGGAAGACATCGCCCAGCGTGCGACGCACCAGCGCGTTGGCGCGTGCTTCGCCCAGCTCGGCTTGCAGGGCCTTCACCAGGGGCACCAGCATTTCGGCCTGGATCCTGGCCTGCTCGATGAGGGAGACGGTCATGATTTGCGCCGGAAGCGGAAGTCGCAATGCGGCGCGCCACTCATCAAGGTCTGCGTGCGCTCCAGCTCGAGGTCGTCATTGAAGCCGGCGATCATCGCGTGGTCGCGGCTGCAATGGATCAGCGCGCCGAGATCGGCCAGGCCGAGCTCCTGGTAGAACTCGGCGTAGCGGCAGCGCGTGACGTTGAACTCCAGCCGGTCGGCGGTCTCCGCCGTCACCGAGATTTCCTGGCTGCCGCCGCTCGCCCAGACATCTTCGACGACCTTGCGCAACCCCGCGACCTGCGGCCCGAAGGTCTTGGCCCAGCGTTCGCCGTCTTCCGCGGCGAGACGGCGGATGGTGGTGACGACAAGGTCGCGCGTGACCTCATCGCCGAGGCGTTCGCGACAGGCCTCGATGAACGGGATCAGCACGCGGCCCTCGATCTTGCGGCGCTGCAGATGGCTGATCGGCGCTTCCTGCTCGGTGGGCATGGGCTTCATCCTTGTTCGGGTTGGCGCCTTATGTGCGCCTTGCCGGCCGCCGCTCAACCGATTTGATGTCGATGGTTGACGCAGAAAATCTATTGCAAGACAGTGCCGCCATGAGCCATCGATTGCCACCGCTCAACGGCCTGCGCGCCTTCGAGGCGGCCGCGCGCCATCTCAGCTTCAAGCGTGCCGCCGACGAGCTCAGCGTGACACCGGGTGCGGTGAGCCAGCAGGTCAAGGCGCTGGAACGCAGCATGGGCGTGGCGCTGTTCCGCCGGCTGCATCGCGCGCTGGTACTGACGCCATCAGGCGAGGCGCTCGTGCCGCCGCTGACCTCGGCGTTCCATACGATCTCCAAGGCGATGGAAACGGTGGCGCCGGCGCTGAAGGGGCGGCGGCTGAGGCTGGGTGTCGCGCGCAAGCTGATGTCATCAGGCGGTCCCGCCATCGATTGGCTGGCGACCGCGAAGGCGAAAGCGCTGGTCGACATCAGGACCAGCGATGACGTCGCCGCGTTGATGGCGGGCAAGCTCGATGCGCTGCTGCGTCCGGCCGGTGGCACCTATCCCGGATTCCATTCGGTGCGCTTCGAGCTGGCAACCGCGACGGGCGGCAGCGCGAGCGCCGACCTGGTCAGCGTGCCGGGACTCGCCGGGTGCCGCGAGCACGAAGCGGTGGCGCGGGCGCTCTATCGCGCGCGCAGCGGCTAGAGCAGCCAGCGGTTATCAAACCCACATGTCATCCCGAGCGCAGCGAGGGATCTAGGAGAAATGCCTGGATCCCTCGCTGCGCTCGGGATGACAGAGTGCTTCTAGACGCCGTGGCCGGCGTCGCTGCCGAAGCGCGCGCGGCGGCGGCGGATGATGAGGAAGGTGCCCAGCGCGATGGCGATCACCAGGAACGACACGCCTGTCGTCACCGTGCCCAGCGCATAGAGCACCGGCGTGGTGACGTTGGTGGTCATGCCGTAGATCTCCAGCGGCAGCGTGTTGAAGGTGCCCGCCGTGTAGAGGCTGCGGGCGAACTCGTCGTAGGAGAGCGTGAAGCCGAACAGGCCGACGCCGATCAGGCTGGGCAGCACGATCGGCAGCACGACATGGCGGATCGTCTGCCAGGGCGAGGCGCCGAGATCGCGTGCGGCTTCCTCGTAGCTCGGGCTGAAGCGGTTGAAGACCGCGAACATGATCAGCAGGCCGAAGGGCAGGGTCCACGACAGGTGCGCGCCGAAGGCCGAGCTGTACCAGGCCGGATCCCATTCGAGCACGCGAAACAGCAGGCCGATGCCCAGGCTGATCAGGATCGAGGGCACGATCAGGCTGGCGATGGCGAGGTAGAAGACCAGGGTCGCGCCCTTGAAGCGCTTGCGGAAGGCGAGGCCGGCGGCGAACGACACCGCCACCGTCACCAGCATGGTGGCGACGCCCAGCAGCATCGAGCGCTGCAGCGATCCGGCGAAGTCACCGACCATCTGGCGCCCGAAGAGATTGCCGAACCAGTGGAACGACACGCCGTTCATCGGGAAGGTCAGGCCACCCGACGGGCCCTGGAACGAGAGGATGACGATGGTCGAGGTCGGGCCGTAGAGGAACAGCACGAACAGGCCGAAGAAGATGGCCAGCAGGTAGAACGAGGCGGGGCGCCGGCTGCCGTCGCGCATCGCTACAGCTCCTTGCGGATGTCGACGACGCGGATCATCAGCGCCACCGTCATCAGCACCAGGATCAGCAGCACGACGGCGTTGGCCGCGGCGGCGGGATACTGCAGCAGCGACATGGCGTTGATCATCATCAGCCCGACCGAGGCGCTCTGGCCGCCGCTCATCAGGCGCACGGTGACGAAATCGCCCATGACGATGGTGACGACGAAGATCGAGCCGATGGCGATGCCCGGCTTGCACAGCGGGATGATCACGTTCCACAGGATCTGCCGGCCCGAAGCGCCGGCGTCGAGCGCCGCCTCGATCAGCGAACGGTCGATACGCACCATCGAGTTGAAGATCGGCACCACCATGAACAGCGTGTAGAGGTGCACGTAGGCCAGCACGACGGCGAAATCGGAGAACAGCAGGAACTCGAGCGGATGGTCGATGATGCCGGCGCCCTGCAGCGCGGTGTTGAGCACGCCGTTGCGGCCGAGGAACGGGATCCACGAGATCATGCGGATGATGTTCGAGGTCCAGAACGGGATCGTGCAGATCAGGAACAGTACCGTCTGCAACGTTGTCGAGCGGATATGGAAGGCGAGGAAGTAGGCGACGGTGAAGCCGATCAGCAGGGTGCAGACCCAGGTGATGGCGGCGAATTCCAGCGTCTGGGCGTAGGTGCGCCAGGTGATCGAGGAGGTCAGCAGCTCCTCGTAGTTGGTCAGCACGAAATCGGGCAGCAGGCGCGTGGTGTCGTAGTCGAAGAAGCTGACTACGACGATGGTCAGGATCGGCACGACAAGGAACACCAGGAACACCAGCGACAGCGGCGTCACCTGGAGATACGGCACCCAGCTCGGGCTGCGGACGGACATGACTCTACTTCAGGATCGAGTCTCGAAACCCCTCACCCCTAACCCCTCTCCCGCAAGGGGAGAGGGGGATATGAGCGAAATGCCTCTTGCTCCCCTCTCCCCTCGCGGGAGAGGGGCTGGGGGTGAGGGGGCGGTGCAAGTTGGCGCTTACGCCGCGATGAACGAGTTCCACTTCTGGACCATGTAACGGTCCTCATCCATGACCGCGTTCCAGCACGACACCGCGCCCATGCGATCGTAGAACGAGCCGCCGTCGCGCACCGCGCCGGGCTTCTCCATGACCTTGCCCTGCGGGTTCTTGATCTCGCCCTTGGCCGGTTTGCCTTCCATCCAGAAGCCCCACTCGTCCTCGCTCATGTTGGCCTTGGCGGTGTCGAGCACGGCGGAGTAGTAGCCCTGCCGGTTGAGGAAGGCGCCGACCCAGCCCGACATGTACCAGTTGATGTAGTCGTAGGCCGCCGCGAGCTTGTCGCCGGTGAGATGCTTGGCAAGGCCCAGGCCGCCGCCCCAGGCGCGATAGCCTTCCTTCAGCGGCTGGTAGATGCACTGCACGCCCTTCGAGCGCACCGCGGTCACCGCCGGCGACCACATCGACTGGATCACCACCTCGCCCGAGGCCATCAGGTTGACCGACTCGTCGAAGGTCTTCCAGAAGGCGCGGAACTGGCCGTCCTTCTTGGTCTTGATCAGGAAGGCGATGGTCTTGTCGATCTCTGCCTTGGTCATGTTGCCCTTGTCGCCGTACTTCACGATATCCGCCGACTCGCAGATCATCGCGGCGTCCATGATGCCGATCGAGGGGATGTTGAGGATCGACGTCTTGCCCTTGAACTTCGGATCGAGGATGTCCTTCCACGAGGTGATCTCGCGGCCGACGAGGTCCGGGCGGATGCCCAGCGTGTCGGCGTTGTAGATCGTGGGAATCATGGTGAACCAGCCGGTCTGGCCCTTGGCGAACTTGGTCGAGCCCGCGCCTTCGACGAAGCCCACGGTGCTCGGCGCCGTGCCCTGCGCGATCTTGCTGTCGGGCTTGAGCTTGCCTGACGTGAAGATCGGCACGATCTTGTCGAAGTACTTGATCTTTTTGACGTCCATCGCCTGCAGCACGTTGGCCGGGAAGACCTTCTTGACCATCCAGTACTCGATGTCGGCGATGTCGTAGCTGTTGGGCTGCGTCACCGCGCGCTGCACGACTGCGTCGGAGTCGAGCGCGGTCATCTGCAGGGTGATGCCGAGGTCGGCTTTGCACTTGTCGGCGATCTCGTTGATGTTCGACACGCCGGTGCCGAACTGGCGCAGGGCGATGTTCTTGGTCGTCTGGCCCCAGATGGTCGGGAAGCCGCCCAGCGCGCCGCTGCCCAGCGCCGTGCCGGCCAGCGCCGCCGTGCCCTTCAACATGGCGCGGCGTCCCGCGGCCATCGTCTTCTTCTCGCTCATATTGCCTCTCCTCTTCTTCAATGGCCGATGACGTGCACGTCCTCGGATGCCCAACCCACCGCGATCGCGTCGCCCGGGGCGACAGGCGCGGCGTAGAACCTCGATTCGGGAATGACGGCGGAGAACGCCTCGATGCCGGGGATCTCGACGCCGATCTGCACCGTGGTGCCGAGGTATTCGACCGAGCGCGCCGTGCCGCTGAGCTTCACGCCCGCGCTGCCCAGGGCACCCGGCCGGCCGATCTCGATGCGATCGGCGCGCACGGCGACGTGGATCTCGCCGCTGGCGTGACCGTTGGCCGGCACCGGCACGCGCGTGCCGTCGCCCAGCTTCGCCGCGTTGGCACCGTCGCGTATCGCGGCGAGCACGTTGTGGCCACCGATGAAGCGCGCGACGAAGGCCGAAGCCGGCTTGTTGAAGATCTCGCGCGGTGGTGCCGCCTGGTCGACCCTGCCGTGGTTCATCACGACCACCAGGTCGGCCAGCGCCATTGCCTCTTCCTGGCTGTGCGTGACGTGGATGAAGCTGATGCCCAGCCGCGTCTGCAGCGCCTTGAGCTCCTCGCGCATCTTCACGCGCAGGAAGGGATCGAGCGCCGACAGCGGCTCGTCGAGCAGCAGTACCGACGGATCGGTGATCAGCGCGCGCGCCAGCGCCACGCGCTGCTGCTGGCCGCCCGAGAGCTGCGCCGGGAAGCGCTGGGCGTAGGGCTCCATCTGCACGCGCTGCAGCAGCTCCATGGCGCGCCGCCGCCGCGTGGCCTTGTCGATCCCGCGCATCTTCAGGCTGAAGGCGACGTTGTCGACACAGTCGAGATGCGGGAAGAGCGCGTAGCTCTGGAACATCATCGCCGTGCCGCGCTTGGCCGGCGGCAGGTCGGTGATGTTGTCGCGACCGAGGATGACGTCGCCGTCGCTGGCGTCCTCGTGGCCGGCAATCATGCGCAGGGTCGAAGTCTTGCCGCAGCCGCTGGGGCCCAGCAGGCAGCAATAGGTGCCGGCGGGGATCTTCAGGTTGATATTGTCGACCGCGACGGTCTGACCGTAGCGCTTGGTCAGGGCGATCAGTTCAATGTCGGGGGCTCCGACCATCCGCTCGTCTCTCCCGGACGCCTCGGCTGCTGGTGCCCTGCCTGATGCAAGAGCAATGCCGCGGCCAAGAGGGCGCGCTCAGTGCCTAAGACGGCAGCGCTCATGGACGTTCTGCGGGCGGCGCGATGCCGTTCGGTTCGTCAAAGAGGCAGATTGCTCGCGTCGTGTTCAGAATGACGGACGCATGGATGCAAACGCCGCCGATTTGCTGAACAGCGCGAGTGGCTGGCGTCCTACGTCGTCATAACCGGGGGGCCGCGACCTTCCAGGCTAGCACGGCTTCCCGCACGCCGAGTGTAACCAACGGGTGATGTCACGTCTTGATCACACCGCTCGCGGTTGCGTGATGGTCAATGACGAGACGCATTCGCGAGGTCTCACATGGTCATGGAAGCGCGCCGAATTGCGGGGCTCGACGTGCTGCGCGGATTGGCGGCCATCGCCGTCATGCTGCACCACCACGGTGAGTACTACGACGAGCTGTACCAGGGGCGCACGCGGCTCTTCGTGAACCTGCATGCCGGTCATTTCGGCGTCGAGCTGTTCTTCATCATCTCGGGCTTCGTCATCCTGATGACGATCGAGCGGCGCGCCACCGTGCGCGACTTCGCGGTGTCGCGCTTCTCCAGGCTGTTCCCGCCTTTCGTTGCCGCGCTGCTGCTGACGACGGCGATCCTGATCTTCTGGCCGATGCCGCCGTTGCAGATGCCGACGCCGCTGCAGTTCCTCGCCAACCTCACCATGGCGGCCGAGCTGTTTGGCCAAAGCAACGTCGACCTGCCGTACTGGACTCTGACCTACGAGGTGGTGTTCTACGGCTTCATGGCCTGCGTGCTGGCGCTGGGCCTGTTGCGCCGCGTCGAATGGCTCGGCCTGCTGGCGATCGCCATCGGCCTGGCGTTCCTGGCGTTCGTCGATGTGAAGCTGCATCGCCGCACGTCGATCCTGCTGCTGGCCGGCTACAGCAATTTCTTCCTGATCGGCATGTGCCTGTATCGCATACACATGCGCGAAGCGCGGCCGATCACCTGGATCGCGCTCGCCATCGCCATCGCGGTGACGGCGCTGGGCGGCGGCGAGCGCGCCTTCAATGCCTCGGGTTTGCTCTACTTCATCCTGACCGTGTGCT
>Ga0213876_10002834_pt1 | contig 10085 bp, 7 predicted proteins | sample BarmaccomBMRX_R9_FD_160113 | JGI IMG/M metagenome (GOLD analysis project Ga0213876, IMG submission 160113) | Root-associated microbial communities from Barbacenia macrantha in rupestrian grasslands, the National Park of Serra do Cipo, Brazil - RX_R9 | ecosystem: Host-associated > Plants > Roots...
CGGCGCCGCTTGTGATTATGGTGTCCTTCTTGGCGAGAGAGGCGACTTCATTGGTGCTGAAAGCGCGTTCCGCCGCGCGGACGAGCGTGGCGATTCAGCGGGCGCGTTCAATCTCGCGGTGTTGCTCGAGCAGAAGGGCGATCTGAAAGCCGCAGACGCCGCGTATCGGCGGGCCGACGAGCGAGATCACGATTCCAGGTGATCGGCGCCGCCGCGGCTAGCGCGCGGCGTGGGTGCCGCTGAGGAAGCTGCGCTACTTCATCGGGTGGCGCCCGAGGCAGTGTCACGACAATCCTCGCAGGAACTACGGGCGCAGCCGGTTGATCAGCTTCGTGCATTTCTGCCGCTGTGACGAGCCGCATCGCGTCCTGTCGATCTGACCATCGGCGGGCGCACCGATCGCGGGCCCTCACTACTGAGCCGTCCGCCGGAGCCATGCCGTCCGGCCACGCGGACATCTTGCTCCGCGCCGCGAGATCCCTCATCAGCTCCAGCCTCCGTCGGCAGACGTTGACCTTAGGCGTGAGAACACGCGCATGGTCTGCGTTGTTCTCAACAAAGGCAACATGGAGGCGATTTCAGCGGAAGCTTTGGTAGCGCTTCTCGCTGGATCCGTAAGTCGGAACTGAGTTCGTAATGGGGGCAGACTCGGCTGGTAAGAGGATCGTGGAGGCCGAGGGCCGAAGCGCAACAACATGAGATGTTTGCTACGCAGGCCTGGAGGCTCGGCCATTTTTGCCAGCTACGGATCGCCTCGGCGACTCCAACGGGTCGCTGCTTCCCGTTCAACATCGTCAATCGCGCTGCGATCACCGGAGTGAGCAGGAGGCTTAAACACATGGCGCGGTTCGGATGACGCCACCTCCGGCGACTGAGCGATCTGTGGCGCAGGTCACGGCGGGTCTCCCGCGAGATGGGCGCGGGCAAGACCAGGCGGCTGCTCATCGCGAACGCTTTTCCGCCCCGAACAGCACCCTCGAACTACTGCTTGAGGGTCGTGGATGGCCTGTCCTTTCTGCGTCCGTCGACTTCGCGTTCGCCTCCATCGCGGTCTTCGTGGCTACGCGCGACATGCAGCGCCTCTCGTTGCAGGGCACCATGTGGTTCGTGTTCCCGGCGGTCTTCGTGGCGTTGAGGTTTGCGCGCGGCAACTATCGGAGCCGTTTACGTCCACTGGTCCTCGACGCCCTGCCGGATCTGGTGGGAACGGTGTCGGTCGTTACAGCGGTCGTCGCAACCCTCGAGTTCCTGATCAGCGGACGGATAACTGATCCGTCGCAATGGGTGCGGCTATGGCTGCTGACGTTGGTCGCAGTCTGCACCGGTCATGTGGCGCTCGCGCTCACTCGTCGCCGGGCGCGGTTGCGCGGCCGTTGTGCGAAGCCGGCGCTTATCTTAGGAGCTGGAACGGTGGGAAACCGCGTGGCTCGTCGCCTTAAGGCGCAGCCCGAGTACGGCCTGGTTCCAGTCGGCTTTATCGACGATGAGCCGCCCTCGATAACTGAGGTCGGGCAGGGCAGCGCGCCGGTGCTCGGAACGATCGAGGAGACGTCGCAAGTGCTTTCCGACACCGGCGCCGGCAGCTTGATCGTGGCATTTCCGACCTCTCGAGATGTCAAGGTGAACCCAGTTATCCGCATGTGCCAAGAGCAAGGCATCGAGGTGTCGGTCGTGCCGCGCATGTTCGACAGCATCAACAGTCGCACCTTCTATGAGACTCTGGGCGGTCTTCCTCTGCTCACGTTTCATACCGTGAATCGAAAGGGTTGGGAATTCGCAGTCAAGCACGCTTTCGACAAGGTGATCGCGGCTTTAGCATTGATCCTACTGTCGCCAGTGATGGCTGGCATCGCGCTGGCCGTGCGACTGACGTCGTCTGGGCCGATCCTCTACCGCCAGCAAAGGGTCGGACGCGACGGGAAGGTATTCGACCTGTACAAGTTCCGCTCGATGCACTGGCAGCCGGAGCCCGGGGCACGCACGGACGACGCCACAGCCGAGGAACTCGTCAGGAGCGACATGGGACCCGGGGGGGTAGAAGGCAATAAGCGCTTGACGAGCATCGGCGGCTCCCTACGCAAGTCATCGCTCGACGAGCTCCCGCAGTTCATCAACGTGCTCAAAGGCGATATGAGCGTCATCGGGCCGCGTCCTGAGCGCCCCGAATTCGTCGAGCGGTTCGGGCGCGAGATTACTGACTATCATGAACGCCACCGGCTCAAGTCGGGAATCACAGGTTGGGCTCAGGTGCATGGTTTGCGCGGTCCGACCTCGCTCGTGGATCGCACCGAGTGGGACAATTACTACATCCGTCACTGGTCGCTCGGCCTTGACTTAAAGATTTTCGTGTTAACTATTTTCGTTCTACTTCGAAGCGGGTCGTGAGCGCCCCGCCGGCTGGTTCATCTGCACCACACCGATGTCTGCCGGAATGCCTCTGGCCCATCACGAGCTGACTGCGGGCTCTCGCTACAACGGGGTGAACTACGTTAAGGCTGCGGCCCGATCGTAGACTCAGTGCAGACCTAGGCAATCCGTTCATGCGCATCCTTTTGACCAGCAGCTACTACTGGCCGGAGCTGACGGGCAACGCTCCATACGTCACTGGGATGGCTGAGCACTACGCGTCCCTGGGCCACGATGTGGTAGTGACGACGATCTTCCCCCATTATCCGGAATGGAAGCCTCTCATGCCCCGCCGCCTAATGCTGACGCAGCATCACCAGGGCGTCGAGATTCGGCGGCGTTGGAACTACATCCCTGCCGGTCACACGGCCGCTCGCCGCGCTCTTTACGACGCGATCATCTTCGGAAGTGGATTGAGCGCATTGCCAAGCCGGCGACGCCCTGATGTCATCATCGGCATCTCGCCCACCTCGAGTTGCGCGCACGCAGCTGTTGCGGGCCGGATATTCCGTCGACCCTATGCCCTGGTCTTTCACGACATAATCGGCCAGGCGGTCCGGCAGACGGGCATGAAAGGGGGCGCGGTCATCGCTGGTTCGGTAGGCCGACTTGAGCTTGCTCTGGCGCGGGGCGCGGCACGCGTCGCGGTGTATTCGGACGGTATGCGCGACTATTTCGCCAAGCGAGGAGTGAGGGAGTCCGCCATACAGCGCGTGCGGCCTTGGACACTGCGGTGGGCTCCGGCCGAAGACCCCCACGCCGCCCGAGCTCGTCTGGGGTGGCATCCGGACGATTTCATTGCGCTGCATGCCGGGAACATGGGCCTGAAACAGGGACTAGAGAATCTGATCGTCGCTGGGATGCACATCAATGACTCCCAGATCAAGATCGTGCTTGCTGGGGAGGGCAATCAGCGCGCTGACCTCGAGCACCGGCGAGCGGCACTTGGCGCCGACAATGTGTCGTTCGTCAGCCCACAAAAGTGGGGCCACTATGAGTCGATGCTTCAGGCGGCTGACGTGCTCATCGTGAATCAGCGCGGCGCTGTTGCCGACATGGCCTTTCCGAGCAAGCTGACGTCGTACTTTCCCGCGGGGAGACCGGTCATCGCGGCGGTCGCCCCGCACAGTGACACCGCGCGCGAAATAGAGTCTGCCGGTGCCGGTGTGGTGGTTCCGGCAGACGATCCCGCGGCACTCGCGGCCGAGATCCTCAATCTCAAATACGCTCCGTGGCGGTCGGACCAGCTGGGTGAGGCCGGCAAGAGATATGCGGCTGGGGAACTTACGCCGTCGCGGATCCTCGCGTGGTACGAGGAATTCCTCGAGGCTGTCGCGGCGACAACCGTTCGCCCGGGAAGAGTCGCAGCGGGCCACCGGCGGCAGCTCCGCGGGTCGCCGTGACGCTGCTCCGACGGCGCAGTTGTAAACGTCTGACTCGCTGCGCGCGTTCTGAATGAACGTCTGGGGATGACCTTTGCGGCCGTCTCTCTCCCGTCCGGACCCCGTGCACTCCTTCAGCGCCTGCCGGGCCGCGCGACGACCTAAGTCTTCCGGCGAACCGGTCGCTTAGACCCAGACGGCCACGTACTGACCGTGAAATAGAGATCGTTTGCGAGGCTCTTATAGCCCGCCAAGGAGGATGGGGAGGTGTCTAGCTGCATGCCATCGTTGTTATAGTTCGAGTCGAAGTACACAACCGCATATAGGCCAGGCATGTGAGACTTGATATAGGCTTGCATATCGATCATCCACTGCCCTTTACGGCCCGGCGCACTGCGATCCTCGACGGAGGCGGTTTCGCCGACCATGTACGGTTTGCTGCCTCTGAAATGACGCTCGACACCTGTCGGTCTATACGCCGGCGCAAATCGTCCGTGAGTAAATACTTCGCTGAAGCTGCACCACCCAGCATGCTGACCACAATAGGCGTCAGGACTATTCCAGTTGTAGCCATCTGAACATACCCAATCTACGTATTGGCCGCCGGGGTACGGCGTGGGATGGTTCCATGCGTCGCCGTTGTTGAAATAGCCTTCGTCGGGGCACCAAACGAAGGTGATCTTAGCGGCGGCCGACGCATTTCGGTGTATCACGTCCACGGTGTGTTGCCACATCCGCTGCTCCTGGCTTGCGCTTGCACGCTTCCCGTTTGAATCAAATGAGAATGCGTACGAGCCGCTATTGAACTCCCAATACGGCCGCACGAAGACCCGCGTCCTTCCGCTCGCGACCGACCTGGCAAACCGTTCGATACAGCGGTCTGACGCACCGGAAATTATCTCATTCGCGTTCGCAGGAGTAGGAAACCAGCTGATCATTGGAATCCAACCATGTGCTACGGCTTCCCGCGCAATTGCCGGATAGTCGTCGCAGTGACCCTGGCTGTAATACGAATAGATGTTGAACTTGCGGCCGATGTACCGTTCTCGACTCAGCATGGCCTTAGGCCAAGCGTCCTTTTCTTCGCCAATCCAAGCACGTTTGGCCGGATAGCCGTTAGTCTGAGGTAGCAAGATGTTGCGGCCTGCCGGTCCGGTATAGAAGCTTGCGGGATAGCGTGAAGCCGCGGCACGAGCGAGGTTCGGCCGGGCGGATGATGACTAGCTCCGATAGAGCAGATAGCCACCGATGGCGGCGAGGCCCACGAGGCAAGCCACGAGCGTCCATGCGGACACAGACCGATTGAGCCTACGCGGCCGTAGATCCTGAACTGGGGCTTCGCCTGTCCGCTGATCGCGAGGGCTGATCAAGGGATTGGAGCGCTCATCCCAGGCCATGGCGAGTTCTGACTCGAGGTGCCGTCGGTATTCGCCCTAACATTCCTGGATGATAAGCGATAGCTAGGGCACCGTTATCTGGTTGGAAGAGTTGTGGCCGCGGTGGTGGAGGACTTCAACTGGGCCGAGTACAGGGCACGGTGCGACTCCGGCTCTCGATGAAGTGTTACCTGTCAACCGGACAAAGTTGTCACGTTGTGTTCGGCTGATCCCGGAGTCGCTCACTTGCGGAATGGAAGATCGCGGGCTCCGTAAAGGGCCTGGCGGTCCCACTGGGGCGACCGTCCCCGAGGCTGATGCGCCGACGAACGGTCCCGTCAACAGACCCGGGACACAGCTCCCGACCCTTGACGCGAAGGACGGGCGATCCTGCGTGCCTTGCTGGCTTGGCGGAGAGCGGGCGCGCATCCCTCACAGCCGCGGACCGGAATTCGCGTTGTCGTGATTCCTTTTGTGGTGGGCGCTGTACGCTTGCGGGTGAATGACTCTCAACCAATTTATGAAACTTGTCGGACGACGCGCGGGAATCGAGATCAGTCGGTACCGACCGTACGCCGCGCGTCGCATGCAGCTGTTGCGCGAAAACAGGATTGCGACTGTCATCGACGTCGGCGCGAATACCGGCGGCTACGGATCCGAACTACGAGCTTTTGGATACACCGGCCGGATCGTGTCTCTGGAGCCGTTGGCAAGCCCGTTTGCCGAGCTGGTTCGTCGCGCAGAACCGGATCCCAACTGGCAGTGCCTGAACATTGCGGCGGGTGAGAGAGACGACAAATCGATTATCAACATCGCGTCAGAGTCGGCGAGCTCGTCGCTGCTTCCCATGCGAGCGGAGCACGGCCTTGGCGCACCCGCGACGTTCTACACGGGCCAGGAGAGCATCTGTTTGCGCAGACTCGACTCGCTCGATCTCGCTCTCACCTCCCCGACGATGCTCAAGGTCGATACCCAGGGCTACGAAGAGCAAGTCGTCACCGGCGCACCGATGACCCTGAGCAAGGTTGCACTCCTTGAATGCGAGCTATCCCTCGCCTACCTCTACGACGGACAGCCGGGGTTTCGAAGCATGATCGACCTAGCCGCGGAATTCGGTTTCGAACTCATCGACATAGACCCATTCTTCCGCGACCGTGCAACCGGCCGGGTCCTGTCCATGGACGCAATCTTTGTTCGTGGGGCCGGTTCGGCCGACGCTATCGGGCAAACTCCTGCGTCCTGAGTCTTTGTGGAGCATTCGGTTCGCCCGACCGGGTTAGGCGAGCGGGTAGGAATCGCGGCGGGTTGCACCGGGGAGGAGTTCGATGAGGTACGCGAATGCGGCCAGCGTGCGAGGCTCAATCGGTGAATGTCCGCTCGGATCTCTACGGACCGCCGGATTGGCCGACCGTATCGCTGTTCGGGATAGCGACGTCGTGATCGTCCATCGAGGTCGACCGTGAGCCAACCGACTGCAGCACGCGGTCTAACCGATTGCGGTCAACGCGGCTACCTGATCGAAGATCCAGGCATAGGTCTTCTCAAGTCCGGTGCGGAGGGAGATGGACGGCTCCCATCCGAGCATCGTCGCGATCATCGTATTGTCACTGTTGCGACCCCGGACACCCTTCGGCGCCGCTAGGAGATACTGACGCTCGAGGCGCACTCCCGCGATGTCCTCAACAATATCGACCAGCTGGTTGATCGTCACCATCTCACTCGATCCAAGGTTGATCGGCTCGGTGAGTTGGGAGCCGAGGATGGTCTTCGTGCCATAAATGCAATCGTCTATGTACATGAAGCTACGAGTCTGCTCTCCGTCGCCCCAGATCTCGATCTGGCTGCTTCCGGTGAGCTTCGCTTCCGCGACCTTCCGACAGATCGCTGCCGGTGCCTTCTCGCGTCCTCCCGACCACGTGCCATGGGGACCATAGACATTGTGGTACCGGGCTACGCGCGTGTGAAGCCCGAAGTCCTCGCTGAAGTGCCGACACATTCGCTCGCTGAACAGCTTCTCCCAGCCATATCCGTCCTCCGGCATCGCCGGATATGCGTCGCTCTCCCTCAGTCCGGGATTGTCTGGATCGGTCTGCTTATCCGCCGCGTACACGCACGCTGATGACGCGTAGAAGAACCGCTGCACATCGAGCTGCTGCGACGCAAGGAGCATGTGAGTGTTGATCAGCACCGAGACCATGCATAGCCCTTTGTTGCTCTCGATGAAGCCCATCCCGCCCATGTCCGCCGCCAAGTTGTAGACATCAGCTGCGCCTGCGACCGCTCGAAAACAGGCGTCTCGGAGGCGAAGATCCAACACCACGTTGTCTGCGTCGCGATCCACCTGATACCAGTCTTCGAGCGGCTTGCAGTCCATCGCACGGACGCGCTTTCCGTCGCGCACGAGGTCCGCGACGAGATGTCCGCCAATAAAGCCCCCGGCGCCTGCTACTACGACTAGGTCATCCATGACTTCGCATCAATCGAGACGACTCGACGGTGGCCTGGAGAAGTATGAGCCGTCATCGGATCTCTGGGATCTCGGAGCACGACACTCCGTAGTAAGTCAGAGTCGGCGGCGGAGTGCGAGATGGTCGCATGGGCATACAACGTAGCGGGACGCGCCAAACTGTCGCAGTTGCTCAGGACCCGGTGAAAGCCCGAAGGGTTGGCCGACGTTGCATGTGTGATGTACGAACCACGCTGATCGGTTGAGAGGCAGCGTACGCGATGCCGACCCGGTCGAACACCGACAAACGGCGGAACCGAACTTTGTCATCTCGTCTGATACGACGATCTAGCGCAAGATCCAGTGCGGGACTCTGCTGCGCTGTTCGAGAAGGTGGATCAACCGTTCACCGAGCCAGGACAGCCGGCGTGGGCGGCGACCACGGCTGGTCAAAGATCCCCTCCGCCTGTTGGGTCGGCACATGCTCGATGCAGCGTCGGTGCTCGCCGAGGCCTGACGCGCACGCGTTGGCCCAGCGATTCCTCGTGGTGGTCGTGGGGATGAGAGCGATAGTGATTCGATCTGCCCTCACGACGGAATTCCCCCGCAACGCGGTTCGCCCGCGACCGGGGCAGACCAATCCGCGACGCCGCGACCCGCAGACACCACGACGCGCTCGAGCGCCAGGCGCGTCGCGGACCACGGAGGTCCACCGATCCGGGCCACCTACGCATCGTCCCCGAAGCTCCCGCGTCGGACACCCGTGAGAGACGATCCAGACCTGCCTGCTCCTGTGACCTCGAGATCACGCCACGGCCCTCGCGCGGGTGATGTTGTGAGGGTACGTACAGCGGAGGAGATCCTTCAAACTCTCGACGCCGATGGAAGGTTCGAGGGAGTGCCGTTCATGCCAGAAATGCTTCGCTTCTGCGGGCAAGAGTTTCGGGTACATGCTCGTGCACACAAGGTTTGTGACACGATCGACTGGCAGCAGTTTCGACGGATGGACAACGCTGTTCACCTCGCCGGCCTCCGATGTGACGGCTCAGCTCACGGTGACTGTCAGGCCGGTTGCCTTCTCTTCTGGAAGGAGGCGTGGCTACATCCAGTCACGCAACAGCAAAATGAGGGCTCCGATCACGCCACGTGGGTGGGCGCATCTGGCTCCAGTGATGGTCTCGACGTCACGGTTGAGACTCTCTCGCAGGCGACGCAGGTGGGGACAAACGCCGCCGGCCAGGCGTTGTTCTCGTGTCAGGCGACGGAGGTGTCACGGGCGACGGAAGGGCCGGTCAATTGGTGGGAGCCGAGGCAATACGTAGACGACCTAACGTCGCGCAATTCCACAATTCAGCGCGTAGTGCGCGCCCTCCTCGTGGGCTTATTCAATCGTTTTCAGAGAGCGAGCGCGCGATTCCTGCCGCGCTCTTGGCAGATCCAGGGAGGCAAACGCTATCCCTTCATCAAAGGGACCGCCGTGTCAGGGCAGACTCCCGCAGACACGCTCGGACTGCAGCCCGGGGAAATCGTGGAGATCAAGAGCAAGGAACAGATCTTCGCGACTCTAGATGACCAGGATATGACAGGTCGGCTTCGCTTTGATTCCGAAATGTTGAAGTATTGCGGCCAACGCGCGAGGGTGTTGCAGCGAATGGAGAGGATCATCGATGAGAAGACAGGCAGGATGCTGCGCATCAAGCAGGACTGCGTGATCCTCGACGGCGTCGTCTGCACGGGCGACTTCCACCGCTCCTGTCCTCGCGCGATCTACCCCTACTGGCGCGAGGCGTGGCTGAAACGAGTCGACGAGGCAGCACGACCTCTGTAGACCGGCAATCCTGACGCTCCGTGGAGCGCTCCGGCGATTGCGATCTCGCTGGCGCTCCGCCTCTCGGTCCTCGTCGTCGTGCTGCTGCTGCATCCGATTCCCGATGATCACAAATTGCTCTCGGCGCTCGATGAAAGGCTGTGTCGACGAGATAGGCCGCGTTGACGACGCGCGCTGGTCCTCCTAATCCGAAGCGCCAGCTCTGCAGCCTCGTAGATGTCGTCGGCAAAGCGATCGGCAGTACAATCCGCGATCGTTCCCGCCCGCTTTGATCGCGCGGCGTCACTGAGGTCAAGCGTCTTGGCCGTCTCGATCATCGCCCGCGAGAGCTGCTCGAGATCGCCGGCGGGGACCATGATCCCCGATTCTTCGCCGAGAAGATCGTAGGCGCTGCCAACCTGGTCGGTCGCGATGACGAAGAGTCCGTGTCCGAGTGCCTCGTTGACCACGAGACCCCATACCTCTCTGAGCGCAGGCAGTACGAGGACGTCAGCGTCGGCGTACAGGGAAGCTAGCTCGTCGCCCTCGGAGAACCCGATGTACCGCACGCGCGGAACAAGTGCCGAGGCCTCGCGAACCTCCGGCTCCAGCTCACCCTGTCCGACGACGGTTAGCGTTGCTGCGGGCACCTCGTGAGCTACGGCCTC
>Ga0213876_10002835_pt1 | contig 10079 bp, 9 predicted proteins | sample BarmaccomBMRX_R9_FD_160113 | JGI IMG/M metagenome (GOLD analysis project Ga0213876, IMG submission 160113) | Root-associated microbial communities from Barbacenia macrantha in rupestrian grasslands, the National Park of Serra do Cipo, Brazil - RX_R9 | ecosystem: Host-associated > Plants > Roots...
GAAACCGGGCGGCGGACGGGGAGGGAAATAACACCGTCATCCCGGCGCAAGCCGGGATCTCCCTTCATTGAAGGCGGCGCCCTTTCCGCGTCGAGAACCCGGCTTTCGCCGGGATGACGGGTTGAGCCCTCCCCTCACCTCTCCTACCCCCGCGCCTCCGCCCGCGCCCTTTCCTCGACCCGCCGCTCGAGGATGGTGAGCGGCATCGCGCCGTCCTTGAGCACTTCGTGGAAGCGCTTGAGGTCGAACCGGGGTCCGAGGATCGCCTGCGCCCTGGCGCGCGCGCGGGTCCAAGCCATGTGGCCGACCTTGTAGCTGCACGCCTGGCCCGCCTGGGTGCAATAGCGCTCGACCTCCCGCTGCGAGCGCGGCTTGGCGAAGCCGGTGGTCCGGACGAGATAGTCGGTCGCCTGTTCCCGGCTCCACCTCTTGGTATGGATGCCCGTGTCGACCACCAGCCGCGCCGCGCGGAACAGGAAGGACTGGAGATAGCCGGCGCGCTCGAGCGGCGTCCGGTAGGCGCCGAGCTCGTCGGCGAGCTGCTCGGCATAGAGCGCCCAGCCCTCCGAATAGGCGCTGAAGAAACCGAGCTTGCGCAGGGTCGGGATATCCTTCGACTCCTGGGCGAGGCTGATCTGGAGGTGATGGCCCGGCACGCCTTCGTGATAGGTGAGCGAAGGCAGCGAATATTTCGGCCAGTCGCCCACGTCCTTCAAATTGATGAAGTAGATGGCGGGACGCGACCCGTCGAGCGAGGCGCGGTTGTAATAGCCGTTGGAGGCGCCGTCCTGGATCTCGACCGGCACCGCCCGGATCTCGAGCGGCGCGTTCGGCAGGGTCGCGAAGTCGCGCGGCAGCCGCGTATACATGTCCCTGACGCCGGCATTGAGGCCCGCGATCAGCGCGGCGCGGCCCTCGGCGGTGTCCGGATAGAGCTGCGCCGGGTCGACGTTGAGCCGCGCCAGCCGTTCGCCGACCGTGCCGCCTTTGTAGCCGTTCGCGGCAAGGATCGTGTCGAGCGCGGCGCTGATCTCGGCCACCTGGGCGAGGCCCATCTTGTGCACCTCATCGGGCGTGAAGCGGGTCGTCGTCGCCTGCTCCAGCGCGACGGCGTAGATCGCCTCCCCTTGCGGCAGCCGCCAGATGCCGTCGCCCGGCCGGCTGGTCGGCCGCAGCGCGCGGACGAGCGCGATCTGCCGGTCGAGCGCGGGATAGACCTCGGTCTCGACGATGCGGGCGGCGCGGCCCTGCCAGTCCCCGGCGAGGCCCTTGGCCTTCGCGCGGTTCGCCAGCGACAGGACCATCGAGCTGGTCGGCGCCGGCTGGCCGCGCAGCTTTTCCATCTGCTGGAGCGTCAGGTCGAGCGACCAGCCCGGCGCGAGGAACCCACGCCCGGCCTCCGTCTTCTGGACGGCGCTGTCCTCGTCGAGGGCCACGGCGAAGGCGGCGAGGCGGTCGAGATAGGCCTCGCAATCCTCCGCCGAAGCGACGGTGTGGGCGGTGTTGAGGAAGTCCGGCACCGAGAAATAGGCACCGCCCTGCTGGAAGATCCGGTAGGGCCGGATCGCGCTGTCGATGTGGAAGCGCTCCGGCGCGGTCGTCTGCCCGGTCAGCGAATAGCGCACCACCTCGAGGTTGAGCTGCGCGGCCGGCGACAGCGTCTTCGGATCGAAGGCGGCGAGGCGGGCGAGCGCTTCCCTGGTGAGGGCGAGCTGGCGCTCGCGCTCCTCGACGGTGCGGGGCGAGAGGCGGTGCTTGAGCGGCGCGCCGGGCCCCTTGTCGAGGCCGAGCGAGCTGGCGAGCTCGGGCGAGCGGGCGACGGCGCGGCGGAAGATCTCCTCGAACGCCGCGTTGAGCTCGGCGTCGCGGGCGCCCGGCTGGGCGAAGAGCCCGGACGGGAGGAGGGTCGCTCCGAACGCCGAGGCGCCCGAAGCGAGGAAGAAACGACGATCCATGCCTGTATCCACTCCCGCTGACATCTGGTGAGGCTCAACCCGTCGAACCGTTCGGGCTGAGCTTGTCGAAGCCCTGTCCTTCTCCCTGCCGGCAAAATCAAGGGAGGGCTTCGACAGGCTCAGCCGAACGGATTTGGACCCATGAATGGGGACACGTACTTTTTCGCGAAAAAGTACGTGTCCCCTTTTCCGAAAAAGTACGTGTCCCCTTTTCGTGCAGGGAGACGGGAACCGCCCTAGCGCCGCGCGCGGGCCAGCAGGAAGCGGGCCTGGTCGACGTGCATGCGCTCGATCATCTCGCCTCCGTGGCGCTCGGCGCCGCCCGACGCCGCGGCGATGAGGCGCTCGGCGGCGGCGATCTCGTCCTCGGTGGGGCCGAAAGCGCGGTTCGCGGCGTCGATCTGGCTCGGATGGATGAGCGACTTGCCGTCGAAGCCGAAGCTCCGTCCCTCCTCGCATTCCTGGACCAGCCCTGCGTCGGCCTCGAGCCGGTTGTAGACCCCGTCGAAGCAGGCGATGCCGGCGGCGCGGGCGGCGAGCACCACCGTCTGGAGCGCGGTGCGCAGCGCCGGGCGGTTGTGCGGGCCCGGGCGCAGGCCGAGGTCGGCGGCAAGGTCGTTGGTGCCGGCGATGAGGGCGGAGGCGTCGCGGGCGATGTCGGCGGCATGGAGGACCCCCGCGGCGGTCTCGATCATCGCCAGCATCGGATGCTCGGCGATGCGGCCGGCGTCGTGGAGGTCCTGGCGGCTGGCGACGCGGGGAAGCACGACATAATCGGCCTTGCAGCGCCGCATGGCGATCGCATCGGCGCCGAACCAGGCGCTGCCGACCGCGTTGAGCCGCACCGCGCAGAGCGACTCGCCGAACCCCTCGGCGGCGGCCGCCACCGCCGCGTGCCGTGCCTCCTCCTTGTCCGCGGGCTTCACCGCGTCCTCGAGGTCGAGCACGACCATGTCGGGCTTGAGCGCGCGCGCCTTCTCGATCGCGCGCGGGTTCGAGGCCGGGAGGAAGAGGATCGAGCGGCAGAGGCGGAGGCGCTGGGGCATGGGTGCGAATCTGCTTGGAACCGACCCCTCTTGTCTACATGATATGCATCGAGCTTTGGGAGGGGTGGCGCGCGATGATCCTGACGACCGTATTGCTGATCGCCCTGCTGGTGATCCTGGTGCTGTTCTCCGGCATCAAGATCGTCCGCCAGGGCTACCATTACACGATCGAGCATTTCGGCCGCTTCACCGAGGTGGCCCGGCCCGGCTTCAATTTCTACCTGCCCTTCTTCTACCGGGTCGGCCGCAAGGTGAACATGATGGAGCAGGTGCTCGATATCCCCGGCCAGGAGATCATCACCAAGGACAACGCCATGGTCGCGGTCGACGGCGTCGTCTTCTTCCAGGTGCTCGACGCCGCCAAGGCCGCCTATGAGGTGTCCGATCTCTACACCGCCATCCTCCAGCTCTCGACCACCAACCTTCGCACCGTGATGGGCTCGATGGACCTCGACGAGACGCTGTCGAAGCGCGACGAGATCAACGCCCGCCTGCTCTCGGTCGTCGACCAGGCCACCGAATCGTGGGGGGTGAAGATCACCCGCGTCGAGGTGCGCGACATCCGGCCGCCGGCCGACATCGTCAACGCCATGGGCCGGCAGATGAAGGCCGAGCGCGAGAAGCGGGCGGTGATCCTCGAGGCCGAGGGCCTGCGCGCCTCGGCGATCCTCAAGGCCGAGGGCGAGAAGCAGTCCGCCATTCTGTCGGCCGAAGGCACGCGGGAGGCGGCGTTCCGCAGCGCCGAGGCGCGCGAGCGCGCCGCCCAGGCCGAGGCGACCGCGACCAAGGTCGTCTCCGACGCCATCGAAGGCGGCTCGGCCCAGGCGATCAACTATTTCATCGCCCAGAAATATGTCGAGGCGGTCGGCATGTTCGCCCGCTCGCCCAACGCCAAGACGATTCTCTTCCCGGTCGAGGCGACGCAGCTGATCGGCACCCTCGGCGGCATCGGCGAGCTGGCGAAGGAGGCCTTGGGCTCCAAGCCGCCGCGCCCGCCGGAGCCGGCACCGCCGCCGCCGGCCAGGGGCAACGCGCTGAAGTGACCGGCCTCGAAGCGAACGCGCATTGGGTGTGGCTCGGCGCCGCGGCGGCGCTCGCCATATTGGAGCTGATCTTTCCCGGCATCTTCCTCGTCTGGATCGCGCTCGCCGCAGCGGGCACCAGCATCGCGGTCCTGCTGTTCGGCCTGCCCCTCGCCTTCCAGGTGATGCTGTTCGCGATCCTGGCGATGGCGTCGGTCTATGCCGGACGCCGCTGGTACGCCGCGCACGACGTGCCCAGCGCCGACCCGCACCTCAACAACCGCGTCGCGCGGCTGATCGGCCGGCAGGTGATGGTGGTCGGCGCCATCGACGGCGGCCAGGGGCGCGTCCGGGTCGGCGACAGCGTCTGGAGCTGCCGCGGCCCCGACTGCGCGGAAGGCACGCCGGTGCGCATCGTCGGTGCCGACGGCATCTGCCTCGAGGTCGAGCCCGAGGGGGCGAGGCGGATCGAAGCGGGGCAATCCGCCGCCGATTGACGTCATCCCGGCGAAAGCCGGGATCTCCAGAAGACCCGCTCCGGCCTGCCGACGGGAGATCCCGGCTTCCGCCGGGATGACGGTACAAATCCCTCGGTCGCCTCAGGCGCTCTGTTTCGCCTTGCCCTTGCTCCTGCCGCCGGAGTTCGACCGGCTCTTGCCGCCGCTTCCGCCGCCGCTCTCTCCGGAGCGGAAGAACGCGCGCGCGCCGAGGCCCGCCGCCGCCGCGACCGCGGCCGCCGCGGCGCCGATGCCGACGTTGCGCCAGGTGAACAGGCCCTGCTCGCCGAGCGCCGAGCCGTCCTGCTCCTCCTCCAGCAACGCCGCGTTGGCGCCGTTCGCCGACAGCCGCACCCGATTCCCCTCGATGTCGGCGATGAGGCCGGCGCTGACATAATGGTGATGGCCGCTATGCGACCCGCTGTCGGCCTTGATCAGCTTGATGCGGTCGCCCGAGACGCTGTCGACGGTGCCGACATGGACGCCGTCGGCGCCGATCACTTCCATATGCTCCCGGATGCGGCTGAGATCCGCCATGTCCTCGCTCCTTCATGGTGAATGGTTCGGCGCATCAACGACCGGCGCGGACGATGGATGCACGGCCGGCTTGTCCCGGCGGATGCCTTGTCTCGGACTAGAGTCCGCGAAAGGCGATGTCCCCGGTGGTCCAGACGAGGCGTCCCGCGGAATCCTCCCGCCAGTGGATTGTGCCGAAGGCCGCCATGGGGACACGTACTTTTTCGCGAAAAAGTACGTGTCCCCTTTTTTCACCGCCACCCCGCCTCCTTGAGCCGGGCGGCGCAGCTGCGGCTGACCGGCGCGGTCAGACCGCCCGCCAGCCGCGCCTCGCCGGTGCCGCGCTTCCAGCGCACCGCTTCGATGGCCTCGGCGGGGACCCACCAGGAGCGGTGGAGGCGGTAGCCGTGCGCCCGGGCCAGCTCGGCGAGGGCTTCCGAGAAGCGCATGCCGAGGAGCTCGGCGCCGGCGTCGGTATGGACGCGCACATAATGGTCCTCCGCCTCCACGGCGATCAGCCGCGCGGCACGCCGCTTGGCCGAGAGGCGCAGGCGGAAGGCGCGCTCGGCTTCCGGCAGCGGCGGCACCACGATCGTGCGGGTCTCGACGACCCGCCGCCACAGCAGCGCGCGGAGCGTCATCAGCAGCAGCATCACCACCACGACCTGCCAACCGAGCTGCGGCAGCAGCCAAGGCCGCCGGGGCAGATCGAGCATCGTCGCATTGAGCGCGTAGATGAACAAAGTGACCGGCGGCGTGATCGCCAGCGACACGAGGGCGATCCGCGCCCAGAAGGACGGGATGCGCGGGCCGATCGCGGCATCGACGAGGATGCCGAACAGGCCGCTGCCGAGCACCGCCGCCAGCCAGTAGGCGATCCGCAGCCCCTCGGGCGCCTCGCCGGTGCGATAGGGGCCGAGTTGGGCCATCACCAGCCCGACGGCGGCGAGGAGCAGCAGGTCGAGCGCGAAGCGCTGCCATCGCTGCGGCGGCACCATTCGCGAAACCAACGCACCGTTCACGCGAAACCGCCTTTCCCCACCGCTCCGCCGAGGCGAGCACGGCGCCACCTGTCACGTCCGGAGCGCACCGATGAGCCGTAGCCTCGCCTCACTCTACTCAACCGCCTGGCGGGCGCTAGTCGCCCTGCTCGTCGTCGAGATCGCCAGCGTCTCGGCGCTGCGCTACGTCACCGGCAGCGAGCCGCCGCCGCCGCCGATCCTCGCCAACGCCTACGCCCATCCCTTCCTCCTGCCGCACGTCGTCGCGGGGGTGGCGGCCCTGCTGTTGGCGCCGCTGCAATTCGTCGGGCGGGCACGCATGCGCTGGCCGGCCTGCCACCGCATCACCGGCCGCCTCTATCTCGCCGCCTGTGCGGTCGGAGCTCCGGCTGGCTTCATGCTCGCCATGGGATCGACCGCCGGACCCGTCGCGGCCGTCGGCTTCGCCATCCCCGCCTTGCTGTGGCCGGCCTTCACCTGGCTCGGCTGGCGCGCCGCCGCCGAGCGCCGCTTCGAGGAGCATCGCGAATGGATGTTGCGCTCCTGGGCGATCACCGCGACGGCGATCACGCTGCGGCTGATGCTCCCGGCGAGCGCCCTTCTCGGCCTCGATTTCCTCCCCTCGTACCGGGCGATCTCGTGGCTCGCCTGGCTGACCAACCTCGCCCTCTTCGAATATCACATCCGCCGGACCCGCCGCCTGGTCCCGGGTCCCACAATGGCGCTCGCGAGGGCCTGACCAGACGCCGGGGCCTATCAAATCTCGACCGTTCGGGCTGAGCCTGACTTGGGGACACGTACTTTTCACGAGAAAAGTACGTGTCCCCTTTCTCAGGAGGCGCGTGGCACGCACCGCCGTCCTGGCGACGGCATGACGAATCAGAACGGCACCCGCGCTCCCCATCCTTCGGCGCGGGCGCGCTCGACGAGGTACCAGCCCGCGGCGAGATCCTGCACGATCGAGCCGAGGGACTTGTAGGCGGTGACGTCGTGGCGACCGGTGCGGCCTTCGAGCGAGCCGGCGAAGACGGCGCCGATCTCGCCGACCAGATGGTCCTCGCCGACCGCGCCCTCCTCGAGAGCCTTGAGGAACTCGGCGCCCTGGCGGCGGACGCCCTCCTCGTGGTCCGCGAAGAAGCGGGCGCGGCGGACGAGGTCGCTGTCCACCTCGACGGGGCCGGCGCGGCTCGATCCGACCAGGTTGAGGTGGGTGCCCGGGGCGACCCAGCGGCCGAGCAGCACCGGCTCGGCGGCGGCGGTGACGGTGCAGACGATGTCCGCCTCGGCCGCGGCGTCCTGGACGGTCGCGGCCACGCGCGCGCCGGTGCGCGCCGCCAACGCTTCCGCCTTGTCGCGCGCGCGGCCCCAGATCGTCACTTGCTCGATCGGCCGCACCGCGCGGATCGCGTCGATGTGGCGGAGCGCCTGTTCGCCGGTGCCGATCACCGCGAGACGCCGGGCGTCCTCGCGGGCGAGCGCGTCGGTGGCCGCGGCGGAGGCAGCGGCGGTGCGGATGGCGGTGAGTTCGGACGCGTCGACGATCGCCGCGGGCGCGCCCGTATCGGGGTCGAACAGCGCCACGACCCCCTGGTGCGACGGCGCGCCGCTGGCGGCCGCGGGGTAGACACTGATCAGCTTGGCGCCCAGCGTCTCCGCCATCGTGCCCGGCATCACGCCGAAGGCGCGGCCGCCGTCGAGGTCGATGATCTGGCGCAGCAGCTGCTTCGTCCTTCCCTGGGACAGCGCGACCATCGCCCGGCGCATCAGCGGGATGCACGCCTCGTAGGGGAGGTGCGCCGCGACGTCGGCACGCGAGAGGACGAGCAGGCTCACCCCCAGATCTCGCGCGCGAAGCCGAGGAAATTGAGGCCGAGGATCTTGTCGATGCGCCGCTCCGAATAGCCGCGGCGGGCGAGGAGCTGCGCGAGACGCTCGAACTGCGTCGGGCCGCTGAGGTCGAGGACGAGCGGCAGCGTGTCCGCATTCTCCCCGAGGGCGCCGATCCCCGCCGCCCGTCTTTGCTCGATCTGCCGCGCCACGCGGCCGCGATAGGCGGCGAGGTCGTCGATCCCGGTGGCGCCGCCGTCGGTGCCGATGCCGACATGCTCCTCGCCGCACACATTCACCGCATGGTCGATATGCGCTACCACATCGGCGGCGGTGGCGCGGCTCGATGCGGTCAAGAACGGCATGAAGTATATGCCGATGAAGCCTCCGCGCTCCGCGACGGCGCGAAGTTCCTCGTCGGTCTTGTTGCGCGGCACGTCGCACAGGGCGCGGCAGCCGGTGTGGTTGATCGAGATCGGCCGCGACGAGGCGTGGGCGGCCTCGAAGCAGGTGCGGAAGCCGCTGTGCGACAGGTCGACCATCAGCCGCCGCGCATTGCAGCGCGCGATCACCTCGCGGCCGAACGGCGTCAGCGGCGTGCGCGCCGGCGCCGTCGCTCCGCCGCCGAGCCGGTTGGCGGGATTGTAGGTGAGTTGGACGACGCGCAGGCCGAGGTCGGCGAACAGGTCGACCCGTTCCGCTTTGTCCCCGAGCATGGCGGCGTTCTGGACGCCGTAGACGATGCCGATCCGCCCCGCGCGCTTCGCCCGGAGGATGTCGTCGGCCGTCAGGATCCCCGCGAGGTCCGCCGCCTGCTCGCGGATGCGCCAATCCCAGACGCCGATCTCGCGCACCGTCCGCTCGAACGGATCGCCCTCCCCCGCGACGTAGCCGAGCGTGACGTTGACCGCATCGAGCCCGGCCGCCCGCGCGTCGCGCAGGATGCGCGGCGACACGAGCTTGCGCTCGGTCTCGCCGACGGCGTTGCTCTTGTCCGACTCGCTCCAGTCGTTGGGGTCGTCGAGCGCGCCGAGGGCGTTGACGACGAGCCGGCGGCGTCGCGGTGCCGGCGCCGCGCCGGCGACGACGCTCGCCCCGGCGGCGGCGAGCAGCGTGCGGCGGTCGATCATCGCTTCGTCTCCTCGAATTCGCCGCGCGGATAGTCGCGCCCGCGCTTCACCGTCAGCACGACGCTGCGCAGATTGGCGAGGTCGTCGAGCGGGTTCCTGGCCAGCACGACGAGGTTGGCGAGCTTGCCCGGCGCGATGCTCCCCATCTCGCGCTCCAGCCGCATCGTCCGCGCGCCGATCAGCGTCCCGGCGCGGATCACTTCGCCCCGCGGCAGGCCGGCGCGGCCGAGCAGCTCCATCTCCTCCATCACCGCCGGCCAGCGATCGCCGGCGTCCGTCTCACCGTCGGTGCCCGCCGAGATCGCGACTCCCGCCCGCCACGCCTGCGCGGTGAGGCGCGAGGCGAGGTCCGTGGCGCCGCGCGGCGCCGTGCCCGCCCGCACCGCCTGCTTCTCGCGCTCGGCATAGACGCGGATCGTCGCATCGAGGATGATGCCGCGCCGCCGCATCTCCCGGAACAGCGCCGTCATCGCCGCATTGTCGCCCTTGGCGAACAGGGCATAGTCGATCGGGAAGCGCGCCTGATAGGATTGCGGACGCTTCGCCATCGCCTGGTAGGCGAGATAATTGACGTGGGACACGACGTCGGGACCGGCGGCGATCACGTCCGCCGGGGTCGCCGGGAAGACCATGCCGTGCGCCCAGACCGCCAGCCCCTGGCGGTGGGCTTCCGCCGCCAGCCGCGCCACCAGCGGGCCCGACAGGTTGGCGTAGATCTTGAGCGCCGCCGCGCCCGTCCCCCGCGCCCGCGCGATCGCGGCGGGAATGTCGGTCGCCTCGTCGATCGCCTGCACCCAGGGCGCGGTGCCGGGCGCATAGCCCCTGGCGGCGGCGGCGGTCCGGGGATCGGCGAAGAAGCTCGGCCCGGCGACGAGCGCCGGATAGACGATGTCGGGCGCCGCGATCCCGCCGCGCCGCGCCAGCGCCTGCAGCTCGGCGACCTCGCGGACGTCGTCGGCCATGTCGCGGATCGCGGTGACGCCGCCATAAAGCTGGCGCCGCAACCAGGCGAGCGCCTGCGGCCGGTCGGGCGGCGTCGCGAGATGCTGGTGGCTGTCGATCAGCCCCGGCATCAGGAACCGGCC
>Ga0213876_10002836_pt1 | contig 10075 bp, 6 predicted proteins | sample BarmaccomBMRX_R9_FD_160113 | JGI IMG/M metagenome (GOLD analysis project Ga0213876, IMG submission 160113) | Root-associated microbial communities from Barbacenia macrantha in rupestrian grasslands, the National Park of Serra do Cipo, Brazil - RX_R9 | ecosystem: Host-associated > Plants > Roots...
CCGTATCGTTTTATCCCGCACACCATATTACTACCGGGGAAGGAGGCTGCGTTGCAACCAACCACCTCCACCTGGCCAAGATCATTCGCTCTATCAGAGACTGGGGCAGGGACTGCTATTGCGAAGGGGGTGAGAACAACACCTGTGGTAAAAGGTTCAGCCAGCAATTTGGCGAACTGCCGTATGGATATGATCATAAATATGTGTATTCTCATCTTGGGTATAACCTGAAAATGACTGATATGCAAGCGGCTATCGGCGCTGCACAGATCGATAAGCTGGAAGAATTTACCAGGAAACGAAAGGAGAATTTCCAGAAACTGTACGATGGATTGAAACAGTTCGAAGAATACCTGATACTTCCCTATGCCACTCCCAACAGCGATCCATCCTGGTTCGGATTCCCGATCTCGGTGAGGAAAGACGCTTCTTTCGCGCGCAAAAATCTCGTGGAATTCCTTGAAAGCAAGAAAATAGAGACCAGGAACCTGTTTGCCGGAAATCTGTTGCGGCACCCTGCCTTCATGAATATTGAGCATCGAGTGGCGAGCTCCCTGGAGAATTCTGATTTTGTTACCGAAAACACATTCTTTATCGGAACATACCCGGGCATGACCGACAGCAAAATCGCGTTCATTGTAGATTCTTTTGCGAATTTTTTTAAATAAACCCGGACGATGGCAAATCCAGTACGTGTACAGGCAGAGGTAGTGGAGGTTAAAAGATATGTTGACGGAATTGTAGGATATGGCTTCCGGCCTTTGAGCAGAGTTCCCAGGTTTGCTCCAGGACAGTTCCTGCATTTAACTGTCGATCACTTCGATCATGCCTCCCAATGGCCCGAATCCAGGGTATTTTCGATTGCTAGTTCTCCGGTTGAGAGGGAAATTATCCGGGTCATCATTTCGCAGAAAGGCGTTTATACGCGAAAAATAATAGAGAACCTCACTGTCGGAAGCATCGTTTGGTTAAAAATGCCCTATGGCGAGTTCACCTTCGATCTGAGTGCGCCAAGCCTGGTATTGATCGGAGGCGGCACTGGTATGGCTCCTTTTATTTCTTTTCTCGAGGAGTGCCTGGTTGAGAAACCCACCGCTGATATCTGGGTATATTACGGCGTCAGAAAATATGAACACCTGGTTTACCAGGATTTTTTGAATGCCTGTGCCGAAGTTTTGCCCAACATAAAGGTCCGGATCTTTGTAGAGCAGGCCGATGCCGATACCGCAGTTGTCAGGTCTGGCATACTGAATATCGGACTTGTTTTAAAAGAGACGCAGCAGCTCAATGCTGACTATTATTTGTCCGGCCCCTGGGTAATGATCGATAAATTCCGCGGTCAGCTCCTGGAACAAGGGATCCAAACGCATAAAATCAAGATTGATGAATGGTCCTGATATACAATTGAAAACATTATCGGTTGTGATCCCCTGTCACAACGAGGAGGCGGTTATCGAAAGCTCTTATGCCACGCTAAGCGGATTACTCAGAAAATGGGTGGGGGACGTGATAAGCGATTATGAGATCGTTATGGTCAACAACGGATCTACCGACACAACAATGCACAAAATGTGGACGCTGGCTGCCAACGATGATAAAGTGGTTGTGGTGGATCTCAGAAAGAATTACGGATACCAGGGGTCTATTACCGCCGGGCTGTTTCATGCGGATAACGATATGATCGTTTCTATCGATTCCGATCTGCAGGACGACCCTGAGAAAATACATGAGATGGTGATCAAGTATTACGAAGGGTACGAGTTGGTGCTTGGCGTACGCAGCTCCCGTGATACGGACTCATTCTTCAAAAAGCATGCTTCGCAGTTTTTTTATCGGTTTTCAAATATGCTGGGCGCTAAATCGGTATATAACCACGGCGATTTCAGGCTGATGAGCAGAAGACTGCTCGAGAACCTGAAAAATATGAATGAACGCAACCGGTTCCTTCGCGGTATGATCCTTGAACTTGACTCACGCTATGCCTGTGTTTATTATGAACGCGCCAGGCGAATGGCGGGGAAGACAAAATTTGATTTCTATAATTTGCTGGGCCTCGCCGTAGATGGGATCACTTCGTTCAGCACAAAGCCGATCCGGCTGATCTCTTTTCTGGGAATATTTATGTTCCTGCTGTCTGGGCTGGGACTGTTATACGTCTTATATGTGAAGCTTATCGCCAAAGTTGATGTACCGGGTTGGGCCTTTACTTCGTTAATCATTTTCTTTTTTGGCGGCGTCCAAAGTTTATTCCTGGGCATAATAGGAGAGTATGTTGCCAAGATTTATACCGAGGTTAAACAGCGGCCGCTGTTTAATGTGAGAACTGTGATTAAAAACGGAAAGCCTCAATAATGCCGTCCGGAAAAATTCTGTATACATCTTTATTATTTGCAGGTATCCTGATCTGTTCCTATTTGTTCAGGAATCAGAACATTCAGGCCATTAACTGGACATATCCTTATTGTTCAGGTGCTGCCAATCTCGATATGTCATTCCAGTGGAAGGTTGGTACGGAGGAGTACGACAAACTTGTTAAATTACCTGAAGCAGAGTATAAGAAATACCGGCACCAGCGATCCTCGCATACAATCCTGAACCAGTATAATAACTTTGGCTATGTTATTATCGTTTTTATAGCAAGAAATATTTTTTTTGAGGCAGGAGATCTTAATGCTGTCATTTATTTGCAGATTATTATTCATGCGCTCACGGTGATTTTAATTGTATCCTTGCTGAAGACGCGGTCAAAGAAGTTGTTATTTATTTTCCTCTATGGTTTAAACCCTTTTATAATACACTTTGTAACGTTTCCGTTCTATTATTTCTGGACGGTTATACCTTGTTATCTGTTTTGCTGGTTTTATCTGAAAAGAAAAACTGCAGGCGTTTACAGCATCGTTCCGGTAACGCTTCTATTATACCTTTCGCTGCTTATAAGGCCTACCACGGTATTGGTGATCGTGGCAGTATATGTCTTACTATTCCTGTTCGCCCGGGGTCGACAGAAGCTGGTGGTATTTCTGGGATTTCTGGGGTTTGCAACGATGGCTTTTCTTTTCGATGGCAAGCCAAAAAATCCAGAAAAAGATGAGTCAACGGTTTGGCATACCGCATTTATTGGCTTCGGAGCATATCCAAACAGCCGGAATATTGAAATGAAAGATTCATATCTGTACGACAGGTATTTTGATTCAACGAAAACAATTGTTTCTTCAAGTCCGATTACTGGAACTTTTCAGAACGTATCCACCAAAAATGCGTATTTCGGGTTTGCTAAGAACCAATATCTTTCCCTGCTGAAAGAAGAAAAAATTCGTTTACTTCGGAACGCCTCGCTCAATATGCTCGAGGCGTTCAGCTACGGTTACATCATCGATCACAAGACTGTAACCTATGCGAGTATTTTTGTCGGACTCTTTATTATTGGATATGCGATATACCGGAGATACTATGCTTTGGGAATCTGTATTTTCTGTTATGCGGCAACCTACACTCCTTTTTACCCGCCGATTCCCGCTTATCACTTTGGAGCTTTTCTCGTAGTGTTTATCCTGGTCACTTTTCTGGGTGATGAGCTTTTGCAGGCCGCTGTAAAAGCAAGTGGCCGAAATAAGGCGCGCTGAGGCCTTGCGTTCACAAGGTAAATGAAGCAGGTTCGCAAAACTTTGGACGCCCTAGTTGATCAATCCCCTTATTTTAATGCATCCGCGGAAAACAAATACATACTATGCAGAAATAGACGGCCTTAGGACGATAGCCATCCTCCCAGTTGTTTTATATCATTTTAAGCAGGGATTGTTTTCGGGAGGTTACGTCGGGGTCGACGTGTTTTTCGTTATTTCCGGGTTCGTAATAACTGGATTTATCGTAAGTGAAATTGACAGTCACCGGTTTTCACTATCCGCGTTTTATGAGCGCAGGATGAGAAGGATTTTTCCGGGGCTTTTTACCATTTTTCTATTCTGTCTGGCCATTGGAATTTTCTTTTTTGATTTTAATTCTTTCGTCGAGCTTGGAAACAGCCTGATAGCTTCTTCCATGTTCGTTTCTAATATTTACTTCTGGCAACAAAGTGGCTATTTCGAAATGCCGGCTGTCTTTATGCCATTGCTGCATACATGGTCACTTGCTATTGAGGAACAATTCTATATTTTTTTCCCGCTTTTCCTTCTCATAGTCTACAGGCGGAGCAGGGCTGGTGCAATTTATATGATGACGCTTGCCTTTCTGGTTTCACTAGGTGTCTGCATTTATGGAGCTTATTATTTTCCATCCGCTAGTTTTTATTTACTTCCCACCCGTATTTGGGAGCTGATGGCAGGCGCGCTGGTATGCTTTATTCCAATCAAAAATTTCTCTTCCCGGTATATCGTAACCTTCGGTCAGCTGGCAGGCACTTCTATGATTTTGGCCAGCGTTATCTTATTTACCGATGAGGTCAGGTTCCCCGGTTTTGCGGCCCTGCTTCCTGTAATGGGCACCGGCATATTGTTATACTTTAGAAATGAAGGAACCTCGGCCGTTAACAAAGTGTTGCGATTAAAAGTATTTGTTTTCATTGGCAGAATATCTTACTCGTTGTATCTGTGGCACTGGCCTGTTTTCAGCCTTTTCAACTATATTTTTGGTAGTCCGGTACATGCCGGCACCTATATAGCATTATTGTCGATCACTTTCGGAATGGCGGTGTTAAGTTGGAAATATATAGAGCAGCCTCTTCGAAATCCGCGAAAAAACTGGGGTAGGGTCAGGAGACCCTACATATATTTTGCCGTAATAGCACTGTTGTTTGTCGGTGCCGGGCTCCTGATCAGGAGCCGCAATGGATTTCCGGGTAGGTTTACCGAAAATAACTATCTGTTGGAGCATAATGCAAATATCGCCGACACGATTTATCAAAAGCTCGCATTATATCAGGATGTGAAAGCAACCAGTATAAATGACGGTGATCTGCCATACAAATTTGGTGATTTGTCGGTTCAGCCTGCGTTCATGGTTTGGGGTGATTCGCATGCACGGGCATTGTATTTCGGGCTGGATTCTATCGCAAAGAAAAGACGGGTTTCGGCGTACATCGCCAGCCTTAGTTCGAGAGGACCACTTCTGAATGTTAACATGAAGCATGACAATGGCAACAAGATGTCGGATTTTAACAGCTCAGTGTTCAATTTTATCAAGAAGCATAAGGAAATAAAAACCGTAGTGCTGATCGCACGATGGCGTGGATACACAAGTACAGAATATGAGATTAAAACTGCTGACTCGCTTTCCAAAAACGGCACGCAGCCCGGTCCACGCACCGGTGGCCTGCTGGAAGAAGGCTTAAATAATACCATACGAGGCATTCTGGCCTTGAACAGGAAGATTGTAATTGTCAGTAATGTACCCGAATTGAAATATGATATCAGAAACGTGATTGGTAAAATGCGCGCCAATTATTTCTTTGGCACACCGGTTAATGACGATGTGACTATGACTACTAAAGCCTATTATGAAATGTGCAACGAATCTTTTCGCCTTTTTTCGAATTTCAACAATCCAATGATAAAGATTGTGCACGTTGAAGTTCCATTGATCCTGGAAGATCATTTTGTATACGTTGCCAATGACCATTTTCTTTATGGCGATCAAAATCATTTGTCGCGTTACGGTTCTTTGTATGTAGCGGCGGCTTTAAACAGTATCTTTGAAAACTAATGGGTATGCCGTGTCAAATAAAAGCAGTTAAAATCAAGAGGAACGATGTGCGGGATAGTTGGTAGTATTGGATTTAAAGTGAAGGACGGGGCAGACGTACTTTCCTGTATCGCTCATCGCGGACCGGATTCGCAGGGAAGCTTTGCTGAAGACAATGTTTTCCTGGGACATACACGACTGTCGATTCAGGACCTGTCTGAAAACGGTAACCAGCCGATGTTCTCGTCTGACGGCCGGTATGTAATTGTTTTTAATGGTGAGATCTACAATCACCTGGACGTTAGGGCCAAATTGGAAGGCGAATTCAGCTTCCGTTCAACCGGCGATACCGAAACGGTGCTAAACGCCTATAGAAAATTCGGTCCTGCCTGCTTGAACATGTTGAACGGGATTTTTGCCCTGGCTATCTACGACAGGCATACCAAAAACCTCTTCATCGCGAGGGATCAAATGGGCGTTAAGCCTTTATATATTTACCGGGAAGGCGAAAAACTGTTGTTTTCTTCTGAGATTAAATCGTTCCTGAAATTTTCAATAGACAAATCTCTTGATCCCTGCGCGCTTGTGAATTATATGACATTCTTATGGGCGCCTGGCGAGCTTACGCCGTTTTTAAAAGTCCGGAAGCTGTTGCCCGGACATTATATCACAACGAATGCCACCGGCCGGTTCACTGACACAGTTAAATATTATCAGCTGAGCTTCAATGGTCGGTATTTAAACCATACCGATGAACAACTTATAGATCTGTTAGAAGAGAAACTGATCAGCGCGGTAAAAAGGCAAATGTTATCCGATGTTCCCGTTGGTTTCTTTCTGTCGGGCGGGTTGGATTCCAGCCTTATCGTGGCAATAGCGAAGAAACTGTATCCTGAGGCCAGATTCCCATGCTTCACTATCGATGTAGGCGGCTGGGATAAAGGAAAGGAAGGATTTACAGATGATCTTGAATACGCACGTAAAGTAGCCACGCTGTTGAACGTGGATCTGCACGTTGTTAAGGCCGACATTGATATTGTGCGTGATTTTGACAAGATGATCTGGCACCTTGACGAGCCGCAGGCTGATGCCGCTCCACTAAATGTATTGAATATCGCTGATCTCGCAAGAATGCAAGGGATTAAGGTTCTTCTTGGAGGAACCGGGGGGGACGACTTGTTTTCCGGCTACCGAAGGCACCAGGCGTTGGCATATGAGCGTTATTTTAACGCCGTACCGCCCTTCGTCGGCAAGCTGCTGGCTTATCTGGCATCAAAAATGCCGGCACATCACCCTACATTAAGAAGGATCAGAAGGGTCATGCGAAGTCTTGGTAAAACTACCGACGGACGAATGGCAGATTTTTTTACATGGCTGTCAGTTGATACTGTCAAGTCGCTGTTTTCCCCGGAATGGCAGAATAAGCTTACCGGGTACTCGCCGGTTTCCGAATTGATGAAACTAAATGCGGATATCCCGGAAGAAAAAAGCAGACTTAACCAGATGTTATATTGGGAGATGAAGACTTTTCTGGTAGACCATAACCTGAATTATACGGATAAGATGGCAATGGCGGTTGGTGTTGAGGCGAGAGTACCATTTCTCGATCTCGAACTGGTTGAATTTTCGACAAGCCTGCCGCCGCAATTGAAACTAAGAAATGGTGAAACGAAATATATTTTAAAAAAGGTGGCAGAAAGGTATCTGCCGAAAGATATTATTTATCGGCCAAAAACCGGTTTTGGGGCTCCCGTGCGCGAGTGGATAACCGGCGATATGCAGGATTTAATAAAGCAGCGGCTGTCACCTGAACATATCGGCAAAGCTGGCGTATTCAATTACGATAAAGTTCAACAATTAATCAGGGAGAATATAAGCGGAAAAGTAGACGCATCTTATTCCATTTGGGCGATTCTGGCAATAGATAGCTGGATCAATCAGTATACAAAAAATAACCACCATGGATAATTCCAAATCGGATGTGCAGGATTTTTGGAATGCCGCTTCATGCGGTGAAGAACTATATCTTAAAGGAAATGACGAGATGGAAGCCTTCAATAACCAGGCGGAGATCAGATATCAATTAGAACCCTACATTAAGTCATTTGCAGGTTTCGAGAGCTCAGGGGGAAAGCGCGTGCTTGAAATAGGAGTTGGATTGGGTGCGGATCACCAGCAATTTGCAAAGGCCGGTGCAGACCTTTATGGTATCGATTTAACCGAAAGGGCTATCGCCAACACAAAAAAAAGGTTTTCCCTCTTTGGACTGAAATCAAGCCTGTCCGTAGGTGACGCCGAAGCACTAAAATTTGAAGATAATTTCTTCGATATCGTTTACTCCTGGGGCGTTATCCACCATAGCCCTGATACGCCCAGGGCAGTTTCTGAAATTTTTCGGGTTTTAAAGCCGGGCGGTGAGGCCAGGGTAATGATATATCACAAAAAAAGCATCATTGGATACATGTTATGGATCCGGTATGCACTCCTGCGGCTGAAGCCGTTCACGTCCCTACGGGAAATTTATTCCAAATACCTTGAAAGCCCGGGCACCAAAGCCTATACCGTGGCGGAAGCAAAATTGATGTTTAAAGGATTCACCTCGGTAACTGCCAATACAGTCTTGACGCATGGTGATCTGCTGAGTTCCGCGGCCGGCCAGCGGCATTCTGGTCTGGCACTTAGTATTGCCCGCAAAATATTTCCACGATTCCTGATTAGAAAACTTCTTCCAAAGCATGGTTTGTTCATGCTGATAACTGCAACGAAATAGTTAACGATGAAGCAAATCATCCAAAATTTAAAAACAGGTGATACGATCTTGGAGGAAGTGCCTGCTCCACTGGTACGCCCAGGCCATGTATTGATAAAAACCCATAGATCTCTTGTTAGCCTCGGAACGGAAAAGATGCTGGTGGAATTTGGGAAGGGGAACCTGATTTCGAAGGCCAGGCAGCAGCCGGAAAAAGTCAAACAGGTACTTGATAAAATACGCACCGAAGGACTTTTGCCAACGCTGGAGGCTGTATTTAATAAGCTGGACGAACCAATGCCGCTTGGTTATTGCAATGCAGGAGAAGTAATTGCAGTTGGCGAAGGCGTGAACGAATTCAGTATTGGAGACCGCGTTGCAAGCAATGGGCATCATGCAGAGATTGTAAATATTCCGAAGAACCTGGTAGCCAGGATACCTGAGGGCGTAACTTATGAAGAAGCGGTATTCACGGTTATGGGTTCTATAGGTCTGCAGGGCATCAGGCTGGCGGATCCCACCATCGGCGAAACGGTGGTAGTGATAGGCCTTGGATTGATAGGACTCATTACAGTACAATTATTGTTGGCAAATGGCTGTAATGTCATCGGCTTCGATTTCGATGAACGCAAAGTGGCGATGGCGAATGCCTGGGGCGCTACGGCCTTTGTTTCGTCAACAACGGATCCCGTAAAAGTGGTTGAACAGATCACTGGTGATATTGGATGCGATGCAGTATTGATCGCTGCATCCACCAAGAGCAATGACGTAATCAGTCAGTCTGCCAAAATGTGCCGCAAAAAAGGACGCATTGTGCTGATAGGCGTTGTAGGGCTCGATATTCAGCGATCCGACTTTTTCAAAAAGGAGTTGAGCTTCCAGGTGTCCTGCTCTTACGGCCCCGGCCGTTACGATGAGCTCTATGAGCAGGATGGCATCGACTATCCGATAGGCTATGTGCGCTGGACGGAGAAAAGGAACTTTGAGACCATATTAGCCGCGATAGCCAAAAAGAAACTGGATGTAGCCGGACTGATTACGGAGCGTGTGCCTTTGGCCGACTACAACAAAATATACAATAACCTTGGAGGCCAGTCAATCGCTTCGGTACTGGAATACTCATCAGATTCCGATTCGCAGGCAACTGTTGTACCGGTCAAGCAAAGTACGGGCTTGCCGTCTGCCGGTGTGGTCGGCATCATTGGCGCCGGCAATTTTACAAAAATGACCGTGATGCCGGCAATGAAGGGAAGCGGGGCTCATTTTAAATATATATCGAGCGCCGGTGGACTTACAGCAAAATCACTTGCCGGAAAATATGGATTCGAGTTCAGCACAACGGACTATCGGCAGATACTCGACGACAGCCAGGTAGACCTGGTATTGATTACGACCCGGCATAACCAGCATGCGTCGATGGTAGTAGATGCGCTCAACGCGGGAAAAAATGTATTTGTGGAGAAGCCCCTTGCGATCAACAGAAAGCAGTTGGAATTGATCATCGACACATACAATAACCTGCCGGCGCCACTTTCCCTTTGTGTAGGCTTCAACCGCCGGTTTTCAAGCTTTGCCCAAAAGGCGAAGGCCCTGATCGGTACCCCTGCTCCCATGAACATGATAGCAACGATGAACGCGGGTTATATTCCG
>Ga0213876_10002837_pt1 | contig 10074 bp, 9 predicted proteins | sample BarmaccomBMRX_R9_FD_160113 | JGI IMG/M metagenome (GOLD analysis project Ga0213876, IMG submission 160113) | Root-associated microbial communities from Barbacenia macrantha in rupestrian grasslands, the National Park of Serra do Cipo, Brazil - RX_R9 | ecosystem: Host-associated > Plants > Roots...
ATCGTCCATGCAACAGCCCAGAACGAAGGCGCCGACCTGTTGACGTGCGACGGACATTTTTCCGGCTTGCCCGGCGCAATCGTCTACCGATAGCTGGCGGCTTCGTTCCGCAATGCCATCCACTCGCCGGTTCTGTAAGGCAACAAGCAGTGACGGCAGTCTGGCCTGCGCGGGCCGGAGGTTCTAGGCTTTGCTGGAATTCGCAGTTGATTCCTTCTCGTGCTGAACGTCTGCCCATCGTCCCACGGTGATCGGCCCGTCTGGATCGATCTTTTCGATCCGACCCCGCAGGAAATAGCGCGCGTAAAATCGGAATGGCATCTTCAGGTGCCGTCCCGCGCGCAACTCGAGGAAATCGAGTCGTCCAGCCGCCTGTCGCAGCGCAACGGCGAGATTCATCTCAACATGCCCGTGGTGGCGCATGCGGACGAGGACATGCCCACCGCGCTGGGCTTCGTCCTCACAAGAGATGTCCTCTTGACGATTCGTTTTACGCATCTGCACGGATTCGACCTCGCGATCGAGCGTTTCAACCAGGGTGAAGGCGCCAAGACGAGCTGCGCCGTATTTGCGACCCTAATCGAAGGGATCACCGATTATGCTGCCGACGCGCTCGAGCAGATCGGCATGGAGATGGTCGGCGTCTCGCGCCGGGTCTTCCGGAATTACGGCAACGCGCGGGCACGCAACATCGCCAGATCAAATCTCGCGTTGCGTCAGATCCTGGCGGATGTCGGCGAGCGCGGCGAGAAGCTGTCGCAAATCCGGGAAAGTCTGCTCGGCTTGCAGCGCATCGTTCCTTACGCCGTTGACAACGCGAAGAGCTGGATATCCGTAGAGGCCGTCACCCGGCTGCACACTGCGGCACAGGACCTGCAATCCCTCTCCGATTTCGAAATTCACCTGTCCAACAAGGTTCAATTCCTGCTGGATGCCGTGCTGGGTTTCATCAACACCGAGCAGAACGACATCTTCAAGGTCCTGACCATCGTCTCGGTCGTCGGCATTCCACCGACGCTTGTCGCCAGCGTGTACGGCATGAATTTTCACTACATGCCGGAATACAGCTGGCATTGGGGTTATGCCTGGGGCCTGGGCCTGATCTTCATCTCCGCCATCGTGCCGACCTTGTGGTTCAAGTGGCGGGGCTGGTGGTAAATTGCTCCTCGACCAATCGGCCTTCGTGCAATACCAGCGCGCGGTCCATTTTCGCAGCCAGTTCCTGATTGTGGGTGGCGATGAGCGCGGCCGTGCCTTCCGCTCGCACCAGCCCAAGCAACAGATCGAACACGCCTTGCGCTGTGCGGGGATCGAGATTTCCGGTCGGCTCATCCGCGAGCAGTAGACGCGGCCGATTGGCAAGCGCGCGCGCCACGGCCACGCGCTGCTGTTCCCCGCCTGACAGTTGCGATGGGCGGTGTTCCAGTCGCGCGGCCAGCCCCACTTCTGTCAAGAGCCGGACCGCCTCCGCACGCGCCTCTTGATGACCGCGCCCGGCGATACGAAGCGGGATGATCACATTCTCCAGGGCGCTGAATTCGGGCAGCAGATGGTGAGCCTGATAGACGAAACCAATCAACTCGCGCCGTAACCGCGTGCGCTCATAATCCGGCAATTGCGACGCCGCCGCGCCGTTGATGTAAATCTTGCCCGAGGACGGCGATTCAAGCAGCCCTGCCATATGAAGGAGGGACGACTTGCCCGCGCCGGAAGGTCCCACAAGCGCGACCAGTTCTCCGGGCCTGATCGCAAGCGACAGGTCGGAAAACACCTCCAGCGTGCCCTGACCCTGCACATAGTGCCGGGCAACGCCTTCAAGGCGCAAGACGGCATCACTCATAGCGAAGCGCCTCTACGGGATCCAGACGCGCGGCACGCCATGACGGATACAATGTGGCCAGGAACGAGAGAGCGAGGGCCAGCAGGACCACAAATGTCACTTCGCGCGGGTCCATCTCGGCCGGGATGCGGCTGAGGAAATAGATGGTGGGATCGAAAAGCGTCGTGCCCGTGAGAGAAGACAGAGCCTGCCGGATATCCTCGATGTAGGCGCAGAACACGACACCGAGGATGAAGCCCAGCAGCGTTCCCGTGACGCCAATGCTGGCGCCCGCAATGAAAAAGATGCGCATGATGGCGCCGTGGCCCGCCCCCATCGTGCGCAGAATGGCGATGTCTCCGGCCTTGTCCTTCACCAGCATGATGAGGCCGGAGATAATGTTGAGAGCCGCCACCAGCACGATCAACCCGAGAATGAGCGCCATGACGTTGCGCTCGACCTGCAGCGCTCCGAAAAGGCTCGATTGCATGTCCTGCCAGGTGATGATGCGATATGCGGGACCGACGGCAGCGCCGATCCCATTGCCGAAGGCGGTCGCGCGGTCGGGATCGGTCACCATCACTTCGAGACCGCTGACGGCTCTCTCCATGTCGAAATAGAGCTGGGCTTCGTCGAGGGGCATGAACACGAAGGTCTGGTCGTACTCGCTCATGCCGACTCGGAACGTGCCGGCGACCGTATAACTCTTCACCCGCGGTGTGGTGCCGAATGGCGTGACATTGCCGCGCGGCGCGATCAACGTGATCTGCATCCCAGGCAAGAGCCGCATCTTCTCCGCCAGCCGCTGACCGATGATGACCGAGTCGCCGCCATGGAAGCGCGCCAACGCCCCTTCGGACAACGTTCTGGAAACCGTTGTCAGCTTTTGCAGATCGTTGAGGCGCATCCCCCGCACCAGCACGCCGCTGTTGAGTCCGTTGGCGCTTGCCATCACCTGCCCATCGACAATCGGCGCTACGCGGGTGACGCCGGGTGTCACCGCGACTTTCCGCGACAACGCATCGTAATCCTTGAGATTGCCGTAGAGACTCTGGACGATGACGTGGCCGTTGAGGCCGAGAATGCGGCCCAGCAGTTCGTGCCGGAACCCATTCATCACCGCGAGCACAATGATCAGCGCCGCCACACCGATGGCGATGCCGATCAGCGACAGAATGGAAATTACTGAGACGTAGCCTTCGCGCCGGGTGGGCCTCAGATACCGCAGCGCGATCATCCACTCGAAGGCCGAAAACGGGCCGGTGCTGCGACCGTTTGCCATCAACGCCGCGCCATCAGGTTAGCCTGTTCAACACAGCTTCGGCGGATAGCTCTTCCCGTACTCCGGTGCCGCGGTTTTTTACCTCCACCATTCCTTTTTCCAGGCCACGGGGGCCGATGATAATTTGTGTTGGAATGCCGATCAGATCGTGGGTCGCGAATTTGGCGCCGGGCCGGTCGTCCGTATCGTCGTAGAGCACATCCTTGCCGGCGGCGGTGATCTTGTCATAGAGCTCTTCGCACGCGGCATCCGTCTTGGCGTCGCCCTTCTTCAAATTGATCAGCGAGATATGGAATGGCGCGACCGGCTCCGGCCAGATGATGCCGGCGTCATCGTGGCTTGCCTCAATGATGGCGCCGACCAGGCGCGATACGCCGATGCCATAGGAGCCGCCTTCGATCGGAACCTCCTTGCCATCCGGCCCGGCGACCACCGCCTTCATCGGCACAGAATATTTTGAGCCGAAATAGAAAATCTGCCCGACTTCGATTCCACGCGCGGTGACCCGCTTCTTTTCCGGCACTTCGCTTTCGAAGCGCGCCGCATCGTGCACGTCCGAGGTGGCCGCATAAAGCCGCGTGCGCTGCTGAACCATCGGATCGAGATCGGCGTCAAAATCAACATCCTCTCCCGGCACCGGCATGTCGAGAAGGTCCTTGTGGCAGAACACCTGGCTCTCGCCGGTATCCGCCAGCACGATGAATTCGTGGCTAAGGTCGCCGCCGATTGGTCCGGTTTCCGCGCGCATTGGTATGGTGACAAGGCCCATGCGCATGAAAGCGCGCAGATACGCCACATACATCTTGTTGTAGGAGCGCCGGGCGCCATCTTTGTCCAGATCGAAGGAGTAGGCATCCTTCATCAGGAATTCCCGGCCGCGCATGACGCCGAAGCGTGGACGAATCTCATCGCGGAATTTCCACTGGATGTGGTAGAGGTTCAGCGGCAGCGCCTTGTACGAGCGGACATAGGCACGGAAGATTTCCGTCACCATATCCTCGTTGGTAGGCCCGTAAAGCAACTCGCGCTCATGACGGTCCTTGATGCGGAGCATCTCCGGACCGTAGGCGTCGTAGCGGCCGGTCTCCTTCCACAATTCGGACGGCTGCAAGGTCGGCATGAGGATTTCGATGGCGCCGGCGCGGTTCATCTCCTCGCGCACGATCTGCTCGATCTTCTTCAGCACGCGGAAGCCGAGGGGCAGCCAGGCATAGATGCCCGCGGCTTCCTGGCGGACGAGCCCAGCCCGCAGCATCAGCCGGTGCGAAACGATCTGTGCCTCGGCGGGCGTTTCCTTCAGCGTCGGGAGGAAATATCGGGACAGGCGCATGAGACCGGCGGTGCGAAGCGTCGAATCCCTTCATAAGGAAGGTAAACTCGCCGGGCAAACCGCCACGGACCGGCAGTCAGTGGCCGAGCTGGGCCACCAAATTTGCCACGAAAGGCGCTCCTAGGCAGTACGCCACAGCGAGCGCTGCCATCGCAAAAAGCAACTTGTGACTGCCAGGCGATGCCGGGCGGTGAATTGACCGCGGCATATGAGCACTCCCCATCCCGACGCCATACTACAGCCGGACATCTGAACGGCCGGTTTCCAGAACGCCTAAAATTGGAAATGGGTTTCCTCAGCCAACATGGCCAAAACATAACGGGACAGTGGCTTATGCCTGTTCCAACTCGACCAGTGTGCCCCCGAAATCCTTGGGATGGAGGAAGAGAACCGGTTTGCCGTGCGCACCGATGCGCGGCTCGCCGGAGCCGATCACGGTAGCGCCTTTTTCCTTCAGCCGGTCGCGCGCGGCGATGATATCGTCCACCTCATAGCAAAGATGGTGCATCCCGCCGCCGGGGTTCTTCTCGAGAAACTTTGCGATGGGGGAATTCTCGCCCAACGGCTCCAGAAGCTCGATCTTGGTGTTGGGTAGTTCGACGAACACCGTGATGACGCCATGCTCTGGCAACTGCACCGGCTCGGAGACCTCCGCGCCTAGAGTGTCACGATAAATGGCGGAAGCCTTGCGCAAGTCCCTCGTGGCAATTGCGACGTGATTCAATCGGCCAATCATTCTCGCTACCTCTAGCAATGATCGTCATGGCCGGCCTTGTGGCGGCCAAGACGGTTTACGATAAACTCACACCTCCGCCACAGTGACCCGCACGACAGGTTTCTTGCCCCAGACATTGGCGGCGGCGCGGCGGGCGGCGCGGCGAACCTGTTCGGCGAATTCCTGTTCGCTGCCGCGGCGCGGCTTATTGCGCCGGATCGTTTCCGCCACCGCCTCGCGCACCGCTGCATGCACCGCATCGGGAATGCCTTCGAAGAAAATCGCCGGATCGGCGGCGATGCGGCCCTTCTGATCGAGCACCAGCGCGATACCGATGAATCCGGCGAACGCCAGGCCACGACGCGCGCGCGCGAAACCCTCGCCTTCATGCACGCGAATGCGGCCATCGAGGAACACGCGGCCCGCCGGCACTTCGTCGACGATCTCCGCGCGACCCGGCGCCAGCCGAAGCATCTGCCCGTTCTCGATTACAACGGCTTGCGGCACCTGGAGCGATTTCGCCAGCCGTGCATGCTCGGCCATATGGCGCATTTCGCCATGCACTGGCACGGCGATCTGCGGCCGCACCCAACGGTACATCTCGGCCAGTTCCTCACGCGCGGGATGGCCGGAGACATGCACGAAGTGATCCTCCACCGTCAGCACCTCTACGCCTAGTGCTGTGAGCTTGTTGTGCAGCGCGTGAATGCCGATCTCGTTTCCCGGAATGATGCGCGATGAGAAGATGACGGAGTCGCCTGCCCCCAGGCTCACCGTTGGGTGATCGCCGGCGGCGATGCGCGACAGCGCCGCGCGCGGCTCGCCCTGGCTGCCGGTGCAGAGATAGAGGACGCGGTGCGGCGGCAGCTGCGCCGCTTCATCTTCCGAAATGATGCGCGGAAAATCCTTGAGGTACCCTGTGTCGCGCGCGGCATTGGTGATACGGTGCATGGAACGACCCACCAGCGCCACTTCGCGGCCATGCACGCGCGCGGCTTTCGCGATGGTGTCGAGGCGCGCCACGTTTGAGGCGAAGCCCGTCACCGCTACCCTCCCCTTCAGGGTGCCGATCAGCTCGGCGAGCGCGGTCCGCACATCGGCTTCCGACCCGGAATGGCCTTGCACGAGTGCGTTGGTGGAATCGCACACCAATGCCAGCGCGCCTTCGTCGCCGATTTTCCGCAGCGCGTTGATTTCGGTTTTCTCGCCGAGCAGCGGCTCAGGATCGATCTTCCAGTCTCCCGTATGCACCACCACGCCGAGCGACGTGCGGATGGCAAGCGCGTTTGGCTCCAGAATGGAATGGGTGATGGAAAGGAAATCGATGGCGAACGGCCCGAGCTTCAGGTGCCCGTGCAGCGGCACGATGCGGATGCGCACCCGCTCAGCGAGCCCGGCTTCGAACAGCTTGTCCTCGATCAGCCGCGCGGTGAACGGAGTCGCATAGAGCGGACATTGCAACTCTGGCCACAGATGACCGACAGCCCCGATGTGGTCTTCATGTGCATGGGTGAGGACAATGCCGAGCACGTCCTCGCGCCGCTCCGCCAGGAAGCGGATGTCCGGCATGATGATGTCCACGCCGGGCGTATCGGTTTCGCGGCCGAACAGCACGCCGCAATCCACCACGATCCACTTGCGTTCGTCCGGCGGCCCGAAACCGTAGGCATTGAAGTTCATGCCGATCTCGCCGGCGCCGCCAAGCGGCAACAGCACGAGTTCGTCTTGCGATAAAGTTGTCATCAGGCGGATTTGCCGCATTTCGCGGCGTTTCGCATGTGAATCTGCATCAGCCCGCGAATGGTGAGGTCCGGATCCAGGTGACCGATGGCCGGGGTTTGCCTGTAGAACAGATCTGCTAGGCCGCCGGTTGCGATCACTGTCATCGGCTTTCCGTACTCATCGCGGATGCGCGCCACCAGCCCCTCGATCAATGCCAGATAGCCCCAGTACAGCCCCGATTGCATGGCCGGGATCGTATCCTTGCCGATGACGTTTTGGGTGCGCGCGATCGCCACCCGCGGCAGCATGGCAGCCGCCTGGTGCAGCGCCTCAGCCGACAGGTTGGCGCCAGGCGCGATCACGCCGCCTTCGTAGTCGCCATTCTCCGCCACGACGTCGAAGGTCGTGGCGGTGCCGAAATCCACCACGATGAGCGCGCCTTCATATGCCGCGTGCGCTGCCACCGCATTGACCAGCCGGTCTGCGCCAACCGCCTGCGGCCTGTCGGTATGAACCCCGATGCCGAGATCGACATCGGCCTCGCCGACCACCAACGGCTCGCAGTTCAGGTAGCGTCGGCAGAACTGGCGCAAGTCGAACAGCGCCGCCGGCACCACGGCAGCGATAATCGCCGCATCGACGTCATCAAACGAAAGCTTCTGAAACTTCAGCAGAGGCTTCAGCAGGATCGCGTATTCATCAGCGGTTCGGGTGGTTTCGGTGACGGCCCGCCATTGCGCGCGAATCGTCTCGCCATCGCACATGGCGAAGACGATATTCGTATTCCCGGCATCAATGGCGAGAAGCATCAGAAGAACACCTCCCCGGCGGCGATGGCGCGAGAGCGGCCTCCGCCCTCGCCAAGGAGCAGCGCGCCGGTTTCGTCGATCCCTTCGAACACCCCGCTCATTTCCCCACTCGTCAGCCGCGCCCGGATGCGGCTGCCCAGACTGGCGGCACGCGAAAGCCATGCGTCGCGGACCGGCGCAAAACCTTGACCGTGCCAGACGTCATACCATTTCGCGAAATGCGCGGCGAGTTGGGCGAGCGTTTCCCGGGGAGGCAGCAGCCTGGCGCCAAGCGCGGCCAGCGAGGTGGCGGGAAACTCCGTATCGTGCGGAAAATGCGCGAGATTGATGCCGACACCGATGGCAAGGTAATACGGCTCGCCGCCAACGCTCGCCGATTCCAGCAGGATGCCGGCGATCTTGCGGCCGTTCGCCAGCACGTCGTTCGGCCATTTCAGCTTCACCTCTTCATCGGGAGCGAAATGCACGATCGTATCGGCGGCAGCCAAGGCGGAGACGAACGACAGTTGCGCGCATTCAGCCGCTGCTCTTCGTGGCGTTATCAGCAAGGTCGCGCTCAAATTTCCCTTCGGAGAAATCCATTCGCGGCCACGCCGTCCACGGCCGGCAGTCTGTTCGTTTGCGCTGATCCATAACGGCCCCGTTTCCCCAGTGGCGACCAGCCGCCGCGCCTCGTCGTTGGTCGAGCCGATAGTTTCGTAATGAATGTGTCCGTAGCCGTCCGGCCACGGCAGCAGAATGCTCACGGCACGAGAGTCTTGGCCGCGGCTCCCGCCAGCGCCACCAGCGGCGCAGCCGCGAAGATGAAGAGCACGGTGAAGAGGCTTGAGCCGACCAGGACGGTGTTGAGCGAGAGAGTCAACTCCTCGTCGAACGCCGGGGCCGGTTCGTCGAAATACATGATCTTGACGATACGCAGATAGTAATAAGCGCCGATCACGCTCGCTAGCACGCCCAACACTGCGAGCACATACAGATGCGCGTTGATCGCCGCCAAAAACACGTAGAATTTCGAGAAGAACCCGGCCAGCGGCGGAATGCCGGCGAGGCTGAACATCATCGCCGCGAAGACGAATGCCATGCCGGGACGCGAACGCGCCAGCCCGGAGAGATCGGAAATCTCCTCCGCCATCACGCCGCCGCGGCGCATGGCGAGGATCACGCCGAAGGCGCCGGCATTTGTGACGATGTAAATCAGCATGTAGATCAGCGCGCCCTGAACGCCCTGCGCGGTGCCCGCGGCCAGACCGATCAGCACGTATCCCATGTTGGCGATCGAGCTGTAGGCCATGAACCGCTTGATGTTGGTCTGCCCGATGGCCGCAAAGGCGCCGAGAAACATCGACAGCACCGACACCACCCAAACAATCTGCTGCCACTGCGGTGTCGCCGAAGGAAAGGTGGTCAGAATGGCGCGCAGGAACAGTGCCATGGCCGCGGCTTTCGGAGCCATGGAGAACAGCGCCGTAATGGGTGTCGGCGCGCCTTCGTACACGTCCGGCGTCCACATGTGGAACGGCACGGCGGAGACCTTGAAGGCGAGACCGGCGATGAGAAACACCAGTCCGAAGATGACGCCGACTCCAGTACCGGTTGCCTTGATGACGCTCGCCACCTCGCCGAATCCTGTAGTGCCGGTAAAGCCGTAGATGAGCGAGATGCCGTACAGCATCATCCCGGAGGAGAGCGCGCCGAGAACGAAGTACTTGAGCCCCGCTTCCGTCGAGCGCTGCGAGTCGCGATGGAAGGCAGCCAGCACGTAGAGCGCAAGGCTCTGCAGCTCGAAGCCCATGTAGAGCGCGATGAAGCTCGTGGCCGACACCATCAGCAGCATGCCGAGCGTGGCGAGCAGGATGAGGACCGGATACTCGAAGCGCGCGATGCGCAGGTCTTCGAGGTAACGGTGGGACATCAACAATCCGAGCACCGAACCGAGAAGCACGAGAATTCCGCTGAACCGCGCAAAGCCGTCGATCACGAAAGCGCCACCAAATGCCGTGGCCTTCGGCGGTCCGGTGGCGAGTAACAGGTAGCCGACGACCGCCAGCACAACCACAGCCAGCCAGGTGGCTAGCGCAGCGGAGCGCTCGCCGCGAAAGGCGCCGAGCATCAGCAGCGCCATCGCGGCAACCGCCAACACCAGCTCCGGCAGCAATGTGATCAGATCGGCCGACAACGCGCTCATCGCGCCGCCCTCATGCGAAGCTCATGGCTCTGGGTTCCTCCCCCGCTTGCGGGGGAGGGGGACCACGCAAAGCGTGGTGGAGGGGGCGCGTACAGGCGTTCGCCCCCCTCCCCGCCTTCGGCGGGACTCCCCCCGTAAACGGGGGGAGTACCAGTCGCTGCAACGTGTTGGTGGTGGGCCATCGCCATCTCGCTCTGGTGCACAAGATTGGC
>Ga0213876_10002838_pt1 | contig 10074 bp, 6 predicted proteins | sample BarmaccomBMRX_R9_FD_160113 | JGI IMG/M metagenome (GOLD analysis project Ga0213876, IMG submission 160113) | Root-associated microbial communities from Barbacenia macrantha in rupestrian grasslands, the National Park of Serra do Cipo, Brazil - RX_R9 | ecosystem: Host-associated > Plants > Roots...
CCTCCTCCCCACTCCTTCATTCGTTATCTTAACCGGCATGATCTCGCCGGCGGGGTTGAAGAACATTTTATCGATGCATACCACGCGGTGGTTGCCGTCGGTTTCGGTGAGCGGACGGCGATGGTAGACGATATACCATTCATCGGTGCCGGGAACATTGATCACGGAATGATGTCCTGCCCCGGTGGCTACCGCAGGATCCTGCTTGAGCACAACGCCGATACGTTTGAAAGGTCCGAAAGGAGAATCGCCGATGGCGTAAGCAACGCGGTAATCCGGACCGGTCCAGCCGCCCTCACTCCACATAAAATAATATTTGCCCCTGCGCTTGAACATCAGCGGGCCTTCTACATAGCCATCTGGCGTGATGGATTTAAAAGTAACGGAATCATTGAATGGCCTGAACCCGGTAAAATCGCTGTTCAGCTCGGCGATATTGCAGTGACGCCAGCCGCCATAAATTAAATAGTACTTGTTATCATCGTCGCGAAAAACGAACTGGTCGATCGGCTGCGCGCCATTGATGAATTTATCGACCAGCGGCTTGCCGAGATAATCCCGGAACGGTCCCTGCGGCTTATCAGAAACTGCTACACCAATACCGCCCAGTGACTGGTTGTTCTGGATATCGTTGGCGCCGAAGAAGAAAAAATATTTCCCACCCTTCCTTACAATAGCCGGCGCCCACATGGCCCTCTTTGCCCATTTTACGCCAGCGGTATCCAGGATGCGGTTATGCTTGGTCCAATGAACAAGATCTTTAGATGAAAAAGCATCGAAGAAAACCTGTTCATTATATCGCGCAGAATAAGTTGGGTAGATCCAATAGGTTTTGCCGAATACAGCGGCTTCGGGATCTGCATACCAGCCTGCAATGATCGGGTTGCCTGATCTTGGCGTATCCTGGGCTGATGCCGGTTCCAATTGAGTAAACAGGGAGAAAGCGAGGACCAATCTGGCTGTCAAAGATTTTGAATTCATCATTTCAACATTGAATAAACGGCGGCATTCTTTTTTAGCACAATGTAATATAGAAAATCTTTTTGCAGGTCGGGTTCCGTACGGGAGGGGCCGGTATTCACAGCGGGGCGATTTTTATTTAATGGGATTTTATACGCAACGCTGCTTTAAAGTTTTATCTTAGATTCCATGAACAAGAAAGGACCAATCATAGTAATTGAAGATGACCAGGATGATCGCCTGATGCTGGAACAGGCTTTTAACGATCTGGGATACCCTAACGAGGTCCGTTATTTCGAGACCGGCAAAAAAGCGCTCGTTTATCTGCAGGACGAAAGCATCTATCCTTTCATCATCATTTCCGATGTAAACCTACCCGAGTTAAACGGATTTGAACTCCGAAAAATGGTACACACTAATGAAGGGCTTTCCGCTAAATGCATCCCTTATATTTTCTTTTCCACGGCGGTTGACAGAAAAGCGGTGCACGATGCCTATACCATGTCCGTTCAGGGATTTTTTAAAAAACCGCATTCTTATGACAGCCTGATGGCCACCCTGCGCAAGATCGTCGAATACTGGCTGGATTGTTATTCGCCGAACCAGTTCCTGAAATAGCACCTGATCCTCCCAATCAGTTGGGATCCGCACTTATAACGGATCGGACGTTGCTCTAAAATGCAATGTGCATCTGTGCGATCTGCAGCGACTTTTTTTTTGCAGGCGCGATCTTCGTCCAGCGATAACCCACCTTTTCATTAAGCGCATTACCATTCTCGATGCAATCGATTGCATGGATTTGTTCTAAGTTCACCTACGGTCAATTCTGCACAAATCCTTCAAATTTTGTGCAATCGGTAACATTTTTCAAAAAAAACTTTATTTTAGGCAATAGGCGGACGGGGGCTATGGGTTCCCACAACTGCAATTCCTGTGATAAGAACGATTGTAATGAAGAAAACTGCATTCATACACTCCCAAACTGGTCCGTGGCAAAATCGTCCGACAGGCAATGGCAGCTTTATTCATGGGTGGTATGGAAACGCATGCCATCACATAAAACTTGTATGAGAAAATTTATAATAACCGTTTTTACCCTGGGTTTCCTAACTGTTGTTACCTATTCGCAGGATGCAGTAAAACCCGGGTCTGCAGGTTTTGACCTGAAACGCGAAAATATTGCCCGTGGCAATATAGATACGATCACCTACGAATCAAAAACGGTTGGAACGAACAGGCGCGCCCTGATCTATACTCCTCCCGGGTATTCGAAAAATACCAGGTACCCGGTACTGTACCTGCTGCACGGGATCGGTGGCGATGAAAAAGAATGGTTGAATGGAGGCAATCCCCAGGTAATACTGGATAACCTGTACAGCGATGGCAAACTGGTGCCGATGATCGTGGTTATGCCAAATGGGAGAGCCATGAAAGACGACAGGGCCACCGGAAATATCATGGCCCCGGATAAAGTGCAGGCATTCGCCACATTCGAAAAGGATCTGCTCAATGATCTGACCCCTTACATCGAAAAGAACTTCCCGGTCCTGAACGACCGCGAGCACCGGGCTATTGCCGGCTTATCGATGGGTGGCGGGCAGGCATTGAATTTCGGATTGGGCAACCTCGATATGTTTGCATGGGTAGGCGGGTTTTCCTCGGCGCCAAATACAAAACAGCCCGCAGAACTCCTCCCCGACCCTGAAGCGGCACGAAAAAAACTTAAACTGTTGTTCATTTCCTGCGGCGCGAGCGATGGCCTGATCGGGTTCAGCAAACGCACACATGATTATTTTGAGAAGAACAATGTTCCGCATATTTATTTCATTGAACCGGGCGTTCACGATTTTAAGGTCTGGAAGGACGGGTTGTATATGTTTTCGCAGTTGCTGTTCAAGCCGGTTGATCCCTCTACATTCTCCAAATACCCTGTGGCCGGCGCACCTGCCGCAACCAATATCCGAAATGGCGCCTATCCGCAGATCATGACCGACAGCCGCGTAAAATTCAGTATCAAGGCTCCGGAAGCTAAAAAAGTTCAGGTTGATCTTGGCAGGAAGTACGATCTCACAAAAGACGAAAACGGCGTTTGGACAGCTACCACCGATTCTGTGAGCGAAGGCTTTCATTATTATTCACTGCTGATCGACGGCGTTGCACTTGCTGACCCTGCGAGCGAAAGTTTTTATGGCATGGGCAGAATGGCCAGCGGCATCGAGATCCCTTTTGCAGGCGGATCGTATTACGCCCTCCGCAATGTTCCCCACGGCGATATCAGGATAAAAAAATATTTTTCGAGGGTAACCAACTCATGGCGACAGTGTTATGTTTATACACCGCCGGCATATGATTCGAATGCTACCGCCCGGTATCCGGTACTGTACCTGCTGCATGGCGGAGGCGAAGATGAAAGAGGATGGTCGCAGCAGGGTAAGGCCGATCTGATACTGGACAATCTTATCGCTGCAAAAAAGGCAGTTCCCATGATCATCGTGATGATGGATGGCAATTTCAACGGCGGATTCGGAGAACAATCTTTAAAAAACTTTGAAAATGAATTGAAGCAATCGGTCATCCCCTTTGTAGACAATAATTTCCGGACGGAAACAGGTGCCAACAGCCGGGCACTTGCAGGACTATCGCTGGGCGGACTGCAGACCCTGTATGCAGGTTTGAAGAACACCTCCATGTTTTCTCAGCTCGGTGTGTTCAGTTCGGGATGGTGGTCTAACCAACCGGCTTTATCCGATCCGCAGTATGAATTCATGAAGAACAATGCGGCGGCTATCAACAGCAACCTGAAAACATTCTGGATCTCACAGGGTGGAAAAGAAGACATCGCCTACAACAACAATAAGATCATGATGGGCCGCTTCGATGAGTTGGGCATTAAATACGTGTATTCAGAATATCCGGGCGGACACACCTGGCCGGTATGGCGAAATAACCTGTTCAACTTTGCACAGCTGCTGTTCAAATAGCCGCTTTAACCCAGTCCGCCCAATGACAAAAAAATATTTTTTCTTTTCGATTGCGTGGCTAACGGTTTTTGCAGCTGCGGCACAAAAAGCGCATAACCCCATCATCTTTGCGGATGTGCCTGATATGTCCATGATACGCGTGGGAAACACTTATTACATGAGCAGTACCACGATGCATATGAGCCCTGGTGTACCGATCATGAGATCGACCGACCTGGTGAACTGGAAACTGGTCAGCTATGCCTATGATACACTCGCCAATGTAGATGCGCTGAACCTGGCAGATGGAAAAAGCACTTATGGAAGAGGCTCGTGGGCCAGCAGCATGCGCTACCACGATCAGACATTTTACGTTACCACTTTTGCGCAGACCACCGGCAAAACATATATCTATTCCACCAAGGATATTGAGAAAGGGCCCTGGAAAAGGACCACATTCGCGCCATCGTTACACGATCATTCACTTTTTTTTGACGACGATGGTAAAGTGTACATGGTGTACGGCGCCGGCAAACTCAATATCGTTGAGCTGAACAACGATCTTTCCGGCATTAAGGATGGCGGCGTAAAGCGTGTACTGATCGAAAATGCGAGCCTGCCCAGCCAGGTCGAAGGCAGAAAAGGCGGACTCGGCGCAGAGGGCTCGCAATTGTACAAGATCAGCGGGAAATATTACTTGTTCAACATCACCTGGCCACCCGGCGGCATGCGAACGGTGGTGATCCATCGCGCCGATCAACTGGAAGGTCCCTGGGAAGGCAGGATCGCTCTGCAGGATCTTGGCGTGGCACAGGGCGGTTTGATCGACATGCCTGATGGAAGATGGTTGGCTTACCTGTTTCGCGACTATGGTTCGGTGGGCCGTATTCCTTATCTCGTACCCGTTCTATGGAAAGATGGCTGGCCGGCGCTGGGCATCAACGGCAAAGTACCAGACACGATTGAGCTTGCAGCCAACAAAAGCCTTATTCCCGGTATTGTTGCATCAGACGATTTCTCCCGCAAAAAAGGAATGCCCCTTTTACCGCTGGTATGGCAATGGAACCATAATCCGGATAACACACGCTGGTCAGTTACCGAACGAAAAGGATTTCTGCGTTTGAAAACGGGACGGCTCGATACTTCTTTTCTTCTCGCCAGGAATACACTTACGCAGCGGACCATCGGCCCCGTATGTTCGGGTTCGATCGCAATGGATGCATCCGGTATGAAAGATGGGGACTTTGCCGGACTGGGATTGCTGCAGAAACAATTTGGCCTGGTTGGCGTGCGCGTAATTGGTGAAGATAAGTTTATCGTTATGGTCAACGCTGGCAGTGGAAGACCGGTGGAATCCGCAAAGATCCCGCTTCGGCAAAACAAGGTCTTTTTCCGAGCGGAATGCGATTTTGCCGCGAAGAAAGATCTGGCCGATTTCTTTTACAGTCTTGATGAGATCACCTGGATACCGATTGGCACAAGACTGAAAATGGCATACACCATTCCGCAGTTCATGGGATATCGCTTTGCGTTGTTCAACTATGCTGAAAAGCTGACAGGCGGTTATGCAGATTTCGACTATTTCGAGATCAAGGATTTCGTCCGGACAAAAAATTGAGATCATATGGCAGCGTTTCAAAGATCATTCAGGCCGCAGAAGCTGTTGATCGGTTAATAACCCTTTGCATTAATACATTCCGTAATTATGAAAATATCTTCCAGGACCTTGATCCTTTTGCTGGCTGCCGTTTTATTTCACGCAAAGATCGCAGTGTCGCAGACCGTTACTTTCGTGAACCCCATTCTAAGCGGGTTCTACCCCGATCCCAGTATTGTGCAGGCAGGGAGCGATTACTATCTTATCAATTCTACCTTCTCGTATTTTCCGGGCATCCCCGTATTTCATAGCAGGGATCTGAAGAACTGGAAACAGATCGGCAATGTGATAGACCGTACTTCACAGCTCGATTTCATGGGGGAGCGTATGACCAGGGGCCTTTTTGCTCCTGCGATCAGCTACCATGATAATACCTTTTATGTTACCTGCACAGACATCGATCACGACGGCAACTTCGTGGTGACTGCCAAAAACCCCGCAGGCCCCTGGAGTGATCCGGTAAGACTTCCAAAAGTACGGGGCATAGACCCCTCGCTGTTCTTTGACGACGATGGCAAAGCCTATATCATTTATAATAGTGATGCCCCGGACAACAAACCGCTCTACTCCGGTCATCGCACGATCCGGATGTATGAATTTGACCCGGTCAATTTAAAAGTAACGGGTGAAGAAAAGCAACTGGTGAACGGAGGCGTGGATATTTCCAAAAAACCGGTATGGATCGAGGGGCCGCATATCCTGAAAAAAGATGGCTGGTATTATTTGTATGCGGCTGAAGGAGGCACATCAGTAAATCATTCCGAAGTGGTATTCAGAAGCAGGTCGGTTTCCGGGCCTTATGTTCCGTACGAACACAACCCCATCCTCACCCAGCGCGATCTGCCTGCCGACAGGAAAGACCCCGTTACTTCCACCGGGCATGCGCAATTTGTAACCGGCCCCGATGGGAACACCTACGCCATTTTCCTGGCTGTAAGGCCTTACGAAGGCGATTACTACAATACCGGAAGAGAAACATTTATTGCGCCGGTGGACTGGAGTACAGGCTGGCCCGTAATAGATCCGCAACACAAAGAGATACAATACAGCTACCGCACCAATATTAAAGAGGTCAGACAAAAAGGAGCGCTGCCTCAATCCGGTAATTTCTCCTATACGCTCAGCTTTGAGAATTCCCTCGACCGGTCTTTGCTCTTCATGCGCAAGCCGGATAGTGCAGCTTTCAGCCTTTCCAAAAAAAATGGGCTCACTTTAGATCTGAAGCCGGAAACGATCATGGATTTCGGCAGCCCTGCCTTCATAGGCAAGCGCCAGCAGCATCTTTACAATACGGTAGAAACGCGTCTTGATTTTACACCTGTATCATCGAATGAAAGATCGGGGTTGACTGTTTTCCAGAGCGAATCGAATTTTTATTTCCTGGCCAAGTCGATATCGGGCGGCCAGGAAACCGTACAACTTTTCAAAAGCAAGCCGCGCGAGAAGAACATGGAGACGATCGTGGAAGCCGCACTGCCGGTCAAACAGCCGGCGTTATTTTTACGGATAGATGCTGAAGGAGATTCCTATCGCTTTTCTTATTCAACAGACGGAAAGAAATGGCTTTTATTAAAAGACAAGGTAGACGCAAAATTCGTGAGCACAAAAACCGCCGGCGGCTTTGTAGGATGCATATACGGGATGTATGCGACTTCATCCGGGGAAAAGACAACTAATACGGCTCGGTTTAAATATTTGAAGTACACCGGAAATGATCCCGTCTATAACAAATAGGCGGACGCCTGTTATAACGTCATACTTTTCGATTGAAGACCCCTGCGTTCCCTGCGCACCTTTGCGTTCTCTGCGTTACAAATTCGCAACTGTATGGTAACGCAAAGAACGCAAAGGTGCGCAAAGCACGCAAGGATCAGCAAATCTCCGTTTTATATTTTCGGTTAGTCCCACATAGATGTAATTCCGTTCAACACTTTTCAATGCATACACATAAAACATCGGAAAAAGTCTAATGGTTTTCTCGTAAAAAACAAAAACGCCAGAAGTAAAACTTCCGACGTTTCCTTGGTGCCCAGAACTGGATTCGAACCAGCACATCCTTGCGGACGCTGCGACCTGAACACAGTGCGTCTACCAATTTCGCCATCTGGGCATCCTGTTTCAGGGCTGCAAATATAAGTGGAAACGATTTACATTTCCAATTCAAAATTTTGACGGGTTTATCTCCGCGTCTCTGCGCCTCTGCGGTAAAAAATAACCGCGGAGGCGCAGAGATGCAGAGTTAACTCAGATACCCGTCTCCACCAGCATAGTGCAGCCCCTGATATCGCTGTTATCCAGCCGTCCCCAGACTTCGAAACTGCCGTCCTCATATACGGTTCCCACATCTTCGGTGGCGATGAAGGCGCAGCTGTAGCAATTGGCCAGATCAATGACGCTCAGCAAACCGCGGCCGGTGGCTCGCACCTGCAGCGGGTCTTCCTCATCCCGCACCAATACCCGCATCCAGGGCGGACAAACAAACCTGCCTTCCCCCTGTGAATAAGCCTGGCTGAGCAGTTCGGTCATACCGTATTCTGAATGCACCTGTTTTACGCCCAACCCCTGTTGCAGCAGGGCATGCAGCTCCTGGCGGGTCAGTTCTTTGCGCCGGCCTTTCATACCGCCGGTCTCCATAACGATAGTATGCCTGAGCTGCTGGGGAAAAGCAGCCGCAAAATCTAGCAGGGCAAAACTTACCCCGATCAACAGGGTGGGCTGTTCCTGTTTTTCCAGCTGCTGCAGGGTATCACACAGTTTTTCGTGCTCATCAAGGTAAAAACCGCTTTGCGGATGTCCGCTCCTGCGAACCAGTTCATCCACCATGTATACCAATGACGAGCCCTTGCGCTCCAGGTAGGATGGCAATAAGCCGAGCACGCACCATTTTTCAGGCGGTCCGTACACCCTGGTGAATGCAGTGAGGAAACTTTCCCGGTAGATCTCCGTATCCTTTACAAGATGCCTGCTAGTCTGGCTGCCAGTGGTGCCGCTGCTCTCGAATACCTGCTCCGGGCTGAACCGGGTGGTGGTTACCGGATGCGTTTTAAAGAATGAAATAGGCAACGCCGGAATGGACGCCGGTGTCTTAACAGCAGCTGGATCCGCACCCGTAAGCTGGCACCAGCGCCGGTATACCGGGTTTTCTTCGTACTGGAAACGGAACAGTTCCAGGCACTGCCGGTCGAACTCCTGCGGAGTGGTAAGAGAGAAAATATTGTTAACTTCAAAAAAGGACAAGGGTATGTATTGTGATGTTTTGACTAAATTTGAACTGAAAGTGAACCGAATGAAGACAAAAATATTGATACTGCTGGCAATCCCCCTTGTATTTTATGCTTGCAGGAAAGACACTTATACCACCAAGCCCCAAATATCCCTCAAAGACAATTATAATAAATTGCTTCATACCGGCGATCTGGTGATCTTCCAGGTGAATTTTACAGATGCCGAAGGCGATATCCAGGATACTTTGTGGGTGCAGAAAATTTCGCGCACCTGCCCTACCACGCCCGGCGCCCAGTTCACCAGCCGTAACCGGGTACCCGACTTTACACCTACCAGCAACCTGAAAGGAATACTGGAGATCGGTTACGCGTTCAATTCCAACTCATCAGGCTATAGCTCCATCGCGGGATGCAGCAATAAGAACGATACCTGTTATTTCAGATTCTGGCTGAAGGACAAAGCCAATAATGTGAGCGATACCATCAGTTCCGAAAATATCGTGTTAATCAAATAGCAAGCTGTTGAATGGCCTGACCCGCTCCATCTTTTTCGGCAATTATTTTTATGGCCTCTGTACGGTGGCGCTTTCCATAGAAGCCGTATTGCAGCAACTGCATCCGCTCAACAGCCTTACCTATTATATCTTCGTTTTTTGCGGTACGGTGCTCTACTATACCCATGCCTATATTGCCGAGCCCGCCAGCATCGACCCGGCCCATAAACGTTCGGTCTGGTACTACCGCAACCGACGGTTCGTACGCATCTCGCAGATGGTGATGACCGCGATCGTTATCGTTACCGGGCTGATAATGCTGCTGCCCAACCGCACCCATATCCTGCACATGAGCTGGCTGCAGTGGTTCGTGGCCGGCATTTTTCCCCTGATCGCCGCGCTCTATTACGGCAGTGCCTCGCCCGGCTCATCTACCAACAGCCTGCGCAAACAGGGCTGGATCAAACCTTTCTTGATCGGCTTTGTGTGGGCAGGGCCTGTTACCCTTTACCCGGTACTGTTCCAGAGCATAGAATCCGGGGCCATTTATGAGCCCGGATTGGTAGGTTTTCTGCTTTTTATAAAAAATTTCATGTTTATCACGATGTTGTGCATCATGTTTGATATAAAAGACTACGCGGCAGATCATAACCAAAACCTGAAAACCTTCGTCGTGCGTCTGGGCCTGCGGAAGACTATTTTTTACATATTGATACCTTTGTCGGTACTGGGACTGGGCACTTTTATCCTGTATGCCGAGTTGCGGCATTTTCCGCTTC
>Ga0213876_10002839_pt1 | contig 10071 bp, 6 predicted proteins | sample BarmaccomBMRX_R9_FD_160113 | JGI IMG/M metagenome (GOLD analysis project Ga0213876, IMG submission 160113) | Root-associated microbial communities from Barbacenia macrantha in rupestrian grasslands, the National Park of Serra do Cipo, Brazil - RX_R9 | ecosystem: Host-associated > Plants > Roots...
CCGCTCAACGAGGACTGTTGGCTCGCCATCAACGGCGCCCCGGCCGCGTTCTCGGGCTCGACGTACCAGCAAGCCATCGTGGCCTACGTCAACCTGCTCAATCAGAACGGTCTGGTCGCCATTCTGGACCTGCACTGGAACAACGGCGGCTCGGCCCAGGCCACCGGCCAGCAGGTGATGGCCGATAGCGACCACGCCCCGGCGTTCTGGTCGTCGGTGGCTAGCACCTTCAAGGGCAATAGCGCCGTCATCTTCGACCTCTACAACGAGCCGCATGATGTCTCGTGGGCCTGCTGGAAGTTGGGCGGCAGCGCCTGCTCGGGCACGCCGTTCGCCATCGCCGGCATGCAGACACTCGTCACCACGGTCCGCAACACCGGCGCCAGCAACGTCCTGCTGCTGGGCGGCCTGGCCTGGTCGAACGACCTGTCGCAGTGGCTGGCCAACATGCCCAGCGATCCGCAGCACAACCTGGCCGCCTCGTGGCACGTCTACAACTTCAACGCTTGCAGCAACACCGGCTGCTACGACAGCCAGGCCGGGCCGGTCGCCGCCCAGGTGCCGATCGTGGCGGGCGAGATCGGCGAGAACGACTGCGCCCACGGCTTCATCGACACCCTGATGGGCTGGCTGGACGCCCACAACCAAAACTATCTCGGCTGGGCCTGGGACACCTACGACTGCAGCAGCTTCCCGGCCCTGATCACCAGCTACAGCGGCACGCCGACGGCGTTCGGCGTGGGCCTCCAGAGCCACCTGGCCGCCCTGGCCAGCGGCGGCGGCAGCCCGACCAGCACGCCGACCGCCCCGCCCAGCGCCACAGCCACCCCGACCAGGGCCTCGGCCACGCCAAGTCCCACCCGCGCGGCCAGCGCCACCCCAACGGTCACACCGCCGGCCGCCAGCACGCCCACGCCGACACCGCGGCCGACCAGCACACCCACACCCGGCAGCGGCGGCGGCGGGGTGAGCGCCAGCGGCAGCCTGGCTAGTGGCAGCAATGCCTGGTGGACTGAGGAGGACGTCAGCCTCACCAACAGCGCGCCGATCACGGCCATGACGGTCACGGTGACCGTCCAGAAGACGGCTGGCGTCGCCTTCGCCGGCCAGTTCACGACCTTCGCCGGCGGGGCCATCAGCGCCAGCCACGCCGACAACGGCACGACCATCGTCTACACCTACACCCTGAACAGCGGCCAGACCATCGCCCCCGGCAGTTGGAAGCTCGGCTCCCAGTTCAGCGGCACCGGCACGCCGCACGCCTCCAACAACGACACCTTCAGTGTGAGCGCCACCGCGGCCGGCACCACGAGCACCATCAGCGGCCACTTCTAGGCACAGCTAAAGCACCGCCCGCCACACCCGGCCGCGTGCCTCCCTCATTCAAAGGCTGACTGTCATCCTGCGCGCAGCGAAGGACCCGCGACGTCGGGGCCGATACGCCCAAAGGGACGGATCCTTCGCAAGCTCAGGATGACACGCGGCGCTCGGAAGGAGGGCACTCGGCGGGCTGCACCGCCACGGGTGGGCACGCGCGGCGGTTGCCGGGCATGCATCCGGTCGGTAGCACCGCCACGGGCGGACAACGCTGGGCGGGTGGGAGGCACGGACGCGGCGGGATGGTGCGGCGCGGCAGGTGCCTGTGCCACTCGGGAGCGGAGGCGGGTCGTGCGACAGGAGATGCGAGCGGTCGAGGCGCGAGGTCCAGGGCGAGTAGCCCTGGGGAGTGGCCCGCAGGCCACGACTCCCAAAGCAATCTCGTTCTCCGGAGAACACGCGCGCGCAGGGAGTGGCCCGCAGGCCACGACGGCCTAAGAGAACTCGTTCTCCGGGCGTGCGACGACGAAAGAAACCTCGTTCCTCGTTCGCCGAGGAAGAAGACTCGCCTGGCGAAGGCGGGCGTACCATGGCAGTCCCATGCCGGACTTCGCCTACGTGCTCTCGTCGACCGATGGGCCGGTCGGCGTGGTCACGTTGAATCGGCCGCAGCAGTTGAACGCCCTGGCCGGCCCGCTGCTCCAGGAGTTGGTGGCGGCCCTCGAGCAGCACGACGCCGATCCGGCCATTCGGGCCATCGTCATCACCGGCGGGCCAACGGTCTTCGCGGCCGGGGCCGACCTCAAGGAGATGGCCGACGCGACCACTGTCGACATGCTCCAGCGCAACCGCATCGGCCTGTTCGATCGGGTCAAGGCCGTCAGCAAGCCGCTCATCGCGGCTGTGGCCGGCTACGCCCTGGGCGGCGGCTGCGAGCTGGCCATGCTGTGCGACCTCATCATCGCCGGTGACAACGCCCGCTTCGGCCAGCCCGAGATCAACGTCGGCCTGATGCCTGGCGCGGGCGGCACCCAGCGCCTGACCCGCACGCTTGGTAAGTTCGTGGCCATGGACCTGGTGCTGACCGGGCGCATGCTGGGCGCCGAGGAAGCGCTGGCGCGCGGCCTGGCCTCGCGGGTCGTGCCGGCCGAGCTGATCGTCGAGGAGGCGGTCCGCCTGGGCCAGGAGTTGGCCAGCAAGCCGCCCATCTCGTTGCGGCTGGCCAAAGCCGCCGTCACCCACGCCTTCGAGGGCCGCGTCGACGACGGCATCGCCCTCGAACGGGCGCTGTTCTACCTCCTGTTCGCCACCGCCGACAGTCGTGAGGGCATGCACGCCTTCGTCGACAAGCGCCAGCCGCAGTACGAGGGATGCTGAAGCCCATGTCCGATCTGGTCCTCGTCGAGCAGCACGCCGGCGTCCTGGTGGTCACCCTCAACCAGCCGAGCCGGCTGAACGCGCTGAACGGCGAGATGTGGCAGGCGCTCGGCGCCGCCGTGCGGACCGCCGAACGCGACGCCAGCGTGCGGGCGCTGGTCCTCACCGGCGCCGGCCAGGGATTTTCGTCCGGCGCCGACCTGACCGAGTTCCGGCCCGGCGACAGCTCCTTCGACCCCGGCGCCGGCCTGCGCGGACGCATCAATCCGCTGGTGCTGCGCATGCGGGCGCTGGAGAAGCCGGTCCTGGCGGCGGTCAATGGCGTGGCCGCGGGCGCCGGATTGGGCCTCGCCCTGGCCTGCGACGTGCGCATCGCCGACGCGTCAGCCCGCCTGGTGGTCGCCTTTGTCCGCATCGGCCTGGTGCCCGACGCCGGCTGCCTGTACTTCCTGCCACGCCTGGTCGGCCAGGCCAAGGCCCTCGAGCTGTGCTGGACCGGCGACGCCGTCGGCGCCCAGGAGGCTGAGGCGCTGGGCCTGATCAACCGTGTCGTGCCAGATGGGCAGGCGCTCGCGGCGACGCGCGAGCTGGCCGAGCGGCTGGCGCACGGTCCGGCCAAGGCGCTGGGGCTGATGAAGCGGGCCCTCAATCAGGCCCACGAGCTGCCACTGGCGCGCGCGCTCGAGCTGGAGGTTGGCTACCAGACGCTGGCCGCCCGCGAGCCCGCCTTCGCCGAAGGCGTGGCCGCCTTCCGCGAAAAACGCGCCGCCCGCTTCGGCGGCGCACCCAGCGACTAGCCCGATCCGACGTCTGCCGGAGCCGGAGCCGGCCGCGTCGGCGTCTTTGAGCGTGGACAGCGCTCGCACAAGGCAACTGCTGCGCACCGACGCTCTGAGGGCGACCGCGCCGGTGTGCGTCAGGTCTGGGACATGGCCCGCAGGATGCCGTCGCGGACCTCGGTGATGTGGGCCAGCGAGGCGCCGTAGGCCGCGTCAGGATCGTGGGCCAGCACCGCCGCCAACATCGCCTCGTGGCCGCGCAGACTCATCTGCGGCCGGTCGGGCACGTGCAGGTAGCTCTGGCGCGACTCGCGCAGCAGGTCGAGGATGACGTTGTGCAGCCGCAGCAGGATGTGGTTATCGGCGGCGCGGGCCAGCGTGTAATGGAAGGCGGTGTCCTCGTCGACGAACGGCCGACCGTGGGCGATGCAGTCGCGCTGGCGCTCCAAGAGCTGTTCGAGCTCGGCGACGTGCTCCGCCGTGGCGCGGCTGGCGGCCAGGCGGGCGATGCCCGGCTCGATGAGCTCGCGCACCTCGAGGACCTCGGTCAGCTCGCGCTGGCCGCGCAGGATCGCCGCCGCCAGCGGTGGCACCAGCGCCTCGGTGTCGGCGGTGCGGACGAACGTCCCGCCGCCCTGGCGGCTCTCGATGATGCCCTGCATCTCTAGCGCGCGGAGCGCCTCGCGGACCGAGGTGCGGCTGACGCGGAAGCGCTCGGCCAGCTCGCGCTCAGGCGGGATCTGGTCGCCCGGCGCCCAGCGACCCTCACGAATCAGCGCGTGGATCTGGTCCACGATATGCTCGTAGATCCGACTGCGCTTGACCGGTTCGAGGATGACGTCGGGCGTGTCTGCGGCCGACACGAGGCAAGCATAGCGCGCCAGTGACACGTTAGACTGCCGCGATGGCGTTCAACTTCTTCCGACGGCAGCTGAACGCGCGCGAGCGTGCCGTCGCCGACCGCCTGCCGCCCGGCCAATACCTGACCGAGAAGTGGCCGGTGCTGCACGCCGGCGAGGTGCCCACGGTCGACCTGGCCGGCTGGGACTTCACCATTGGCGGCGCGGTCGCATCACCCGTGCGTCTCAGCTACGAGGAGTTCAAACGCCTGCCGCGCCGCACGGTCGCGGCCGACATCCACTGTGTCACGCGCTGGAGCCTGCTGGACTCGAGCTGGGAGGGCGTGCCGGTCCTCGAAGTGATGAAGCTGGTCACGCTGGACCCCGCGGCGACCCACGTCATGGTCACGGCCGAGCACGGCTTCACGGCCAACCTGAGCCTGGACGACTTCCTGCGTGAGGACAACCTGTTCGTCGATGTCCGCAACGGCGAGCCGATCAGCCCCGAGCACGGCTGGCCGCTGCGCCTGTTCGTGCCGCACCTGTACTTCTGGAAGAGCGCCAAGTGGGTGCGCGGACTGGAGCTGATGGCCGGCGACCGGCCCGGCTTCTGGGAGCAGTACGGCTACCACATGCGCGGCGACCCGTGGCACGAGGAGCGCTACGCCTGGCAGTAGCCGGGCGCAGCCGCCACTCCCACCCCTTCCGCCAGCCCCCACCCCCGCTGCCCCGACTGGACGGCCAGCACCGCCGCGGCTAGCGAGCGTGTGCCACGGCGTGTTTGCCACGGCTGGATGCCAACAGCCGTGGGCCAACGCCCGGGGGCCAACGCCCGTGGGCCGACGCCGGACAGCCAACGCATGTTGGCCAACAGGCAGAGGCCAACACACGCTCGCCGGCCGGCGGATATCAACGTCTGTTGGCCAACGCACGTAGGCGAATGGGTGATGGTCAACAGCCGTTGGCGAACGCTTGGCGGCTCACGCCCGTGGGGTCAACGCCCACCGGCCAACGCGCGATGGCCAACGGCTGTTGACCTGCCGCGATGGGGGCCCGCCGCCTTCGAGCTCGCCGCATGCGGGCAGGCGCCGCATGCGGCGAGCTCGTTCACTGCCGCAGCCGGCGGCCGACGACGCCCCACCGTCTCGACCAGCCTGCCCGCCGTCTCGACCAGTCGACCAGCGCGCCGTGGCTCGCCCCGTTTGCGGTCACGGGCCGTCCGAGGCGGTACCCTTCTGGAGCGAACACGGGCCGCTGCGATGTCCGAAGATCCCTACCGCGTGCTGCAGGTCGAGCCGCACGCCGACCAGGAGGCCATCCGCGCCGCCTACCGCCGACTGGCTCGCCTGTACCACCCCGACCTGAACGCCGACCCGGCGGCGGCTGCCCGCATGCGCGCCATCAACGCCGCCTACGCCGTGCTGTCCGACCCGCGCCGCCGGGCCGCCTACGACGCCCGGCGCTTCCTGCCGCACCCGCTCACGGTGACCGCCGCCCCACCCCGTGCAGCAGGGCCGCCCTACGGCCCACCGCCGCCGCCGCGCACCTGGCAGCCGCCCGCGCCGGCGCACGCGGGGCCGATCGTGGGCCAGCCACCGACCCGCCTGCAGCGGACCGTCGACCGCATCGTGGCCGTTGTCGGCGTCCTGCTGCTGATCGGCATCGCCTTCTACACCATCAACGTCATCCCCTACGCCGACCAGCAGTTCCAGTCGAGCCGCCGCTCCTTCGGGGTCGGGCCGGCGGCCACGGCTGATCCGGCCGCCACCGATCACCCACTGGGCACCGCCGTCCCGGACCGCCTGCGCCAGGACGACACCCTGCGGCGCTTCCCGGGCGCGGTCCTGGTCGCCCCGGCCCACCTGGAGCCGTTCGCCAGCCTGGCCATCGTGCGCGTCGAGGGCACCGGCCAGGGTATCGCCCGCTACGCGGTGTACTACGGCAACCTGAACACCGGGGCGGCCACGATCTCGGGTCTGGTCGGCCGTGCCGCCCTCGACGCCGCTGTGCCGCGGGTGGCCGACTGTGCCGCCGACGCCGCTTACTGCGCCGGGCCGGTGCCCGGCCAGTCGTCGGGCCCGCCCGGGCTGGAGCTGTTCCGGGCGGGCGACCTGGTGCCGTCTGAGTCGCCCGCCTTCGTCACCCACCGCGTGTGTTGCAACGGCGTCTTCTGGAGCGTCAGCTGGTACGAGCCACGCTCGAACATGACCTACACCATTGATCTGTCGCGCAGCGTGGCGGCCCGCTTCGGCGGCCCGAGCGCCGACGGCGACGTCAGCGCCGCCCGCGCCGTCGCCGCCCTGGCCCCGCAACTCGTCCGCCTGCCCTGAGCAGCCCCAGCCGCTGTTCCACCGACGCTGATCCGGCCGCTCTGCTGCCTGCGCTGGCCCGGCCGCTGTTCTGCTTGCGCTGACCCTGGCGCCGCGGGTTGTCCGCCCACCTCGCCCGTGCAGCCCACCGCGCCGCTGCGACGCGTGCGCTTGCGGCGCTCCCTCCCCCCGTGCACCCTGTGCGACGCCCCCTCACCGGCTCGCCCCCGCACCCAGCTCGCCTGTCGCGCCCCCGGCACCCGGCTCGCTGTCGCTCGCCGGCCGTAATCCACCCCTCCAGGGCGAGGCTGCGTGCGCCCTCTGCCTGTCCGTGAAGCTGTGGCGGTGCGGCCGACTGTGCCAGTGTGCTGCGCGGGTCTGCCTCGCGCGGGCCATGCGCCGGTGCAGCCCACCGCGTCAGCGCCGTTCACTGGTGTGCGAACCACTGCACCGCTGCAGCCCGCCGCGCCAATGTCGTCCACTCGTGTGCCGAGCCCCGTGGCGCCGCGGCCCACCGCGTCAGGGTCCATCGAGCGTGCGTGGCCCGGACCGCCTCGCCCCTGCTAGGAGCGGCCGGCGAGCGACAGGGACCCGGGTGAGGGGCGGCACTGGGTGAGGGGGCGTGCGGTGCGATTCCGGGCGGAGCCGCCTTAGTCGACGAAGCCGGCGGTGTTGCTGATCTGCGGGCGCCAAGCGAAGGTGCGGTCGAGGGGGAAGATGGGGCGAGTGGCGTAGCGGAAGGGCAGGCGCTCGAGCTGCATATCGGAGTAGCCAGGGCTCAACACCAGGATCTCACGCGGCGCCGCGTCGCGCAGTTGCGGCATCAGGTAGCCGAGCTTGACGACGACGAGCTTGTGCTCCAGCGGCTCGAGCCCGGCGTGGTGGAAGTCGTCGAGGGTGGTGATCGCCTTCCGCAGCGCACTCACGATGATGTGCACACCGTCAACCCGCAGCGTGGCCAGCGGCGAGATTTTCTGATCCAAGTCGCCCGCGAACAGGTGCTCGACCGTCCCACGCACGGCCAGCGGCCCGGCGTGGGTTGCGTCCCAGTGGGCGCCAAGCTGCACCTCGACCTGACCGCCGACGCCCGCTGCGACGCACCGCTGCCAGGCCTGGGCGTCAGGGATGCTGGCGAAGATGGCGTCGGGCACGCCATGCTCGAGCAGACGCTGCAGGAAGTACGTTGCGTCGCCGGGCGTGCCGGCGGTCGGGTTGTCGCCGGAGTCGGTCAGAAACACGCACGGCTCGGGCGCCCGGCGAGCCACCTCGATGGCCTCATCGACGCTGGCGATGACCTCCTGATCGAAGGTGAAGTCGTCACGACGGTCCCACATCGCCTGGGCCAGTCGGCGCGCGTGCTGGCGCGCCGCCGGCAGGTGGGCGGGGTCTTCGGCGATGACGGCCACGCTGCTGCTGGCGTGGGGCGCGTCGGCCCAGCCGAAGCCGACGAAGACTTCCGCGTTCAGGATGCCGGGCTCCTGCTCGATGGCCCGCGCCATGGCCTCGAGCGCGCGCATCGGCTCGACGTCGGTCGTCGCCTTCTCTCCCTGCAGCAGCAGCGGCACGCGGATGAACACGGGCCGCGGCTGGAGCCGCTCGCGAATGGTCCGCACCAGCAGGCGCAGAGCCCGCTGGGTCGTCTCGACCGCATCGCGGTGCGGCGCGGTGCGGAAGCCGGTCCACAGGTCGGCGCGGTTGGCGAAGTCCTCGTGCACGTTGGCGTGCAGGTCGAAGCGGGCGCTGATCGGGATCATGTGCCCCAGGGCGGCGCGGATTTCGCGGACCAGGTCGGCCTCGCCGCTCCAGATGTGCTCGACGAGCATGGCGCCGTGCAGCAGCAACAGGATGCCCTCGAGCGGACCGGCGTCGAGCAGGCGGCGAACGATCTCGTCGCGCAGGCCGAGGTAGGCGCCGAGCTCGACCGTGCCGCCCGGCGCGATGTGCGTCGCCACCAGGATGGGCACCAACTCGACATCGAGCTCGGCCGCCACGCTGTCGAGTCCGTCGATCGCGGGCGGGCCGAGGAGGGCCGGGCCGCGCAGGACGCGGAAGTCGTCGAGGCGGGTCATGATCGGCGACGAGCCGAGGGCTTCGTTGGTGATGCCGGCAATGGCGATGCGCATGCGGTCTCCTCGGGGCGGTCTGGCAACGTGCCCGTGCTGCGCTCCGAAGGGTACGCACCGTGGCCCGCCTCAGGCGGCCGCCGCTCACCCGCTCGGTCCGGCCGGCGGCCGCCCCACAGCGTCCTCTCACCCAGCTCGCTGCCACGTCCCTCCTCATCCGTGGTGCCCCCCACCCGCCCCGCCGCCGCCGCCCCTCGCCTGTGCTGCCCATGCGCCGCCCCCTCACCCGCGCTCCCGCGCGGCCTCTCCCCAGCGCGGCGAGGCGGAACCTGCCGGCCACGCATGCGAGGCACTGCCGGCGCCGCCCCTCACCCGTGCGCCCCTCACCCGCGCTGCCGCGCGGCCTCTCCCCGGTGGGGCGAGGCGGACCGGGCTGCCCACATTTCCAGCGCCCTGACGCGTCCGGCAGTCACGCCACAGTGCTCCGCACACGAGTGGACGACGCTGACGCGGTGGGCAGCAACGATGCAGCGTCCTCCTCACGGTGGGCAGCAACGGTGCAGTGTCCTCCTGAGGCCGACAGCGCACGCAGCCTCGCCCCTGAAGGGGGAGAGGCCGGCGAGCTCCGCGAGCCGGGTGAGGGGGGGGCATAGGGCAGTGCGCCGGGTGAGGGGGGCGCAGCGCCGGCCGGGTTGGGGCGGGGGTCAGTCGGCTGGGGTTGGCTGAGGGTGGGGTGTGGCGAGCGCGAGGCCGGCGAGGGTGGCGCCGATGCCGAGGACGATGCTGCCGGCGAACAGCCAGGGGTAGCCGCCCCAGGCGAGCAGCGCGCCGCCGATGAGCGGCATCAGGAGTGATGGGGCGTTGGCCGTATTAGCCAGGCCCATGAACACGCGCCGGTCGCGGGCCGGCACCAGGTCGAGCAGGTACTGCCAGAAGCCGGCCTGCTGGCCGCCGCGGGCCGCGCCGGCCAGTACGAACACTCCGAGCAGCAGTACGCCTTCCGCGGCGGCGACACGCTCGGCCAGCACCGGCAGCAGCGGGATGACGATCAGCACGGCCCCTGAGAGGCAGACGACCAGGCGGGCGCCGTACCAGTCGGCGACGCGCGCCCACAACAGGGCGGCGATGGCCGTGCCGACGGTCTGGGCGACGATGAAGTTGCCGATCCAGTCGCCGCTCAGTCCGAGCCGGTCGTGGGCGAACAGGACGTAGAACGGCAGCGCCAGTTGGAGGGAGCTCGCGAGGATCTGGGCCACGCCAAGTCGCAGCAGGTGGCCGCCGCGCAGCAGGCTGAGCACCTGGTCGAGCGGCGGCTCGGCGTCGGCCGGCTGCGCAGCGGACCGCACCGTCGGCCGCTTCTGGATGCCGGCGATGGAGGCGACCGAGA
>Ga0213876_10002840_pt1 | contig 10071 bp, 7 predicted proteins | sample BarmaccomBMRX_R9_FD_160113 | JGI IMG/M metagenome (GOLD analysis project Ga0213876, IMG submission 160113) | Root-associated microbial communities from Barbacenia macrantha in rupestrian grasslands, the National Park of Serra do Cipo, Brazil - RX_R9 | ecosystem: Host-associated > Plants > Roots...
GACATTGCCCAGTTCACCGATCCGGAACGACTGACCTCGGAAGTCCGCGGGGTGCGTGAACGCATCCAGCAGAATCCGGCGCGGCGCGGTTTCGATCGGGTATATGCACCGGGGGATATCGAGAACGAAAACGCCCGCAACTATGCCCGCGACGGCATCCCATTCGAACAATTCACGTTGGACGAGCTGGAGTGGGTAGCGGAGCATACGGGAGCGCGGCTTCCGTTCCGTACGGGTACACGTCGCTAATAAAGCATCGTTCGCAGCAGTGGCCGATCTAGCGCTTGCGCTGCGGGTCGCGCTAGAGGCGACGGCCGCTGCACGAGCGCTTTTGCTAACGGAATGCGCACGGCCTGAGGGTCCGCGCGGCGAGATTGGCCACTGTCCCGCGGATGACGAAGCGGAATGGGTCATTCGCAACATACTGCTCGACACCTTCCCAGGCTGGGGCTATCTCGGGGAAGAAACCGGGGCCGTTGACGCCTCCGGTGGATCGGACTGCGTGTGGATCGTCGACCCCAACGACGGCACCAGCTCGATGCAGCGCGGCTATCGCGGCCACGCCGTCTCGATTGGACTTGTGCGAGCTGGAGTGCCAGTCCTGGGGGTGGTGTGCGCGGTCGATGCGCCAGACGATGAAGGCGACCTGATCGCCTGGGCGGAGGGCTGCGGCCCAATTCGCCGCAACGGCGCGCCACTGGCGTTGCGTTCATGGCCTTCGGAGCTAGGTCAAATGGACGTGGTGGGCCTCTCGCAAGGCGCAAACCGCAATCCGGTTGGCTACCTCGCCTGCATCGCTCCCGCCCGATTTGTTGGTGTGCCAAGCATCGCCTACCGTCTGGCGCTCGTGGCCGCTGGCGAGCACGTTGCCACCGTATCGTTGAACTATCTGCGCGCCTGGGATTTCGCAGCCGGCCACGCGCTGATCCGCGCCGCGGGTGGCACCGTGGTGGATGAGCACGGCGATGCGATCACGTACCCGGCAACTGGCGCGGGCGAGGCATCGCGTGTGTTCGCGGGCGGACGCGCCGTTGTCGAGCAATTGCTACAGCGACCGTGGGACCGTGCGCCAGGCAGCGGCTTCGGCGACGCGACACCGCCGCTGGATCTTGCGCCGGTCCGCGCTGCGCCTGGCCGGCTGGTCCACTCCGCGGGCGTGCTGGGGCGTGCCCAGGGCTGCCTGCTGGGTCAACTCGCGGGAGATGCACTGGGCGCACTCGTGGAGTTCCAGCCCGCCTCCGAGATCGCACAGCGTCAGCCGGACGGGGGTCCACGCTTGCTCGCGGATGGCGGGCCGCACTCGATTACGGCGGGTCAACCCACGGATGACTCCGAACTTGCGCTTTCGCTCGCCCGCTGCATCGTGGCGCGCGCTGGCTTCGAGCCTGAGTCCGTGGCAAGCGCGTACGCGAGCTGGTACTACGGCTGGACGCATTCTGCCGAGCCCGCCTCATGCCCGCACGCTTGGTGTCGCCCTTTCGACGTGGGCTCGACCATATCGCAGGCATTGAGCGCGATCACAGCTGCCGATGTGGCCCGGGGTGACGCCGCTGCACGCGCCCAATCGGCGGCGAGCCTCACGAGCCAGGCCAACGGCGCCCTCATGCGCGTGAGTCCTCTGGGTATCTGGGGTGCGTTTCGGTCGACTTCGGAGGTGGCCGATGCCGCGCGAGCAGATGCGGCGCTTACGCACCCACATGCCGCGTGCCAGGACGCCTCCGCGGTATACGCGATCGCGTTGGCAAGCGCCATCCGTGACGGCCTCGACCCTTCTGCGACCTACGCCGTCGCATTGCAAGAAACCCGCGAACAGACCGTGCATGCAGCACTCGAAGCCGCGCAGGCAGGCCCGCCGAAGGACTACCTCAGCCAACAGGGCTGGGTCCTCATCGCGCTTCAGAACGCTTTTTGGCAGTTGCTTCATTCGAAGTCGCTTGAAGAAGGCGTCGTCGCAACGGTGCGCAGTGGCGGCGACACCGATACGAACGCCGCCATCGCGGGTGCGCTCCTGGGCGCCGTTCACGGCCGCACCGCAGTCCCCGAACAGTGGCAGCGCATGGTCCTCTCGGCCAGGCCGCTCCATGGCCAGCCCGGTATCCGTCAGCCGCGCCCCGCCCTGTTCTGGCCCACCGATGCGCTGGTTCTGGCCGAGCGGCTGCTCTTGGCCTGAAGCGCACCCCGCCCTCAGCCCGAAACTCTTAACACGCGCGCTTGCGCGGGGTCACTATCCTAAGCGCTGCATTGGAGACTGTGATCTGAGCGCAGCGATGTTGGCCGCCGACCGCACTCGGACGGCACGCTCGACTCGCGAATGGCGAGAGTGGCTCACTTTCGCCGCGTTCATCGCCCCCAACCTGATCCTGCTCAGCATCTTTGCGTATTGGCCGCTGATTCAGAACTTCACCCTGAGCTTCACCGAGTGGGACATGATCTCGCCCGATAAGCGCTTCGTCGGGCTCGACAACTGGATCGCGATCCTCAGCAGTGCGCGCTTCTGGAACATCACCCTGAATACCGCCACGTTCATGGTCGGGTCGGTCGGCCTGACCCTGGTCGTTGGTCTGGCGCTGGCCCTGCTGCTGAACCAACCACTCCGCTTCCGTAATGGCGCACGTACGGTCATCTTCACACCAACGGTGCTTTCGGGCGCAGCGGTCGCGATCGTGTGGTACTTCATCTTCGACCCGAACTGGGGCGTTCTCAAGACGTTTCTGGGCGTTTTCGGCCTGCCGTCGCCACGCTGGGTGGTGGACATTCACTGGGCGATGCCCGCCGTGATCATCGTGTACGTCTGGAAGACTGCCGGTTATGCAGCCGTCATTTTCCTGGCGGGATTGCAGGGAATTCCGCGCGAGCTGTACGAGGCCGCTCGGGTGGATGGTGCCAACGCCTGGGACCGCTTCCGCGCCGTCACCATCCCTGGCCTCGCGCCGATCACCTTCTTTCTCCTGGTCACGAGCATATTGCTGAGCTTTCAGGCTTTCGACATCATCAACGTGATGACTGGTGGTGGTCCCGTCATCGCCACTACCACGCTGCTGTACGAGTACTACAACCAGGGATTTGTTGGTTTCCATGCGGGATCCGCGGCGGTATACGCCATCACCCTGTTTGTCCTGATGCTGGTGCTGACGATTGCCCAACTCCGCTACGTTGAGCGGCGGGTGACGTACGGATGACAGCCGTTCTCTCCGCCTGTGGAGCTTGTTTCCGGCGGGGTGGCCGCTAGGCGCACCATGCGTATTGCGCAACCCGTCTCCACCCGTGGTGCGGTCAGCCTCAGCGGTATAAACCTGCGGGCCAGCACCCTCGCCTTGCGTGGACTCGCGTATCTGGCGATGGCGTTGGCGGTGATCATCGTCGGCATCCCCATGTACTGGATGCTGCTGGCGGCCTTCAAAACCAACCAGGAAATCTTCACCGCCCCACCCACCTGGATCCCACTCGCTCCAACGCTGGCGAACTTCCCAGCAGCCTGGAACCAGGCACCATTCGGCCACTTTTATGTCAACAGCTTCATCTACACGCTGGTCAGCGGATCGGCCAAGATCCTCCAGGCCATTTTCAGCGCGTACGCCTTCGCGTTCCTGCGCTTCCCGCGCAAGAACCTGGTCTTCTTGCTATTGCTCATGGCGCTGATGATTCCGGACGAATTCACGGTCCTGCCGAACTTTCTCACGCTGGCGAATTTCGGTTGGACCAACACCTACCAAGGTCTGCTGCTACCTGGATTCGTCTCAGCTTTTGGCACATTCCTGCTCCGCCAGCACTTCCTGAGCTTGCCGCGTGAGGTGCTGGATGCTGCCAGAGTGGACGGAGCGGGTCACATGCGGACTTTGTGGAACATCGTGCTGCCGATGTCTCGACCGGTCCTTGCAACGCTCGTACTCTTGACCGCGGTCCAGCGCTGGAACGACTATTTGTGGCCGTTGATCATTACCAACACTGCCGAGATGCGGACGCTCTCGGTGGGCATCGCATTACTGTTTGCGAAGGAGACCGGCACGCAGTGGGGGATGGTCATGGCTGGCACGTTGTACGTCGTACTGCCGGTGCTCATTCTGTTCTTATTTGTCCAACGTCACATTGTGGAAGGAATCGCCGCGGGAGCGGTCAAAGGGTAGGAGTACGTGCATGTTGATAAACCGTCGTAGCTTGCTCAAGAGTCTTGGTGGGACAGCGGTAATTGCATTGGTCGCCGCATGCTCGCAGCCCGCGACGCCATCGCCCACCTCCGCACCTCCGGCGACCGGTGCAGCAGCTCCGACGAGTGCGCCCGCTCCTGCGCAAACAGCTCCAGCCGCGGTTGCCGCAACGGGATCGCAAGTCAGCGTGACGTTCTGGGGCGCGTTCACCGGCCACAACGCCGATGTGCTGACGCAGTTGGTAGACCGCTTCAATCAGTCTCAGAAGGACGTGGCTGTCCAGCTCGAAAATCAGAACGACTACGAGACGTTGTCCGCGAAATTCACCGCTGCGCTGCAAGCCCACAACACGCCAGACGTGGTGGTGCTCTCGGACGTGTGGTGGTTCAAGTTCTACCTGAACAAAACGCTCCAGCCGCTTGATGACCTGATGAAGGCGGAGAACATCAATGCTTCGGACTACGTGGACGTCTTCTACAAAGAGACGGTTCGCGCAGGCAAACAGGTGGTGTTGCCGTTCGCCCGAAGCACGCCAATCTTCTACTACAACAAAGACGCGTGGGCCAAAGCGGGACTGCCAGCGCGCGGTCCAAATACGTGGGACGAATTTGTCAACGACTTCGCGCCCAAGCTCAAAGGCGCCGCGCCGATGGTGCACGCGCTGGGAGGTGCGGCGAGTTACTCCGCGTGGGTGTTCCAGGGTGTGGACTGGGCGTATGGTGGCTCGTACTCCGATCCAGATTTCACCATTCGCATCCAGGAGCCAAACTCCGTCAAAGCCGGCGAATTGTGGCGCAGCATGATCTCCAGCGGCATCGCACAAGCCTCGAAGGATCCCGCAACGGACTTCAACTCCGGCGCAGCCCTGTCGTATTTGAACTCCACCGCGAACCTGGCCGGCCACGAGGCGGCGGCGAAGTTCCAGGTCGGCACGGCCTTCCTGCCCGAGGGCCCGGCCGGATTCGGTTGCTGCACCGGCGGTTCAGGCCTCGCTATCGTTGCGGCGAGTCCCAAAGAACGCCAGCAAGGCGCGATGAAGTTCCTCGGTTTCGCGACCGGCACCGACACCGTGTTCTGGTCGCAAAACACTGGCTATATGCCGGTTCGCAACGCCGCACTGCAGAGCGACGAGATGAAGGCGTTCTACGAGCAGCATCCCAACTTCAAAACCACGGTGGACCAGCTGCCGAAGACACGGCCGCAGGACAGCGCGCGCGAGCTGGTGCCCAACGGTGATCAGATCATCGGCAAGGGCCTGGAGCGCATCACCGCCAATGGCGAAGCGTCCGACGGGGTATTCAAGGATGTCGCGGATCAGCTGGACAACGAAAAGCAGCCGGTTCTGCGCGCGCTAAAGGACCTCGGCGAAGGCTAGTTGGGAGCTGGTGTCCAGTTGTAGATCCGCGAGGCCGTGCCGCCCATGAGCGTGGCGCGCTCGCTCTCAGAGAGGCGGTCGGTCACACGGAACGCCTGGACACCTTGCTCGTAGGTTAGAAGCGCAACTGCCCGGGTCCAGTCCGTTCCCCAGAGGCACCGATCCAGCCCGAACGCGTCGAAGATTTGCTGGAGCGGATCCCAGATGTCGCGATACGGGAACGGCTCGTGCGCGAGCGTGCCCGCGCCGGTGATTTTGATCGCGATATTCGGTTGAGCAGCGAGTGCCAGTACCTTGGGCAGATCGGCGAATGGCTGTGGCGGTGCCGGCGGTTGGAACGGCTGTTGCAAGCCGAGGTGATCGATAACCAACTGTGTATTGGGATTGCGCACGGCCAACTCGCGAGCCAGATCGAGCCGGCCCCACGCGAGAAGATTGACCGGCAGCGAGTGACGTGCCGCGGCGGCGAGGACCCGGTTGGTCCCGGCGTCGGAAGGGTCCACAGAGATGTTGTCTCGGTTCAGCATGATGCGTATGCCGACCGTGCCGGGTGTGGCCGCCCATTCGGCAATTGTTTCCTCCACCGCGGGATCGCTCGGATCAACCGGCTTGACCAGGGCGAAGCGGTTTGGGTGCCTGGCCTTCACCTCGAGCGCGTAGCTGGCGTCGTAGCGGTAGAGCGAGAAAGGCGAAACGAGGATGGCGCCGTCAACTCCAACCGCATCCATCGCGGACACCATCTGGTCCCCGGTCATTTCACGAGGACCCTGTAGCGTGCCGACCCACGGTCGTTCCGGGCGGTTGGCTTCGTAAGCGTGGACCTGCGCGTCGATCGTAAGCATCTGGCCCCAAGCTTACTCGTAGCGGAGGGCGACGATCGGGTCGAGACGCGAGGCTTTCTGGGCCGGGTAAAACCCAAAGAAGACGCCAATCAGCGCCGAAACGCCGAACGCGAGTGTGATCGCATTCCAGGGCATCGCCGTGGTCCAGCCGGCGATGTAGGGCATGATCGCGGCGATGCCCATGCCCAGCAGGATGCCAATGAATCCGCCCAATGCCGATAACACGATGGCTTCCACCAGGAACTGCGCCATGATGTCTCGCGGTTCAGCTCCAACAGCCAGGCGGATGCCGATTTCACGCGTCCGCTCGGTCACGCTGACCAGCATGATGTTCATGATCCCGATACCACCCACTACCAGGGACACGGCCGCGACGCTGCCCAGCAGCAAGGTTAGCGTCTGGCTGACGCCTTCAACTCGCGCGATGACGTCGTTGTTGCTGCGGATGGTGAAGTCGTCAGTCTGAGTTGCCCGCAGCTCGTGGCGCGAGCGCAGGATCGGTTCGATCTGCTGTGTGACGGTATCGGCCAGATTGGCGTCCGCCATTTGCAACACGATCTGGCCGACGTTGTTGGCACCGAACAGCCGCACCTGGCCGGTCCGGAATGGGATCAGCACGGTGTCATCCTGGTCACCGCCGACTCCGGCGCCTTTGGTGGCCAATACGCCGATCACGGTAAACGGCACATTGCGGATTCGGATCAGTTGACCGACTGCTGGCTGATTATTCGGGAACAAATTGGTGTACACGGTCTGACCCAGGACCGCGACGTTGCTAGCGTCGGCGTCGTCCTGTGTGGTGAAGAACGTGCCTTGCTCGATGGTCCAGTCCTCGATGGTGGCGTACACCGGTCGCACGCTTTGAATGCGGGTTTGCCAGTTCTGGTTACCGGCCACAACCTGGGCGCCACCACCCACGACAGGGCTGATTCCGGTGATCCCGTCGATTTTGCTTGCGATCGCGTCGGCGTCGGCCGCCTTCAGCGATGTGGCGCCGCCAGCACCGGTCTTCACTCCGCCCGAGTTGGCGCTGCCTGGTGTAATCGTCAAGACGTTGACGCCTAATCCCGAAAGCCGGTCGCTGACCGACGCACTGGCGCCCTCGCCGAGCGCAACGATCGCAATGACGGCTCCGACGCCAATGATGATGCCCAGGGTCGTCAGCAGACTCCGGAACTTGTTGGACCGCAGCGCTGCAAGCGCGGATGGGATCGTCTGAAAAACGGCCAGGCGATGACCATGTCTGCGGGGTGGCGCGGCTAGCAGGGCGTACGCTCCACCCGGAGCAGGGCGTATTGAGGTTGCGGGTGAAGCTGGAGCGACCTCGACCAATGTGCTCATGCTGCACTCTCCGCGTCCTGCGGCGGCCAGGTAGCCATGACTCTGGCGGCGGAGACAATCTGCCGGTTGGGTTCGTCTGATACGACTAGGCCGTCCTTGAACGCCACCCTGCGCGAGCAGTACCCGGCGATATCCGGTTCGTGAGTAACCAACACGATGGTGGCGCCAGCCTGATTCAGCGTTTGCAGGATGCCCATGATCTCGATGCTCGTGCGCGAATCCAGGTTGCCTGTCGGCTCATCAGCCAGAATCACACTGGGTGCGTTGACCAGGGAGCGCGCGATTGCGACGCGTTGCTGCTGGCCACCAGACAATTCGTTGGGTCGGTGGTTCGCTCGATCGACGAGTCCCACCGCCTGAAGTGCGGCATGCGCGCGTTCGTTGCGCTCACTGCCTGAGACTCCGCCGTACACCATCGGCAACATCACATTCTCGAGCGCATCCATTCTCGGCAGCAGGTTAAATCCTTGAAAGATGAATCCGAGTTTGCTGCCACGCAACGCTGCGAGCTGGTTTGGGCGTAAACGCGTGACGTCCACTCCGTCCAGCAGGTACGTGCCGCTCGATGGACGATCGAGACAACCAATCAGATTCATGAACGTGGACTTGCCTGAGCCAGACGGTCCCATGACGGCCACAAACTCACCAGGCATCACTCGCAGCGAAACACCCCGCAACGCATGGACGACGTTTGATGCCAGCTGATAATCCTTGCATAGGTCGCGCACGTCGATCGCGGCCGGGGTGCTAACCGCCAAAGCCACCACCGCGTGGACCGCCCGGGCCGGGACCTACGAACACAGCGCCACCCCCAACGCCGCCGGGACGGGCCTGGCCTGCGTTGTTCCCAGCGCGCTGCCCAGTCTGAGATGCGCCGCCCTGCCCGGTGACCACCACGTCACCCGGTTGAACGCCCGAAAGGACTCGGGTGTTGTCGCCATCAGAACTTCCGAGCTGGACTCTGGTCAATGTGGGAACGCCGTTCTGCATGATAAACACAGCGCCGGGCGTGCCCTGAGCCTGGTCAGCATTGGCGCCTGCCCCACGAGGTCCGCCGCCCTGGCCCTGTTGGCCTGCGCGCTGTCCGCCCTGGGTTCGAGCGTTCTGCCCCGGCTGGGCCTGAGCGTTCTGATCGCCCTGGGTTTGGCCGCTCTGATCAGCAGCGGCAGGCGCAGCCGTTGCATTCTGGCGCGCCGCTCGCCCCGCCGCCGCCTGCGTCTCGGCGTAAGCAATTGCCGAATTCGGCACCAGCACCGCGCCATCATCGCGCTCGAGAATGATCGTGACGGTCGCTGTCATGCTCGGCAACAATTGCACGCCCGCGGGCACCGGATCGACCGTACACAGCACGTTGTACGTGACCACATTCGACGAGGTCTGACCTGAGGGCTCAATCGCCGAGACCTTCCCGGTGAATGTCCGACCGGGAAACGCGGTGACGGTAAACACCACGTTCTGGCCGGGCTGTACGCGGCCGATGTCCGCCTCACTGACCTGCGCGGTGACCTGCGGCGTGGAGATATCAGCCAACGTCATGATGATGCTGCCCGATGCGGTGGTGGAGCTGGATGCACTGCTGGCCGACGACGGCCCACCGCTGATCAACTGACCGACAGCTCCACTCACACTCGAGACCACCCCGTCGCTCGGCGCGGTAAGCACTGCGGCCTGCAGGTTGGCTTGCGCCAGCCTGAGCGCGGCTTCGGCAGCTTGCGTCTGGGCATGTGCCTGGTCGACCGTCTCTTTGGTCGGGGGCGCTGCCGTTTGAGCCAGGTTCGCCTGTTGCGTCTGGAGCGCGGCAGTATCTTGCGCGATCTGGTTCTGCGCTGTCTGAAGTGTGCTGCCCTGCTGATCGGATGTCGTTTGTAGTGCCGCACGCGACTTGTTCAATGCCGCGTTGGCCTGGTCCATCGAATTCTGTGCGGTTTGCACGCTGTCCTGTTGTTTGCTCTGATCACTCGCGAGCGTGTTCTGAGCCGTGAGAACCTGGGACAGCGCCTGGTCGACGGTGGCTTTGGCGGAGTCCAGGCCCTGCTGGTTCTTCGCCTGATCGCTGGCCAGCGCCGCCAACGAAGTGTTGACGTTGTTCTGCGCCGTGTTGACCTGGCTCTGCGACGTAAGCAGGCTCTGCTGGTTTTTGGCCGCGTCGGTTTGCTGCTGGGCCTGCGCAGTTTTGAGCCCGTCTTGCGCCGTCGCGAGCTGAGCCTGGGCAGTGAGGAGCGACTGCTGGTTCTTGGACTGGTCGCTCGCCAGTGCCGCCTGCGCCGTGTTCAGCGCGTTCTGCGCTTGCGTTACCTGCGTCTGGGCGGTCGCAACCGATTGGCCGGTCTGGGCCTGCGTCAAATTCTGCTGGGCCTGGCTGACCGAA
>Ga0213876_10002841_pt1 | contig 10071 bp, 9 predicted proteins | sample BarmaccomBMRX_R9_FD_160113 | JGI IMG/M metagenome (GOLD analysis project Ga0213876, IMG submission 160113) | Root-associated microbial communities from Barbacenia macrantha in rupestrian grasslands, the National Park of Serra do Cipo, Brazil - RX_R9 | ecosystem: Host-associated > Plants > Roots...
CGGCAGACCTGCTCACCGGAGGCACGCACAGATCTAAGCCGAGGTGGAGATCGAGAGGCACCTCGATGATTGGGTACGCGAACACGGTGCTCCAGCCCCACGGCCAAGGGGCTACACGAGGCCCGAGCGGGAGCGACGAAATCGGCGGCCGTCGCGTCGCGACCTGGAAAGGAGAAGCAACGAGTCGCGCTCATGCTCGAGCGCCTCGTGGTCGTCAAGACCGGCGACCGATTTCGGTGACTGCGCGCTTCCAGGGCTCTCGCTGCTGCGCGTGCTCGTGCATGGCGTTCACCCGGGGATATGCGAAGGCCCCGGCGCACGCCTTGTTGGTCGTCGGTACTTCACTGATCTGACTGCGTGCATCGGCACACGGACTTACCTTCTCGGACGCCAACGGGCTGGTGATGCTCCCCTGATCAGCCCCGGTGCTCGGGGAGCGGAACGTGGATCGGGCATGCGCGCGGCGACGGCGCGGACGATCCGGCTGCGACACCGTGACCGCGCGAGCCCCGTCGTCGCCGGCCGGCTCGGACGCGCCTCGGCGAGTCTCGAGCTCACACGACAGCGCGGCAGTGAGTAACCCGCCGCGCGGGCGGAAGCTGCTTCGCAGCGCAACCAGCCTCCTCGTGGTGACTCACCGTCATCATCACGTGACACCCCGGGCGCGCTCTCGAAGGCACCCTCGGGTCGCCACGGTCAAGCTCATGGGCCGCCACCGCCTACCCAGATGGAATGAGCTGCGCGCACGCCAAGATCGACCAGTAGGGCCTCGGTCTCCTGCTCGTTAATGTCGGCGGCCTGCGCCGAGATTGGGTCGAGCGTCCGGGCGGCTCCCCGATCGCTGCGCGCTTCCTCCCCACTGAGCTCCCAGGTGGCGGGTGACGGCCCGTTCCCGCCCCACCTCAGCCCGGCGGCGTCCCGAGGGCTCGGCCGGGAGAGACAGCGGACGACTCGCTTCACCTCCTCGCGGTCCTGGACGACGGCGGTCACCACCGGCAGGATCCGCGCCCTGTCCTCGGGAAAGTGAGCCAGCAGGAACATGAGCGCGTCGGTGAGCGATTTGCGGCCCGATCGCTGTAGCAGCTCGAGGAACGTGCCCATGCGTCCGCGTATCAGCTCGCGGACCTCGCCCGCCACGCCGTCGTCGCCGGCCTGTCGCTCCGCCAGCAGGCCGAGCAGCAACACGATGCGGGCCTGCTCGCCACCCACGTTGTGCTCCAACCGAGCGAGCAGCCGGGCCACGGCGACCGTCGCCTGCGGGGTAAGTCGCCCGTCGCTCCACAGCCGCTCGGTCAGCTGGAGGATCGGGTCATTCCAGCTGAGCGCGGCTACGTCGCTCGCCGCTGATGGCCTGATGGTCACGGTAAGGAGCCTATGACCGGGTCGGCAGGGATGGGCGCCGGTTCGTGATCGGCGGGTCCGCGCGCCGCGATCGCAGCGTGGGACGCCGCCGCGATCGCGGTTCGTGGCTGCGGTGACTGACCGCCCACACCGCGAGGATCGTGCCCGCGATCGCGAGCGAGGTCATGATCAGCGCATCGCGCAGGAAGTCGTGGGCCGAGCCGTCGAGCGAGGCGCGCTGGAGGCTCTGGATCGCGTAGTACAGCGGGTCAAAGCGCGTCACGTCCTGAAGCCAGACGGGCAGGAACGCCAGCACGCTGACTCCGCCGGCCAGGAAGAACAGGTACAGGCTCACCACGATCGAGGTCGAGCTGGCCAGCTGAAACTGCCGGAGCAGCGCGCCGATGGTCACCCCGATGCTGGCCGCAGCGAGCCCGACGAGCAGCGACATCGAGATCCCGGCGAGCCAGTATGGGCCGTGAGGATGTAGGAGGCCCGCGCCGACGCCGGCCACCCACATGCACGCACCGACGAACACCGTGGTGAGCCAGCCGCCGAGGACCTTGCCGACAACGATGCCCGATGTCGGCACCGGGGCGAGCGCCAGCTCGTCGAAGGTCCCCTGCTCGAACTCCTGGCAGGTGGCCAGCGCGGCGTTGACGATGCCGACGATGGTGAGGATCAGCACCAGGCCAGGGATCATCCGGAACTCGGCCAGCGACACGCCGGCCGCGTGGGTGTCATGCTCAGTGACTCGCACCACCGGCGTCGCCCCCGACGCGGCCGAGAAGTCCCTCACGCTGAGCGCGAGCGAGCGGCGCAGATCGCCCACGATGTCCGCGTTGAGGTTGTTGAACTCGGCGCGGACCGCGACCTGGTCGTGAGCGGCGACGTCTCGGTCAAGCGCTGCCGGCAGCCACACGATCCCTGCCACGCTGAGGTCGTGCAGATCTGAGCGCGCCTGCCGGGCACCGACCACCTCGGCCTTGAAGCCACCGGAGTCGCGAAGCGCTCCGACGAGACGCTGCGTCGGCGCGCCGCGGGCGCCGGTCACAACCGCGATCGGCGGCGTGCCCACCGCCACCGAGACGTAGTAGACGACCAGGACGTACAACAGGCTGGGGGTGACGGTCGTGAAGATGGCGACCGGGCGCCGCAGCCAGATCGCGAGATCCTTCCGCGCGATGGCGAGGGCTGCGCGGGCGTTCGCGCTCACGCCGGCTGCGCCCGACGGGTCATGATCACGCCCGCCGCCAGGACGGCCGCGCCGAGGAACAGGCTCGTGACCCCGTAGTCGACGGCGATGCTCGTGGGCGTCGTCCGCACGGCGTAGAACGCGTGCTGGAACAGGCCGTTTACGTAGTAGGTCGGGGTGGCGCGGGCGAGCGCGGCGATCACCGGGCTGCTCCAGCTGCTCGGATAGAACGCGCCGCTGATCGCCAGCGCCGGGATGGCCACGAGCGCGGCCAGCGTGCTGAGGCCGTGGCGCTGGCGCGTGATCGTCCCGAGCAGCACCCCGGCCGCGGCATACAGCGCGAGGCTGATGAGGACGGCCAGCAGGACCTCGGCCCAGCTCGCCGGGGCCACCCCGAACCCGAGCACGAGCGCCGCCAGCACGAGCAGCACGCCCGGGGTGGCGACGACGAACGTGCCGAGCGCCATCCCGAGCACCAGGCTGGCGCGGCTTCGCGGCGCCATCAGCAGGTCGACGATGCTCCCTTGCTCATACTCGCGCGCGGCGCTGACCCCGCCGTAGAACAGCCCTCCGATCATGATCGCGATGACCACGATGCTCACCAGCACGTACGGCACATATGGCACCTGATGGCGGTTGTCATCGACCTCGCTGACCGCCACCCCCGCCCGGCGCGGTGCCACGGACGCGGCGAACCGGTTGACGGCGCCGTCGACACCACGCCGGATGTCGTCCGCGAAGTCGTCCTCCTGATTGTCGATCTGCAGACCGAGCGTGGCCGCGTCGCCGGCGGCGAGAAGACGGTCGAACGAGGGCGGGATCGTGATGATCGCGACGAGCCGCCCGTCGTGGTAGGACCGGAGCGCGGCCCTCGCGTCCATCGGGTGCAGGTTGAAGGAGTCCGTGCCCGCCAGGGATCGAACGATCGCGCGCGCGTAGGGGCCGTGATCCTGAACGACGACAGCGCTCGGGTCCCGGCCGCCGTTGATCACCACGATCAGGAACAGCACCATGTAGTTGATCGGGATCAGCGTCGCGGTGAACGCGAACTTGCGGTCTCGCGCGCTGACCCGACACCAGTTCGCGGCCACCGCGAGCGCCGCGCGACACTCAGCCGAGATGGTCATGGCCGGTGAGCCGCAGGAACACCTCATCAAGGCTCGTGTGACGCTGGGCGAAGCTCGTCAGCGCCGTGCGCGCCATCACGGCGTTCAGGATCTCCGCCGCGTTGGCATCCCCCTCGGTGTAGGTGACCGCCAACCCGCCGTCCCGCGCCTCGACGGCGACCACCCCCGCCAGCGACTCGAGCTCGGCGATCAGCTCAGGGCTCGCGCGCTCTTCGGTCGCGAGCTCGAGCACGCTCCCGCCGAGCCGACGCCCGAGCTCCTCGGGGGTGCCGTCGGCGACGGCCTTGCCGTGGTCGATGATGACAACGCGATCGCAGAGCGCGCTCGCCTCCTCGAGGTAGTTCGTCGTGAGCAGGATCGTCTTGTTGGCACTGCGCAGATGACGGATGTAGCTCCACACGGTGCGTCGGCTGGCCACGTCGATGCCGAGCGTCGGCTCGTCGAGGTAGAGAATCTCGGGCTCGTGCAGCATCGCGCGCGCGATCGCGAGGCGCCGTCTCATCCCGCCCGAGTAGGTCTTCACCGGGCTGTGGCGCCGCTCCCAGAGGCCGACCAGCTCGAGCATTCGCTGGGCTCGCTCGGCGCACCGGGCGCGCGGGACGCCGTACAGCTCCGCGTGGAAGAGCAGGTTGCGCCAGGCGCTGAGCTCGCCGTACAACGCGGTCTCCTGCGGAACGACCCCGAGCAGCGGGCGAACCGACCGGGGGCTCGCGACGACGTCTCGCCCGAGCACTTCGATCCTGCCCTCGGTGGGCGAGAGCAGCCCGCAGAGCAGGTTGATCGTGGTCGTCTTACCGGAGCCGTTCGGGCCGAGCAGGCCGAAGATCTGTCCCTGGGGGACGGTTAGGCTGAGCCCGTCCAGGGCCGAGAGCGATCCGTAGCGCTTGTTGACGCGATCGAGGAGGAGCGCCGGCGACCCTGACACGTGCTCGGCCTCGGAGATGGGGGCAGCTGGGGGGATGGCGTCGGATTGGCCCGTGAGGACCCCAGTCGGGACGACCGCCGCCGGCCTGTCCGCGTGACTTCGATCCGTGGATGAGGCCGGCGCGCCGCCGGCGGCGCCGGCGCTCATCCGAGCGAGGGCCGGCGACCCTCGAAGGTCGGCGTTACCGGAATCGCATGTCGGCCGTGCGCTCGCGTCAGCACCCGGTCCTCGGCGCTTGCGTTGCCGGCCAGCAGCGGAGCTCCCCCGCTCCCTGCGGCCGAGATCGATGACCCGGGAGCGGATGTCTCGCTCAGCACAGAGGATGGTGCCGTTGCCCGGCGGGACCTGCTCGCAGAGCTTGCGTGCATCGTGCCGGCTCAGATGAGGCCGCGGATGCTTCCGCCGTCGACGCCCCAGACGCTGCCGGTCACGAACGACGTCGCGTTCGACGCCAAGAACACGAACACGTCGGCAACCTCCTGGGCTCGTCCCATCCGGCCGAGCGGCAACTGCCGGAGGCTCAGCTCGTGCTGTACGGCCGCCTCCTGTGGCATGCCGTGCAGCTTTCCGAGGGTCTCGGCGACCCCGCCCGGACGCGTCCACAACGGCGTCCAGATCGGTCCAGGCGCGACGGCGTTCACGCGGACGAGTGGTGCCTCGCTCAATGCCAATGACTTGGTGAGGCTGAGCACCGCCACCTTCGAGGCCTGGTAGTCGGGCTGCGCCATCTCCGGCTGGCGCGCCAGGTCCGAGGCGTTGTTGACGATGCAGCCACCGCCGCCGGAGCGCATGATCGGCAACGCGACCCGAGTCGCTCGCACGTAGCTCATCAGGTTCACCTCGAGCGTTCGGGCCCAGTCCGCATCGGTCAGCTCGTCGAAGCTTCGGGACTGGCATATCCCGACGTTGTTGATGAGCACGTCGAGCCTTCCGTCAAACTCCTCACAGGCACTCCGGATCCCGTGCTCGACGCCTTCCCCGGTCGCGAGGTCGGCCGCCGCCGTCGCCACCGACGTCCCGTTGTGGGCGAGCGCGTCGCTCGCATCGCGGAGCCCTTCCGCATCGATGTCGATCAGCCCGATGTGGGCGCCTTCACGCGCGAATGCCTGCGCCGTCGCGCGCCCTATCCCCCCCCCCCCCCCGGTGATCAGGACGACTTTGTCTTTGAGTCCAAGATCCATGGCTAGCTCACCTCCGCAACGGTGCTGAGAACACGCAAGGGCTGTGACCGCGACGAGTTGGCGATCTTCGTGGGCGAGCCCGGCGGGACCCCGACGCAGCACCCCCTCTCGCCTACCACCCGGTGGGTGCCGATCTCGAGCTCAACGTCGCCGTGCTCCACAAACAGCACCTCCTCGCCACCTTCGAGGGCGGGCCGTGACAGCACCGCTCCGGGAGATAAGTCGAGCGTGCTGAAGCTCCGCCATGGCCCTGTGAGCACCGCCGACAGGTCGACCGAATGCGTCTCAACCCCCGCCTCGGGCCTCTGGGCGGGTGCAGCCGACACGCTGAGCGTCTCGGGCGCTCTCCTTCCGTTGCTGTTCTGCGCGAACAGGTCGATGCCCAGAAACTGCAGGCTCGCGCTCGAGCTGTTGAGCGTGCCGTGTGCGCTCCCGACGGGAGTGGTGGCGAGGTCCCCGGCCGCCAGGGCCGCGACACTGTCGTCGATCTCCATCTCGGCCGTTCCGCTCAGCACGTAATAGATCTGCTCGGTCCGGTCGTGCCGATGACGGCCACAGGAGGCTCCCGGCGGGATGACGACGTACTCGATCGAGTTCCATGGGGCGCTGAGGTGCATGCCGCTGATGAGCTGCTTCCACTGGCAGCTGCCGCGGCCCCCGATGAGACCGTGGACGGTCGCGGTACCCATGATGTCGTTGACGACAAGCCCGGGACACGACCCTTGGGGCGACATCAGCCGTCCCGACCCACGGCCGTGAGCTCAGGCCTCGCGAGCAACGGCAACCAGGAGGGTGGCGTCCCGGGGGAATCCTGACACTCGAGGATCGCCCGCTGGATGATCTCCTCGGGCACCGGGGTCAACGGACGCGAGCCCGTCGTGATCGGAGCGCCGAGGTCCCGCAGGAGCACCATGTCGCAGGTACCGGGTCGGGGCGCGAGGTACCCGCGCTTGTTGTCTCGGCGCACCCGAGCCATGAGCTCGCCGGCGTCGATGTCGGCGGGGATCCAGGTTGGCGCGTCGAGCCGTGACAGGAGCTCGGCGATGACGCCTCCGACGTCGACGTCCGCGACGTTCAGGTGAGACGCGACGCGAGCGGCGACCACCATCCCGATCCCGATCGCGATCCCGTGCGGGACAGCGCCGGCCATCGCCAGCTCCACGGCGTGACCTACGGTGTGCCCGTACTCGAGCACCATCGCCACGCCCTTCTCGTACTGGTCGTTGGCCATGACCGAGCTCTTGTGCTCGATCGCCAGCCGGATGCTGTGGACATACTGCTGCGCTGAGTACTCCCCGGCCGAGTCGAGCAGGCCGGCCACCTCGTCGTGGTCCTCCGGATGGATCGCCACAACGTTCTTGATCAGCTCGCACATGGCTGCCTGGCGATCCTTCACCGGGAGTGAGCTCAGGAAGTCGATGTTCGCCCACACGAACTCGGGGGCATGGAACGTGCCCACGTCGTTCTTGCCAAGCCGAGAGCTGACGGCCTGCTTGAGCGAGAGGACAGAGTCCGACATCGCGAGCAGCGTCGTGGGGATCTGGACGAAGCGAACGCCCCGGAACATGAGCGCAGCCAGCATCCCGCCGACGTTTCCGGCGACGCCCCCACCCACCGCGACGACACAAGTGCGCCGGGACACCCCGGCGTCGGTCGCGCTCGCGATCAGGCTCTGAAGCGTGGAGAGGTTCTTCCTCGTCTCACCGCCGGCGAACGGCAGCGCCACCGCCGGAGCCACGCGCGCGATGTGCCGCGTGACCTCGAGGATGACCCCGCGCGGGAGCGAGCGGTCGCTGACCACGAGGAAGCGGTCGGCGTGCAGCTCCGTTAGCGCGCCGCTCAGCCAATCCCACGCCGCCTGGCCCTTCCCCGCGTGGTAGCTGTAGCTACAGTCCCCGAAATTCACCACCGTCTCAAGCGCGGTGAACTCCGCTGAGTCCCCGGGAGCCCCGATGTGGCGTGCGAGCGGTGTCTCCCAGGGGACGGTGGGCGTAGCGGCGTCGCAGTGGTTGTGGGCGATCGTATTCAGCTTCCACTCCTACTCCTCGGGGCTCGCGAGCCGACGCTCGTTCGCCAGTGTTGCCGGGACATCTGTGTAAATGACGCTGACGGCCGGGATTCTTTAGCCGCAGCAGACAGGGCGCCATTCCGTACAGCGATCGGGCTGATCACCAGGCGCGCTGAAGGGCGGTGGTGCGCGACCCGCGCTCAGAGGATCGAGGATTCGACCGCGCTTCAGTCAGCGCGCGCAATCGGGAATTTCGATTGAGACCATCGTGAGCTTGAATCGCCACTTGCCACGTGAGCTGCAGGATGCTCCGGTTGACAGTCAACCTACGAGACGGGGTGAGGGAGTTGTGAACTTCACAGCGACAGAGCGCGACACGACGGTGGATCAGCGCGCGCTTCGGCCGGGCAGGCAGTTGGTCGATCCCGAGGCGGAGGCATACGCGATCGCGCACACGAGCGCCTGGTCAGACGAGGTGTCGGCACTGTCCGCAGCGACCCAGGCCGAGATGCCCGTCCCCGGGCTGGCAGCCGGAAAGGCCGAGTCGCGCCTTCTCGAAGCGCTCGTGGTGGCAACCCGAGCGAAACGGGTGCTCGACGTCGGCACGTTCACTGGGGTGAGCGCACTCTCGATCGCCTCACGCCTGCCCGCCGACGGGAAGGTGGTCACGATCGAGCGCGAGCCGGCGCCCGCGGCGCTCGCGCACGCGCACTTCTACCGGAGCGCCCATGCCGACAAGATCGAGTTGCTCGTGGGCGACGCGCGCCAGCTCATCTCGCAGGTGGACGGCCCGTTCGACCTGGTGTTCCTCGACGCCTGGAAGCGAGACTACTGGGCATACTTCGAGCTCGTGCTGCCCAAGCTCTCGGGTAACGGTCTGATCGTCGCCGACAACGTCCTCTGGCGAGGCCTCGCGATCGACCCACCCGACGACGACCCGGAGGCAGTCGGGATTCGAGCCTTCGCCGAACGCGTCCAGTCCGACACCCGCGTCGAGAACGTCATGCTCACCGTCGGCGACGGGCTACTCCTCATCTGGCGGCGACGCCAACCCTGAGCGGCCGCGACCGTCATCGTCCGGAGCCCGTGCGAAGCCGAAGGGCCGCGCTGGCGCGCGGGAGCCAGCCGGTCGATCGGCCGGCCCGTGGCCGCCGACCCCGCGGTCAAGGCTTAGGCGTACCTATGTGTTGTCGCCCCGGTCATCGCGGGCTAGCTCGTGCACTCAGTAAGGGGGAAAGCACGAGTGACGAGATTGGGACGGGAGCGGGTCGACCCTCCGCGCCAACTCGCCCGTGGAGCGTGGCAGTCAACGAGGAAATCTCTGAACGCGTCGCCGGGAGGGCGGCTCAGGATGTCGCACAGCCGGAAGCTCATCGTCGCGACGCTACTCCGACCATGAGCAGGCACGGGACTTGTGCTCCACCTTCGGCCACGGATCCGAGCCCGAGGGCTTGGCCGGCACGCCACAGCGCGCCGGGGGTCACCAGCGGGGAGACCGGCTTTGTCCCCTCCGCCAGCTCGTGATACCGCCGTGCCGAGCTCGTGAGCGGTCGCACCTCCTGCATGATTTCCTCCATCCCGTCACGGGGCCGCCCACGGTGGGCGGTATTTGACGGTGTTTGTGCCCCGGGCAGCCGCCACCGCTGGTGCGATGAGGACAGCTCGTCGACACAACCTGACGAAGGAGACAACGTGGACCCGAGAGGGTCCTGGTCGTGGTGGGCTGCCGGTCGGCTCCGTGCCCGAGCGAGCTCGGGGGTACGCGTCACCACTCTCGTGGCTTCAGCTCGGAGATCATTCCGGCGAAGACCGCGACCGCCATTCAGAGGGAGCTGAGAGCCGACTTGTGATCGGGCAGGGTCAGCGCCTCGGATGGCTTTCTCTTGATCGTGCTCGCGGCGCTCGGGGCGGAGCGAGCTCACCCGTGGGTGACTGATTAGAGAAATCGAGACGATGTTGTGACGCTCTGACCCCAAGAGGCCCGGTGGCGACAGGCCGAAGATGGCGATCTTGCTCCGGCGCGCAGGCGCGGGACGCGCGGGCGCGGGACGCGCGGGCGCGTGTCGGGTCGAGGCGGTGTGGCATGCGAGCTGCGCTGGTTTGGTTGTCCGCCGTCGATCCATCGCGCAATCCTTTCGGGGTGCTCAAGGTCATTGAGTGTGGCTCAACATCTGCCCCTCACGCCGGCGCTGTCTGAGCTCACCCTGGTGCGCGGCTCAGCAAAGAGCCGCGGTCAGGCAGCGCGGCCATCGCCGTGTGATCAAGAATCGTGGAATCCCGTGACCCTCACGCCG
>Ga0213876_10002842_pt1 | contig 10070 bp, 10 predicted proteins | sample BarmaccomBMRX_R9_FD_160113 | JGI IMG/M metagenome (GOLD analysis project Ga0213876, IMG submission 160113) | Root-associated microbial communities from Barbacenia macrantha in rupestrian grasslands, the National Park of Serra do Cipo, Brazil - RX_R9 | ecosystem: Host-associated > Plants > Roots...
AAGTGAGCAGGATTTGCGCGCCGACTACGAGGCATCGCTGCGCATGGGCGGCATTGTCGTCCCGGCAGACCGCGATCCGGCCATGTTCGAGGCCTTCAAGGTCGTGCGCGAGATGATGGACGATCTGCGCCGGCCGTGGCGCTACGATGAGGAGCCGGCCTTCATCCAGCGGCCCCTGCCGCCAACAGGAGGCGCCCGATGAACGTCGACCCCGCCAGCCTCACCCTCGCCGGCGCCGCTCGCGCCCTGCAGGCGCGCACGCTGTCGCCAGTCGAGCTGCTCGAGGCGAGCCTCGAGCGCATCCGCGCCTGGAACCCGTCGCTGGATGCTTTCGTGCTGCTGACCGAGGCGCGCGCCCGCGAAGATGCCGAGCGCGCCCATCGCGAGATCGCATCTGGCCAATATCGCGGGCCCCTTCATGGCGTGCCCTACGGCCTGAAGGACATCATCGACACCGCGGGTATCCGAACCACGTGCCATTCGCGCCTGCTGCTGGAGAACGTGCCGGCGACGGACGCCCATGTCGCGACCCTGCTGCATCAGGCTGGTGGCGTGCTGATGGGCAAGCTGGCGACGCATGAATTCGCCACTGGCGGGCCGGCCTTCGACCTGCCCTTCCCGCCAGCGCGCAATCCCTGGGACCGCTCCTGCTTCACTGGCGGCTCCTCGAGCGGCTCGGGCGCGGCGATCGCCTCGGGCATGCTGCCGCTGGCGCTGGGCACCGACACTGGCGGCTCGATCCGCCTGCCCGCTGCGTACTGCGGCGTCGCCGGCATAAAGCCGACCTATGGCCGCGTCAGCCGCCGCGGCGTCGCCCCACTGTCGTTCAGCCTCGACCATATCGGTCCGCTGTGCTGGACAGTCGAGGACTGCGCGCTGTCGCTGGGCGTGCTCGCCGGCTTCGATGCGGCCGATCACGGCTCGGCCGATCTGCCGGTGCCCAACTACGCCGCCGCGCTCGCGGGCGGTGTGTCGGGCATGACCATCGGCTACGTGCGCAATTTCAGCGATGGTGCCAGCGAAGACATGGCCGCCGGCATCGACGCCGCGCTCAACGAGCTGTCACGCCTGGGCGCGCGTGTCGTCGAGGTCGAACTGCCGCCGATGTCGCTGTTCCAGGCGGCCTATCGCGCGATCTGCGGCGCCGAGGGCTTCGCCGTGCATGCGCACGACCTGCGTACGCGCCCACACCTCTACGCACGGGTCACGCGCGAGCGGCTGATGGTCGGCGCCTTCGTCACCGGCGAGGACTACGTGCAGGGCCAGCGCGTGCGCCGCGAGCTCACCGCGTCGGTCGATCGCGCGCTGCAGAGCGTCGACCTGCTGGCCGCCGCCACCATTCTTGCGCCGGCGCCGCGGCTGGAGGATGTCGACACCTCGCCGCTGCGCCGTGCCGCGCCGATCACGGTGCCGTTCAACATCACCGGCCATCCCGCACTTAGCCTGTGCTGCGGCTACGGCAAGGGCGGCCTGCCGCTGGCGCTGCAACTCGTCGGCCGGCCGTTCGACGAAAGCCGCGTGCTGCGCGCCGGTCACGCCTACGAGCGCGCAACCCAGTGGCGCGAGCAGCGGCCGGTCATCGCACCGCAGGCGGTGGCGGCGCAGTAGTCACGCGTTCTCCGGACCGACCATCACGATGGCGACGCCCGTCGCCATGCGCGGCATAGACGTCGTCTGCGAGAAAGCTTTCTGTTCGAGGAGTGATTGAGAATGACCGGCGCATTCGATTTGAAAGGCAAGGTTGCCGTGGTGACCGGCGGCAATGGCGGCATCGGCCTGGGCATGGCGCGCGGCATGGCCGAAGCCGGCGCCACCATCGTCGTCGCCGGCCGCAACACGCAAAAGAACGAGGCGGCGGTAGCGGCGCTGAAGGGCGCCGGCGCCGCGGCGTCATCGGTGATCGTCGACGTCAAGGACGAGAAGCAGTGCGCCGCCATGGTGGCACACGCGGTGAAGCAGCACGGCAGGCTCGACATCCTGGTCAACAATGCCGGTATCAACGTGCGCAAGCCGCCGCACGAGATCTCGGTGGCGGAATGGACCTTGGTTCTGAACACCAACCTCACCAGCGCGATGGTGTGCAGCCAGCTCGCCTATCCCGAGATGAAGAAGACCGGCGGCGGTAAGGTGATCAACATCGGCTCGATGATGTCGATCTTCGGTGCCTCGTTCACGCCGGCCTATGCCGCCAGCAAGGGCGGCATCGTGCAGTTCACCAAGGTCTGCGCCACCGCCTGGGCCAAGGACAACATTCAGGTCAACGCCGTGCTGCCAGGCTGGATCGACACCGACCTCACCAGCAACGCGCGCCGCGAGGTGCCGGGTCTGCACGATCGCGTGCTGTCGCGCACGCCGGCGGGTCGCTGGGGCACGCCGCAAGACATGGCGGGCATCGCCGTGTTCCTCGCCAGCCCGGCGTCAGACTTCGTTACCGGGGCGGCGATCCCGGTCGACGGCGGTTATGCGGTGCTGGGCTGAAGCTCAGGGCGGCGGACGACGGGGCGTCGCGGGCCGTGGGAAGTACAGCGGGTTGTTGCGCAGGCTGGCAGCGCGCTCGGGGATGGAGAGCGTGCGCAGCTGGCCGAAATAGACCAGTTGGCGCGCCGAGCTCTCGTCGTCGTAGTCGGAGCGCAACCAGCGGCCGGCCTGGGCCATATCGCCGGAGATGCCGTAGGCCAGCGCCAGATTGGATCGCACGCGCGGCGAGGCGTTGGTGATCGGCGTCAGGATGGCGATGGCCTCGTCGTAGTAGCCGCCAACGATCAACGACAGGCCGAGGTTGTTGCGCGCCGGCACGAATTGCGGCGCCTTCTCGCTGGCGACCTTGTAGGTCGCACGTGCCTCCTCATGGCGGCCCATCAGGTCGAGCGCCACGCCGCGGCCATTCAAGGATCGCGGATCATCCGGCGCGTTGCGCAACGCCGCATCGTATTGCGCCAGGGCGAGTTCAGGCTGGTCGAGTGCAATAAACACCGAGCCCAGCCCGCGCAGGGCGTCCGGGTGCGACGGCGAGATCTTGAGCGCGTCCTGATAAGCCGCGACCGCCTCTTCGTAGGCGCCCAGCTCGACCATGGCACCGGCCAGGCCGATGATCGGCTCGATCGCGCTGGGCCGCATTTCGCGTGCCTTGCGATAAATGTTCAACGCGTTGATCGGATCGCCACTGGAGCGCGCGCCAGCAGCCAGACGCATGACTGAGTCGTAATTGCCCTCAGTGTACACGTGGCCGGAGTCACCGTCCGAACAGGCGGTGAAGGCGGTGAACACGAGCGCGGCGAGGAGCGCGCGGGCGCGGCTGGCTGTCAGGATGGCAGTCATGGGGTCCGGCACAAGGGGGAACACCGGCTCTTTTCCGTTGTTTCTCTGGATATTATAGGAGGTTTTTCATCAAGATGCTAGCCCGACGGCTGCCTCTTGCAACCGGTATGAAATTAGCGTGTTGATGAGCCCCGCCCCGAGGAGGCCAATATGGGCCGATCCACTTCGATCCCGCTCGCCGAACTGCGCCAGCCGCGCGAGCCTCTGGCCTTCCGCTTTGCCGCCGATACCGAGGTACCCAACAACCCGCGGCTGCCGCTGGTGATCTACCGCGGCGCGCTGAGGCTCGATCCAGCCTTCGACCCGGCCGCGATCTTCGAAGAAGCCTTTGCGGTCAATGGCTGGGGTTCGTCCTGGCGCAACGGCATCTATCCCTTCCGCCATTTCCATACCCGCGCGCACGAGGTGCTGGGCATCGCCCGCGGCCAGGCCCGGGTCGAGTTCGGCGGTGCGGCCGGCGAACAGCTCGAGGTCGGCGCCGGCGATGTGGCGATCCTGCCGGCAGGTACCGGGCACAAGCGGCTGGGGCAGAGCGCGGATCTGCTGGTGGTGGGTGCCTATCCCGAAACCAGCGGCTTCGACCAGAAACGCGCCGGTGAAATGGATATCGCCCAGGCGCTGGCCAATATCGCCGGCGTGCCGGATCCGGCGATGGACCCGGTCTACGGCGCGAACGGCCCGTTGCGCAGCCTATGGGGCAAGTCAGGTCAGGTCGTTTAGCTCGGGCGGCGGCGTCATCGGGTTGGAGATGCCGGCCAGCGCCGTGCCGACCTGATCGCAGCGCGCCGCATCAGGTTCGACGGCGATGTCGCCCAGCGAGACGATGCCGACCATTCGCCGCCTGCGGTCGAGCACGACCAGGCGGCGCACCTGCTGCGCCTTCATGCGCTGCAGCGCGGCCTCGACCTCCTCGTCCTCATAGGCGAACAGCGCATCGACGGTCATCGCCTGCGATACCGCCGCCGCGCCGGGCAGGCCGGCAGCGACGGCGCGGATCGCGATGTCACGGTCGGTAATGACGCCCAGCAGGCGATCGCCGTCGCAGACCGGCAGCGCGCCGACACCCGCCGACAGCATCGTCTGCGCCGCCCATTGCAGGGTGGCGTCCGGCGCGACGGTGCGCACGTCGCGGCTCATGAGATCGCAGACCAGCATGCCCCCTTAACGGGAGCCCGGACGCGAGGTTGCCCTCACATCACCGGGACGCGGGTGCGGCTGGTGACGTCGAGCGAGACGAAGGGGAAGAGCCTGCTGGCCAGCGCGACCGTGCCGGTCGCGGTAATCGTCTTGTAGGTGATGATGCCGCTCACGGTCGACGTGACCGTGACCGTCGGCGTCACGCCCGACGGCGAGTTGCTGGTGACCTGGGTTTGGATGTCACTGTCGCTGCAAGTCGGGTTGGTGATGGCGTAGCGGCCGGCTTCGGTCACCACGTAGTCGAGCGTGTTCTTGATGTAGAAATAGCGGCCGAATTCGACCGCGCCGACGATGCACATCAGGACGGCGATCGAGGCGATGGCGAATTCGATGGACGCCACGCCGCCTTCCTCGCGGCCAAGCGAGCGGAGGAAGCGCCGGAGCTTCTGGATCATTGGACGCTCACCGCCGCGGTAACCGTGATCGATGTCGGCAGCGACCACACCGAGTTGCTCGTGAGGATGCGGATCGTGTTGCGCGTCGCTGTCAGGGTCATGATCTTGCGCACCGTGCCGCTGGAGCAGGTGCCGGTCGTGCACGACACGGCCGTGCCGTTGTTGCACTCGCAGGCGAAGGTGGCCGAGGTGGTGACGCCGGTGACGCTAGTGGGCAACGCCGCGGTGATCGCCGACTGCGCGCCGGCGCTGTCGGTCGGATTGCGCAGCGCGTATTGCGCGCCGGCGTTGACCGCGGCCTGGAGCTGCGACTTGTTGAAGTAGTTGACGCCGAACTCGGCCGTGGCACCCAGCACCAGGCAGAGGATTGGCAGAGCAATGGCTGCTTCAAGGAAGGAAGTACCAGCCTGATCGGCGCGGAGGCGCGCGGCAAACCGGCGAACGGCCCGGAGGGCAAGACTGCAGGACGCAAACATCGCGTTCATATCCCTTGCGTCGCCCGACGCACGCAGCGGCGTCGACGCTTATGATTTTTCTTCAATCAAATCCGGGCCGATCAACATTGGCCCGCACCCGAAATATCCGGCCTGCCCCGGTTTGAGGCCGGAACACGCCTTGCACTTCATTCTATGTGTTAAAAGATTAGAGTCAACACTCAGTTGTACTAAACTGACCGATATGGACAATTTGTCCGCGGCGCTGCAGCAGATCAGTTCATCACCGTGTCGATGATGCTGATGATGCCGGGGCCCATGATGATGATGAACAGGGTCGGCAGGATGAAGATCATCATCGGCACGGTCATCATCGCCGGCAGCCGGGCGCCCTTCTCCTCCGCCTTCATCATGCGCTCGTTACGGAACTCGGCCGACAGCACGCGCAGCGACTGGGCGAGCGGCGTGCCGAACTTCTCGGTCTGGCGGAAGGCATTGACCAGCGCACGCACGCCGGGAAGGTCGTTACGGCTGGCAAGGTTCTCGAAGGCCTGCTGGCGGTCGGGCAGGAAGGTGAGCTCGATGGCGGTCATCTGCAGCTCGTAGGCGAGCTCGGCCGACAGGCCCTGCATCTCCTTGGACACGCGTGTCAGCGCCATATCCAGGCTGAGACCGGCCTCGACGCAGATCGTCAACAGATCCAGGCCGTCCGGCAGCGCCTTGGCGATGACCTGGGTGCGCTTGATGGCGGTGTTGCGCACATAGATCTCCGGCCCCTTGAAGCCCAACAGCGTGGCGCCAAAGCACAGCACCGGTTGCAGGAACTCGGGGAACGGGAAGACCTCCAGCACATAGACGACCATCACCATGATGAAGCCGAATACGAACGGCAGGCAGAGCCGCATGAACTGATAGATGATAATCGCGTCCGAGCTACGGAAGCCGGCCTGCAGTAGCTTGGCGCGGATGTCGTCGGCACCGTTGCCCTTCAGGCTCTCGAAGCGACCGAGCACACTGCGCATGGTGCCGACGGTCAGCAACCGGCGCTCGCTACGGCGGCGCGTGGTGGCGGCCGCATCGGTCTTCAACCGGCTGCGACGGGACTGCAGCGCCTTGAGCCGGCCGGAGAAATCCTCCGGCAAGAGGAGCGCGTTCCAGACCACGTACATCACGATCACGGCGGCAAAACCAACGCCCGCCAGGATGATCTCCTGGCCCGTAAAGCCGCCTGGGAAAATAGTGTCCACTACGCCCGCCTCAGATCTCGAACGATGCCATACGTTTGATGATGAAGATGCCAATGCTCATGCTGGCGCCGGCGACACCCAGCATGGTCAGGCCGCGCGGATCGGAAAACATCGTCGACATGTAGTCCGGGTTCAGCAGGAACAGCACGAGGCCCAGCACGAACGGCAACGACCCCATGATCAACGCCGTGGCACGGGCCTCCGAGCTGAAGGCCCTGATCTTCAACTTCATCTGCCGGCGCTCGCGCAGCAAGTTCGAGAGGTTGCCCAAGGTCTCGGCGAGGTTGCCGCCGGTCTCACGCTGGATCGACATGGCGATGATCAGGAAGTTGAACTCCGGCACCTTGATCGATTCGGCCACGCGCCAGAAGGCCTCCTCGAGCGGTACGCCAACGCGCATCTCCTGCTGCACGCGGCGAAAGATGCCGCCCACCGGCTCACCCATTTCGTTCGAAGCGTTGGATATCGCCTCCTGGATGGGGATGCCTGAGCGCAGCGCGCGCACCATCAGGTCCAGTGCGTCTGGAAATATGGCGTTGAACTTGTCGACGCGTTTGGTGACCTTGCGGCCGACCCAGATATGCGGCAGGCCGAGTCCGGCGGCGGCACCGCCGAGCAGGCCGATCGGCAGCGCCAAGTCGACCAGCAGAAGCAGCACCAGGGCGACGAGGCCGGCGATGCCGGCGCAGATCAGCACGTAGTCGCCGATGCTGATGTTCACGCCAGTGCGCTCGAGACGATCCTGCAAGGCAGCCGGGTTGGGCAGCCAGCGCAGGACCATCTTGTCGGTCATCTTCCTGTCGGCATCCGACTTGCGCAGCGCCTGACGCGCCTGCTTGACGTTGCGTGCCGCCTGGCCCCACAGCCGTTCGCGCACCTCTTCGAGTCGCTCGCGCTGCAGGCGGCGCTTCTTCTCGACGGTGAGCACGTACCACACCGCGACGCACAGGCCGAACACCATGGCGACAGCCAGGAACAAAGCCTCAGGACGAATGCCTTCGAACATTTCCATGGCTCAGCCCATCGCTTCCATGACGGCGCGGTCGAGACCGTAATACGCCGCCTTGGCCATGAAGTTCGGACGCAGGCCCGAGCTTTTGAAGGTACCCAGCAACTTGCCGTCGGTGCCCTCGCCCTTGAACTCGTAGGTGAAGAGGTCCTGGGTGGTGATGACCTCGCCTTCCATACCGGTGATCTCGGTGATGTGGGTGATGCGCCGCATGCCGTCGCGCATGCGCTGGATCTGCACGATCATGTGCACCGCGCCGGCGATCTGCGTGCGCAGCGCCTTGACCGGCAGGTTGAGGTTGGCCATCGCCATCATGTTCTCAAGACGGGTGACGGCTTCACGAGGCCGGTTGGCGTGCAAGGTGCCCATCGAGCCGTCGTGGCCGGTGTTCATCGCCTGCAACAGGTCGACCGCTTCAGGACCGCGAACCTCGCCGAGGATGATGCGTTCAGGCCGCATACGCAGCGCGTTCTTCACCAGGTCGCGCATGGTGATCTCGCCGTTGCCCTCGAGGTTGGGCGGGCGGGTCTCCAAGCGCACCACGTGCGGCTGCTGCAGCTTGAGCTCGGCGGCGTCCTCGATGGTCACGATACGCTCGTCGTGACCGATCATGCCGGAGAGCGCGTTGAGCAGCGTCGTCTTGCCCGAGCCGGTACCGCCGGAGATCACGATGTTCATTCGCACGCGTGAGGCAATGCGCAAGACCGTGGCCATCTGCGGCGACATGTTGCCGCCCGCGGCCATCTGGTCGAAGTCGATCGAACGCTTGGAGAATTTACGGATCGAGACGCTGGGGCCGTCGATCGCCAGCGGCGGGATGATGATGTTGACGCGGCTGCCGTCGAGCAGACGCGCGTCGCAGATCGGGCTCGATTCATCGACGCGCCGGCCGACCTTGCTGACGATGCGGTTGCAGATGTTCAGCAGGTGGGCGTTGTCGTCGAAGATGACGTCGGTGAGCTGCAGCTTGCCCTTGCTCTCGACATAGACCTGCTTGGGCCCATTGATCATGACGTCGGTCACGGTGTCGTCGCGCAGCAGCGGCTCGATTGGTCCCAGCCCCAGCATGTCGTCGAGGATCTGCGTGAGCAGCTCGGTCTGCTCGGCGCGATTGAGCTGCAAACGCGACTCGACCAGCAGGTCGCGCAGCATGTCGTCGAGCTGCATCTGCAGATCGGCGCGCGGCAGCTCGACCGCCGCGGCGATGTCCATGCGGCGGATGACCAGCGGGTGCAGCAGGCGCTTGGCCTGCTCGATCTTGACGCGGCCCATCTTGACGACGTCGGACTGGGTCGAGGTCGCCGTCTGCGGCGTCGGCGCCGAGATGCCGCCGGGCACAACCGATAGCGACGGCTGCTTGCCGCCGGCGGGGGCTGCTGGCTTGGCCGGAGCCGGCGAAGCCTTGGGGGCGGCGGCGACCGGCGGCGGCGCCTTGGGCGGAGCCAGCGGCGCGACGGGCGTTGGCGCGGCGGGAGGCGGCGCGGCCGGCGCCGCCTTCTTGGCGACGGGTGGCATGGGCCGCCAGGCGGCCCCTCCTTCGTCGTCGCCAGACGGTGCCGCGCGCCACGCCGACGTATCGTCGGCGGCAGGCTGTGTCGGCAGGGTGAAACGCGGCGGCGGCGGTGCCGCCGGCTCAGGCTGAGCGTCGGACTCGGGCGCGGCGGCAGGCTCGGCGATCGCCACAGCGCGCCCGACCATGTCGCGCAACTCGAGCACGGTCAGCGCCACGCCGGCGGCACGCGAGCGCGTCTGAACCATCTCGCCAGCAGTGCGCGCGATCTCGCCCGGCAAGCGGCCCGCGGCCCGATCGGCGGCGATGCGCTCGCGCAACGGCTCGGCGAGTTCCTCGAAGAGCGACGCCAGACGCTGGGCGCGTTCGGCGCCGGTGCGTGTGGCGCTGACCGCTGCGGGCGCCTCGTTGGCGCGCGCGCGCCGGTCGAGGCGATCGGTCAGCCCCCCGGCGGCCGGGGCCGCGGGCTTGGCCGCTTCCTGGTTCTTGCCGCTGCGTCCAAACATCGTGCGACCTGTCGGTTACTTCTTCTTCGGCTTGCCGGCGAACAGGCCGAACACGCCGGCCTTGCTCTCACCCTTCTTCACCGCCGCGCCCTTGGCGGACTCCGGCGCGCGGAACTCCTTCACCAGCGTCTGCAGCGACTTCACGATCGGGCTGCGCGGCATGGCCTCGGGCACAGGCACGCCGGCATTGACGGCGCCGGCCAGCGCCTTCTCGTCGTAGGCCACCTGGCCGTCGACCTTGCGCTTGATGCTCTTCTCGAGATCGGCGATGCGGATCGGGCTCTTGCGCGGATCGGCGGAGCCGCCGGCGAGGACATAGACCGTGGCGCGTGGCGCGCTCTCGGTGATGAAGTTCAACAGCCGCATGCCGTCGCGCACGCCGGTGAGCGTCAGGTCGCCGACCACGACAATGTCCGTGGCGCACTCGAAGGCCTGCTGCTGCATGACCGGATCG
>Ga0213876_10002843_pt1 | contig 10069 bp, 8 predicted proteins | sample BarmaccomBMRX_R9_FD_160113 | JGI IMG/M metagenome (GOLD analysis project Ga0213876, IMG submission 160113) | Root-associated microbial communities from Barbacenia macrantha in rupestrian grasslands, the National Park of Serra do Cipo, Brazil - RX_R9 | ecosystem: Host-associated > Plants > Roots...
CGAGAAAAGCCGTGTCTTGGCGCTCATGGGCAGCGGCGTTCAGGCGCAAGCGCATCTGCACGCGTTGCGCCATGTCCGGAACTTCGAGGAAGTGCGCGTATGGAGCCGCACGCCGGAGCATGCCCGGCGTTTCGCGGAGCTTCACCGCATCGAAGCGACAGATGATCCACGGACTGCCGTTCGAGACGCGGACGTCGTCGTGACGGCGACGAACGCGACGCAGCCCTTCCTGAAAGGGGAATGGTTGAAACCGGGTGTGCATATCAACGCGGTCGGAGCTGCACGACCCACTTGGCGAGAATTGGACGACGACGTCATGCGCAACGTCCTCGTCGTGGATTCGCGGGAGGCCGCGCTCAAGGAAGCCGGCGACGTGATCTTATCGAATGCGCCGATCTTTGCAGAGGCCGGTGAAATCATCGCGGGCTTGAAATCGCCTCCTCGCCCTTCGACCACAGTGTTCAAATCACTTGGCCTCGCGATCGAGGATATCGTGGCGGCGCGGCTGGTCTACGATGCGTTTCCGGAGGGTCCAGGCGTAAGGGCGTCCTCGTGAATCCAACCATTCTCGTTCTCAACGCAGGCTCATCCAGTATCAAATTCTCACTCTTCGGAGCGCTCCGTCGACCTTCGCGTGGGGACGTTCTTTGCGAAGGACAATGCGAAGGTTTGGGACATCGAGCTCATCTCATCGCGAAGGACGCCCGCGGCACCGTTCTGGTCGATAGGCAACTGCGCCCCGAAACGAGTCACGAGCAAGCTCTGAAGGTGGTTCTGAGCTGGATCGAGCAGCAATTCTCGGGCAGCGACATCATCGCGGCCGGGCACCGGATCGTGCATGGCGGTGCTCGCTTCACGGCTCCCGTTCGGATCGATGCCGATGTCGTCGCGGAACTGCGCAGGCTCATCCCTCTGGCGCCTCTGCATCAGCCCCATCACGTGGCGGCCATCGAAGCGCTTTCGCGACTGCACCCGCGAATGGCACAAATTGCCTGTTTCGACACGGCCTTTCACCACACCCAGCCAAGAGAGGCGGCACACTTCGCTCTTCCTCGGCGCATGACGGAAGAGGGGGTGCGCCGTTACGGCTTTCATGGATTGTCCTATGAGTACATCGCCGGCATCCTTCCCGAGTCAGTCGGACCGCAGCTCGCAGACGGCAAAGTGGTGGTTGCCCATCTCGGGAATGGGGCGAGCATGTGCGCCATGCACGCGCGAAAGAGCGTCGCCACGACGATGGGAATGACGCCGCTCGACGGGTTGGCGATGGGCGAGCGTTGCGGCAGCCTCGATCCGGGCGTGGTGCTTTACCTGATGCAGGAGAAGGGTCTTGCGGCGTCAGCCATCAGCGACCTTCTTTATCGGGAGTCGGGACTGCTCGGCGTCTCAGGCGTGAGTGGCGATATGCGGGAGCTGCTGGCGAGCAAAAGTCCCGATGCGGCGGAAGCTGTCGATCTCTTCGTCTACCGTGTTTGCCGAGAGCTTGGATCGCTCGCCGCCGCGCTCGGAGGGGTGGATCTTCTCGTCTTCACGGCAGGCATCGGCGAGCACGCGCCGCAGATCCGCCGATCCGTTTGCGACGGCGCGGCATGGCTCGGCATTGAGATCGACGACGCGGCGAACACCTCCGGAAAACCCCTCATTTCCACGCCGCGCTCGAGAGTTTCCGTCTGGGTGATTGCGACAGATGAGGACCTGATGATCGCTCGCCATGTCTCGGCCCTTCTGGCCGGTTGAGATGAACTGTTGCTGGACCGTCACGTTGATGGATCACTTTCCGGCAATCTCTCGCTCCTTTGCAGTTCAACCCGTGGAGACACGCCATGACGACACGCGCCGATCTTCAGCGGGCAGATACCTTCGATAGAGCCACGGAAAATGCGCCATTGTCCGAAGAAGAGCTGAGACTCATTGACGCTTATTGGCGCGCCGCGAATTACCTATCGGTTGGCCAAATCTACCTTCTGGCCAATCCGCTTTTGCGCGAGCCGCTCCGGCTCGAGCACATCAAGCCACGATTGCTCGGCCACTGGGGCACGACGCCCGGCCTCAATTTCATCTACGCTCATCTCAACCGCGTCATTCGTCGTGATGATCTCGACATGATTTACATTTGCGGCCCCGGCCATGGTGGGCCGGGCATGGTGGCGAACACTTATCTTGAGGGTACCTATTCTGAGATCTACCCCGAAATCGCTCGTGACGAAGAGGGGCTGCGGCATCTGTTTCGGCAATTCTCATTTCCCGGTGGAATTCCGAGCCATGCCTCTCCCGAGACGCCGGGTTCGATCAACGAAGGCGGCGAGCTCGGATATTCGTTGCTCCATGCGTTCGGCGCCGCCTTCGACAATCCCGATCTCATTGCCGCTTGCGTGGTGGGTGACGGGGAAGCCGAGACCGGCGCGCTTGCCGCCTCATGGCATTCGAACAAGTTCTTCAACCCGCGCGGTGATGGAGCCGTTCTGCCGATCTTGCATCTCAACGGCTACAAGATCGCCAATCCCACAATTCTGGGAAGGCTCGACGACGAGAAGCTCAGGGACCTGTTCTCGGGCTTGGGATACGATCCGTTCTTCGTCGCAGGTCACGAACCCAAATTGATGCATCAGAAAATGGCATCGGCGCTGGACAGGGTGCTCGAGCGCATCCGCGCGATCAAACGCGCCCCACAAAATTTCTCGAAAGACGAAGTGCCCCGCTGGCCCATGATCATTTTGCGAAGTCCGAAAGGCTGGACGGGACCCAAGGAAGTCGACGGCCTCAAGACGGAGGGCTTCTGGCGATCCCATCAGGTTCCCCTCGCCGATTTCGAAAAGGAGCCTGCGCATCTCGCCCAGCTCGAGTCTTGGATGCGCAGCTATCGGCCAGAGGAGCTCTTCGATGAACGAGGTACCTTGATGCCGCAGCTGCAAGCCCTCGCCCCGAAAGGGACAAGGCGCATGGGCGCGAATCCGCATGCCAACGGAGGTATTCTCAAACACGACCTCCGGCTTCCCGATTTTCGCGAGTATGCGGTCGCCCTGTCCGGTCCCGGCAAGGTTCAAGCAGAAGCCACGCGCGTGGTGGGGGAATATTTGCGCGACGTCATTCGTCTCAATCAGGAAAGCCGAAACTTCAGGCTCATGGGGCCTGATGAGACTTCATCCAACAGGCTCGATGCGGTTTTTGAGGCGACGGAGCGTGTTTGGATGGAGCCGATCCTTCCTGAAGATGTTCATCTTGCGAAGGAGGGGCGCGTCATGGAGGTGCTGAGCGAACATCTTTGCCAGGGTTGGCTCGAGGGCTACCTGCTGACCGGACGTCACGGGCTCTTTGCCTGCTATGAAGCCTTCATTCACATCGTGGATTCGATGGTCAACCAGCATGCGAAATGGCTCAAAATTTCACAGGAACTGACGTGGCGGCGCCCGATCGCCTCGCTCAATTACCTTTTGACCTCGCATGTCTGGCGGCAAGATCATAACGGTTTCAGCCACCAGGACCCTGGCTTCATCGACCATGTCGCCAACAAGAAGGCCGACATCGCCCGCATCTATTTGCCGCCGGACGCCAACACCTTGCTCCACGTCACCGACCATTGCCTTCGCACATATGATCGCATCAACGTGATCGTTGCCGGCAAGCAGCCCGCTCCGCAATGGTTGTCGATGGACGAGGCGATCTCACATTGCGCCGCGGGTATCGGGATCTGGGATTTCGCTTCGAACGACCGAGACGGGGAACCCGATGTGGTGATGGCCTCATCCGGTGACGTGCCCACGCTCGAGGCTCTCGCCGCGATCAGTCTTCTGCGGGAGCATATACCTGCCTTGAAGATCAGGATGATCAATGTGATCGATCTCATGGCTCTCCAAAGCAAAGAGCAGCACCCGCACGGTTTGAGCGACGAGGAATTCGACGATCTGTTCACCACGGACAAGCCCGTGATCTTTGCCTTCCATGGCTATCCGCAGCTCATCCACCGCCTGACTTACAAGAGAGCCAACCATGACAATCTCCATGTGCACGGCTACATGGAGGAAGGAACGACGACCACGCCGTTCGACATGGTGGTGCTCAACCGTCTCGACCGCTTCCACCTGGCCATCGATGTCATCGATCGCGTGCCGAGCCTCGGCTCTGCATTCGCCCATGTGAGGAAGGCTTTTTCAGATGCGCTCGTTGCGCATCGGGAATTTGTCCGGCGCCACGGAGAAGACATGCAGAGTGTGGCGAATTGGAGCTGGCCGTTCTAGCGCGACGTCCGCTACGAGACGTTCTCGCTCGGCGCGACGCAGTGGACGCGATTGGTGGGGATGTAATCGAGGACGAAATCCTCATGCTCCGGCGAGACGACGAGCAAGCGGCTCTCTTTCGACTCCCGGTCGAGGATGCGCAGCTCGATCTTCAGATCCTTTTGCGGAGCATTGAGGTCCAATATCTGCGAGCAAAGCCGGGGTCCATATTTCTGAAGGAAGGACTGCACGGTGGCCTGTGTCGAGAACCCCGCGCTTTCCGCACCCTGCAAGACGGGCTTCGGCAGGACGACCATCAATTTGCGGTTCGGCCCGATGGTGATTGACGGATTCCCGTCCGCGGAGCTGGAATTCGTACCCCACGCAATGTCGAGCTCATTGGCCCCAGTCGCATTGCTGGACACGAGAGCCATCAGGGCGGCCAAAAATGCCGCATGTAGTGTGCGCTGCATGGCACGATCCCAAAAGCAATCGAGAGACCGATTCGACAAACCCGTCATCTGCCACAAGTTCCTGATCAAGGTGATTCCCTCCGACGTGCCCGCTGCGAACGCTTTTAAATCACCGCTCAAATCCGGGGAAAACTGGATAGTCTCCCGCCGGGGTCGAATCGCCGCCGTTCGGGCAGCTATTGACCGGATGGGATGCCCGGCTTACCACCACGCCGCCGGAGCGCGTAGCTCAGCCGGTAGAGCAACTGACTTTTAATCAGTAGGTCCCGGGTTCGAGCCCCGGCGCGCTCACCAAGAAATCAATGACTTACGCGGATCATTGGGTTTAAAATTGGATCGGCAATGTAGACGTGTAGAAGCGTTGTAGAAGTCTCACGGAGTATTCGACCTTTGCGAGCGCGCCGCGCGCCCTCGTGGCCCATTGCCATACCCGCTCGCTCAAGGTTGCGGACCCCTCGCCTGGCGATAGAACTCGGCAACCCAGGCAGCATCTCTCTCCTCGGAACGCTGGCGGGCCTCTCGCCGGGCAACAGCTTCCGCCGCCTTTCGCTCCTCGTTGAGTCTTCCCAGTAGGACGGGGAGCTCCTCACGCTGCCATCGTTCCGCTGCCAGGCGTTCTTGAAATAAGTGAATCTTCTCGATCACTGCCTGTGCTTCACGAACATGCCGCGGTATCGCCGCAAGCTGCTCCGCCTCGAGCCTGGCTAAGCGCTCCGCCTCCTCCGTAGCCAGCTTGCGCTTCATCCCCGCGGTAACCCAGGCAGCACCGGGCTTGCGACCAGATGGCGCCTTCACGCCTTTCGCCTTGAGCTGGGCGAGCCAGCGACGTCGCCCCTCGACGCAAGCCACCTTGCCCTCGTGGGTCTTTGGTCCCGTCGACAAGCCACCGTGGTACCGGCAGCGGGTCTTGCCCGGCATGGGCCGGAGCCGACAGAACGGGTGCCGATGCTTGATCGTGCCGTTGGGCATATTACGCCACGGCCGTTTAATGCGCGCGCCGCAGCGGCGGAACAGGCGATCGAGATCAGAGGCGTGATAGCGTCGGCTCATGCCGACGAGGATAGCACATGATCGGTGGATTGACTCGACTCGGGTCGGGGAGCCTTGAACAAACTCGGGAGGGCACCCCAGGGACGGGGACCGGCGGCGCACTTTCAAGGAGCTCACAAAAATTTCGCGACCAATTTTCAAAAATGCAGTAGTTGAGCTCGGCTTTGTTCAGTGATCAAGCACGCCCCGCATTTTGCTCCTCGACGGCAGCGGGACCATATCTCTCGACGTGCTGTCCTGGCTTGCCTAGCGGAGCGTCGAACAGGCGACGAATCGCCATGTATCCGCTGGCGTCCGCTTTCGGGGGGCAAAGCGGAAATTGTGCGGACCGGGCACTATGTCGCCTGTTGACCCAAGCGGTCACCGACCCGTTACGGCGACGCTACCTGGCCCCGCTGGCTCTTTCCGTGGGGAGAATCATTGCACAAATTTTTCTTCCATTTAATCTCACGCGCCACATCATAGAACGACTTGGCGTCGAATGACGAGGCGTGGGGACATGTTCTTTTGGGCTTCTGGCGTAACTGTGAACCATCGGCCCGGGATCGTCGCGGTAGAAGCGAAATCTGCGATTGGCGGAAATATCAGTGAGACAGCGATCTCGCTGGCAACTCTACCAGCGACATGGGCGCAACGGAGATTTGCCTTCGCTATCGCTGGTACACTAGTAGTAGCGTGTGCAGCTGTCGCTCCGTTTGCGCGGATCCCGCTACCTCGACTGGACGGGTTCATCCCGTCTGTTGTTGCAGTTGTGTTTGTTACTGACCTTATCACCGCTGTTCTGTTGTTTGCGTATATTTCGGTTGACTATTCGCGTAGACTCTTCGTGCTCGCCACTGGCTACCTTTTTACCGCGCTAATTGTGCTCCCACATGTGCTCACATTCCCGGGCGCGTTTTCACCGAGCGGACTTCTTGGGGCAGGTCCGCAAAGCGCGCCGTGGTTTTACATGTTTTGGCATTGTGGCTTTCCCATGGCCTTATTGCTTTACGCGTTATTGAAGGATGACAAGGGTGCGAAACGCACCGTGAAAGCACCAATAATGTCCGCGATTACTGGGAGCGCGGCTTTCGCCCTTATCTTAGTGTGCGGCCTTACATGGCTCGCCACAGGCGGGGCAGAATTGTTACCAACCCTCTTTGTCGACATTGTCCACCCGGTTCCAATAATTTACTATCTGGACATATTCGACATAGTGACGTGCGTAGTTGCGCTTGCTGCGCTATTTTTTCGGCGGCCCACGCTCCTTGATCAATGGCTTATGCTTGTAATTGTCGCCTGGATTCTCGAGGCAGTGCTGATTGGGTTGCTCAATCCAGGTCGCTTCACTGTCGGCTATTATGCCGGTCGCACTCTTTCGCTGGTCACCTCTACGGCCGTTCTGGCGGTTCTGCTCGCACAAACGACGATGCTGTATTCGCGGCTTGCTCATGCAAACGTAATGCTCCAGCGTGAACGTGACAATAAGCTGATGACCCTGAACGCAGTGGTCGCATCTATTTCACATGAACTCAGGCAGCCCCTTACCGCGATTGCAGCGAACGCGGCTACGGGACGCCTGCTTCTTCGACGGGAGACGACCGATACTAACGAGGCGCGATCCGTGATGGACGATCTTGTTGACGATAGCGATCGTGTGCGCCAAGTGCTCGACAACTTTAACGACTTATTTGGGAAAGAAGATCAGCGATATCAGCCAATCAATATGAATGAGATTACGGCTGGAGTGCTACATGCTCTGCGTCGACAATTGAGGGATCGTGATATAGCAACGAGCGTTGAATTTGCGTCGCAAATGCCGATTGTCTTGGGGCATAAGGGCCAGTTGCAAGAGGTGCTCCTAAACTTAATTCAAAACTCGATTGAAGCAATGGATTTTGTCGAACCCGATGCGCGTAGGCTGAAACTGAGGACCGTGACGGGCAGCGGACGCGAACTGATCGTTCAAGTAGAAGACTCAGGGCCAGGCATTGATCCAAAAAAGATCAACACGATATTTAATGCGTTCGTTACGACGAAACCTGGTGGGACAGGATTGGGGCTGGCCCTTTGCCGGAGGATTATTGAGCGCCACGGGGGACAGCTTACTGCGTCATCGGACGGAAAAACTGGGACGCTGCTCCAGGTGGCTCTGCCGATCAAACCCATCGGATAAGTCGTCTCTCGCGAAAACTGATCATCCTGGGTAATGACCGCTCATGGCCCAAACGGGTCTTGATGAGATGGGCAGAGCAGGTCCGCTCTGCCCGGGTACTTCAGACATTGACTTGTTCCGCTATTGCTTCGTCGCCGTCAATCCCCAAGTAGCGCACCGTGCTTTCGATGTTCGTGTGGCCGAGCAGTAGCTGCACCGCTCGCAGGTTGCCCGTGCGCCTGTAAATCAGCGTTGCCTTTGTCCTCCGAAGTGAGTGCGTCCCGAATACGTGCGGATCCAACCCGATGCTGCCAATCCACTCTGCTACCAATCGGGCATACTGCTCGTTGTCATGCTGCACCCGGGCCGGCGCCCCGGGAAAAGGAAGTCGCCGATCTTCCTTGGCGCAGCCCTCAGACAATCATCGACGGCCTGCCGTGTACCTTCACCGAGTTCGAACCTCACCGACCGGCCCGTCTTCCGCTGTCGTAAAGATGCTCGATCGACAGCATACCCGCTTGGTGCGATGTCCTCCAGCTTCAGCGTGACAACGTCGCAACCAGCAGCTTACTGTCGATCGCCACGTTAAACATCGCCAGGTCGCGAAGCCGTCCGTCGACCTGAAGCTTGGCCCGGGTGGACCAAACATGCTTGGGCCGTAGCGGACTGGGCAGGTCCTTGTCCGGGCAGCGCATGGCGGCCACTTGGTTCAGGCGCTCGGCGCTCCCCTTCGATAACTCGCTAAGCCGCTTGGCCGCCCTCGACCGGCACATTGTAGGCCATTACAGGTGGGTGAGGTGCCAGGGCTGAGCACTTCCGCCGGGCCGTAGCTGCCCGCGCAATCCAATCAACAAGCGCGCACCACACCCGCCGCTCACTACGAGATGGGCCACGAGGACGAGGGGCCAACGGGTGGCATGACGCGCGCGAGCACGCTGACCCCATAGCTCGCCGGGCATGCGCACCGTTGACGTCTGCAAACGTGCGCCCTGCACCGCTTACATTGATCGGCGTCCAGCTTCCTTCGTTTGGAACGCGTTCACGTCATTGACGAAAGTGTTCAGGTCAGCGTTAGTCTGCGCGGTGTCGACAGTAGTGCCGTTAACACGAGCGGCGTTGGAACGATTTGGCTCAGCAAAAAAACGCTGATCCTCGTTGACAAAGCATGACGCGCTTGAGGCTTACGAACCTCACGTTGCTGCGCACCCTCACAATTGTTTCCGAGCAGGGTAAAGGATTTCGCCCTCAGGCGCGTGACCAGCTCGTGGAAACGGGAGCTGGTCGCAGCGGATTCAAGCGGGCCCGAGTCGGACCCTAGTGTAAGGCGATCTGCTCGCGAAGCCCCCACGGTCTCGTGCGGACAACATCTCTTCCGGCTTGGATGACCTCCTCGACCTGTTCTGTTGGCAAAGATAAGCGTGTCGGAACCATGGATAATTGACGCGCGCGCGCAGCACCGAGGACATCAAAGGAAAGATGCAGCACCGCCACTTCGATATCTCCGCAACGCCAACCGGGTCGCACATCTAAAATTTTGGCGGCATCCACGCGATTCATATGACAGCGCGCGGCGACCGCAGCCTGTCTCCATCGTTTCAGCAATTGCCCAAACAGGTCAAAATTAGCTTGCGCCGACGAACTCATGCCTGTGTCTATCGATGCCACGGCCAAGTCTATTCCGCTTGAGCCGGCAGCAGTATTCGTCCAGCTTTGGGTTTGTTGTTGCCCGGCATCCACCACAAGGACCACAAGACGACGGATACGGGCGAGATCAACGAGCTTTTGCGGCCCACCCAAGCTTTCGAGAAATAACGATAGAGACGACAAGCCTAGATTATCCGTAATGCCTCCATCGGCGAGTTTCAGAAAATTGACATCGGGATCATCCCTGTATTTGGTCCAGGCCCAACCGGTCGCTTGGATTTTTGCGGCCGCACTCGGATCGGTTGCTGCAACGCTTGCCCATGACGGCAGGGGATTCGTGCAATTTTGTTTGTACACTTGCATCACGATCGGGACAAAGGCTATCGGCACTGCCGAAGATGCGGCAACCGCGTCTGCAACGAGCACCGATGATGGATCACTGCAGATTGCGTTGAACGTCTGAAGGGTGAACGTAAAAGGCACTCGGTTATAGATATCACTGGCATTTAGAACAATGCGCGGCGTTCGCTCCAGGAGATCATTGATGGTTGCGT
>Ga0213876_10002844_pt1 | contig 10068 bp, 5 predicted proteins | sample BarmaccomBMRX_R9_FD_160113 | JGI IMG/M metagenome (GOLD analysis project Ga0213876, IMG submission 160113) | Root-associated microbial communities from Barbacenia macrantha in rupestrian grasslands, the National Park of Serra do Cipo, Brazil - RX_R9 | ecosystem: Host-associated > Plants > Roots...
CGGTGTGCCCGAGAGAGCACGCATGCGCCGCGCGGAGGTTCTTTACCGAAATTCGGGCCCTCGTTATCCTGAAGGCAAGATGCGGTGTCTCGTAATCGAAGATGACGCGGAGACGGCCCGGTACATATGCAAGGGACTGAAAGAGGAGGGCTTCAGCGTTGTGTGGTGCCGCGACGGGGTCAATGGCCTCCACCTTGCAGCGAACGAGCATTGGGAACTGGTGATCCTGGATCGGATGTTGCCGGGCGGCGTCGACGGTTTAACAATTGTGCAGGCGCTCCGGCAAGTTCGTAAGACCACGCCGGTGCTGATTCTGAGTGCGCTCGCCAATTTGGATGAGCGCGTCCGGGGCCTTCGGAGCGGCGGTGACGATTACCTGACCAAGCCTTTTGCGTTCTCGGAACTTCTCGCGCGGATTCAGGCCCTGTTACGCCGCGCCGGTATGCGACAGGACGTTTCGGAACTGTGGGTTGCCGACCTGAAACTCGACCTGAGGCGGCGCAGTGTAGAACGCGCGACGAGACCGATCGCATTGCAGCCGCGAGAGTTCCGCCTTCTGGAGTACCTGGTCCGCCACGAAGGGCAGGTAGTTACGCGTACCATGCTCCTGGAGGCGGTCTGGGACTATCACTTTGATCCACAGACGAACGTCATCGATGTTCAGATCAGCCGGCTGCGTCAAAAGATCGATAAAGATTTTTCTCCGCCGCTGCTGCATACCGTACGCGGTGTCGGCTACATGATTTGCGTCAACAATGACTAGGCAATGACCAGGCTGTTGAACACCGTTGCATTTCGCCTGGCGATCGGCTACAGCGCGCTGGTTCTCGGCGCGGTAGCGGTGGTTTCGGCGGTTCTCTATTTCGGGACGGTTGGGGTTCTCAGTCGTGAGATTGATTCGAAACTCATCATGATCGCCGGGCGGCTTTCCAATCACTTTGAAACCCGCGGCATTGCGGCGCTTCAGGGGGAGATAGAACAACTGCTGACGGACGGCGTCGACCAGGACACCGAGGTCTACCTCCTGCTTGGACCCAACGGGCAAAAGCGCGTGGGCAATCTTTCTGACTGGCCCGACGGTAAAGTACCCCTGGATCAACTAACCGATCAGGCGGTAACCCGTGCGGGCCGCCCCTCGACGAGCCGCTTACTGCCCCTTAAGTTATCAGGCGGCGCGACTCTCGTGGTCGGCCGCGACCTGCGGGACGTGCGCGAGATCGAGCAACTCGTGTTGCGCGCCCTGGTGGTCGGCGGCGTAATCGGCGTGCTTCTCGCAATGGGGGGCGCCGACTTGTTTCGGCGGCTACTGGAGCACCGAATTGCAGCCATCCGCCGCACGGTTCTGGAAATTGAAGCGGGAGATTTGAGCCGTCGCATTCCTGTCGTCGACTCGGAGGACGAGTTCACGCGGCTTAAGCACGACATCAATCACATGCTGGACCGGATCGAGCATTTGATGAATGGCGTGCGCGAGGTTTCCAACGCCATCGCTCATGATCTTCGAACGCCCTTGGGCCGCATCCGGGGCCTGCTCGATGAGGCGCTCAGGCCCGAGACAACCTTCGAGCGGCTTTCTGAAGCCGCCGATGCGGCCATTCGCGGGATTGATGAAGTGATCCGGGTTTTCGATAAGCTGCTGCAGATCGCCGAAGCCGAGTCCGGCACGCGCCGCCAATCGTTCCAGCCGATTGCGCTTCGAGAAATCATAACCGGCGTGGTTGAGCTTTACGATGCCGCCGCGGAGGCAAAAGGCATCGCGCTGCGCGTTGATTGTGAGGACGAACCCGTGACGCTCGGCGACAAAGAGCTTCTGGCGAATGCAACGGCCAACCTGGTCGACAATTCGCTCAAGTATGCGGGGCGCACGGCCACGGTACGCGTACGAGCGACGCAAGACCGCAGGGTGGTGTCGATTGTTGTCGAGGACAACGGGCCAGGCATCCCGCCCGAGGAACGTGAAAAGGTCCTCACGCGCTTTTATCGGCTCGATCGAAGCCGGAGCCTGCCGGGTAACGGACTTGGTCTGCCCATCGTCAGCGCCATAAGCCACCTGCACGGCGGCAGCTTTTCCCTGGAGGACGGCGGTCCGGGGCTCATCGCGCGAATCGTGCTGCCGCGCCTGACGCCGGCAAGTTTGCCAAATGGTAATGTCCTGGAAACGGCAAGGATAGGTACGGCCGGTTAAATTGACTCCCGCTTCCTTGAGGGCGGACGCCGATAAGGAAAGCGGGACTATGCAAGGATCCGGACGACCTCGATTTGCCCATGCGCTCGGACAGCGGACGCGCTGGCTCATTATCGTCACCGGCGCGGCCCTCATCGTCGCCCTGACTTTCGGCGCCCGATGGCTGCTGAACCGGCATTATTCAGCGGCGACAGCGAACGCGACGGCCGCAGACGCGCATCCGGCACCTGCGGCGGGGACGTTTCGTCCGACCGACGCCCAATGGAAAAGTTTGAAGATTGCACCGGTGGAGTTGCGCACCTTTCAGACCGAGCGCACGACCGAAGGCAAGATCGCCAACGACGACGACGCGACCACGCCGGTGTTCTCGCCTTATTCCGGACGGGTTACCAAGCTCTTCGCCAAGGCAGGCGATGAGGTAAAGCAGGGTGGCGCGCTGCTTGCGATCGTGGCGTCCGAGTTCGTGCAGGGCCAGAATGATCTCATCAACGCCGTCAGTGCCCTCAACACCGCGCGCGCGCAGCTCAACCTGGCGCAAACCAGCGAGAAGCGCCAGCATGAGCTCTACGATACGAAGGGCGGGGCGCTCAAGGACTGGCAACAGAGCCAGGTCGACCTTGCCACTGCCCAGGGCGGTTTCCGTTCGGCGGAAATCACCCTTGCTGCGGTACGTAACCGTCTGCGGATCCTGGGCAAGGCTGATGCCGAAATCACTGCGATCGAGGATGCGCCGGATCGGCTGACGATGAACCCGGAGGCGCTCATCTGCGCGCCGATCAGCGGGACCGTGACGCAACGCCAGGTCGGTCTCGGCCAATACATCAGCAGCGCCGCGAATGGTGCCTCCACCCCGATCTTCTCTATCGGTGACATGTCGAAGGTCTGGCTGCTGGCAAACGTACGCGAACCGGACGCACCATCGATGCGGCGCGGCGAACCGGTCGAAGTGCATGTGCTCGCTATTCCGGGACGCGTCTTCAAGGCAAAACTCATCTACGTCGCGGCGGCGATCGATCCGGGCACGCACCGACTGCCGGTCCGGGCAGAGGTCGAGAACCCGGACGGCGCCTTGAAGCCGGAGATGTTTGCGACCTTCAGCATCATCACCGGAAATGCCGTCAGCGCGCCCGCGGTACCCGAGGCGGCCGTCGTGTATGAAGGCCAGACGGCGCGCGTCTGGACGGCGGGCAGCGATAGAACCCTCGGCTTGCGCCAGATCCGGCCTGGCCGGACTCAGGACGGCATGGTTGAGGTGCTCGCCGGCGTCCTGCCCGGTGAGTCGGTGGTGACCCGCGGCAGCCTGTTCATCGATCGTGCGGCCGAAGCGACGGACTGAGCCGGCCAACCGCAGGAGGAAGCCACGAGCACGGACAACTCACGATGAACGGGATCGTCGCCTTTGCGCTGAAACAGCGGATGCTCGTGGTCATCGTGATGTTCTGCCTGTTCGGTGCCGGCGCGATGAGTTTTATGCGCCTCAACATCGAGGCTTACCCTGATCCGGTACCGCCGCTCGTGGAGGTGATCACCCAGAGCAGCGGCCAGTCGGCTGAAGAGATCGAGCGTTACATCACCATTCCCGTCGAAATTCAAATGGCCGGCGTCCCGCACGTCACTGCGGTGCGGACCATCTCTCTATTCGGCCTGTCGGACGTCCGCGTGCAGTTCACCTACGACTTCACCTATGAGCAGGCTGAACAATGGGTGATAAACCGCCTGTCGCAATTGTCGCCTTTGCCCAACGGCGTCACGCCTCAGATCTCACCGGAAAGCCCGATCGGCGAAATTTACCGGTACCGGATCGTCGGCCCGCCCGGCTATTCGGTCATGGACCTTAAGACCCTCCAGGACTGGGTCCTGCAGCGCCGCTTCAAGGCGGTGCCCGGCGTGGTGGACGTCAGCGGCTGGGGCGGCAAGACGAAGACCTACGAAATCACCCTCGATCAAAATAAACTGGTTGAGTACGGCCTCACCGTTCCTCAGATCCTGCAGGCCCTCAACAACGCCAACATCAACGTGGGCGGCCAGACGGTGAATTTCGGGCCGCAGGCAGCCGTGGTGCGCGGGGTCGGACTGATCCATTCCATGGACGACATCCGCGACACCATGCTGAGCGCGAACAACGGTTCACCGGTCCGCGTCAGGGACGTCGCCACGGTGCAGGTCGGCCACCAGCCACGGCTCGGCATCGCCGGGCAGGACGATGACAATGACATTGCCCAAGGCATCGTCCTGATGCGCCGCGGCGAGCAGAGCCTGCCGACCATCCGCCGGGTTGAGGCTGAGGTGCAGAAAATCAACACCACCGGAATCCTCCCGCCGGGCGTCAGGCTCGAGAAGATCTATGATCGCCGTGAGCTGATCGCGGTCACTACCCGCACGGTGCTTCATAACCTGATCTTCGGCATCATGCTGATCTTCTTCATCCAGTGGATCTTCCTGGGCAACCTGCGCAGCGCGGTGATCGTGGCCGCAACCATACCATTCGCCCTGTGCTTTGCCATCATCACCATGACGCTGCGCGGCGAATCGGCGAACCTGCTCTCGGTCGGCGCGATCGACTTCGGCCTGATCGTGGACGCGACGGTCATCATGGTAGAAAACATCTACCGGCACTTGGCGCAGCGACCCGAGGAACGGTTCGCGCACTCGCCGGTAAAGCACCGCCTGCCCTCTTCCTGGGAGCTGCGTGGGGTGCTCGCCGTGATCGGCAGTTCCGCGCTCGAAGTCAACCGGGCCATCTTCTTTTCCGCCTCAATCATCATCGCCGGCTTCATCCCGTTGTTCACGTTGTCCGGGGTTGAAGGACACATCTTCGGGCCGATGGCAAAGACCTACGCCTACGCGATCGCCGGCGGCCTGATTGCCACCTTCACCATCACGCCCGCCTTGAGCGCAGTGCTGCTGCCGAATCCGGCCAGAGAGACCGAGACCCTCATCGTGCGCGGTTTGCGGCGGATCTACATCCCGCTGCTCAAGGTCACGGTCGCCAATCGCATTGTGTCGCTGGGCGCAGCGGTGGCGCTCGTGACGTTGGCGGTGGTAGCGGCCCGCTCCCTCGGCCTCGAGTTTCTACCCAAGCTTGAGGAAGGCAACTTTTGGATCCGCGCAAGCTTCCCGCCCACGATCTCGCTGGAGGAAGCCGGGGGATACGCCGACCGTATGCGGCAGATCGTCAAGAACTTCCCGGAGGTTCAGACCGTCATCTCGCAACTGGGGCGGCCTGACGACGGGACTGACGCCACCGGGTTTTTCAATCTCGAACTCGATGTGCCCCTCAAACCCTTCTCTACATGGCCCGCGGGGATCGACAAGGAGAAACTCACTCGCCAGATGGATGCGGCCCTGGAAGGCCCGTTCCCCGGGGTAGATTTCAACTTTTCTCAGAACATAGAAGACAACGTCGAAGAAGCCGCCTCGGGGGTCAAAGGCCAGAACTCGATCAAGCTCTTCGGCAACGATCTTGAGGCGCTGCAGAATACCGCGTACCAAATAAAAGCGCTCCTCGAGACGGTGCCCGGCATGACTGACCTCTCCGTCTTCGACGCGTTTGGCCAGCCAACCGTCAACATCGACATCGACCGCAAGGTCGCCGCGCGCTACGGGCTGGCTCCGGGCGACATCAATTCAACCGTGCAGGCGGCGATCGGCGGTCAGGCAGCCGGCAACCTGTACGAATACGGCAGCGATCGGAACTTCCCCATCGTCGTCCGCCTGGCGCCGCAATACCGCCAGAGCCTGGACGCCATGCGCCGGATTCCGATCGGCGCGCCCAACCCGAACGGAAATGGGATTGTCCCTATCCCGCTGAGCGACACCGCCAAGGTAAGCCTGGCTCCGGGTTACTCCTTCATTTATCGCGAGAACCAGGAGCGCTACATCCCGATCAAATTCAGCGTGCGCGGACGCGATCTCGGGAGCGCGGTGCTCGAAGCGCAGAGCAGGATTGCCGGCCAGGTCCGCCTGCCCGCCGGTGCGCGTCTGGAGTGGGTCGGTGAATTCGGCGAACTGCAGGACGCAATGGAGCGCCTTAAACTTGTCGTGCCGATGACCCTGCTGCTGATAGTTCTGTTGCTGTTCGCCAACTTTTCCTCTGTCACCGACACGTTGCTGGCGGCCAGCGTCATGCCTCTGGCGCTGATCGGGGGAATTTTCGCCCTCTGGATCACCGGCACGCCCTTCAGCGTCTCAGCAGCGATCGGCTTTATCGGTCTGTTCGGCATTTCGGTGATGGAAGGAATCATCGTTATTTCCTACTTCAACCAACTCATCGAGGGTGGTCTGGAGCGTTCTGCCGCGCTAATGCGGGCTTGTCAGATACGGCTGCGTCCAGTCATGATGACCTGCATCGCGGCGTGCGTAGGGCTGTTGCCGGCCGCTACCTCAACGGGCATCGGCTCGCAGGTTCAGAAACCGCTCGCCCTTGTGGTGGTAGGCGGGATCCTTCTGGCGCCCATCCTCATCCTGATCATCCTGCCCGTGCTGGTTGACCTGTTCTCACGGCGAGGCCGACGTGCAGAGGAGGCCCCGGCAGCCGAACTCCAACCCGCGGAATAATGAAACCATTGATACGAGTCAGACGCGCCGGCGGGTCGAAGACGTCCGCATCGATCAGAAACGGCACGCGATTGCTCATTATTCTCGCCGGGTTCATGACCACCGGCGGTTGTGCCGTCGGCCCGAACTTTCACCGGCCTGCGCCTCCTTCGGTTACGGGTTACACACCCGAACCGCTGGCGGCGCAGACCGCGAAGGCCGATGTCGCAGGCGGCCAAGCCCAGCGCTTCGTTCAGAGTCTGGACATCCCGGGGCAGTGGTGGCGGCTGTTCCATTGCAAGGCGCTTAACGCCCTCACTGAAGAAGCGCTCCGGGCCAATCCCAGCCTTGAAGCCGCTCAGGCCGCTTTGCGAGTGGCGCGGGAGAATGTTCGGGCGCAGAAAGGGGCATACTACCCCACCATTCAGGCGAGCCTCTCGCCCAGCCTTAACAAGACCGCCACGGCTATCTTTTCTCCAGCCACGGCTTCGGGAAACCCGTATTACAGCCTCTATACCGGCCAACTCAGCGTCTCCTACGTGCCGGACGTCTTCGGCTTGAACCGGAGAACCGTCGAGTCGCTGGAGGCGCAGGCCGAAGCGCAACGATTCCAACTCGAGGCGACCTACCTGACGTTGACTTCGAATGTCGTGACGGCGGCGGTGCAGGAAGCCCTGCTTCGCGGCCAGATCAAGGCGGCCCAGGAAATCATCAGCGTGCAGGGCGAGGCGCTCGAAATCATGCGGCGCCAATTCTCAGCCGGTCAGATCGCCGGGGACGCCGTGGCGGCGCAGGAAGCCGCGCTGGCGCAAGCGCAGGCGAGCCTGCCGCCGCTCCAGAAGCAACTGGCGCAGCAACGCGACCTCCTGGCCGCGCTGGCCGGCAGGTTCCCCAGCCAAGGTGTCGCCGAGACGTTTGAGCTTGAAGACCTGCACCTGCCGGCGGATCTGCCGGTAAGCCTGCCGGCGAAACTGGTTGAGCAACGGCCGGACGTGCGCGCGGCAGAGGCTCAACTCCATTCCGCAAGCGCGCAGATCGGCGTGGCCATCGCCAACATGCTGCCGAACATCACTCTCAGCGCCAACGGCGGCTACGCGGCCGGCGAGATCACCAGGTTGTTCGGGCCGGGCACCAGTTACTGGGCGCTGGCCGCAAGCCTGACGCAGCCGATCTTCGAGGGCGGCATGCTGCTGCACCGCACCCGTGCCGCGCGGGCAGCTTGCGCCCAGGCGGCTGCACAGTACCGCAGCACGGCCGTCACCGCTTTTCAAAACGTTGCTGACGCGCTGCGCGCGCTGCAGTCCGACGCCGGCGCCTTGACCGCGGCGGTGGCCGCGGAGCGTGCCGCCGCGAAGAGCCTCGACGTCACCCGGAGCCAACTGGCGGCCGGCGCAGTTTCCTACCTTGCACTCCTTAATGCCCAGCAGGCATATCAGCAATCCGTGATCAATCTCGTCCAGGCGCGGGCCGGTCGCTTTGCTGATACGGCAGCGCTGTTCCAAGCGCTCGGCGGCGGCTGGTGGAACCGCTCGGACGTCAGTTCCGCCGGTGCATGCACCGGTTACCGGCCTCGTCAAAGGATACGCCTGAATTCGGGCGCCCTGCGTTCAGCCGCGGCGGACGCGCCGGCTGCCGTCCGATACTCCGCGGGGGTTCGCCACTCTCTATGATGCCATTACCGTGATGAAGAATCCAAAACTCGCCAGGTTGCGGGAGTTGATCCTGATAGGAAGCGTTCTTGCAGTTGTCTTCGCAAAAGCGGAAGAAGTTTCTATCTCTGTCCACAACGCTCCAGCCCAGGAGGCCGGGCGGGACCCTGAAATACCGGTGGTTCAGACCGAGAACGGCGGCCGGCAAAACTGGGCGATTCACTTTGATGCAGTTGAAGTCGTTCAGGGCCAGCCGGGGTTTCATGCGCCTTACAGCGGAACCAACAGCCTGTATCCCGGTGACAACGTTCGCCAGACTTCCGATGCCGATCTGTTCTTCGATGTCCGCATCTGGCCCGGTGGCGAGATCTACCTGAATCCGGAGTACTATCAGGGTTTCGGTCTGGGCATTACCCATGGCTTGGCCGCCTTCCCAAACTCCGAGGCCTACAAGGTAGGCAAGTACCGCGGCGATGTCTACATCCCGCGCTTGTTTCTTCGCCAGGTCTGGGGCTTTGGAGGGGACCAGGAACAACTTGCCGCGAGTGAACTGCAACTCGCAGAGAAAGTCGACATCTCCCGGCTTACGCTTCAGGCGGGCAAGTTCAGCGTGACCGACGTTTTCGACAACAATAGCTATGCCCATGATTCGAGAGGGGATTTCTTAAACTGGGCAGCCGTCGACGCGTTAGCCTTCGATTACGCGGCTGATTCCCTGGGCTTCGAGTACGGCCTGTGGTTGGAGCTCAACCAGAAAGACTGGGCGGCGCGTTATGGCATTTTCACCGTTCCCCGGGTCGCCAATGGCCTGGCAACGAACGGGCACTACCTCAAGGCTTGGCAGCAGGTGGCCGAAATCGAGGGACGCTACTCGCTGGTCGGTCACCCGGGCAAGGCGCGGTTGCTCGGCTACCTGGAAAGTGCGAACATGGGCAGTTATCGTGCGGTGTTGGATAGTCCGGATCTCGGTGCGGACATTACGCAGACCCGCAGGTACCGGCTGACCTACGGAGTGGTGCTCAACGTGGAGCAGGAACTCACCAAGGATCTGGGCGCCTTTCTCCGGCTCGCGTTCCGGGACCCGAACTATGAGGTATGGCAGTACGCGGATGTTTCGAAGAGTTTTGAGATCGGGCTCTCACTCAAAGGGACCGCCTGGAACCGTCCGAACGACACGGTTGGCCTCGCAGAAATGCTCGATGCTCTCGGACACGCACAACGGGATTACTTTAATGCGGGCGGGCTCGGAATCCTGATCGGCGACGGAAAACTGCCTCATTACGGTCTGGAGAATGTGGTGGAAGCTTACTACAATTTCGAGGTGATTAAAGGGCTGAACCTAACCCTGGATTACCAGCTCGCCGTGGATCCGGCTTACAATCAGGATCGGGGCCCCATCAATATCTTTGCGGCACGCGTGCGCGTGAGTTTTTAGCAGTTACAGGAGTTGATGCGATACAGCAGCTATTCGAGCCGAGCCCAGGGGTAGTGGCCGGTTAGCCCGCTTCGGGAATTCGACCCGCTCAGAGCCGGACCCGGTGCGGACGGAATCCGGCCACGGCGGCCAGGTGCCTTTTTATCTTATGCCCTTCTTACCGAACCGCGTCCCCAGCCTACTCAGGCCCGCCGCATCACTGGCCTTGGCGACGTTCCTGGCGGCCGCCTTCTCCGGCGGCTCACAAGCGCAGGGGCTGCTGC
>Ga0213876_10002845_pt1 | contig 10068 bp, 9 predicted proteins | sample BarmaccomBMRX_R9_FD_160113 | JGI IMG/M metagenome (GOLD analysis project Ga0213876, IMG submission 160113) | Root-associated microbial communities from Barbacenia macrantha in rupestrian grasslands, the National Park of Serra do Cipo, Brazil - RX_R9 | ecosystem: Host-associated > Plants > Roots...
TGTCGTTCGGCGCGCGCGGCGGCCGCGGCCGCGGCGGCTGGGGATTGTAGGTGAAGCTTTGCGCCGCGGCAGGCGCAACGGTCGCGACATCCGCGAGGACGCCGCATGCAACTGTCATGACGAGCGCCGACAAGGCGCGGGCAATGACACTCCGGCAACGGCGCACGGCAATGCGCCGCAGGACGGCGGACAAGCTTGCTTGGCGGGCGGCGACGACCACAGCCACTACCCGTCCTCCTGATACAGCAAGGCCATAAAGCCGGTGAGACCGCCCACGACCACGGGCAGCCACGCGGCAGCGATCGGATGCATCAACTCAGCCTTGCTCAAATCCTCAGTTACTTTCGACAACACATAGAGCAGAAAGCCTGCGCCCACGCCACTCAAAACCATCTTTTGCACGCCGCCGAAACGGAAGAAGCGCAGCGAGACGGAGGCCGCCAGCATCACCATTGCAGCCAGCAAAAACGGCTGCGCCAGAAGCTTTTGGTACTGCAGGCGATAGCCGGCGGTCGCGAAACCCGAACTTTCGGACGAGCGGATGTAGGTCGGAAGTTGCCAAAAGGACACAGTTTCCGGAGTCGAAAAACTGTTGCGGACCTGCGCCGGAGTGAGTTCGGTCGGGAGGGCCCAGCTCGCCTGATCCACCGGCGGCGAATCAATTGCGTAGCGCCGAACCGACTTGAACAGCCATTGGCCTTCCTCGAGCGTCGCCTGGCGCGCTTCGATTCGTTCCTTAAACTGATTCCTCGTATCGAATCGAAACAGGGTGAGGCCGGTGAGCCGGATGCCCTGCTGTTCGCTGCGAGCGGCATTGATGATGACCTGGCCGTCGCTTGCGACCTGGTTGATCCAGAACCCGGAGGCGTCCTGAATGCCGCCGCCCGGCGTGTTGCCGAACAACTCCGCTTCCATCCGCTTCGACACTTCGCTCAGGTTCGCCGACATCGGATTGTAGGCCACGGTCGCGAGCGCCCCGAGCGCGACGGCGCTGGCGAGGGCCGGCGCAATGAACTGCCAGGCCGAGACGCCGGCCGCGCGTGCCACCACCAGCTCCAGCCGGCGCGACAATGCGAGATAGCAGGTCATCGCGCCGATCAGGATGCAGAACGGCATCATCTTTTCGAGCAGTTGCGGCACGCGGAACAGCGACGTTTCCGCCACCATGATCGCGGAGGCCGTCACCAGTCCAGAGGTCTTGCGCACCATCTCGATGTAGTCGACGAGCACGAGCAGCACGAAAATGCTCGCGAACACGCCAAGCGCCGAGATGACGAACCGTCCGGCGAAGTAGCGTCCGAGCGTGTTGGTGATCATGCTCATGCGGCGGCCGGTCGTCCCACGAGGCGCAACAGGCGAGCATTGGACTTGTTGATCGCCTCGATCAGCGCGGCCGGAGGTTCCAGCACGATGCTGTCGAAGATGATCCAGAGGCTGACGCCGATCGCCGCGAACAGCATGAGATATTGCACGACCGGTGCGACCGGCGATTTGACCGCCATCACCGAGCAGGCGAATCCGACCATGCGCAGGCCGAACACGGCCAGGATCGAGCCGCCGATCGAGAAATTCCGGCTCTGGCGCGTGGTGCGCGGCGCGCCGAGAAAGGCGAAAGTCAGCGCCGCGAACGCGAACGGATAGACCGGCGCCATGAACCTATCATGCAGTTCGGCGCGGAATTGGCCCGGCAGCTGATTGTACATCGGATCGTCTTGGTCCGGCGCGATCAATTCCCAGATGTAGCGTTCGCGAATCCCGAGCGCCGCATCGCCGCCGCGTTTGGAGTACTGGGACATGTCGAACGCATTGCTGTCGAACTCGATCATCGCGGGATCGCGTTTGCTGGCCTCGAAACGCTGCAGCACGCCTTTCTCGAGAACCAGAAACGAGCCATGGTCGTTCTTGATGACCGTGCCGTGATCGGCCACGATCGTGACGCGCATCGCGGGATCGCGGCGGTCGTCGATGAATACCCCGTTCAATACGCCGCCCGGCTGGCGTTCCCTGATCCGGATGGTGAGATTCTGGTCGAGCTGGGCAAACCGGCCGGGCTGCAGGATGTTGGTGAGCACGTCGGCGGTGATCTCGGCATCCCATTGCTTCAGCCGCCTGAGCCCGTCGGGCGCGAGATAGGCGGCAATGAAAGCGACCAGCGCCGCGACCACGCAGGTCGAATAGACGAACGGGCGGAACAGGCGGATCGGCGAGAAGCCGGCCGCGTTCATCACGATGATTTCCGAATCGGTGGCGAGCTTGTTCAGCGTGTGGGAGATCGCGATCATCAACGCGATCGGCGAGATGATCAGGACCAGCGCCGGAATGACCAGGCTGGTGATGCCCAGAAAGGTCAGGATGGTCTGGCCCTGGCTGGTCATGAGGTCGATGCCGCGCAGCGCCTGGGTAATCCAGATCACGCCTGTCAGGCTGACCAGGACCATCGCAAACGCCGTCAGCGTCGTCTTAAAGATATACCTGTCGATCGACCCCATCGTTACCGCACGATCCCCGCCCTCCGACCGTTGGGATGGCTACCCGCAACCACACCCCGCAAGCAGGGCCCCCTTTGGCTGCCGCCAGTTGTCCCGAAGGTTACTCTCTCAATATCATCCCTTTGATCCGTCAACAAAATGGCTCGGCCAAGGCGTCGGTCAAATATGCTTAAAATTTAAGGAATGTGGCCTGGTGGACACGCCGTTGTGCCTCGGACCGGCCGTCCGTCGCTTGCGGTTTTGCGCACCGTTGCTTTGGGAAGCGGGCATCGGCCTTGGCACAGGATAGCCTCAGGGGGCATAGTGGCCGAACTGTCACAAATCGCGCCGGAACCGGGCACCCTGCCGGCGCCTCCGCTCCCGATCTCCCGTCCCTCGTCATTGGAGGAAGTTACTGATGTCCGACGCCATCAAGGTCGGCTTTGTCCCATTTTCCGCCGCCCCGAAGGGTGTTTTGGTGGTCTTTTGCGACGAGACGTTGAAGATCGGTTCAGTGACCCGCAACGCACTCGGAAAGTCGGCCGACCTGATCAAGCGTGCGGCCGAAGCCAACCAGTTCAAGGGCAAGACGGCGTCGACGCTCGACATCCTGGCCCCTGAAGGAGTCAAGATTCAGCGCTTGCTCGTGGTCGGCATCGGCAAAGCTGCGGAGCTCAAGGACAAGGATTTTCTCAGATTCGGCGGTGTGATCGCGGGAAAATTGAACCGGGCAAGCAAGGCGACTACCGTTCTGGCCGAACTTCCCGAAGCGGCCATGTCGACCGAGCAGGCCGCGGCGCTCGCAACCGGCTTAAAACTGCGTGCCTACCAGTTCACCCGTTACAAGACCAAGAAGAAGGACGGCGAGGATGCACCGCTGAAGGCCGAGGTATCGGTCGCCGTTGCTGACGTGGCGGCCGCGCGCAAGGCGCTTGCGCCCTCCGCCCACGTCGCCGACGGCGTGATCATGGCGCGCGACCTCGTCAATGAGCCGCCGAACGTGCTTTATCCGGAGGAGTTCGCGCGCCGCACCACGGCCCTGCGCAAGCTCGGGGTCGAGGTGTCAGTTCTTGACGTCAAGGCGATGACCAAGCTCGGGATGGGCGCGCTGCTCGGCGTGGCGCAGGGTTCCGCGCGGCCGGGGCGCATGGTGGTGATGCGCTGGAACGGCGGCAAGAGCGGCGAGCAACCGGTGGCCTTCATCGGCAAGGGCGTCTGCTTCGACACGGGCGGCATTTCGATAAAACCGTCCGGCAGCATGGAGGATATGAAGGGCGACATGGGCGGCGCCGCCTGCGTCGTCGGCTTGATGCACGCACTGGCCGCGCGAAAGGCAAGGGCCAACGTGGTCGGCGCCATCGGACTTGTCGAGAACATGCCCGACGGCAATGCGCAGCGGCCGGGCGATATTGTCACCTCGATGTCGGGGCAGACCATCGAGATCATCAATACCGATGCCGAAGGCAGGCTCGTGCTGGCGGATGTGCTCTGGTACGTGGCCACGAAATTCAAGCCCAAATTCATGATCGATCTGGCAACGCTGACCGGTGCGATCATGGTTGCGCTCGGAACCGAATATGCAGGGCTGTTTTCCAACAATGACGAACTGGCGGAACGGCTGTTCAAGGTCGGCAACGCGACCGGCGAGCGGGTTTGGCGGATGCCGCTCGGTCCGGAATACGACAAGCTGATCGATTCGCAGTTCGCCGACATGAAGAATACCGGCAGCCGGCACGGCGGCTCGATTACCGCAGCACAATTCCTGCAGCGATTCGTCGACGGAACACCCTGGGCGCATCTCGATATCGCGGGAACCGCGATGGGCGCGCCGAAATCCGAGATCAACCAGAGCTGGGGCTCGGGCTATGGCGTACGCCTGCTGGACCGGCTGGTTGCCGACTACTACGAAGCCAAATGATAAGTTGATGGCGCGCGATGACGGAAGTCCTGTTCTATCATCTGCAGAACATGTCGGTGGAAAATGTGCTGCCGTCCCTGCTCGAAAAATCGCTGGAGCGCGGCTGGCGCGCCGTCGTGCAGTCGACCTCACAGGAGCGCGCCGACGCGCTCGACGCGCATCTATGGACCTATCGCGATGATTCGTTCCTGCCGCATGCGACCTGGCGCGCCGGCGATGCCGAGGATCAGCCCGTCGTGCTGGCGATCGCGGAGGGCAATCCGAACCGAGCCAATGTCATTTTCTTGATCGACAATGCGCCGCTGCCTGCCGACGCGCACAGTTATGAACGGATGGTGCTGCTCTTCAATGGCGACGACGCCGAGGCGCTCGCGGCTGCGAGAGGCGCCTGGACGGATTGCAAGTCGCGCGGATTCGAGGTCACCTATTGGCAGACCGATGAGCATGGCAGGTGGCAGCGGCGGCAATAGGTCGAGCTTGGGCGATGCCGCGCGGGAACAACTCGGGAAGCGCGGAGACATTTTCGACGTTCGCAAGTTTGTATTTGCATTTGACTTTCGCCGCGCTCCCTCGCAGAAATTTCGTGCGGCCATCAAACGCCACCGCAGAAGTGCCGTAAAGTCATGGTCGGTCAGCAAGTTTAGGTTGGGTAACAGGGGACCGGTTGATCGTGCAAGGCAAGACTTATTACCGGACGCGACTGGTGGTTCTGCTCGCTTGCGCACCGCTGGTCGCGGCGTGTTCGGGTGCCTCGGACATCTTCTCGAGGGACGCGGACTGGTTCTCTCGTTCAGGACGGGTGTTCATTCGCAGCGTCTCGATCGAGACCCCGCCGCTGACCCCTGACAAGGCGGTTACCGCGGAGGATCTCGTCAGCGCCGAAGGCGCGTGTCCGGGCATGAGCGCACCCGCCGATGCCAATGCGTCGACGGCGGCGCCGCCTGCCGACGCACCGCCGGTGGCGAGCGGTGGAACCGTGGCGCTGGGCCATACCGAATGCGATGTCGTGCGCGGGATCGGCGCGCCCGACAATGTCAGCCTGTCCAACAATCCGCGCGGGGACCGCGTAGCGGTCGTCACCTGGAAACGTGGTGCACGCGCCGGCATCTATACCTTTACGGCCGGGCGGCTGAGTTCGGTCGAGAAGGGCGCCGACGAGGAGCCGATGCCGAGCGCCAAGCCGAAGGGCAAGGCCAAGAGGAAGCCGGCCGCGACCTGACCTGCAGCACCGAGTTCGCGCACGAATCGGCGGAGCGCTTTGCGCCGCCGCGCGGCGCTCAGCTCTCCTCGAACTGCGCGCTCGCCGCGAGCCAGTCCTCCTCGGCCCGCTGCAAGGCGTCTTGCGCATTCGCTCTTGCCTTGGAGAGCTGCGCGGCCTGCTTCGGGTCGCGCACGAACAGATCGGGCAGCGCGAGCGCCGTATCGATCTTGGCGATGATGTCGCTGATGCGCGCGATCTCGGCCTCGGCGGCCGAGATCTTCTGCTTCAGGGAACCCCGCGTGTCGCTTCTGCCGTTGTCCGGCCTGCGCGCCGGGTCCGGTTTGGTCTGGCCGCGGTCGGCCGGTACTTCGGTGCGCGCGGAGCGAGCAGAGAGCACCATGCGGCGGTAGTCGTCGAGATCGCCGTCAAAACTGGTGACGGCGTGATCGGCCACCACCCAGAGCCGGTCGGCGCAGGCTTCGATCAAATAGCGGTCGTGCGATACCATGATCACGGCGCCGGGAAACTCGTTGATCGCTTCGGCGAGCGCGGCGCGGCTGTCGATGTCCAGATGGTTGGTCGGCTCGTCGAGGATGATCATGTTGGGACCGAAGAAGGTCGCAAGGCCCAGCAGCAGCCGCGCCTTCTCGCCGCCCGACAGGCTCTTGACCGGCGTGTCGGCGGCCTTGCCGGAAAATCCGATCGCGCCGGCGCGTCCGCGCACCTTGGACTCCGGCGCATCCCCCATCAGCTTGCGCACATGGTCGTAGGCCGAGGCGTCCTCGTTCAGCTCGTCGAGCTGGTGCTGGGCGAAATAGGCGATGCCAAGCTTGTCGGCGCGCGTGATCGAACCGGAAAAAGGGGAAAGGCGGCCGGCGAGAAGTTTCACCAGTGTCGACTTGCCATTGCCGTTAGCCCCGAGCAGCGCGATGCGATCGTCATTGTCTACCCGCAAGGTGACGCGGTTCAGCACCGGATGCTTCGGATCGTAGCCGACCGATACGTTATCGACGGCGATGATCGGTGGCGACAGCAGTTTCTGCGGTGGTGGAAAGCTGATCTCGCGCACGTCCTGCGTGACGAGGGCTGCGACCGGTTTCATTCGTTCCAGCATCTTGACGCGCGATTGGGCCTGGCGCGCCTTCGACGCTTTCGCCTTGAAGCGGTCGACGAAGTCCTGCAGGCGCCTGCGCTCCGCCTCCTGCCGTTTGGCGTGTTTGGCATCGAGCATTTCGCGTGTTGCGCGCTGCTCCTCGAACGATGAATAGCCGCCGCGATAGAGCGTCAGTCTGCCGCGGTCGAGATGCAGGATCTGGTCGACCGAGGTCTCCAAGAGGTCGCGGTCGTGGCTGATGACGATCACGGTGCGGGGATAGTGCGCGAGGTGGTCCTCGAGCCACAAGGTTCCCTCGAGGTCGAGATAGTTGGTGGGCTCGTCGAGCAGTAGCAGGTCGGGGGCCGCAAACAGCGTCGCCGCCAGCGCCACCCGCATCCGCCAGCCGCCCGAGAACTCGGCGCAGGCGCGCAGCTGGTCGGCCGCGGAAAAGCCGAGACCACTCAGGATCGCCGCCGCACGGGCCGGCGCGGAATGGGCATCGATGTCGACGAGCCGGGTCTGGATCTCCGCGATCCGGTGCGGATCATGGGCGGTGTCGGCCTCGCGCAGCAGCGCGTCGCGCTCGAGATCGGCCTTGAGCACGACCGCGATGAGACTTTCCGGTCCGTCCGGGGCTTCCTGCGCAAGACTGCCGACCCGCCAGCGTGGCGGAATGGCGATGGTTCCGCTTTCGGTCGCAAGCTCGCCACGAATGACCTTGAACAGCGTGGACTTGCCGGTGCCGTTGCGGCCGACCAGGCCGACACGCGCGCCCGGTGCGATCTGCACGGTGCCGTGATCAATCAGCAGCCGTCCGGCGAGACGGACAGAGATGTCGTTGATGAGGAGCATGGGCGCGGTTGTCACCGCTGGCCGCGCCAAAGGCAACCGCTTTGTGGCCGGCGGTGCCGCACCGTCGCGTCGCTGGAACTCAACTGGCGCGATCGCCTGTCTCGCGCCGGCGCATTTCCTCGATCAGGTGTTCGAGACGGGCTGAGGGACCAAGCGTTTTGAGATCCCGCTGCAATCGTGCTCCGATGGCATCGCAGATCGATCGGCAGGTCTGCCGGTCCAGGGCTTGATGAGAGGATTCGTGAGTAACTGCGCGGTCCTCGGTCACCGACGTTCCGTTTCGTTCCAGAGTGGGTATGCACCAAGTCACGAGCGGCAATTTGGTTTCGTTGCAATCGCAAATTGCAGGGACCGGGGGCAGCGCTCCGATGACAACGACAAACAAGGCCCCGGCGCGGGGCCGGGGCCTGGTCATGCTTTGTCGTGGACCGCTGCTTCAGTAGCAGACGTTCACCACCCGCCAGCGCGGACCCCAGGGGGTCGCAACCCAGCGGCGGGCATAGCAGCCGCCATAGCCACCATAATAGGCAGGCCCTCCGGCATAGAAGCGCGGGCCCCACCAGCCGTGGTGCCAGCCACCATGCCAGCCGCCGTGCCAACCACCCCAGGCCGAGGCGGAGGTCGGCGCCAGCGCGGCGCCCAGCGCGACCGCGGCCACTGCAGCGAGCGAGAGTTTGCGCAACATGGGTCATCTCCTCAAGACAAGAGCTTCGGCACCATGCAGGCGCCGTCGGTGACCATCACCGCCGGTGACGCCACCCGATCGGGGGAAGCGTTCCGTCTGGCCTGGAGACTAGGCCGGCGGCAGTGAACGGACGTGGCATGGACCTTTCAGACAAGGTTAATCGACGTGAAATCGTCGTTAGGTCTGATAACGTGACCGATGGAAGCGGCCGCAGCGGCCTCGCTTGCCGTTCGCCTGCAGCGCCGATATAAGCCCGGCAACTCCGAAACCCCTGGCATTCCAAGGACGACAAAATGGCGATTGAACGCACTTTCTCGATCATCAAGCCGGACGCGACCGAGCGCAATCTGACCGGTGCGATCAACGCCGTGATCGAGAAGTCGGGCCTGCGGATCGTCGCCCAGAAGCGGATCCGCATGACGCGCGAACAGGCGGAGACCTTCTACGCCGTCCACAAGGCGCGTCCGTTCTTCGGCGAGCTGGTGGATTTCATGACCTCGGCTCCCGTCGTCGTCCAGGTCCTGGAAGGCGAGGGCGCCGTGTTGAAATATCGCGACGTTATGGGCGCCACCGATCCGGCCAAGGCGGCGGAGGGCACGATTCGCAAGCTCCACGCCAAATCGATCGGAGAAAACTCCGTCCATGGCTCGGACGCGCCGGAGACGGCCGCGATCGAGATCGCGCAGTTCTTCTCGGGCAATGAGATCGTCGGTTGACGGTGGCCCGCCGGGGGGCTGGCGCGGCGTCGAGCGAGGCGAACCATAGCCTTTGAGGAGGGCGGGGCTTTGAACTGGCTGGTGCAGGTCGCCGATCCCGCTGGTGTCGGCGCGTTCTTTGCCCAGCTCCAGACCGACGCTCACCGCCCTGCGTTCTGGCTCGCCGTCGGCAAGATCATCTGGATCAACGTGCTGCTCTCCGGCGACAACGCGCTGGTCATCGCGATGGCCTGCCGTGGCCTGCATGGCCGGCACCGGCTCTGGGGCATGGTGATCGGCTCCGGGCTCGCGGTCGTGCTTTTGATCGCGTTCACCGGCATCGTCGCCGAACTGATGCGATTGCCGTATCTGAAGCTGATCGGCGGCCTTGCGCTGCTCGTCATCGCGGCCAAGCTTCTGGTGCCCGAGGACGAGGGCGACGAGATCACGGCAGGCACCACGCTCTGGCATGCGATCCGGATCGTGGTGATCGCCGACATCGTGATGAGCCTCGACAATGTGATCGCGGTCGCCGCTGCCGCCAACGGCCAGCTATCGCTGCTGATCCTCGGTCTTGCGGTTTCCATTCCCATGATCATTGCGGGCGCCGCGCTGATCATGCTGGTGCTGGACCGTTTCCCGGTCCTGGTCTGGCTCGGCGCGATGCTGCTCGGCTGGATCGCGGGTGGGGTGATCGCGAGCGATCCGGTGGATCAGGCGGTGCTCCACGAGGTGCTGAGCGGCCAGATGGTCTTCAGCATCGAGGCGACATCGGCGATCTTCGGCGTCTCGCATCTCAGCTTTGGCGGCGACCTGATGGATTTCGTCGCCTCGGCGCTCGGCGCCATCGTCGTGCTGGTCGCAGGCTCGATCTGGCGGTCGCGCAAGCTACGCGGTGCCGCAGCGATCGCGAGCCTCGAGGCGAGCAAGGCCGCACAGCGCACGAAATAGCGCGTTTTCGAGAACTGCATCCGGGCGCCCACAAGGGGCGCCCCTACATATATCGCGACCGTAGGGACGCCCCCGCGGATGTCGCGACCTTAAAGCATGATGAGATTAGGTTCGATAGCCTGAATTTTTGAGGTAGTTGGCGCATTCTTGTGGTGTGAAGGCGTCGAGAGCATCGGCTATTGCGGCGCAGACGGCATCAGCG
>Ga0213876_10002846_pt1 | contig 10068 bp, 6 predicted proteins | sample BarmaccomBMRX_R9_FD_160113 | JGI IMG/M metagenome (GOLD analysis project Ga0213876, IMG submission 160113) | Root-associated microbial communities from Barbacenia macrantha in rupestrian grasslands, the National Park of Serra do Cipo, Brazil - RX_R9 | ecosystem: Host-associated > Plants > Roots...
GACGTTTACAATTCCTCCAGTGACGCCGCCGTATTCGGCCAGATCGTTATGGCCCTGGGTCTTGAATTCCTGAATGTCATCCACAATGGGCTGGAAATTGTAGGTGGTTAGGAAGGTGTTCATATTGTTCACACCGTCCAGAAGGAACGCGTTGCTGCGTACGCGAGAGCCATTGACTGACGGGAAAGAGAAGCTGCCCAAAGCGTTCCCGACAAAGCCGCCGCCGCCGCCGCCACTTTGATCGGTATGGATGTTAACTACGCCCGGAGTGATGGTGAGTAGCTGCGTAAAGTTGCGGCCGTTTAGGGGGAGTTCGCTGACTTCGCGCGTATTGACGACGGTGCCCAATTCCGCCGTCGCAGTCTCCACGTTGGCGGCTGCCGCCTCTACAGTGACGGTGGTGTTTGCGGTACCGACGGTCAGGTGGAAGTCGATAGTTGCGGTTTGGTTTACTTCGAACGTAATATTTGGCTGGGTTTGCGAAGCGAACCCAGGCGCAGTCGCTTGAAGCGTATAAACACCGGGGACGATGTTCAGGAACGCGTAAGCCCCGTTATTGTTACAAGTGGTAATTTTGCTGACCGCTGTCTGAGTGTTGGTCAACCGGACCTGCGCATTCGGAACCGCAGCTCCGGACGGATCGGAAACCACACCGTTCGCAGTGGCGGACGCGTCTTGCGCATGAGCCCACCGAGCGCCAATGCAAAGAGTCATCAGAGCGCAGAAAGCAATCAGAGCGCGAGTTGCCGCGCATTTGGAAAAGGCCAACAGAGCCATGCAAACCCCCTCTGGAGCGGCCCTGCGGAGACAGCCCAATCCGCCGCCTCAGTAAGCGTTACAGTAAGCGCGCCAGTCAGACGAAGATACTATGAAACGGCGTCGTATGTCAACGATTATTTCCAAATTGGAGTGTGCCGATAGCCCATGCGATGCCGGTACCGAGATTTCGCATCGTGCCCGCGCAGGCGATCAAATCAGGAGTCGTGCTGCTCGTCAGTTACAGAAAACGGCGCTGGTATGATCGGTAGGACTTGATGCGGCGGCGGACGAGGGCGATGCGCAATGGATGACCTCGTCTAGAAGTAATCGCTGACTTCGTCTAAAACGTTTGGAAGCTATGTTGATTCCTAAGTCCGACAGCACCACCGCCGCGCCCCGGGGCGCCGCCGTTCCACACAGCCTGTTTGCACCTGGAACCGCATTGCCGATGTTCCTGGTCACCGCGCTTTTCTTTCTGTGGGGCATACCGAACAATCTGAACGACGTGCTGATACGGCAGTTCATGAAGGCGTTCCAAATATCGCGCTTTCAGGCCGGGTTAGTACAGTCCGCGTTTTACCTTGGGTATTTCTTATTGTCGATGCCCGCGGCGTTCCTGATGCGCAGCGCCGGATATAAGACCGGTCTGGTCACCGGGTTGTTACTATACAGCGCCGGTACATTTCTCTTCTGGCCGGCAGCCGCAGCTCAAAGCTATCCATTTTTCCTCTTCGCGCTATTTGTTATTGCGAGCGGGCTGGCGTTTCTCGAGACCGGCGCTAGTCCGTTTATCGCGCAAATCGGCGATCCGGACACCGCCGAACGACGCTTGAATTTTTCGCAGGCGTTCAATCCGCTCGGCTCAATCGCAGGTGTCCTGATCGGGACGGTCTTCATCTTCTCGAATCTGCAGCTATCTGACGTTCAGGTGGCGTCCCTGAAGGCGTCGGGCGAATATAACGCAATATTACGGGCGGAGACGATGCGCGTGATCGTGCCATATGTAGTGCTGGGTGTAGTAGTCCTGATCTGGGCGATTTTGATTATGCGGACGCGCTTTCCTCAAGTCGGGGACGAGGCTGTCAGGGGAGGGGATCGCGTTCAGGGTTCGCTCGCAGACCTGTTCCGATATCCTCATTTTCTTTTCGCGGTGCTTGCGCAATTCTTTTACGTGGGCGCACAGGTGGGTACGTGGAGCTACTTCATTCCGTATGTCGAGGACTATGCGCATGAGACGGACAAGGTGGCGGGATACTTCCTGACGGGTACGCTGATCGCCTTTGCGATCGGAAGGTTCGCTGCGACGTATCTGATGCAATTCATCTCGCCGAGCGCTCTGATGGGGATTTACGCCATTCTAAATGTCGGTCTTGTGCTGGTGGGTATTGTCCTGCCGGGGTGGGTCGGCATCTGGGCCATTTTTCTGACCAGTTTTTTTATGTCGCTGATGTTTCCGACTATCTTCGGCCTTGGGTTGAGGGGCCTGGGCCCGAATACTAAGCTCGGCGGGTCACTTCTGGTGATGGCGATTATCGGAGGCGCTGTGTTTACACCTTTGATGGGCCTGATAGCAGAAGGCACCAAAAGCATGGCCAATGCTATGCTTGTCCCCCTGCTGTGCTACGTCGTCATCACGGCGTTCGCGTTCATCGGACCGCGCCTGCATCCGTCCAGGACGGTTCACGCGTAGCAGCAAGCTCATGCTGAAGAGGGGGATTTTGAATCCGCATATCAACTCTCTGCTAAGCCGCGTGCGGCACACCAACACGCTGGTCATCGCAGATCGCGGGTTCCCGTTCTGGCCCCAGATCGAGACAGTTGATATTTCTTTGGTTGACGACACTCCACGTGTTCTGGACGTGCTTCGAGCAATCCAGTCGAACTTTGTCGTCGGGCGGGTATTTCAGGCACAGGAGTTCCGCAACGTCAATTCACCCGAAGTAGTCGAAACGCTGCTGGCTGCGCTCGGCGGAATTCCCGTCATCGTGGAGCCGCACGTTGAATTCAAGAAGCGCGTGCCTGATGCAATTGGATTGATCCGCACCGGCGACACGACGCAATACGCGAATCTGATTCTTGAATCCGGGTGACACCGTGGGCCTTATCGGCGGTTACTTTAACGATTTCGCGTTGACTCCTGTGCGGGCACGTGGCAATCTGATCCGAGATGGTCTATAGAACGCTGGGCAACACGGGATTATCCGTTTCTCAGATCGGTTTTGGCGCATCTCCGCTCGGTAATGTGTTCGGCGCCACGGACCCCGCTGAGGGCGTGAAGGCCGTACGCGACGCCATCGATGCCGGTATCAACCTATTTGACGTATCGCCCTATTATGGGGACACGCTTGCCGAAGAGAGATTGGGCAAAGCCCTGTCGGGGGTTCGCGACAGAGTGATTCTCGCCACAAAGTGCGGCCGGTACGGGGCGGACATATTCGACTTTTCGGCGGCACGAATCAGGCGCAGCATCGATGAATCGCTCGCCCGGCTTCGAACGGACTATGTAGATCTGTTTCAGGCACACGATATTGAGTTCGGCGAGATCAGGCAGATTGTTCACGAGACAATTCCTGCGCTGCGTGAAATTCAGAAGGCAGGCAAAGCGCGGTTCATCGGGATCACTGGTTACCCGCTCGGAATGCTCGCGAGAGTAGCGGAACAACGGGAGGTGGATACGATCCTGTCGTATTGCCGATACAACTTGCTGGTCTCCGATCTCGACGCGAGACTCACGCCGGTTGCGAAATCAAAGCGCATTGGTTTGATCAACGCATCTCCGCTCCACATGGGGCTGCTGACGGAAGCGACACCGCCCAGTTGGCATCCGGCTCCGCCGCAGGTGGCGAGAGCAGCCGGCCGCGTGGTCAGGCTATGTCGCGAGCGCGGGTTCGATCCGGCCGTTGTGGCCCTCAGGTTTTGCCTCAATCATGCGTATGTGGTGTCTACTCTGGTCGGGATGTCGACGCCCGCGCATGTTCTTACAAATATGAAAGCACTCGAATGTGAGCTAACACCCGAGTTCCTCTTGGAGATTGAGAACGTTATTGGATCCGCTAAGGACGTTGTGTGGCCGTCGGGCCGCCAGGAGAATGCAGACGCGGCGGCCGCACTCGAGGGTCAGGAACAACTCAAATGAAAGCTCTTCAAGTTACCAGCCCCGGGGAGACATCGATTGCGAACATTCCGGAACCGACACCCCAAGCGTCAGACGTTCTTTTGCGCGTGCGGATGGTGGGCATGTGTGGCTCCGATCTCAACACCTTTCGAGGCAAGAACCCGATGGTCAGTTATCCGCGCGTTCTAGGCCATGAGATCGCTGCCACGGTGATCAATGGTCCGGCTGATAAGTCCGGCCTCGCGCCCGGCACCGATGTGACGGTTTCTCCCTATACGAGTTGTGGTTCCTGTTCGTCGTGTCTGCATGGCAGGCCGAATGCGTGCGAGTTTAACCGGACGTTTGGCGTGCAAAGAGACGGCGCGCTAGCTGAGTTCATCGCAGTGCCTCCCGAGAAAGTTTTCCGTGCGCCTGGTTTGAGCATTGAGGAGCTAGCTATCGTTGAGCCGCTCACGATTGGCTTTCATGCGGTGGCACGAGGTCGGATCACAGCAGCAGATTCGGTGGCTGTATTCGGGTGCGGCGGAGTGGGCCTAGGGGCGATATCGGGCGCGGCGCGGCGAGGCGCAACGGTGATCGGCATCGACGTGGACCACGAGAAGCTCTCGTTGGCTGTTGATGCGGGGGCGAAGCTGACGATCAACTCGAGCCGGGAATCATTGCATGGGCGGCTGCGCGAGCTGACATCGGGGCGGGGACCGGATGTATCGATCGAAGCGATCGGGTTGCCGGCCACATTTCGCTCAGCGGTTGAGGAGACGGCGTTCTGCGGAAGAGTGGTTTACATCGGGTACGCGAAAGAGCCTGTGTGTTACGAAACGCGTTTCTTTGTACAGAAGGAGCTGGATATTCTCGGGTCGAGAAATGCCATGCCGGAGGATTTTCAAGCTGTGATTGAAATGCTGCAGGCGCACGAGTTTCCCGTGGCACGGGCAATCAGCAGGATCGTTGGGCTGGATGAGGCGGGACAAGCGCTACGGGACTGGAGCGCGGACCCGGCCCGTTTTAGCAAGATTCTCGTTCGGGTCAGTGATTGAGCGAAGCGATTGCTCACATCGCACAGAAGACCGGATAGGGTTCCTGATACATATAGATTCCGGTACATCTGTTGAGGTGAAATGGTGAAACAAGAAAGCTGTGGGGCGCAGTATCGGTCTTTAGCCCGCCTGCTCTGCGTATTTGTTTGTGGAGCGCTTGCCGCGCAAGAGCGTGCGCCGCGATATCTGGACGTCAAGCTGCCGGCTGAAGAGCGCGCGCAGGATCTGGTCAAACGAATGACGCTCGAAGAGAAGGCGTCGCAGATGGTCAACCAGGCGCGTGCCATCCCTCGACTGAATGTACCTGCCTACGACTGGTGGAGCGAGGCGTTGCATGGAGTGGCGCGTGATGGGACCACCGAGTTTCCTGAACCCATCGGCTTAGGGGCGACTTTCGATCCGGACTTGATCCGCCAGATGGCGACGGTGATCGCGACCGAAGGCCGTGTGAAGCACGCACAAGCGCTGCTTAAGGAGCACGGCGAATCCAGTATCTTCGAAGGCCTGGATTTCTGGGCGCCCAACATCAACATTTTCCGTGATCCGCGCTGGGGCCGCGGCCAAGAGACTTATGGCGAAGATCCGTTTCTTACTGCGCGCATGGGGGTTGCGTACGTGACCGGTATGCAGGGCGACGACCCCAGATACTACCGTGCGATATCGACGCCGAAACATTACGCAGTCCATAGCGGGCCGGAACCTACCCGTCACTCGGCCGATGTCGAGGTGAGCAAACACGATGAACTCGACACCTATCTACCGGCCTTTCGTGCCACAGTGATCGAAGCTAAGGCGGGATCCGTCATGTGCGCCTACAACAGCATTAACGGCGAACCTGCCTGTGCCAACGAGTTCCTGCTGGAGGACCAACTTCGCAACAAATGGGAATTTCAAGGCTACGTCGTTTCCGATTGCGGCGCCGTCATAGACATCCACGGCGGCCACCGCTATAAGCCGACGCAGCCGGAGGCGACGGCCATCAGCGTCGCACGGGGTATGGACAATGAGTGCGTCGACTTTACGTTCAAGGTCAAAGACGACCACGATTACAGGCCGTATATTGACGCGGTCAAGCAAGGGTATTTGAAAGAGAGCCAGCTCGATACAGCCCTGGTCCGTTTGTTTACCGCACGCATGAAGCTGGGGATGTTTGATCCGCCCGGCATGGTGCCCTACACGAAGATCGATCAAAGCGAGTTGAACAGTGCGCGGAACCGCGAGTTGGCACGCAAGGCCGCGGAAGAGTCGATGGTTCTGCTGAAGAACGACGGGGTATTGCCGTTACAGGCAGGGAGCAAGATCGCGGTTATTGGTCCTCTTGCAAAGCAAACCAAGGTGCTGCTGGGCAACTACAACGGAACGCCGACGCATACGGTTTCGATTTTCGAAGGGATGCAAAAAGAGTTTGCCGGGGCCACGATTCAATATGTGCCCGGTACGCAGTTCCTGAGCCACGATGCCGACCCGGTACCTGGATCTGCATTGATGAACAACGGAAAGCCTGGGGTAAAGGTGAGTTACTCGAAACTTGACCTGAGCAACGTTAACCGGCCTGAGGCCATGACTCCCGTTGCGACTCGCGCGGCGTTGATCGTTGACGCGGCCGCGGTGCCGGTTCCGGCTGAGGCGGCCGGTGTGCGCCCCCTCGCCATACACTTCGACGGCACGCTGACGGCTCCGGAGACGGGCGATTACAATCTGGGCCTTAAGGCAAGCGGCTTTTTCCGCTTACAACTCGACGGCAAGAACGTTACCTCTTCTTACGGAGCCGACCCTGACGAAGCGAAACTAGGGCGCGTGCACCTGGACGCCGGCAAGCCGGCGGTGCTTCACGTTGAATATACGCCACCTGAGAATGCGCCGCCGAACGCCCGACTGGTGTGGTCGAAAGTCGATCTCACGCCACAGCCCGAGGCCATTTCGGCGGCCAAGAATGCGGACGTGGTGGTCGCGGTTCTCGGCATCAGTAGCGAGCTCGAGGGTGAAGAGATGCAAGTGAGCGAACCGGGATTTAAAGGAGGCGATCGCACGCTGATCGATCTACCGAAGCCGGAACAGGACCTTTTAGAAGCGCTAGTGGCGACTGGCAAGCCGATTGTCCTTGTGATGACAAATGGCAGCGCACTGGCGGTGAATTGGGCCAAGGAACATGCCAACGCGATTCTCGAGGCATGGTATCCCGGCGAGGAAGGCGGAACGGCGGTGGCAGAAACTCTCTCCGGCAAAAACAATCCTGGAGGCCGCCTTCCGGCGACGTTCTACACGGGGGTCGATCAGCTTCCGCCGTTTGAGAGCTACGCGATGAAGGGCCGCACATACCGGTACTTCGAGGGAACTCCCCTGTATCCGTTCGGCTATGGGCTCAGCTACACGACGTTTTCTTACGCTGACCTTGTACTGCCGCAGTCTCCACTGAAAGCAGGTGACCCGCTGAGGGCGGAGGTGACCGTGACGAACACCGGGAAGCGTGGCGGGGACGAAGTGGCGCAGCTGTATCTCAATTTTCCAGAGGTGAAGGGCGCGCCCATCCGCGCACTACGCGCATTTCGTCGCGTCCATCTGGAGCCGGGTCAATCACAGAAGATCAGTTTCGAGCTGAAACCGCGTGATCTAAGTATGGTCAGCGAGGCGGGTCAGCCGATGATTGCAGAAGGCAAGTATTCAGTCTCGATTGGAGGGGGGCAGCCGAATTTGCCTTCCGTCGCCGGGTCATTTCGCGTAGCAGGCAGCCAGGTTTTGCCTGAGTAACGCCGGAGCCGGCACATACCTGGGTGACGTTGGAGCAGAAGGAAGCTTTGGATAACGAGGGCAGGCCGTGCAGACGGCCACACCTTCACGGTGTGGCTGCTTTGTCAGAGTGCGGCTGGAACAGTCGCGGTGCAAAGTCGTTCAGGTCCCGCCGCCAGGTCTGCCACTCGTGGTCGGTACCAGGCGACTCGTAGAACACGTGTTGTATCTTCGCCTCGTCGAGCGAGGCGTGCAGTTGCTCAAGGCCCTGTTTCATCCGCTCAGGCTCGTTTGTCCCGACACCAACCCACAGCAGATGCACGCGCTTGGAAAAGGCGTCCGGGTCAGCCATGGCCCCGTTGAACCCGGTCTTTATGTCCGGCTTCTGACCTCCCGTTGCGAACACGTTCATTGCTCCGCTGAAGCCGCCAATGTAGGAGAAGAGTTCCAGATGATCGAACGTGATGTGGAACGTCTGCATGCCGCCCATGGAAAGCCCCGCCATCGCGCGATGATCTCGATCGGACGAAGTGCGGAAAGTCGAATCGATGAAAGGAATCAAGGCCTGTGTCATATCGTCTTCGAATGCAGACATCATGTCCTGCATGGCCTTTCTCATTTCCGGCGAACCGAACGGCTTACCGGCGAGATTGGGAGCAGGCTGGTCTGCCCGGCGGGCGTAGCCATTCGCCATAACGATAATCATCGGCTTGGCTTTTCCGCTCGCAATCAAGTTATCGAGAATGAAATTCGCCTTTCCCTGCCGTGTCCACCCCGATTCGTCCTCGCCCGCGCCATGCTGTAAGTACAACACCGGATAACGCTGTTTCGGTTGTGTGTCATATTCGGGCGGCGTGTAGACAAGCGCGTGTCGCCATGTGCCGGTTACATTCGAGTGATACCAGATTTCGCGAACCTCGCCATGCGGCACGCTCTGTGGCGAATAGTACGTCGCCCCTGCCTCCGGCACCTCAACCGCACTTGCCCATTTGCTCCCGCCGAAGTAGGCGGTACTGCCCGGATCGCTCACTTCTGCGCCGTCCACGATGACGGTGTAGTAGTGAAGCCCAGGAGCCATGGGCGGGGTGATGAATGTCCAGAACCCGTCGGGCTGCTTGTCGATATCAGCCTTCGGACCGCTCCAGAAATTGACCCTTACCTTGGACGCATCGGGCGCCTTGAACCTGATCTGAACACGTGAGCTCCCGTCGACACGCGGATATTGCGCGTCCAGAACATTCGACGTGGCGGGTTTAAAATCGCCTGAGTCCTCCGCGAAGCAGCAGCCCATCGCCACGAGTAGGGCGAATCCAATCAGTCGCATGCCGGCCTTTCTCCGATCATCGTTATAGTAATGCATGTAATCAATCCGGCGAACTGAGACAAATGAAATACCCAAGGCTTCCATTTCTGATCGCGGCATTCTGCTGTGCATCCGCGGCTGCGGACGCACAACAGTCCGACCGCTGCGCCGGGCTGACACTCCTTCAACTCAGCGGCGTCGCCATCACCAAGGCTGAAGCGATAGCTGCGGGCACAACCGTCCCGCCAGCCTATCCGGGCGCTCCCTCCATCGGACCACTTCCGGCGCATTGCCGCGTTGACGGCATCATGAACCGCCGCAAAGGCGTCGATGGCCAGGAGTTCGGAATCGGCTTCGCAATAGCGCTGCCAGATCCGGAGGCCTGGAATGGCGACTTTATGATGCAGGGCGGGGGAGGCAGTAATGGCCTCGTCGCTTATCCAACTGGGGCGAGCTTCGCCGGTGATAGACCGGCGCTCTCGCGCGGTTTCGCGGTGGCCAGCACGGACACGGGACATAAGGCGAAGACAGGGCCGTTCGACTTTGCATTCATGCGCGACCAGCAGGCCTACCTCGATTTCGCCTTCCTCGCCAATGCTGAAGTGGCCGGAGTCGCCAAGCAAATCATCGCCCGCTACTACGCTAAACCCGCAGCGTACTCGTACTTCGTAGGCTGTTCGACGGGCGGACGCGAAGGCATGATCCTCTCGCAGCGTTATCCGACAGTTTTCAATGGAATCGTCTCGGGAGACCCAGCCATGCGCACCGGCCTGTCGAACCTTGCAATCGGTCAATGGATACCCGTGGCTTACAACCAGGCTGCGCCCAAAGATGCATCCGGCAAGCCGCAAATCGACAAGTTTCTAACCGATGCCGAGCGCAAACTGTTCTTGGATGCGCTCATGAACCGGTGCGACGCGAAGGACGGTTTGGCGGACGGTATGATCTTTGACCCGCTCGGCTGTGATTTCGATCCCACGGTACTCGCGTGCAACACCGGGCAAGAAGAGGGTTGCATTGCTCACGAAAAGATCGCCGCAATCAAGAAAGCGTTCGCAGGACCGAAGAATGCTTACGGCACACAGGTCTATCCAGGCTTCCTTTATGACTCGGGGATCGCCATGAAC
>Ga0213876_10002847_pt1 | contig 10064 bp, 7 predicted proteins | sample BarmaccomBMRX_R9_FD_160113 | JGI IMG/M metagenome (GOLD analysis project Ga0213876, IMG submission 160113) | Root-associated microbial communities from Barbacenia macrantha in rupestrian grasslands, the National Park of Serra do Cipo, Brazil - RX_R9 | ecosystem: Host-associated > Plants > Roots...
GAGCGCGATGGCGCCGGCACCTACATCGGCGAGCTGCTCGCCGACCGCGACTCGGCCCTCGCCCGGTGGCCCGACCGCGTCGACCACCCGCTGCGCATCTGGATCGCCGCCGGGAGCAACGTGAAAGGGTGGCAGGCCGGCTACGTGAACGAGGTCCGCTCGGCGTTCGACACCTGGTCGACCGTCGGCATCCCGGTCCGCTTCCAGCTCGCCCCCGATTCCGCCCACGCCGACGTCCACGTCCGCTGGGTCGACCACTTCGACGAGCCGATCAGCGGCAAGACCGTCTGGTCGCGCGACGACCGCTGGTGGATCGTCGACGGCGACATCACCCTCGCCCTGCACCACCGCGACGGCGACCCGCTCGACGCCCCCCAGGTCCGCGCCATCGCCCTCCACGAGGTCGGCCACCTCCTCGGCCTCGACCACACGACCGACGCGTCGAACATTATGGCCCCGCGCGTCCGCGTCCGCGAGCTCTCCCCCGCCGACCAGGCGACGCTGCGGCTGCTCTACTCCGTGCCGGCGGGGAAGATCGCGGGCTGACGCGATCGGTTGTCGGGACTCGGGACTCGGTTGGTCGGGCGACTGAACGTCCCGACAACCGAGTCCCGAGTCCCGACAACCGACTCCCAGCCCCCGTGGAACGGTCCGTGCCCCCGCCACGGGCATGACTGACGAGACGATCCACGACGTCGCCATCGTCGGCGGCGGACCGGCGGGGCTGTCCGCCGCCATCTGGCTCGGGCGCTACCTCCACGACGTCGTCCTGGTCGATTCGGGGGACCCGCGGAACTGGGAGACGGCCGGCATCAACGGCTACCTCGGCCTCCCGGGCATCACGCCGGCCGAGCTGCGCAAGAACGGCCGCGACGAGGCCCGGCGCTACGGCGCCACGCTCGTCGACGGCTTCGTGGTCCGGGTGCGGGCCGAGGGCGACGAGCGGTTCGTCGTCGAGTACGACCCGATCCTCGTCACGAAGGCCCGCGCCAACGGCGCCGGCCCCGGCGCCCCCCGCCGCCCCGACGACAACGAGCCGCGCCCGTGCACCACGCAGCTCGTCGCCCGCCGGCTGCTGCTCGGCATCGGGCTCAAGGACGTGTGGCCCCGCATCCCGGGGCTCAGCCAGGTCTACGGCGACCGCGCCCACGTCTGCCCCGACTGCGACGGCTTCGACGCGCGCGGCAAGAAGACCGTCGTCATCGGCAAGGGACGCAAGGCGGTGGGCATGGCGCTCAACCTCACCACCTGGACCCGCGACATCACGATCTGCACGGATGGGATGGACGACGAGCTGGACGACCACCTCGCCGGCAAGCTCGCCGCCCTCGACATCCCGGTCGTCACGGACCCGATCGAGCGCGTGAATCTCCGCGAGGGGAACCTCCGCTCGCTCCTCTTCGCCGACGGCCACTCCCTCGGCTGCGAGAAGATCTTCTTCGCCATCGGCCAGTATCCGGCCGACGACCTCGGCGCCCAGCTTCACTGCGACCGGAACGACGACGGCCACGTCATCGTCGACGCCCATCACCACACGTCGATCCGCAACGTGTTCGCGGCCGGCGACATCACCCCCGGCCCGCAGCTCGGGATCCGCGCCGCGGCCGGCGGCGCGGTGGCGGCGCTCGCCATCCACAAGTCGCTCGTGCCGCCGGAGCGGAAGCTCGAGCGGCTCGGCATCGCGGCGGAGACGGCCCCCGTCGGCCCGTCGGCCGACGGCCGGCCGGCTACCAGCGGAGCGTGACGTCCCGCCCCTTTCCCTTCCGCTCCACGCGGAGCTGAAGCGCCCGCGAGTCCCCGTCGCGCAGGAAGACCTGCTGCAGCGCCGCCGGCGCCGCGACCGCGCGCCCGTTCGCCGATACGATGACGTCGCCCGCGCGCAGGCCGGCCTCGCTCGCCGGCGTCCCCTCCGCGACCCGCAGCACGAGGATCCCGGCGCGCTTGGTCCCCACCACCGCGCGCAGGTCGTCGTCCATCGCCACGAGCTGCGCGCCGGCCAGCGCCGAGGAGCCGAGGCCGAGGAGCATGGGGACCGTCGGCGGCAGGGGAGCCATCGGCGCGAGGCCCGCCTCGGCGCCGCGGCGGAGCGCCGCGCGAACGCGGGCCTCGTCGGACGCGCGGATGGCGGGCGGCACGTTCGGCGGCGCCGGTGTGCCCGGCGCCGACGCCGCGCGCGGCGCGGGGCTCGGCGTGACGATGACGTAGCTGTAGCCCACGCGCCCCGGCCCCGGCTGCCCCCAGCTCCCTGGCCCGTCCGGCCGCCGAGCGACCACCACCGGCAGGTCGAGGGCGCGGCCGTTGCGCCGCACGCCGAATCGGACGGTGTCGTCCGGCACCATCAGCCGGTCGAGCGGGACCTCGCCGCTGCTCCGCAGATCGACGCCGTTGTACGCCCACACCGTGTCGCCCGCCTCGAGCCCCGCGTGCGCGGCCGGCGACGCCGGCTCCACGCTCACCACGACCGGGTAGTCGCAGTAGCGCACCCAGCGGCCGTCGGAGGTCACGCGTGTCTCGCTCATCTCGGTCATCTGCACGCCGATCCAGCCGCGGGTCCGCTCCAACCGGATACGCTCCCGCGCGCCACCGGCCTGCCCCGGCTGGATCGTGACGAGCCGCGGCAACTCGTCCAGCCGACGGACCGAATCCGCGGCCATCCCGCCGGCGACGCGCGGCGCCGCCCGCAGCAGGAACCCGCACGCGATCGCCGGGGGCGTCGCGGCCTCCTGGGCGTGCGCCCCGGTGGCCGGCGCGGCCGCGGCGAACGCCCTGACGGCCAACCGTGCGAATCGTCTCGACGACGGCATCAGTACGCGCTGAGCCGCATGTTGACCGGCAGCGCGCGCCCGAGCTGGCGCAGCGTCGACTCGCGCACGTCGGACGTCGTGATGTAGTACTGGTTGAGCACCGGGTCCTGCGGCGCCTCGTAGAGCGCCTCGCGGACCTTCGGCATCACCTCGTCGAGCGCCGCCAGCCGCGCCCGCAGAATCTGCGGCGAGCCGGCGACCGTCCCCGAGTCGTGCTCGGCGAGATACGCCGCCGCCCGCTGGTACTCCTGCTGCGCGCGGGCGAGCGCCTGCATCGCGTCGCCGGTCCCCGAGAAGTCGGACGCGCCGGCCTGATTCGACGCGAGCCGGGCCCGCGGCTCCCCGGCCACCGGGAGCGTGTCCGAGAGGCCCACGGAGCGCGCGGCCGTGGCCGCGGGCGAGGCGCCGGGCGAGGCGGCGGGCGGAGCCTCGACCGTCGTCGTCGCGACCTGCGCCGCCGGCCCGCTGGCCGCCGCGGCCGCCGGCGCGGTGACGCGTCCGACCGCGGCCCCGCCGACGAGCAGCGCCACCGAGGCGGCGGCGCGTCGCCAGAAGGCCGCGGTCGTGCGCAGCGGCTGCACGCGGAAGCGCGTCACGGTCGCCGGCGCGCTGGTGCCGCCGGGCGAGGCGCGCACCAGCCCTTCGTCGCGAAGGGCCGCCGAGATGGCGTCCCACGACGTGAGGGGTGCGGCGGCGCTCGTCGCGGTGCCTTCGCGCCGCGCGAGGTCGAGCAGCGCGACGTACGCATCGCGCTCGCCGCGACACGCGACGCACGTCGCGATGTGCTCGGCTTCCGCGGCGGTCGGAGCCTCGTCGGCGAGCGCGGCGAGGCGGTCAGTATCCAGGTGCTGCATGTGGTGCGAGATGATGACGGATGGTCGTCCCGGTAGAGGTGGTGGCCGGTGCCGGAGATCGGCGCGCCGGCGCGGACAGGCCGTCGTCCGGCGCGTCCCGCCCACCCGAACCGTCCACGAGGTGCGCGAGGAGCCGGCGAAGCTTCGCGCGCGCCTTGAACAGCTGCGACTTCGAGCCGCCCGCGGTGATCCCCAACGACTCGGCGATCTCCTCGTGCGTGTACCCCTCGACGTCGTGCATCAGAAAGACCTGCCGCGCCCCCGGCGACAGCTTCCGCGCCGCGTCCTCGATGGTCGCCGCGAGGAGCGCACGATCCCCCTCCGGCTCCACTGCCACCGCGGCGGCGAGCGCGGTCCCCGGCTGATCGTCTGCCGCCTCGTCCAGCGACGTCTCGACCCGGTCGGTCCGCTTCAGGCTGCGCAGCGCGTTCAGCGTGCGGTTGATCGCCACGCGGTGGATCCACGTGCCGAACTGCGAGTCGCCGCGCCAGCTCGGCAGCGCGCGGAAGATCTGGATCCACACGTCCTGCGCGACGTCCGCCGCCGCGTCGGGGTCCCCGACGAGGCGTCGCACCACGGCGTCGACGTGCGCCGCGTGTCGCGACCAGAGCATGCGCATCGCCCGTTCGTCGCCGTCGATGGCGCGCCGGACCAGGAGGGGATCGGAGTCCATGTGCACTCGATTGGTCACGCCCGGCGCGCGGGGGGTTTACTGGTGCGGCGGGGCTGACCGCGGGACCCGTCCCGCGGTATGCGTCCGGCGCCACAGGTGGGGCGGGACCCGTCCTACGGGAGGTCTACGGCGGGGAATTCGGAAGGGTTGAACCGCCCCGCCCCTCCGTCCCGCACTCCGCCCTCACCGTCCCGCCACACCCGTCACGCGGCACCCATCCCGCCCGACCGGTCCCTCCCGCCGCCGCCGTCCCGCACCGCCGATCCCGCCCGACATGTACCGCGCGCCAGGGTGCCGCCAGACCGGTCCCGCAGTCAGCCCCGCCGCACCAGTGACCTCCGACAGCCGAGCCGGGTACCTAACGAAACAGGGTGATCGTCGTCACACGGATGTAGTGTGACCCGTTGCCTGCTCTCGCGTCTTGACCGATAGCGCGACCGTCGCGATATAGCGCCCTCCCCGCCGGATGTCCCTCGGCGCCGGGCCCGCCAGTACGTGGGCGACGGACGGTCCGGCGCGCCAGCACGCCCCCTGCACATTCGTTCCTCACGCGTCGTCGCCGGCTTCCGTGCCGGTGATGTCCGCCGTCGTGCCGCGCAGCCCGCGACGCGGCGTCCGCCGTCGAAGGAGTCGTCCCGGTGTCCAGAGTCCACGTCGCCGCCCTGGCCGCGGTGCTCGGTGCGTCGTCCGCGTTCGGGGTCTCCGCCCGCGCGGCCCGTGACGCACGCGCCGCGGGGCTGGCCGAGTCGCTGCACGCTGCGGTCGGGCGCGCGAGCGGCATGGTGGCGCGCGCCGCCGGCGTCGACGTCCTCTCGTCCGAGGGGCTGCCGCTACGCTCCGCGTCCTCCGTCGGCATGTCCGAGGAGCGGCTCGCCACCGTCACGCGCGTCGTCACGCGCGGCATCACCGCGGGCGGCTACCCGGGCGCGGCGACCGTCGTCGGCCGCAAGGGCGCGGCGGTCATCAAGCGCGGCTTCGGGCGCCTGAGCTGGGGAACCGAGAGCCAGGCGGTCGACGAGCACACCGTCTACGACCTCGCCTCGCTCACCAAGGTCGTCGGCACGACGACGGCGATCATGGTCCTCTACGACGAGGGCAAGATCGACCTCGACGCCCCCGTCCGTCAGTATCTGCCCGCGTTCACCGGTGGCCAGAAGGACCGCGTCACCGTTCGCCAGCTCCTCACGCACCACTCCGGCCTGCCGCCGGGCCGCGACCTCTGGCGCTCGGCGCGCAACCCCGAGGAGGCGCGCGAGCAGGTGCTCGCCACGCCGCTCGTCTGCCGCCCGGGCGAGTGCTACGAGTACTCCGACCTCGGCGCCGACGTCCTCGGCTTCCTCGTGGAAACCGTGTCGGGGCAGCGGCTCGACCGGTTCCTCGACGAGCGCGTGTTCCGACGGCTCGGCATGACCGACACGTTCTTCCTCCCGCCGGCCGCCGTGCGCTACCGCACCGCGCCGACCGAGGTGAGCCCGCCGCGCGGCTACCCGCTCAAGGGCGAGGTGCACGACGAGAACGCGTACGCCCTCGGCGGCGTCGCCGGCCACGCGGGGCTGTTCAGCACCGCCGCCGACCTGTCGATCTACGCCCAGATGCTGCTCAACGGCGGCGAGTACGGCGGCGAGCGTATCGTCGCCGACTCCACCGTGCGCCTGTTCACCGAGCGCGCCGTCGGCACCCGCGGGCTCGGCTGGGATACGTGCAACAACCGTGGGAGCTGCGGGAGCCTGATGGGCGCGTCGTCCTACGGCCACACCGGCTACACCGGCACGTCGCTGTGGATCGACCCCGACCGCGACCTGTTCGTGGTGCTGCTCACCAACCGCGTTCACGCCGCCCGCGCCCAGCGCCCGGCGAAGGTCATCGCCGACGTCCGCGCCGACCTCGCCGACGCCGCCGAGCTGGCCGTGGTCGACGCGCCGAACGGTGTGCGCGCCATGCCGGCCAGCTTCCGCGCCGACGAAGCGAACGGCTGGAACCGCTCGGCCAAGACGGCGCGCGGCAAGACCCGCGGCAAGCACGCCACGGCGCGCTCCAGCAAGTCGTCGTCGCGCAGCAGCAAGGGATCGACGGCGAAGAAGTCGCCGTCGAAGAGCGCGACCAAGAGCACCGCCGCGAAGAAGCCGGCGTCGTCGAGCGGATCGGCGAGCAAGGCGAGGAAGAAGTAGACGGGGCGGCGCCTGGCGCCGCCCCGCTTAGCTTTCCGGGCAGCCCTCACAGGAGTTCTGCCATGTCCGACGACGCTGCCGCGACGACCGACGCAGCGACCGCGCTGCCCGGCGAGTCCCCACCGACCGACCCCCAGGAAGGGGTCACGCTCGACCAGGTGCGCCTCGCCCTCCGACGGGTGAAGGACCCGGAGCTCAACCTGAACATCGTCGACCTCGGGCTGGTCTACGACCTCCAGGTGAACGACGGCACGGTGACCGTCGACATGAGCCTCACCTCCCCCGGCTGCCCGTCCGGCCCCGAGATCATGGGCGAGGCCGAGCGGCAGCTGCGCACCCTGCCCGGCGTCGGAGACGTGGTCATGAACCTCGTCTGGTCGCCGCCCTGGTCGCCGGAGCGGATCGAGCCGCGGGTGCGCGCCTACCTGGGGTTCTGATCGGCACGGGGTTGGGGTCGTCGACCCGGGGAGCCCCGCGCTTCAGTCGTGTTGCACGGACGCCGAAGCTCTGTCTGGAACGGCGTCCGCCCCGGGTGTCGGTTCGACCCTTCCCCGTCGCATGGCCGCGCCTCCCCTCGCCCACGGGCTGCTCCACTCGAGCTACGCCCCCCGGCTCGTCGCCCTCTCGGTCGCCATCGCGACGCTCGCCGCGTACGTCGCTCTCGACGTCGCCGGGCGCACGCGGGCGGCCCGCGGACGTGCGCGCGCCGTGTGGCTCGCCGCCGGCTCGGCCGCGATGGGCGTCGGCATCTGGTCGATGCACTTCGTGGGGATGATCGCGTTCCGGCTGCACGCGTCCCCCGCGATCGACGCGCCGACGCTGACGATCCGGTACGACGGCCCGTTCCTCGTCCTCTCGATCCTCGTCGCGTTCGGCGCGTCCGCGTTCGCCCTCGGCGTCGCGAGCCGCAGCCGGCTGACCCCGGCCGCCGCGGGCGCCGCCAGCCTGTCGATGGGCGCCGCGATCGCCGGCATGCACTACGTCGGCATGGCGGCGATGCGGATGCCCGCCGACCTGTCGTACGACCCGACGCTCGTCGGGGCCTCGCTCGTCATCGCGGTCACGGCCTCCGGCGTGGCGCTGTGGCTCCTCGCCCGACTCGGCAACGCCACCAGCCGCGCGGAGCGGTGGGCCAAGTGCGGCGCCGCCGCCGTCATGGGCACCGCGATCGCCGGCATGCACTACACCGCCATGGCGGCCGCCCGCTTCGAGCCCCACGCCGGTGTCCTCGCCACCGGCCTCGCGGGCGACGTGCGAGGCGTCGTCGCGTCCGGACAGCTCGCCGGGGCGATCACGGTCGGATCGGTGATGGTGCTCCTCGTCGCGCTGCTCAGCGCGGCGATGGACCGCGAGCACCACGCGGAGCTCGACGAGACCGTGCGGCGGAGCGACGCCCGCTTCCGCGCCGTCTCCGAGGCCGCCACCGACGCCATCGTCTCGACCGACGCGACCGACCGGCTCGTCTTCTGGAACGCCGCCGCGGCCCGCCTCTTCGGCTACGCCGACGACGAGGCGATGGGGCAGCCGCTCGCCCTGCTGCTGCGGTGCCCCGGCGTCGCCGCTCAAGGCACCGACGACACGGTGGAGGCCGAGGGCGTGCGTCGCGACGGCACCCCTTTCCCCGTCGAGCTCACGCTGAGCGCGTGGGAGTCCGAGGGGGAGCGGTACTTCACGCGCATCATCCGCGACGTCACCGTGCGGCGCCGCGCCGAGCAGGCCGTGCGCGAGAGCGAGCTGCGCTACCGCCAGCTCGTCGAGCGGTCGCCCGAGTGCATCGTGGTGCACGCCGAGGGGCGCATCATCTTCGCCAACCCCTCCTCGGCGGAGGTGCTCGGCGCGGCCGGCCCCGATGCGCTGGTGGGGCTCGCGCTGTTCGACCTCCTGCACCCCGACTCGCACGAGGAGGCGCGCGAGCGGCTGGCGCGCGCCGCCGGCACGAGCACGCGCACCGAGGCGGCGGAGCTCAAGATCGTGACGTTCGACGGCCGCACGCTCGAGGTGGAGACCGTCTCCGTCCCCGTGATGCACGACGGCCGGCGCGCGCTGCAGACGCACGTGCGCGACGTGACGCCCCGCAAGGCGCTCGAGCGGCAGCTCGTCCACGAGGCGTTCCACGATCCGCTCACGGGGCTCGCCAACCGCCTGCTGTTCCGCGACCGCGTGGAGCACGCCCTAGCGCGCGTGGAGCGCGGCGGGCCGCGGCCGGTCGTGCTCTTCCTCGACCTCGACAACTTCAAGCGCGTCAACGACGGCTGGGGACACCACGTGGGCGATCAGCTGCTCGTCCAGGTGGCCGCGCGCGTGGTCGACACGCTGCGCGCCGGCGACACGTGCGCCCGCCTGGGCGGCGACGAGTTCGCGGTCCTCCTCGAGGAGCCCGAGGGCAGCGGGCCGATGGCGGCGCGCGCCGCGCACGTCGCCGAGCGCATCGTCGCCGCGCTGGAGCGGCCGGTGACGTGCGACGGCGCCGAGTTCACGGTGGGGGTCAGCGTCGGCATCGCCGCCGCCGCGCCAGGCGACAGCGCCGACGACGCCCTGCGCAACGCCGACGTGGCGATGTACCGCGCCAAGGCGGGCGGCAAGGGACGGTATGAAGTGTTCGAGCCGGCCATGCATGCCGCGGTGCGCGAGCGGCTGGAGCTGGAAGGGGCGCTGCGCCGGCTCGTCGACCGGGGGTGCGACGCGCTCGTCGTCCACTACCAGCCGATCGCGGCGATCGCGACGGGGCACGTGACGGGGTTCGAGGCGCTCGTGCGGTGGCGCGACGCGGCCGGCGGGCTAGTGCCGCCGGGCGCGTTCATCCCCGCGGCCGAGGAGACGGGGCTCATCGTGCCGATCGGCCGCCACGTGCTGGCCGTCGCGTGCCGACAGGCGCGCGCGTGGCAGCTGCAGCTCGGCGAGCCGCTGACGATCACCGTGAACCTGTCGGCGCGTCAGCTTCTCGAGCGCGACCTCGCCGCGGACGTCGGGGCGGTGCTCGCCGAGACCGGGCTGACGCCGGCGTCGCTGGTGCTGGAGATCACCGAGAGCATGCTGGTCGACGACAGCGAGGCGACGCTCGACCGGCTGCGCGCGCTGAAGGCGTTAGGCGTGCGCCTGGCGATCGACGACTTCGGGACGGGCTGGTCGTCGCTGCAGTATCTGGAGCGCTTCCCGGTCGATCTGCTCAAGATCGACAAGCGCTTCGTCGACCGCGTCGGCCTGGACCACGACGAGTCGCCGCTCGCGCGGGCGATCCTCGGCCTCGGCGGCGCGCTCGGCATGCGCGTGGTGGCCGAGGGGATCGAGACGGCCGCGCAGTGGGACCGGCTGCACGAGCTCGGGTGCGAGCTGGGGCAGGGCTACTACCTCGCCCGTCCGCAGCCCGCCGAGGACGTGGAGGCCCTGCTCGAGCGGCAGCGCGTGCACGGCTGACCGCGTCGCGGCGGCGACGACATCGCCGCCGCCGCACCGCCGGCAGTCACCGCAGCACGACACGGCCGCCTCCCCGCGCCACGACGCCGACGAGGGTGGCGAACGTGCGGGCGAGGAGCACCAGGCCGATCGCGAGCGCGACGTCGGCGAC
>Ga0213876_10002848_pt1 | contig 10062 bp, 8 predicted proteins | sample BarmaccomBMRX_R9_FD_160113 | JGI IMG/M metagenome (GOLD analysis project Ga0213876, IMG submission 160113) | Root-associated microbial communities from Barbacenia macrantha in rupestrian grasslands, the National Park of Serra do Cipo, Brazil - RX_R9 | ecosystem: Host-associated > Plants > Roots...
CAGAGCGGACAAAAGCTCACGGTCCGGTTGTTGGACACGGCTGCTCCAGGCCACTCCTTCCAGCCGCGACGCCGCCGACTGCCGATCCAGCAGCGATAACGCTACCGTCTCATGCAAACTTTGCACTTCCGTCCGCAATTTGGACACTTCGCTATGCCGCTCGAAATTGGCGCGGCCCGCAAACAAGCCTACAAGAAAAATGCCGAGAGCTGCGGCTATCTGCTGCCAAACATGCCACCTCCAAGGAGAAAATTTTTCTCTGACCGGGATATTGCGATGCCTTTGGATAGCATTCAGGCGTTGATAAAAACGAGCCCGCAGCGCCATGCTCGGCTGCTCCTCGTTTAACGCCCCCAATTGGTTCCAAAGCGTGCGAAGCTCCTCGGTTTCGGACCGCAGCTCAGAATTTTGGCTTAGTTGCTCCTCGAACAGATCCTTCTCCGAGGGCGCAAGTTGCCCGGATAGGTATTGTGGAATCAAGGAGCGGATCTCTTCAAACGTCATACAGCTTTTCTCCACGAAGCTCACAAAACTTTTCGCGTAATTCCTTTAAGGCCCGGTAAACCCGCACTTTCACCGTGCCCACCTCGCACTGCAAAATCCTGGCAATATCCTCGTAGCGCAGGTTATGAAAGCGGCTTAAGACCAGTACTTCGCGCTTGCCTTCCGGCAATTGTCCCAGCGCTTCCTGCAGGAACATCGCGTCCTGTTTACGGGCAAAAACTTCTTCCGGCATCGGTTCGGCGCTCCTGGGCTCGCTCATATCGGCTCCTGCTACTTCCCCCCGCTGTTTCCGAAGCGAATCGACGTAAGCATGACGAGCCATTCCATAAAGCCAGACGGCGAACGGCAAGCTCGGGTCATAGCTCCGCGCATACTTCAGGACGCGAAAGAAAACCTCCTGCACCAGATCTTCGCTGAGTGCCCGGTTTCGCGTCATTTGCAGCAAATAACGGAACAGCGCCACATGGTAGCGCTCAAACAGCAGGGCCAGTTGGGCACTATCGCCCGCCTGCACCAGTTCCATTACAGCGCTATCGCTTTGCGTCTCCACTCGTCTTCACCCATCAATACTGAGCGACGGAGGAAAGGTTACAACAAAGGAGTCCAAAAATAATGGAAGTTCTGATCAGTGTCACTTTATCCAATTAATTGCCGCGATACCTTTGTAAATGATTGATTCCGTGTAGCCCTTGCCACTAGCTTCCCAACGAATACCCAAACCGTTGCCACGGGAACAGATAGGAACCATAGAATGGTCACGGGAACGGAAAGGTAAGAGTTCATCTCCATGAGTCTTGGCCATGACTCTGCCAGTGGCGCTGACGAAAAGTGCTGACTGCCGATTCCAATTTTCCCTGAACCGCGTTTGAACTAACTCGCTGGCGCGAGGGACGCTGCGCGTGAGGACTCAGGAGATGGTGACTTGCACACGAACGATGTTGCTGCGAAGGGATGTTCAGCGTAGAATCAGCAGGATGCCACGAGGGACCATACTCTTTTCCCCACGCTCTTTCCCACTGAGGCCCCTGCTTGGCCACCAGTACGAAAGTACCAAAAAGGCATACTTTACCCATAGGTAGACCGCGTCCCTCGCAAACGCCAGCGACCCCCTTCAAACACCCTTATCGAAACCGTCGCGGTTCGGAGTGTGTTCGTTGCCAGACTATTCTCTGTCGCGGCGCTTCCGATAAGAATCTAACGTTTCCCAGTCTTAGCTTCTGGGCCGCTCCCTACGCACCGCGGGGAGCGTCTCGCCAGCCGCCGCGCCGCCCGCGTGGCGCGGTTTCTCTCCCAGGACGTGCGTGCTTCCTGGCGCACGATCCAACGTTATTTCGCTGTGATGCAGCCGCAGGTCGGTTTTCGGGGGGAACCGTCCACGGCAGAATACAGCCAACGCCGGAGCGCCACGACACAGAGACGCAGCCCGCTTATGACCGAGGCCCGCCACTTGGCTCTCGGCGGCCCAGGCCGCACGTTCGACTGTTCACGGGGAGCGAACCAGAACGCTGCCGGACCGTCGAAAACGGCTCGTTCCACCGCCTGACCGAGGGGGCGACCGCCGAAGCCGCTCGCGCGCGTGGAAACGCGAAGTCTCGGCCCATCGCTGGAGGTACTACAACCGTACGGTGTTGACGTGAGTACTTCTAGCGTATAGAGTAAGGGCGCATGCTCCGTCTTCCTGGCGTCTTTTCTTTCTTGGCATTGCTGTGGGCCGCAGGCTTGGCGCACGCTGACTCGATCGCTACGTTTGCCTTTACGGGCACGTTAGAAACTCCCCTCGCAAACCAGACTTCTGTCACCGGCCAGTTTACGGTTGATCTCACCACTAGAGCCGTGAACGCTTTTTCGTTTGTGACGCCCATTGGTACCATTGATGCTGGGCAGTATGAGGCACCGGCGGGCTTTGCGGGGCAGCAGGGTTCTGCTGGTGACTCGTTAGTCGTTCTCGACCTCAATTCCCGGGGGGCCGGGCCGGGAGCATACCTTCGGTTGGCCTTCGTTGGTTTTCCAGATGACCGATTTGCCACGACCTTTGTGGGCGGCCTTTTGTATACCGGCCCCATTGCCAATTATCCCTTTGGGCCGTACCTGTACGCCTCGGTAGCGTGTAACGCCGGGGAAGCCGCGTGTAGCTCGACCGGGTATTCACGCTTTCTCAGTGGAAGCGCCACACCCCTACTGGCACCGGTTCCAGAGCCGACGACCTTGGCTCTCCTGAGCTGCGGTTTCGTGCTGCTGGGCTGGGCCTGGCCTCGTCAGCGCGGCCCGCGTGGCGCGAGCGCTTAGCAGTGGCTTCGTTCGGGTTGCTAGGCAATGATTTTCACGCTTTTGAACTTGAGCGTCTTTATCACTGCCTTAATAGCGGCAGTGGATTCGGCGCGGCAAGTAAACGCTTCTGTCGGTGCATGGTCCTTAGCGATTGCGAGTGGGACGGTGGTGGGAGCGCTCTTTGCCCTCATTCTTTGGAAAGCAGCAGAATTCGCCGATATCCGATTCTCAAGAATCACTTCGGCGCTCATGCGCAACCTATGCATTTCGACTCTTTATCTGATTGCAATTTTTGGGGCGATAGCCTCCATGGAGACAGCGGGCGTGACCACTTCAGGGCTGCTTCGGCATCTCACGAGGGCATGAGTACAGGCCGACTTCCGGCCAAGAACGCGACACGGAATCCGGGCTCGACTACTTCGGCGCCAGTTAGTACGGCAGTGCGTTGGGTAAGGTTCCCGGAGAAAGAACGGTCGGACAAGAGCCGGCAAGTCGGCCTTTGTTGGATCACCTCGTACCCTCTCCACGGGGCCGTTCACGCGCTAACGGGAGAAGTGAATTTTGGCTTGTGCACGTGATGTGCGGCTCCAGGTAAATCGACTTCCGGCTACGGACGGCTGTCACTTTGGACGGAAGCGCGTTTCCCAAACTCCGTATCCATAGGACGGCGGATCGTCAGCTAGAGTAGTGTAGTGCTTTCCCCCGGCCGTGAAACGGATCGCGAAGCCACTGCCGTGCTCGCGGATTACTATTGTGCCTTCAGTACACTGGATGTCCAGGCGGTCTTACCTTACTTCCATGAACCGGCGCTGCTCGTGAGCCCGCACGCCGTCTTCGCGGCCCCCACCGGCGCGGAACTAGCGACGGCCTTGGCGCCCGTAATCGAAAGTCTCCGCGCGCGAGAATTTGGACGTAGTGAGTTGAACCTACGAGACGTTCAGGTGCTCAGCGCGACGACGACCTTGGTGCGAGGTGTAGCGCTTCGCTACAAGCTCGATGGCCGAGAGTTGGAACGGAGCGGGGTGACTTATATTCTGCAAAAAGCGGAGACCGCGTGGAAGATCGCGGTGCTGATTCTCCACGATCCAGAGTAGGAAGCGCGAAACAAACCAGCGCCAAGCAACGGATCGCGCAGTCACTGCGGTTCACGGGTGCGCTCCACGGGCCTGCTGGTCGACTCCCTGAAAGTGGATGGCACGACCGAGGATCTTGGAGAAGCGATTGTGCTTTACCTGAAAGCGCGTTTTTGTGGGAACGCCACTGCCGGGTCTGCCTTGCCAGAGCGGGACGGCTTCGCGCCTATTGTATAGTTCCTGTCATGACTAATCTGAATCCGATCACGCAGATACAACTGATGAGCGGCGGCTATTATCTCTCTCGTTGCCTGCAGGTTGTCGCCGAATTGGGAATCGCTGATTTCATTTCGGATGAGCCGATCTCCGCTGCCGAACTGGCGCAGTCTACCGGATCACACCCCGAGGCGCTCGGGCGAGCGCTCAGCCTGCTCTGTGCCCACGGTGTGTTCGAGCGTGTCAACGGACGATTTCGTCACAGCGCGTCCTCACGAGTCCTGCGGACCGACCATCCGATGTCGATGCGTCCGTTCGCCCGTATGTTCGGCATTCCGATTTTATGGCAAGCAGTCATGCGTCTGGACGAATCCGTTGCTACGGGACGTCCCATGGGAGACGAGGTCACGCCGGGGGGATTTTGGCATTACTTCGAACAGCATCCTGACGCCAACGAGAAATTCAACCACGCCATGGTCACGAAATGTCAAAGTCAACTGAAAAATCCCCACTTTGTGGCGGTTGAAATTTCCCCACCTGTGGCGACCTTACTTCCTCATTTTGTTTCCCCGCTCCTTATGGCTTCCGCCGCCGCAGCCAGCTGCGGGCCCGCCGCCGTTTTCGCCAGCAGCCCGGCTTTGCGTTTTTCTTTCAGGCGATAGCTGTCGCCCTTGATGTTGATGGTGTGCGAGTGGTGCAGCAGGCGGTCCAGCACCGCTGTGGCCAGCGCGGTATCATGGAAAAGTTCGCCCCATTCGCCGTAACTTTTGTTAGAGGTTAGTACGATGGAGCCCTGCTCGTAGCGTTCGACACATCGGCCAACAAACTCCGAGGTTGCCTTCCCGTAACCTCCAATGTGTTCGCGTCATTGCCCCCCATCATCCTCTCTGTGGACAACTGGTTCCAGTAGTCCGCTCCCTGCGGGAGCAGGGCGAACCGCATCTGGTCATCCAAGCCCCGAACGGCCATCACCAACTGATTCCACTCCGTTGCACCGAAGCGGCTCCCACACCGGCGGCGGTTGTGCTTTCTGGATTGCGGTTGACTCCGGGCCGTCTGTGTGCTCTCGCCCGCATGGTCCACTCGTTACGGAGCCGCTGCGCTCCGGAGGTCCGCCATGCCCCTGCCTCCCCTGTGGAGCACCTTTCCGTCCGACACGCATCGGCATCTGATTCACCTGTGGAGCGATCTGCTGGCCCGGCAGCTTCCGGCTCGTCACCGACTCCGCCCGCCAGGAGAAACCCACAATGAGATCCACCGACAAGATCCAGCCTTATCACCAAAGCCTGAAGGCTCTGGTCTACATCCGCCAGTCCACTCCCAAACAGGTGCTGACCAATCAAGAAAGCACCCGTCGTCAGTACCAACTCGCCGAACGCGCGCAGCAACTCGGCTGGCCCGCGCCGCAGATTCAAACCATCGATGAAGATCTGGGCTTATCAGGCGCCAGTAGCCACCAGCGTACTGGTTTCCAGCGCTTGGTCGCCTCCATCAGCTTGGGAGAAGTCGGCCTGGTGCTGGTGACGGAAGTCTCTCGCTTGAGCCGGCTCAACAGCGACTGGCACCGGGTCATCGAGCTCTGTGCGGTTTTCCGTACCTTGATTGCGGATGAAGACGGCATCTACGATCCGGGCGATCCGAATGATCGTTTATTGTTGGGCGTCAAAGGCACGTTATTCGCTGCCGAACTGCATATCTTGTACAACCGGATGCGGGGCAACCTGCTGAACAAGGCTCGTCGCGGAGAACTCGCTCTGCGGTTGCCCGTCGGCTACCGACGCTTGCCGGACGGCCAAGTCGTTTTAGATCCCGACGAAGAAGTGCGGCGCACGCTGGAGTTGCTGTTTACGCAGTTTGCCTCGTTGCGCAGCGCGCGGGCTGTGCAGCGTTACTTTTATCAGCATCAGTTGAAGATGCCGCGTCTGGTGCCGTATGGACCCGGCACCGGTCAACTACTCTGGGTCCGGCCTACCTACCAGATGGTGCAGCAGGTGCTGACCAACCCGGTCTATGCCGGCACTTTTGTCTATGGGCGGCGCAAGCGCGAGGCACAACCGGGTGATCCGCCGATCAGCAAGGATCGGCGTCGGCCTTTGGAAGAATGGGACATCGTGGTGCCGAACACCTATCCAGCCTACTTGTCCTATGAGCAGTACTTGATCAATCGCCAGTATCTGCGTGACAACCTGTATAACTTTGACAAAAAGGGACGCGGGGCGGCCCGCGAAGGCGTGGCTTTGTTGCAGGGTCTTCTGCTCTGTGGCCGCTGTGGGCGGCGTATGACCGTCAGCCATGGCAGCAGCTATCATGCGTATCAGTGCCGCCGGGCGCAGATGTACTATGCCGAACGGCAGTGCCAGGGTTTTGGCACGCACTACCTGGATCAGGCCATCAGTGTCATCTTTTTGGAAGCCATGCAACCGGCCGAGTTAGAAACCACACTGGCCGCCTTCGCGCATCTCGAACAGGAACGGCAAACGCTGGACCAACACTGGCAACTACGACGGGAACGCGCCCGTTACGAGGTCGAGCGGGCCCGGCGTCAGTACGATGCCGTGGACCCCGGCTATCGCCTCGTTGCTCGTGAGTTGGAAAAGCGTTGGAACACCGCTCTCCAGGCCCAAGAACAACTCGAGCAAGAGTACGCTTTGGTCCAGCGCACGGAACTGCTGCCGCTCAGCGAAGAGGATCAGAAGCTGGTGCGTCAACTCGGGGCGGACTTGCCGGCTTTGTGGCAAGCCGAAACCACGACGGCCGTGGATCGCAAGCGGCTCTTGCGCCTCGTTCTCACGGAAGTGACCCTGACCGCCTATGTTGCCGAGCGCCGGGCGGAGATGACGATCCTCTGGTGCGGGGGAGCAGTTACCCAACATCAGGTACAGTGTCCACCGATCGGCTGGCACATGCGCACGGAGGCCGGCTTGGTGGAACGCCTCCGCCGCTTAGCCCAACAGTACCCGGATCATCGCATTGCCGAGCAGCTCAACGCGGAAGGCACTCTCACGCAAACGGGAAAACGTTGGACCCATACGCGGGTCTACTCAATGCGCAAGCAGTATCGGATTTCGACTGCTTGTCCCATCAACACGAAACAAACAACGGCCCGAGCCGACCTACGGATGCCCGCCAAAACGGCCGCTCGGTTACTGGATGTCTCGCCCTCTCTGATTCAGCTCTGGGTGCAGCACGGCGTGTTAGCGTGCGATCAACGCTGTCCGGCCTCGAAGCTGTGGGTGCAACTGACGGCCAAAGACATCACGCGCTTAAACGGCTCGACGCGGGAGCGGAATCTGTTCACCCGAAGTGCCGTCATAAAGCAGCATGGCATTAACAGCGAGGCGGTTTGGGACTTGGTCCGGCAAGGACACTAGGCCAGTCTGGACCGATTGGCAAATACTGTAAGCTAAGTGCAACCCGCTCTCAGGCATGCTCCGGGAGAAGGGAGGCTACGCTGGACGGATGTCTGCCGCCCAGCAACTCTCCGAACGACAACGGGAACTTTTACTGAAAGGGCATCATTCCCTCCGTCGACGGGATATGATCCGCTATTGGCTTTTATCTAAGCAGGATCATCAACTGATTCAGGAACGCCGCCGCGAACACAACCGCCTTGGTTTCGCCATCCAACTCTGTTTGCTTCGTTATCCGGGCTGGCCCCTGGGACCCGACGAGATACTGCCCCCGAATCTGCTGGAGTTTGTCGCCCAACAACTGGGGGCCGATCCGGGCGAATTCAGCGCGTATCCCTGCTGGGACGAAACCCGGCGCGAGCACTTTGGCCTTCTGTGCAAGACCCTTGGCTATCGCACCTATCAGACCTCGCCCATACCCTCCCAGTTGCGAGAGCACCTGCGTGGGGAAGCGCTGTCGACCGATTCCGCTTTTGCGCTGATTCAGTCAGCAGCCAGTTGGTTGCGGGAGCGTCGGATCGTTCTTCCCGCGCTGGCCACTCTGGAGTCGCTCGTGCGATCGGTGCGGAGCGAAATAGAGCGGCAGATCTATCAACGTCTAGCTACTGGGTTGAGCAAGGAGCATCGAGTCGAGTTGGAAAAGATGCTCGACATGGGACCATCTCAGGGCAGTTTGCTCGGCTGGGTGCGGCGTGTGCCGCGCTCCTGTACCCCAGCGGGCATCTCCGACCTGCTGCAACGGGTCGATTGGGTGCGGGATCGTGGTTTGCCAAAGGGACTGGCCGCGCCGGTTCCCGCCGTTCGGCTTCAACAATTGGCGGCTCGTGGCGGGCGTCATAGCTTGGGTCACTTCCGGCGCTTTCCGCCCGAGAAGCGTCACGCGATTCTCGCGGCGTTTCTGCTCTACATGGAGGGAGAGCTCACTGATCGAGCCATCGATTTTCACAATCGGCTGATCGGCCGTCTGTTCTATAAGGCCGAGAAACAGCAATGGACTGAGTTTGCCAGCGCGGGTCCGGCCGTCAATGAAAAGCTCCACAACTACGCTCGACTCACCCAAGTGATTGCGGAGGCACGCGAAGCCAGCTGTGGCTTAGCAGAGGCGATCGAATCCGTCATGGATTGGGATGCGTTGGAGCAAGATGGCCAAGCTGCCGCACGCCTAGCCAAGCCGTTGAATAGTTCCAGTTATGAAACATTTCGCGCTCAGTTCTCACAATTTCGTCAGTACACACCGAAATTCCTGGCCACGTTCCGTTTTGATGCCATTCCAGCCCGGCAACCGTTACTCGAAGCCCTTGCTTTGCTATGCCAGATGAACGAAGCGGAAAAGACGAAAGTTCCCGTCCAGGCGCCGCGATCCTTTATTAAGCCGAAGTGGATGCCACTCGTCTGTCCGCCGTCTGGAATGGATCGATGCTACTACGAACTGTGCGTACTCTCGGAACTCAGTCTGGGCTTGCGCTCTGGTGACATTTGGGTGGAGGGCAGCCGACGTTACCGAAAATTCGATCACTATCTGATGGCACCAAGTGTTTGGGAGCAGCAGAAGTCCCATCTCCTGCAAGAGGCAGAACCATCCCTGGATGTTGATGCCTATCTGCGAGAGCGCCAAAAGCTGCTGGATGAGCAACTCAGAACCGTGGCGGATATGACGCGAAAGCACCTGCTGCCTGAAGCCAGAATGGAAGGCCATCGTCTCGTGATCTCGCCTCTCCGACGGTCGGGTCCGGACCAGACGGAAGAGTGGGCCGACAAGGTGTACGCCCTCCTGCCGCGCGTTCACCTGACGCAGGTATTAGAAGAAGTCAATGGATGGACTCAGTTTACAAAGATGTTCACTCACCTCTATACGGGTCAGCCAGCCCCGGATCGCAGTGGGCTGTTAACGGCAATTCTGGCGGCAGCCACTAATCTCGGTAAGACCAAGATGGCCGATGCGACCCAGCGGTACACGGCCGATCGGCTGGCCTGGATCGAGGATTGGTATCTTTCGGAACGGAACTACGGGCGGGCCTTGGCTGAGATAATCAGACTGCAAGGACAGATTCCGTTGGCTTCACAATGGGGCACGGGGCGCACTTCCTCGTCCGATGGACAAGCCTTCCCGATTGCCTTTCGGAAGCCTGTTATCGCACAAATCAACGCCAAGTACGGCCGCGAACCCGTGGCGATGTTCTACACCCACATCTCGGATCGTTATGCGCCCTTTCATGTCAAAGCCATCAGTTCCACCGTGCGCGATGCGACGCACGTGCTGGATGGCTTACTCCCTCATCAGGCTGATCTCCAGATCCAAGAGCACTATACCGATACCTCCGGCTACACGGACCATCTCTTTGCGCTCTGTTATTTGCTAGGTTTCCGCTTTGCGCCGCGCATCCGGGATCTCGCCGACCACCGCCTGTTCTGTTTCGAGTCGCCCTCGCGCTACGAACCCTGAAGCCGCTGCTGGGAGGACGGATTCATGTGCCGGCAATTCATCAACACTGGGATGAGGTGGCGCGGCTCGTTGCCTCGTTGCGGCAAGGGACCGCTAGCGCCTCATTGCTGGTCAGTAAACTTGCTGGTTACCCCCAGCAGAACCATCT
>Ga0213876_10002850_pt1 | contig 10055 bp, 6 predicted proteins | sample BarmaccomBMRX_R9_FD_160113 | JGI IMG/M metagenome (GOLD analysis project Ga0213876, IMG submission 160113) | Root-associated microbial communities from Barbacenia macrantha in rupestrian grasslands, the National Park of Serra do Cipo, Brazil - RX_R9 | ecosystem: Host-associated > Plants > Roots...
GCAACGGCTGTTCACGTCGCCTCAGCAACGGTTTCTCGCCTTGATTCGACATCAACCGGTAGAATTGAAGCCGCCGGTAGATTCGATGGACGGACTTTGGAACACTTTTGAGAGAGAAGCCGTGGAAGGGCGTTTGCGGCGGGCGATCGTAGGTAGCCCCGCAAGCGTCGCCAGAAAACTTTCAGAGTTCGTGGACGCGAGCGGTATTCAGGAGATTTTCGCGGTGACTGATACTTACGATCAGGAAGACCGATTGCGGTCGTACGAACTGCTCGCTGAAGTCGTCGGGAACCTTTCGACACCGAAGCGCAACACGCAATCGTATTCGCTTTCAGAGGTGTAGAGATCAGCATGGGCAGGAAGTGGGTGGCTGTGTTGCTGGCGGTCATCGTGCTCATGAACGCTTGCGGGCGCAGAGAGACCGCGGAACAGCAGCACCAGGAGGCAAACACGCCGGCCGGTAAGGTGGGACAGGTGGCGCACAAGGCGGCCGTTGAGGCTGACAAGGCAGGTCGCGTGCTCGGCCGCGAGTTGGGCAAGGCGGCTCACGATGCGCGCGAGGGTTGGAAAGAAGATGCGCGCAGGGATCGCAGTACGAAGTGAGTGGCCGCGGCGCAATCATTTCACCTGGGCGTTACGAATTAAGACTACATCGCTCGACCACACACCTTTCGAGATCGCCAGCCGCTGGCCATCGCGCGACCAAGCGTAATTAAAGATAGTTTCGGGGTCGAAATTCACGACTGGTTCGGGTGGGCCTCCGTCGATCGAAACGCGCCAGATACCGGCGTTGCGCCCTTCCTTGCCCAGAAAATCAATAGCCCGGTTGTTCGGGTCCCAATGCCATGATCCGCCGGGGAGAACGATGTCTCTAAGCGGGGGCCCGCCGTGTGCTTGCGCGATGGTGAGTGTGCTTCTCTCAGCCGCCGTGGGTTTCAGGTACGCCACGAATCGCCCGTCCCGCGACTCCTCGGCGCCTGGCACTTCATCAGTCATGGGTATAGGCGCTCCGCCAGCAGCCGGTATTTTGTAGCCCTTAAACACGACGCTCGAAGCGAACCTAACCCACTTGCCATCGGGTGAACAAGACGGCAGCCACGCGTTGCGGGCGAAAAGGATCTTATTAGCGCCGTCCAAGTCGATTCTCCAGAGGTCCGTTTCATCGCCGCGACGAGACGCGAACACTATACGACCGCCGCATCCGCAAAGCCCAGCCCCCAATATCTGCTCTCCATGAGTGATTTCCGCCTCAGCGCCTCCATTCAGGTCAATGGTGGCGATGTCCTCCGTTTCAGTGTGCACAAACGTATATACAAGATGCTCGACGCCCGCCCAATCCAGCTCTTTGACACCCAGCTCTCCAGTTCCAGTTGTAGGGCCTTGATGTTTGTTGCTCCCAAGCCGACTGTATTGGCCGCGGCTATCCACAAATTGGACGAAATTTCGCTACGGATCGCGCTGAGTATCTTCGAACCCGCCGCTAAACTAACACTGCTATAACCTGAAGTGTCTTTCGTAACCGGCCAGACGCGCCCGTCGGGGTATGAAATCTCGCGGATCTGATACAGTCGCCTGGCTGAAGAGGCGGCACTTACAACGAGCGCGCGGCCGTCGCTGGTCCACGTTATCGAGTTAATCCAGCCCCAATCTCTTGGACCCACGATTCTCTCGCGCTTTCCGTCCACTGAGAAGACCGCGACACGATGACCGCCGGCCGAGACGGCGATGAGCTTTCCGTCGGGAGACCAAGCCGGCCCCGCTTCGCCCGACGGGTTAAGCCGTTCCGGGAACTTCCGGATCGCGATGGTGTGCTCGTCCGTTCCATCAGTTTTGGCGACCATAAGCGAGTCTGCTCCGGGTTCAACATCTCCCCTTAGAAAGGCAACGCGGTCGCCGTCGGGCGAAAACGCAACGGGAGAATCGGCATCGTGGATCAGCTTTCGCGGCGTCCCACCCAGCGCCGAGAGTCGGAACAAGTCCGAAACGTTACTGTCGAGTGGCCCACCGACGTAATAGATGTAACTGCCATCCGGCGAGAACGTAATACCCCGATATGTCTCGGCCGCCGAACCCACTAACTCGATGTCGCTGCCCGTTGCCACTTGCCGCAACCGCAGTGATTGCCCGTGCGGACCAGTGGTGTAGGCGACGTATTTGCCATCAGGCGAGATGGCCGCTGTTACTGCCGATCCGGTTGTCGTCAGCTGAGTGATCTCCGGATATTCGAAGAATGGAGCGTGGCGTGAAGAAAGCCACACGTAAATGCCCACTGCAAAGGCCGCCAACAACGCCACCGCCCCAAACCGCAACCATGGCAAGCGCAGCCGAGATGCGGCTGGTGGCTTGGGGCGTACTGCCTGCCGCCTTCCGAGTTCCGTGTCGCCCCGAAGCTGCTTCAATTCGCCTCGAAGTTCTGATGCACGTTGATACCGGAGATCCGGGTCCTTCTCGAGAGCTTTCGTGATAATGCGAGCCAGACCCGGCGGCAGCTCTGGATTGATCTTGAGTGGAGATTCCGGTGTGTCGCGAAGCAGCGATGCCATCACCGTCGCCGTACTGGTGCCTTCAAACGGCAGTTTGCCCGTCGCCATTTCATACAGCACGATGCCAAAGCTGAATAGGTCGGCCCGCGCATCCACCGGAGTGCCACGCGCCTGCTCGGGCGACATATAAGCAGGCGTTCCCACCGCGTGCCCCGGATCCGTTCGCAGTGCAACCAGCGTGGTTCTTGATGCCGCTATACCTGCCCTCACGTGCTGCGGCCGGAGTTTGGCGAGCCCAAAATCCAAAATCTTGATCTGCTGTTCCCTTGTAACGAACAGATTTGCCGGTTTCAGATCCCGGTGAACGATTCCACGGGAGTGCGCTGCATCCAGCGCGTCGGCAATCTGAATTGCCAGTTCCAGTATCAGTTCAAGCGCGAACGGGCTGTGATGGATCTTGTCCTTGAGCGTCTCGCCGTTCAGCAACTCCATTGCGATATAAGGAGAGCCGTCATGCTCGCCAATTTCGTACACCGTGCAAATGTTGGGGTGATTGATGGCGGCGGCCGCGCGCGCCTCTTGCTCGAACCGCTCCCTTGCCAAGGAATCGTGTGTGACTTGGTCGCTCAGGAATTTCAACGCTACATCGCGGCCTAGCTTCAAATCCTCCGCACGGTACACCACACCCATTGCACCGTTGCCCAGCTTCTCAATGATGCGGTAGTGAGAAACCGTCTTGCCGCTCATTAGCGTATTGCAGAATATCACCGCCGATGAGGTGCAGCCCGCCGATATTCGGCGAAACCCTCTTGCCGCACTAGCGCAGTGACGCGAGCGAGTTGTAGAAAACCCGCAAGTGCGGGACGTATTCGGCACCCGCGGCGTACAGCAGATCGTTGTGGTGAGCGCCCGCAACACGCCAAAACTCTTTGGGTGAATTGGCCGCGGCGAAGACCATTTGCCCTTGCCGGAACGGGACGATCTCATCCGCATCGCCATGGATCACCAGCAGCGGACAATGAACACGCGCAATGGTCGTCTTGGTGTCGAATCCGCGCACCAGGAGTGGGCCAATGATCGGGGCCATCCTCGCAGCCATGTCGCTCAGCGAAGCAAGAGGCGACTCGAGGATGAGCCCTGCGGTGGGACGGCGTGACGCAAGCCTTGCAGCGACAGCGGTACCTAACGATTCGCCTTGCAGAATGATGTGAGTCGGGTCGTAGCCAAAGTTAAGCAATGCAGCATATCCGGCCTCTGCATCGAGATTCAAACCGCGTTCTCCGGGGCGCCCGCTGCTCTTGCCATAGCCGCGGTAATCAATCACCAGAACGGCCGATCCCGCTTCCTTGATTGCCTCAGCATGGTCGATTCGATCGGTCACATTGCCAGCGTTGCCATGCAAGAACAGAGTCGCGAAAGACGAGCCGCGCCTTGGAAACCACCAGGCATTCAGGCGCACGCCGTCAGCCGTAGTTATCCAAACATCTTGTGCGCCGGCCTTGGTCTGTAACTCCCAGTTCCCCTCGGGATATGTCGAAGGATAGTAGACAAGCCGATCAATGAGACGCCCAAGCAGCAACCATATGAAGACTAACAGGGCCGCGATTATCCAGGCACGCGGCGAGCGAAGGCGGGCCCGAACACGGGTGATCATCGCTCGGTATTTGATGCGGTGCTGATTAAATAATGGTCCAGATACAGCCGTAGTTACTCGGAACAGTAAAGGTCTGCGCGACGTCTGCAACCACGCCATTCAAGTTCTGCGAGCCTTCGATCTGCTCCGTGTAGTTGCCGCCCGCGGGAAACGCAAAGCTGCTCGTCTGCGGTTGATCCGTAAAGTTGACCACGACTAGGCTGAAAGTGTTGTTCAACTGGCGTGAAAACGCGAGTAAGCCTTTTGAGTTGAAATTGTTGTAGTCGTTGTAGAAGAAGTGGTCGCCATCAGTGAACTGTATGCCGCCACGGCGAATTTTCGTCAACTTTCGAATCAGGCGGATGATCGGCTGTCCATCGGTGTCATAGAAATAATTCCAACGTACCGGCCGATAGAGCATCACACGCCCATAACCGCTGCTGGGGATCCAATAGTTCTCACAGAACTCCTGGCCTTCCGACAACAGCGGCGTTCCCTTCGCCGTCAGTAGCGCAATAAGATATGGTTGAACATTGGGCCACTTGCCGTCGCGGTCGCCCTGCTGCAGCAACACGTCGGCAGGATTATTGTCAACCGGTACTGTGCCGAAGTTACAGATGAAACGCTGATGATCGTGATTCTCAATATATTGAAGCGCGGTCTTGGGTATGGTGTCATTATTCGCGGTAACCGAGCTTGGATATCCGTTCAACCCGAGCTGCAAGCCCAGTTGCTCAATGGCGCCTGAATTCCCGGCGGCACAACTGGCGGCCGCACCGAGGGTCCCGTCCTGCCACGTGCCTGTGCTGTAACTCCCGTAAAGAATGGCTGGGCCGTTGGGAAGGTACTCGGCAATCTGAATCAGGTTGATGTTACCGTTTGCATCGAAAAAGCGCTGATAGTGATCGACCGCGCCCGCCTTGGACTTTATGTAATTGTAAGTGGAATAAACAAGGTTGGCATAGCCCGATCCCGTGGAACCGTCGAAATACTCCGGCACGTCATCAAAGCGAAACCCGTCGACGTGGAATGTGTCGAGCCAGTACTGATTGACCGAATAGTAATAATCCTGCGTAAGCTTCTTCGAAAAGTCATTCAGTATGCCGTAATCTCCATTGGCGCCGTTGAATGGGTTCGGAAGGTCACCTTGCAATGCGCCGTAGAGCTGCGTGTAGGCGAAGTCGCCGCCGGTGTGGCCGTAAACAGAATCGACCACGACGGCAATTTGATTCTGATGACACATATCTACGAATTCCTGAAAATCTGAAGTCCTGCCAAAGCGTTCGCCCACACAAAAATAGCCGATGGGGTCATATCCCCAATCAATTGTGCTCAGAACGTTCGAGACCGGCATTACTTCGATGCAGTTGATGCCGAGGTCTTTGAGATACGGCAACTGCTTGATCGTGCGGCCAAGGTCGGTGCGAAACTCGCTGATCATCAATTCATAGACAATGGCGTTCTTCAGGGGCGGTGTTTTCCACCGCGTTTCATTGCTTGAGAAAACGTAAGGCGTAGCTCCGACGGTAACGGCGGAAAAACGCCCCACACCCACTTCGCGCGAATAAGGATCGATGATGAAATCGATGTCGCCGCGTGTGGGGCTGTGAATGAAATAGCGATAAACATAACGTCCGGGCTGCCCGAACGCGCTGGAACCGGGCGGCGCTTGCGCAGTGTTTAGGTCGATGCTGCCGGACCAGTAGTCTCCGTAATTGGAATCGACAGAGTGCGTTTGTGGAATCACCGCCGGCTGCGCAGCTTGCAGATACTGGTCGGTTTCGTGAATGATCTTCACAGAAACGTTGTATCCATTACCCGGATCAACCCCGGGCAGAAAGATTCCGAACTGGATAATGCCGGGTGACGTTTCTTGCGCACCCAGCCTGTTCATCGGAAGGTAATTCACGGAAACCTCTGCAGGTCTGGCGGTCTTACTTGCTCACAACGGGAATCATGTTATCGTCCGAAATGCGATCGATCAGCTTATTGTATGGGTCGATGCCGGCAAGAGTGGGTTGCTGGTCCACGGTGATGACGAATGTTCGCCGCCCGGTCATCAGTTTTTCCTTTTTCAAATAGAGCGGCTTCTCCTCGTCCTTAAGGCCACTGAACACGCCCACCTCAATGTAGTCGTTGAGCGGCATAGGCGATTCCACTCCGTTGCCGTCGGCCTGTGTCTTACGGGATTGCACATCGAGAGTGACTCTGTACTTGCCGTCCGGCGTCTTCTCCGACGTTGCGGAAAGGGCTTTATTGTCGTAGAGCACAATGCGATTGAATCCGTCATCGACTAAGTATTGCAACTCAGGCGGTGTCTGGGCGCGAATGGCGTCGATAAGCATGCGAGTATCCGGATAGCGCGTGTCTATTGCATTTGCGTCACGAGCGTTATCCTTTGCGTCCACCTGATTGTTGGCGTTTGCGTAGCGATACTGCATCAAGAAATTATGCAATGCGAGGTTGAGCTTATCTTCTCCGATGTAATCGGCGAGTGTGTACAGAATCTGGCCCCCCTTTTGATACCAGACATACGGCTCCCGCTGCACCAGAGCGAGCGGCGGCTCATGACGGGTTTCCCCGCCGCGGCCACGCAGATAGGTATCGAGTTCATGGCGTAAGTAGCGGTGCATCAGGTCGCGGCCGTACTTATGGGCCATGATCTGTAGCGCCGAATATTCCGCCAGACTTTCTGACATCATGTTCGACCCTTCCACGTCAGCGCCGATGAGCTGATGTCCCCACCACTGATGTGCCAGTTCATGAGCGTTGACGAAGTAAGTGAAATCGATGTCAGTCTTTTTCACGACGCGACCGATAAAACCGAGGGATTCCGAGTAAGGAACAGTATTCGGGAACGACTGCGCGAAGCTGCGGTACCGTGGAAACTCCAGAATGCGGTACTGCTTGAATTGATAAGGACTGTAGACGCGCTGGTAATAGGCGAGCCCGGCGCGCGAACTCGCGAGCAGGTCGTCTAAGTCATAGGTATGCGACGGATCGTAATAGATTTCAAGCGCGACGTCGCCGTTCGGATCGTGATACATCTCCTTCCGCACCTTGTATCGACCGGAGAGATAAGCGAAGAAATCAGCGATGTGCGTAGAGCCCATGCTGTATTCGAAGTAGCGGCGGCCATTCGATTCCCATTCGCGTTCCAGATACCCGGGCGCAAGCGCAATCTGATCAGGCGCTGTGCTGACAACAGTGTGATACGTTACCCAGTCAGACGAAGCGGTGAAAAGGTTATTCAGAGAGCGAACAGGATCGCCTCTATGCGCCATTTCCTTCAGCGCCGGTAGGTGCTCCTCACGTCGTCGGCGGGGATCGTCCAGCTCGATATTGCGGTCGTATCCAATCACGGGTGCGTAGCTGGAGTCGAAGAAGGTGCCATTGTAGGCGAACTCCGCCGGCTCGTTGCCATCGCGAAATCCCCGGGTCTGATGGCCCATGTTGCAGGTCAGAACGAGCGTGTCGCCGGGCGCCAGCGGTTGGTCGAGTGCGTAGATTGAATATATGTTGCGCGGGCCGGAGCTGACAAGATGGAATCCGCGATCTATGCGCAGATTCGTTACGGACTGATGCTGGTCCGTCACGTGTACTTGAGTAATCCGCTCTTTGTACTTGTTTTGCAAAGTTAAACGGATGGTGCCGTCAAATGAGCGGCGTTCCGGGTAGATATTGACGTCCGCATCAACCGCAGTAACTTTCGGTTGCAGTAGGTTCTCGTATTGCTTGTAGTTACGTTCGTAGGCAGCCTGGATGTCGCGGCGTCCCCGGGCGTTCAGGTACTCGTTTAGCACGTGAGCGTTGTAGTAATACCAGAAGCCGGAGCCAATCGCCAAAGCAGCGAAGGCAATAGCGATGACCGCGAGTCCTGGAGCGCGCTGCAGGCCAAGCCGATAGCGAGCACGCAGGCCCTCCTCGGGTCCACGCCGCGCGAACGCGATGGAGAAGACCCCCAGGACCGCGGAGATAGCGAACCAATAGGTAATCGACCAGAAAAGTATAGGTCGGAAGTGGCCGTACTGATTCAAATCCGAGTAAGTATAGGGCGGCACCTGTCCGACGAGGTAAAGCGTATTTTCCCAACCGAAATTGAACAGTATGGGGATAAGCGCGAATATCCCAATGATGATGCCGTGACCAACGAACTTATTCGAGACGATTGTCTGGACAAATAGGGCCAGCAGAATGAAAGTGACAATCTGCGGGAGTGTCACGATGTACAGTTCTTTGAAGTACTGGCTGAACTCGTAGTTGTGATACCCCGCGATGGTCTGCATGAAGATGCCGGTAAGCCCAGCGACGGCGAGAAGAACGACCTCGACGGTGCAGATGGCCGCGAATCGGGATAGCCAATCCGTAGCTTCGCGCATCGGCAGAGCATCGTGAATGCCGTCGAAGTTTGTATCGCGTTCGCGCCAGAGAAGTTCGGCCGCGTAGAGGGTTCCGATGATGTACATGAACAGAATCGCGCTGCCCTCAACGGCTTGCAACATGAGATAAGTGACAGGCCACACGTTGCGTTCCGCGACGCGTCCCGCGAAGTAACCATTGTTGATGCCGAAGCCGACCAGAAGCACCACTATGGCCCAGAACGCAATGTCGCGAAAAATGTTGCGTAGGCGAATGCGGGTGAGAGAAAGCCACTGCGCCCAGACGGCTGCAGCTGAAAATATCTGGTGAATGCGTGGAAGTTGCTGAGGAGCGAGAGATCGCACGGGCCGCTCCTCGGCGTCTTCTACACGCGCCTTAGCAGCGCGGCGGCCTTGCGCGCGCCCGGCAAGCGTCTCCACCGCCATGGGAAACAAAGCCCACATAAGTCCAAGTGCTGCAAATCCCACTGCCAGCCAGAGAAGGCGATTGTAAAGAAAGATTCCATTCGCCGCGCCAAGCGACCACGATACGTAGAAGGTATTCTTTTCAAAAACCGTCCAATATCGTGTGATGTCGTCGAACAGGATCAGCCCGATAGGATCGAGAATCCCTGACCAGAAGCGCTCAAGTGAGCGGGTTGCGGAGAATACGGTCAGTCCAATGATGTACACCATAAACAGCGCAACGCCCTGTAAGTAGACGATGAAGATCTTACGAGTAAGTGCGGCGACGGCAAAGAAGAGGGAGCCGAGAAAAACGATCTGCACCACTGTAATGGATAAAAATGGCTGCAGGTACGCCCAGAAATGGTTGGGAGCGATGCGCGCATGATCGGCCCAAGGTGCAAATGTTCCGAGGAAGGCGCCGAAAACTTCGCCTGAGAAGGCAAAGACAGTGACAACGAAAGAACCGGTCCAGCGACCCCCCAGATACGCGAACTTAGAGATCGGTTTAGTAAAGATGAGTTGGTACGTGTCGCGCTGGAAATCCCGAAGGATCGATGTTCCAAAGATGGCCGCAATAATGATGATCCCGAATAGCGACGTTCCGATGTCGTTGAACGAGTTTGCGTAAGCGCCGTTCAGCAGTACTTTCCCGTTTCCGGCTCCCACCGGTCCAAAGCTCTCCGACGCTACCGACAGGAATGCGAAAGCAAACCAGATGGCGAAATAGACGTAAGTGGAAATGCTCTTGGCGCGAAAGCGTAACTCGAAAGAGAAGAAGTTCCAGAAACCTGTCATGTAAGTTGCTCGGAGGCGATTTAGTTGACCGGGTGGCGGTTATTGTGCCGTGACAGTTGGAGGAAGTAAACGTCCGCGAGTTCGGAATCAACCGGGCGGAAGCCGTCACCTGGATCGCTTTCGGAATAGACACGAATTTCGTGCTGGCCGGCCACCAGGTGCGTGCTGATGACGGCGAATTGCCTTTCGATCGCCCGGAGTTCGTCGTCGCTGGCAACGATCTTGCTCCAGATGTGGCCTTCGAGCGCCGAAAGAGCCTCAGATGGAGAGCCTTCGATGAGCACCTCGCCCGACGCGATGATAGCCATTCGAGGGCAC
>Ga0213876_10002851_pt1 | contig 10051 bp, 7 predicted proteins | sample BarmaccomBMRX_R9_FD_160113 | JGI IMG/M metagenome (GOLD analysis project Ga0213876, IMG submission 160113) | Root-associated microbial communities from Barbacenia macrantha in rupestrian grasslands, the National Park of Serra do Cipo, Brazil - RX_R9 | ecosystem: Host-associated > Plants > Roots...
GAACGAGCCGGAGGTCGGGCTCGTGCTGCTGCGCGCCGCGGGCGAGATCGAAGACGTGCTGGCGGTTGACAAGGTTCTGGTCGAGAACCGCGAACACTGGCTCGTCCGCGAGACCATCCTGCACATGGCGCGGGTGCTGCGCCGGCTCGACCTGACGGCCAAGAGCTTCTTCGCGCTGGCCGAGCCGGGGGGCTGCTTCGCCGGCAACCTGCTCGAACTGCTGCTCGCCTCCGACCGCAGCTACATGCTCAACGACCCCGACCGGAAGGTCGAGCTGGCGGTGAGCGAGTTGAACGCGGGCGCGCTCCCGATGTCTAACGGCCTGACGCGCCTCCAGTCGCGCTTCCTCGCGGAGCCCCAACGCGCCGCCGCCGTCCTCGAACACGAAGGGCGCTTCGACACCGAAGAGGCGGAGGAGGCGGGCCTCGTCACCTTCGCGCCCGACGACCTCGACTGGGAGGACGAAATCCGCGTCGCCGTCGAGGAGCGCACCTCGCTCTCCCCCGACGCGCTGACCGGCATGGAAGCGTCCCTGCGCTTCGCCGGCCCCGAAAATCTCGACACCAAAATCTTCGGCCGGCTCACCGCCTGGCAGAACTGGATTTTCCAGCGCCCCAACGCCGTCGGCCCGCAGGGGGCGCTCACGAACTACGGCAAGCCGACGCAGCCGCAGTTCGATTACAAAAGAACGTAAACCGTGAACCGTAAACCGTGACGGGATGAAAAACATCTTACCTCTCGTCACGGTTCACAGTTCGCGGCTTTAATCTTGTCACGGTTTACGAGGGTCAAATGGAGTTACACGAGCGGATTCCCAACAACGTCAATCTGTCCGGCGACAAGCGGCTCCAGCGCGCGCTGGAGAAGTGGCTGCCGAACTACCTCGACTGGTGGCGCGAGATGGGGCCGGAGGGGTTCCAGGACAAGGACGTGTGGCTGCGCACGGCCGTCTCGGTCGAGCCAGACGGGTGGGCGAATTTCGACTACGTGCGGATGCCCGAATACCGCTGGGGCATCTTTTTGAAGCCGGCCGAGCCGGACGCGCGCGTCGGCTTCGGGGACAACCTGGGGCAGCCCGCTTATCAGGAAGTCCCCGGCGAGTTCCGCAACGCGCTGCGCCGCATCGTCGTCACGCAGGCCGACACCGAGCCCGCCTCGGTCGAGCAGCAGCGGCGGCTCGGCCAGACCTGCCCTTCGCTTTATGACTTGAGGAATCTGTTTCAGGTGAACGTCGAGGAGGGCCGGCACCTCTGGGCGATGGTCTACCTGCTGCACGGCTACTTCGGCCGCGACGGGCGCGACGAGGCCGACGCCCTGCTCGAAAGACGTTCCGGCAACCCCGATAAGCCCAGAATACTCGAAGCCTTCAACCAGCCGTGCGACGACTGGCTCAACTTCTTCTGCTTCACGATGTTCACCGACCGCGACGGCAAGTACCAACTCTCGGCGCTCGCCGAGTCTGGCTTCGAGCCGCTCGCGCGCACCTGCCAGTTCATGCTCACGGAGGAGGCGCACCACCTCTTCGTCGGCGAGACCGGCGTCGGCCGCGTCGTCCGCCGCACGGCGCAGTTGATGAAGCAGAACGAAGACGTGCGCGAGGTCGGCGGCATCCCGTTCGACATCATCCAGCGCTACATCAACTACTGGTTCTCCTACTCGCTCGACCTCTTCGGCGGCGAGATCAGCTCGAACGCGGCCGACTTCTTCGCCGCCGGCCTCAAGGGCAGGTATCAGGAGCAGAAGAAGTACGACGAGCACGTTTTGGCCGAGGGCTCGTTCACGCTGCCCGTCATCGAGGACGGGCGCATCAGCGAGCGCGAGGTGCCGTTGCGGAATGCTTTGAACGAGGTGCTGCGCGGCGAGTACGTCCGCGACTGCGAGCGCGCGCTCGAACGCTGGAACAAGTACGTCGCGGAGGAGGGCGTGGACTTCCGCTTGCGCCTGCCCTCGACGCGCTTCCACCGCCACGTCGGCGAGTACGCCGGCCAACACTTCGACCTCGACGGCGAGATCATCACCGCCGAAGAGTTTGAGGCGCGCCAGGACGAGTGGCTCCCCACGCGCGCCGACCGCGAGTACGTCCAGAGCCTCATGCACCCCGTCACCGAGCCCGGCAAGATCGCCAACTGGATCGCCCCGCCCGCCACCGGCATCAAGGGCAAGCCGTTCGAGTTCGAATACGTCCGGCTCTAACGAAATTTTTAACCACAGAGACATAGAGGCACAGCCTGGCGCGGATAACTCAACAGGCTGTGTCTCTGTGTCTCTGTGGTTAAAATCTCTTCGGCCACACTCAACTGCATATCGGTATAAATCTACTCTTTGTCTCAACTGCCTACTGCCTACTGCCTACTGCCTTCAAGCTTCCGGCCCCCCAACCAGAGCAGCAGCGCGGCGAGCAGGGCGGCGGCGGGGCAGAGCAGCAGGCCGTAGCGTAGCATCTGCGGGTTCGCGCCCGCGCCGAGGGCGTCGTTGATGCGCCCGACGAGCGGCGCGCCGATGACGTAGGCCGCGAGGTTGACGGCGAAGAAGTAGATGGCGACGCCCAGTCCCCTTAACTGCGGCCCCGCGATGTCGTGCACGTCGGCGGCCGCCGCGCCGAGCCACATCAGGGAGAGCGCGAGCAGAAAGAAGTTCGCCGCCAGCAGCACCGCCGCCCCGTTCGAGAAGAGCAAAGCCACCCACAGAGGCGCCGACAGCAGCGCGCACGCCGCCGAGAAGAACATCCTCCCGCCCCTCCCCTTCCGACGCAGGCGGTCGGCCAGCAACCCCCCCGCAATCGTCCCCGGCACGCCCGCCAGCAGCGACAGCAGCCCGCCCAAAGACCCGATCAACTTCAAGTCCAACCCGTGCACCCGCGCGAAGAAGCTTACGCCCCAGATCGACAACTGGTTCGACGCCAGCCCGAACAGCGCGTACCCGAGGTAGTGATACCGCAGCGGCACGCTCCGGAAGAGAACCTTCCAATCCCTCGCCGTGTAGCGCACCGGCTCGCGCTCGGTCACGCCCCGCTTCGCCTCGCGCAGAGAGAGCACGAGCAGGCAGACCAGAAGCCCCGGGAAGCCGAGCAGGAAGAAGGCCCAGCGCCACCCGAGCAGCGCCTCGACCTGACCGCCGAGCGCGAGCGCCAGCCCGCTCCCCACGGCGATGGCCGAGGAGTAGACGGCCGTCACGCTGGCCCTCATCCGCACGGGGAAATAGTCCGACAAGAGCGACAGGGCCGCCGGCCCCAGCGTCGCCTCGCCGACGCCGACCATCAGGCGGCACAGGAACATCGTCTCGAAGCTGTGCGTGTACCCTGTGAGCCCCGAGAAGACGCTCCACACCGCGAGCCCCCCCGCGATGAGCCGCTTGCGCGAGCCGCGGTCGGCCAGACGCCCGAAGGGGATGCCGAGCACCGTGTAGAAGATGGCGAACGAGGTCGCGCCCAGCAGCCCGAGCTGCAAGTCCGAGAACTTCATCTCCGCCTTGATCGGCGTGAACATGAAGTAGATGAGCACGCGGTCTAAGAAGTTCAGGACGTAGATCAGCGTCAGCACGCCGAGCGCGTACCAGGAGTGCGCGGGTATCTTTTCGACTCCGGCCGGCTGCACGGTCGCTTCGGACATGCGCTTAAACTTTCGGCACGAGGACGACGGCCTCGCCCTCGACGACGCGCTCGCCGCGCTGGTTCGTGCAGACGGTTTCGAGCGTGACGACGGGCTTGTCCTCGCGCACGCCCTTGACGACGACGCGCGCGGTGACGGTGTCGCCGAGGAAGACGGGCGCGGTGAAGCGGAGCGTCTGACTCAAATAGACCGTGCCGCGGCCGGGCAGCTCGTTCGCCAGCACGGCCGAGATGAGCGAGGCGCCGAGCATCCCGTGCGCGATGCGGCGGCCGAAGCGCGTCCGCGCGGCGTACCCTTCATCGAGGTGGACGGGTTGCGGTCGCCCGTCAGCTCGGCGAAGGCGCGCACGTCCTCGTCCGTGATGGTCTTCGAGACTTCGGCCGCGTCGCCGACTTTTAAACTCATCCGCGTCTCCCCGTTCACTGCGAAAGGAACTTCAGGACGGCGGCGTTGAACTCCGCGGCCTTCTCGAACTGCGGGACGTGGCCGCAGCCGTCGAAGACGACCCACTGCGCCGAGGGCAGCTCGCGCTTGAACTTCTCGCCCTCGCGCGCGAGCGGGGTCAGCCCGTCCTCGCGCCCCCAGACGAGCAGCACCGGCTGTTTGACGGCGCCGAGCTTCCCGTCGAGCATGTCTTCGCCGCGGTAGATGGATTCGACCAGGCGCTGGATGGTGTAGCCGTCGCCCGCCGACATGCGCTCAGCCAGCAGCACGTCCACGGCCGCGTCCGACCTGAGCAGCGGGTTGTAGAAGACCATCCCGGCGAGCCGCTTCATCTCTTCGCGCGTCGAGGGGTTCAGGCCCGACAGCGTGCTCAGGTCGAACTCCTTCGGCGGCGCGAAGCCGGCGGAGTCAACGAGCACCAGCCGCTCGACCTTCGACGGGTACCTCACGGCGTAGAGCGCGGCGACCCAGCCCCCCATCGAGTTGCCGACGAGCGTCGCGCGCTCGACCTTCAGCTCCGAGAGGAACTTGTCGAGGAAGTCCACGTAAGTGCCGACGCGGTAGTTGATGAACGGCTTGTCGGACTGGCCGAAGCCGACCTGGTCGGGCACGATGACGCGAAACTTCTCGGCGAGCGCGGCCATGTTGAAGGCCCAGTTGGTCGAGTTCCCGCCCAGCCCGTGCAGAAGGACGACCGCCGGGCCGCTGCCCGCCTCCACATACTTAATCTTCTGCCCGAAGACGACCACCGCCTTCGGCGGCGGCACGTCCGGCGACTGCGCCGCGGCCGACGCCGACGAGAAGAGAACGAACAGGAGTGCGAGGAGCGCTTTTCTGTGTTGCTTCATGTCCGACTCCCGGAATTTCAAATTTCAAATCAAAGTTTTACGCGTAGAGGCCCTGCAACACGTCCGCGAAGTTGCGCGCCACCACGTCGCGCTTGAGCTTGAGCGTGGGCGTGACCTCTTCGAGGTCGGCGCGGAAGTCGCGCGGGAGGATGACGAACCTCTTCACCGACTCGCTCGAAGAGACGCGGCGGTTGGCCGACTCGACGATGGAAGAGACGAGGCCGCGCATCTCCGCGGACGCGGCCAGCCCCTCGAAGCTTTCGTACGCAATCCCGCGGGCGCGCGCGTGCTCCTCGGCCTCCTGCGGGTTGAGCGTGACGAGCGCGACGAGGTAGCTGCGGCCGTCGCCGTGGACGTAGGCGTGGCTGACGAGGTGGTGCTCCTTGAGCATGTTCTCGACGAGCGCGGGCGCGACGTTCTTCCCCGTCGAGAGCACGATCAGCTCCTTCTTCCGACCCGTTATCTTCAGGAAGCCGTCGGCGTCCTGCTCGCCGAGGTCGCCCGTCAAAAGCCAGCCGCCGCGCAACACCTCGGCCGTCTTCGAAGGCTCCTTGTAGTAGCCCGAGAACATCATCTCGCTGCGGACGAGGATTTCGCCGTCCGGCTCCATCCGCACCTCGCAGCCGGGCATCGGCGGGCCGACCGTGCCGAACTTGTATCTGTCGGGCCGGTTGAAGGCGACGCAGACGTTCTCGGTCAGCCCGTAAGCTTGCAGTATCGGCAGCCCCGCCGCGGCGAAGAACTCCGCCACCTCCAAAGGCAGAGGCGCGCCGCCCGAAGTCGCCACACGCACGCGCCCGCCGAAGTAGTCCTTGACGCGCTGAAGGACGGGCAGCGCGTTCGACTCGTATTCGTTAAGTAGCTCGGCCGGCACCTCCTCCTTCGACTGGCGCAGGCGCACGACGCGGCGCCCCGTTTCGAGCGCCTGATGGAAGCGTCGGCGGTCTTCGTCCGGCTCGCGTTCGAGGTCGGCCATGACGCGCGCGTGAATCTTCTCGAAGAAGCGCGGGAGCGAGGCGAAGACCGTCGGGCGCACTTCGAGCATGTACTGCCCGAGCTTCGTCAAATCATCGACGAAGTACGCGGGCGTGCCCGCGTAGAGGCGGTTGTAGAGCCCCGAGATGCGCTCGGCGACGTGGCAGAAGGGCAGGTAGGAGAAGGCCGCGTCGGTGTCGTAGACGGGCACGGCGCCGCGCAGAGACTCGACGCTGTTGATGACGTAGCGGTGGCTCAGGCAGGCGCCTTTAGGAAGCCCCGTCGTCCCCGACGTGTAGACCATGATGGCCGTGTCGTCGGCGCGCGCGCCCTCCGCGCGTTCGCGCAGCTCGGCCGCCGTCTCTTCCCTTCTCCCTTCTCCCAAACGCAAAAACTCCGCGAAGCTCACGACGCCCTCGCGCCCACGGGCGGCCCCTTCGTCGAGCACGACGAACCGCTTAACTTTCGTCAAGCCTTCCCTCACGCTCAGAACCTTCTCCAACTGCGCCGCCGTGTCCGCGAAGACGAACTCCGCGTCCGAGTGCTCGACGATGTAGCGGCACTGCTCGGCGCTGCTCGTCGGGTAGAGCCCGCACGAGACGCCGCCCGCCGCGATGATGCCGAGGTCGCACACCGGCCACTCCGGCACGTTCCCCATCAGCACGCACACGGCCGCCCCGCGCCCCAAGCCTGACATCAACAGCGCCGACGCTAATGCGTGCGCGTCCGCGCCGAACTGCTCCCAGGAACTCCCGCGCCAAGCCCCTTCGCGGCGCACGTAGAACACATCGCGCCCGGCGTACTGCGCGACACGTTCGCGGAAGAGGGCGTAGATGTTGGCGTAGTTCATAAAAGCTCGTCGCGCGAACCCGAAACCTTCCGAAGCCTTCCTTAAACTTTGTGACGGGTTCCGTTAGTTTCGCAACGCGCGGCCGTTCCTCTGAAACGCTTCGGCGCGACGGCGTAACGGGTAGACATTCCTTTGTGAAGGACGTTCGTCACTTAGTTACGCACACCCGTTCGCTTGTACGTTGTTCGCGTTTCTTTGTGCCGGGTTCCCGTTTCTTTGTGCCGGGTTTGCGTTCCTTTGTGTCGGGTTCGCGTTCCTTTGTGCCGGGTTCGCGTTTATTCGTCGCGCGTGCGTGTTACAGGGTTGCGACTACCACTTAAAAGCCGCGCAGGCCATGTTGAGGCCGCCGCCGGAGGCGCACATAACAAACACGTCGCCGTCCTTGAGCTTTCCCTCCCGCACGGCGTCGTCCAAGACCATTGGGATGCAGGCCGAGCCGGTGTAACCCCACTTACCCATGACGGTGTGCGTGCGCTCCCAGGGCAGATTCATCTTCTCCAACACGATCTTGATGGTGCTCAGGTTGACCTGCGTGAAGAGGAAGAGCGCCACGTCGTCTTTCGTCAAGCTTGCTTTCTTCAAGACATCGTTGACGATGGCCGGCCAGCCCTCCGTGTTGACCTCGGCCGGGTACTTCTTGGCGAAGCGGAGCTTCTGCCAGACGCCCTCGCGCAGCACGTCCTCGGTGACGGGCATGCGCGTGCCGCCCGCGTAGATGCCCATGTGGTCGTGGTAGCTCCCCTCGGCGACGAGCTTCGAGGCGAGGAAGCCGGGGCGTGCTTCGTCGGCGCGAAGCACGACCGCGCCCGCGCCGTCGGCGAAGATGGTCGCCGTCTTCTTGTCCGTCCAGTCGAGGTACTTCGACATCGCGTAGGCGCCGACGACGAGGACGTGCTTGTAAGAAGAATCGGCGATGACGTACTTCGAGGCGGTGTCGAGCGCGGTGACGAAGCCGGCGCAGGCGCAGTTCAGGTCGAACGTGCCGGCGCGCTTCGCGCCGAGGCGGTGCTGCACGACGACCGACGTGGCGGGCGAGATGTACTCGGGCGTGTCGGTGGCGAGGACGACGAGGTCTAACTCTTCGGGGCGGACGCCCGCCGACGCGAGCGCGCGGCGCGCGGCCTCTGTGGCGAGGTCGGCCGTGCTCTCGTCCTCGCCGCAGACGTGGCGCTCGCGGATGCCGAGCACGCCCGAGACGAACTCGTCCACGTCCTCGCCGAGCATCCGGCCGAGGTCGGCGTTCGTCAGGACTTTCTCGGGCACGTACGAGCCGGTTCCGATGATGCGTGCGTAGGTCATGGGAAGATTTGAAATTTGAAACTGTTATTGCCCGATGAATTCGACGACCGCGCGGTTGAACTCGTCGGCCTGTTCGATGAAGAAGGCGTGGCTGCCGCCGCCGATGATTTTAAGCGTCGCGCCGGGGATGGCGGCGGCGAGGTTCAAAGAGTTCTGGTGCGGGACAATCGCGTCGGCGTCGCCGGTGATGACGAGCGTCGGGGCGGAAATCCCGCCGACGCGCGCCGCGGCGTCGAAGGCGACGGCCGCCTGGAGCTGCCGCAGGTAGGCGTGCTCGGGCACGTCCGATTCCGCGCGGAGGCTGACGACGCGCTCGACCTCCGCGGGCTGCTCCGCGACGAACCGCGGCGAGAAGGCGAGCAGAAGGTTCTCGCGCACGCGCTCCGCGGTGTTGAGCCCTTTCGTCGAGGCGATGGCCGCGAGCGTCTCGGGCGCGGGCGGGACGTGCCCCGGCCCGCCGTAGCTCGTGCAGCAAAGAATCAAGCTTCGCGTGCGCTCGGGGTGCGCGAGCGCGAACTCCTGCGCGACGAAGCCGCCGAAGCTCGCGCCGAGCACGTGCGCACGCTCGACCTTCAGCTCTTCGAGCAACGCGGCGAGGTCTTCCGCCAGGTCGCGCATCGTGAACGGCTCGTCCGAAGCTTTTGAGCGCGCCACGCCGCGCGGGTCGAAGACGATGGTGCGGAACCTCTCGGCGAACGCGGGGACTTGCCTGTACCAAATCCAGAGCCCCGTCCCGAAGCCCGGCACGAGCACGAGCGGCTCGCCCCGCCCGTGCTCCTCGTAGTAAAGCTCAAAGCCCTTGACACTAAGTTTCGACATCCGTCCGCCTTAGAAGTTTAACTTAAAGGCGAACTGGATGACGCGCGGGCCGGCGCTGGTCTGTGTGATGCGGCCGAAGGTCGCGGGCACCGAGATGTTGCTGTTCGGGTTGGCGAAGTTGGCCCAGTTGAAGAGGTTGAAGAACTCCGTGCGGAATTCGCCGCGCAGGCGCTCGGTGAACGGCAGGTACTTGACGACGGAGAAGTCAACGTTCTTCTGCCCCGGCCCCGTCAGGATGTTGCGCCCCGTGTTGCCGAACGGCGCGGCGGGGTCGAAGAAGCCGCCCGTCAAAGTCGAAGAGACGAAGGCGTTCGTGTTGAAGTACTGCGCCAGCCTGTCCTGCGTGCGGCCCGAGCCCTCGACGGCGCCCGTGAAGCCCGGCCGGTAGTTCGCGCGCTGGACGGTGTTGTTGTCCGGCACCTGTATGACCGAGAAGGGCAGGCCCGACTGGAAGGTCGCGATGCCGTTCAAGCCCCAGTCGTTCAGGAGCCAGCGCGCCGCCGAGTCGCCGCCGACCAGACCGGGCAGGTCGTAGACGAAGCTCGTGACGAAGCGGTGACGGCGGTCGAAGTCCGAAAGGCCGCGGTTCGTCTTCCAGTTGCGCTGGTCGCCGGGCGTCGAGACCAGCTCGTTGACCGTGCCGCCCGAGTAGTAGTCAATCGACTTACCGAACGTGTAGGCCGAGAGGAACTGCAAGCCGCGGCTGAAACGCTTCGTCACGCTCACTTGGAGCGAGTCGTAGTGCGAGTTCGAGGAGGTCTGCACCTGCTGCAAGCCGCCGGTCGCGTTCTTCTGCGCCGAGACGAACGGCGCGTAGGGCGCGGCGAACGTGTTCGTCGAAGGGTTGTAGATCGGCTGGTTGATGGTCAGCAGTTGCAAAAGCTTCGTCCCCTTCGAGCCGACGTAGCCGACTTCCAAGAGGTAGTCGCGCGCGAACTCCCACTGCACGTTCGCGTTGTACTGCTGGATGTAGGGCGTGCGCAGGTTCGGGTCGGGGTAGACGCCGCTGATGAGGATGCCGAGCGGCGCGAGCGGGCTCGGCACGGTCGCGTTGACGGGGAAGGCGCCGGGCTGCGGCACGGCCGCGAACGGCGTGGCGAGCGGGCGGAAGACGCCGACGCCGAGGCCGAGGTACGGGAAGTTGAAGAGCTGCGTGTTGGCGAAGCGCGTCGAGATGCGGTCGTAGTAGATGCCGTAGCCGCCGCGCA
>Ga0213876_10002852_pt1 | contig 10049 bp, 8 predicted proteins | sample BarmaccomBMRX_R9_FD_160113 | JGI IMG/M metagenome (GOLD analysis project Ga0213876, IMG submission 160113) | Root-associated microbial communities from Barbacenia macrantha in rupestrian grasslands, the National Park of Serra do Cipo, Brazil - RX_R9 | ecosystem: Host-associated > Plants > Roots...
GGCTGATGATAATGGTTTTTCTGCTGGCAATGTTTATGGCTATCGCAAAACGCAGGGATGATGTTTTAATAAAGTTAGATTCAGGCCTTGACATGCGCAAAGCGATCAAAGGATATAATCTTGAATTCTTAAACGCAATGTTGTCACTGTTCACAGGCATTATTATCATCGCATATTTAATGTACACAATTTCACCTGAAGTAATGCAGCACTGGAATACATACAGGCTCTATTACACAACCATATTTGTAATAGTTGGTCTAATGCGATATTTGCAAATAACTTTCATTGAAAAAGACAGTGGTTCACCGACGGATCTTTTATATAAGGACAAATTTTTGCAGGTAACATTGGTTTTATGGATCGTAAGTTTTTACACCATCATTTATTTACCTAACCTTACAATATTCAAATAAATAATGGCGCAGAAAAACATAGCAAACTGGGGAAACTATCCGGTAATGGAAAGCGATGAACGTTTTTTCAGCTTTGATGACCAGTTGCAAAAGCTCGTAGATGAAAGCACGCATTTTATTCCACGTGGCAACGGCCGTTGTTACGGTGATGCTTCACTTTCAACCGAAACAATTAATACACTTAAATACGATAAAGTACTCTCATTTGATATTGAAAATGGAATTTTAGAATGTCAAAGCGGTTTAACGCTTGATAAGATCCTTGAATTCATTGTTCCCAAAGGTTGGTTTCTGCCTGTAACGCCGGGAACAAAATTTATCACAGTTGGCGGCGCTGTTGGCAGCGATGTGCATGGAAAAAATCATCATGTTGATGGTTCTTTTTCCAATCATATTGTTGAGATGGAATTGATACTCGCTGATGGAACTAAAACGGTTTGTTCACCTGGAAAAAATATTGAACTGTTTGATGCAACATGTGGCGGAATGGGCTTAACGGGTTTAATAACCAAAGTAAAATTCAGGCTCAAAAAAATTGAAACTTCTTACATCAAACAAAAACAGGTTAAAGCCGAAAATTTAGATGAAGTAATTCGTTTGTTTGAAGAATATAATCATTACACTTATTCTGTTGCATGGATTGACTGTTTGAAAAAAGGGAGTCATTTTGGAAGAAGCATTTTGATTTTAGGTGAACATGCAAAAGTTGATCAATTGCCTGAAAAGTATAAAGCTGATCCATTAAAATTGCCTGCAAAAAAAAGTATCCCTTTTCCAATCAATCTTCCTTCATGGGTGTTGAATACATTTACAGTTAAGCTTTTCAACTTTTTATATTACGGTAAAAACTTCAAGAAAGAAATCAATAACGTTGTTAGCTATGAACCATTTTTTTACCCGCTTGATGCAATTCTGAATTGGAATCGCGGTTATGGTAAAAAAGGTTTTGTGCAATACCAATTTGTATTGCCGCTTAAAGCTAAACAAGGTTTAGTTGAAATTCTGAATCGCATTAGTGATGAAGGTTTGGGTTCTTTTTTGGCTGTATTAAAAGTGTTTGGCAAACAAGACAGTCTGATTTCATTTCCAACGGAAGGTTATACTTTGGCGCTTGATTTTCCTGTGAGAAAAGGCTTATTTGAATTTTTGGATGAGCTTGATAAAATTGTTCTGAATTATGGTGGCCGTTTGTATATGAGCAAGGATGCAAGAATGAAACCTGAAGTTTTAAAAGCCGGCTATCCTCGCCTTGAAGAATTCAAGCGCATCATTAATAAATATAATCCAAAAGGAAAGATCCGTTCAATACAATCAGACCGCTTACAACTAACTCCCGAATTTTAGTATGTCAACAGTTTTATTGTTAGGAGCAACATCGGATATGGCTGTTGCCATTGCACGCAAAATGGCTGAAAAAGGAAATAATATTCAGCTTGCCGCAAGAAATGCAAACCGTTTGCAGGCATTGCAATCCGATATTTCAGTTCGATACAATGTCAACTGCACTATTCATGAATTTGACGCAACCAACTTCGCATTACACGAACCTTTTTATCAATCATTGTCACCTAAACCTTGTATAACAATTTGTGTGTTTGGATACATGAGCGATAATATTGCCGCAATAAAAAATTGGAATGAAGCGCAAAAAATGATCAACAGTAATTATACAGGCGCTGTTTCAATTTTAAATATTATTGCTGAAGATTATGCAGTAAAGAAAAATGGAACTATTGTTGGGATAAGTTCTGTTGCCGGTGAAAGAGGAAGGCAAAGCAATTATATTTATGGAAGCGCAAAAGCAGGGTTCACTGCATACTTATCAGGATTAAGAAATAAATTGTTTCATGATAATGTGCATGTGGTAACCGTTTTGCCTGGTTTTGTAAATACAAAAATGACGGCTGAATTAAATTTGCCACCTTTGCTTACAGCAAATACAGAGCAGGTTGCAGATGCTGTTGAAAAGGCCATTAGAAAAAAACAAAATGTTGTTTATGTAAAGTGGTTCTGGAAATGGATTATGAAGATCATAAAAACTATTCCGGAAAATATGTTTAAGAAAAAGAAATTGTAATGATCGCTGATATAAAAATTGATAATACAGAAATAGCTTTTTTTGATTTTGACGGAACAATCACATCAAAAGATACACTTGCTGAAGTGTTGAAGTTTATTAAAGGCAAAACCAATTACTATTTTGGCCTGCTTGTTCTTTCACCAATTATTGTTTCATATAAAATCGGTTTACTTTCCAATCATCGTGCTAAAGAAATTTTGCTTACTTATTTTTTAAAAGAAATGGACGCCAGTAAGTTCAATGCTTTATGCAGGGAGTTTACAGAAAAAAAATTACCACATTTATTAAAGAAAAGTGCGCTGCATGAAATAAGAAAGCACTTGCAAAACAGAACGCCGGTAATCGTCATTTCTGCTTCACCTGAAAATTGGATTTTTCCATGGTGTTCCAAATTCAATATTGAATGCATTGCCACAAAGCTTGAAGTGAAAGATGGAAAGCTTACAGGAAAAATAGAAGGACGAAATTGTTCAGGCCTTGAGAAAGTAAAACATATTCAAACAAGATATAAGCTTTCTGATTATAAAAAGATACATGCGTACGGCGATTCAAAAGATGATTTGCCAATGCTAAATTTAGCAACAGAAAAAAACTATAAACCTTTTAGGAAATATTCGTACTAAAGAAATTATTTTTTATTAGTGCAGTTTGTCCAATCTACTCCTTTTGCAACTTCAGCATTACCGGAATTATTACAGATTACGTTTGCTTTAGCATAACTGTCAACGGTTTTATATACGCGAATCGAATGATCGGTGTTTGAACCAATTTTATTATTCAATATAAAAAAGTTTGTGCTGTCAACAGGGTTTGTCGGTCTTGTATCGATCATAATTCCAGCCATACCATTTGCTTTTTTTTCATTTAAATTTCCGCTGTTATCAATCGTATTATCTTTAATTAAAATTTTACCACTTCCCAAACACATAATACCTAACGCATAAGTGTGATCAATTTTATTGTTATAAATTTTTGCGTTTGAATATCCGCCCAGGCTAATTCCGTTTCCCTGGATGTCGCTCATTTCAAAACCACAATTAGTAACAGTGTTATTGAATATTTCATTCATCATTTCAGAGCCGCATGAAAGTTGAATGCCTGAACGGTTGGTACTATCAACAATATTATTATACACTTTTATGTTGCCTAAATGCAAAGGTTTTGGGTGGAGTGCATGACCGTTGCACTGAATATCTCTTGCGCCGTTTGGATCAGTTGAACCAAGATACATTCCTTCCTGGTTCATCTTTACAATTTTATTATCATGAATAAAAATATTCCTGATAATCCAATTGGGAAACTGTAATGAATCAATACAACTTCCCTCCTGCTTTACCCAAAAACCGTATGTTTTATTATGAATGAAAATATGCTGCACCTCAATATTTGATGATCTGCCATGTATATCAATTCCAACTCCGTTTGAATTTGGATCTTCGATTTTAAAACCGTAGTTTTCTTTTGCATCACCAGTGCCTGTGATATTTACAAAACGCGAATTATCTATCGCCATGCCATTGATAAGATAAACTTGTCCACCTTCATTGATGATTGTTATAGGACAATCTTTAGTTCCATATAGATTACCAACGGCGAAATAAGAATATGGATTTGCAGACGCACTTAAAACAATTGTATCTCCGGCTTTAATGCCGCTTCCATCAATATAAATTCCATTATTGCCGCCTTTAGTTGCATAAATTTTATGGCCTTTACAATTTGTTTTTCGTAAAGTTATTTCCAGCAAAGAAGCATCGGTTATTGCTTCATGAATGGTTGTATCCGCAAAATTTATCGGTTGCGATGAACTATGATTGGATGGCTTGCAAAAACTGTTTGCATACAACACACAAAGCAAAAAGATTAGCGGGTATTTTTGTATAAGGAAGATTTTTAAATAAGAAGAATTATTCATTTTGTTACGTTGCTTTTTTTATTTTTTCTTATCTTTCTTAACAAGCCCTGCTTTTTTTAATTGGCTCTTTACCCTTGATGGCAGATCGTAATCGTTTATATAACGCTGAACCGTTGTCAAAAATTCTTTGCCTTTAATTGATAAGAAGTTAAACAAGTAATGATCTTTATTAATAATGGCAAGCCTTCCGTATTCCTGGTAGTTCTGTTTTTTGGCGCCAAATTTTGTTGTAATATTAATCCAGTCTTCCTGCGGGTCAACACCAATCTTTTGATATAATTCACCGCCACCAACCGGTTTCGTATGTTCCATAATAACGTCATCAAAAACAAGTAATCTATTTTCCGGGTAATCTAAAATTTTCGACCAAACTGAATCAACACCCCAACTTGATTTATTACCTACAAAACTTGGTAAACATTTTTCAAGTGCCATCGCATTAAAAAGTGGTGCCATCACTTCAATTTGGCCAACAAAGCGGCAAAAAGTATCCGGTTGTTTTTTAAACATCGGCCAACTGCAAAAAGAATTTTGAGACAAAGATGCCTGGCTTATCCAGCTATCAAAAACGGCGCTTAATGCAAACATGCGATTGATCTGCGCTGTATCAATTTTTATATCATCATCTAAAAAATAAAAATATTTGTATTGTTTAAGCCAGCCTGGTTGAACTTCGGTAAACAGCTTGTACAACATGTGATATTTAAAATCTTTAAGATGATAGAAGTAGTCAACATCTTTATACAAATCTGGATTTTGTATGTTTTCATGGTAAAAAAGAAGGCACAGATCAAAGTTCTTATTCTCTTTATCCTTTAACCAAAAATCATTAAACATGTCGGACTTATTACCACATGGTGCTATAACAATATTTTGCATAATTTAAACTCTTTCAGCAATTACTTTGCGTATATTTTACGTTTACAAAATAGAATTTGTATTTCGCCTTCAATTTAAAGTAAATTCTGTTTTTGAATAGCTTTTTACTGTAAGTTTGAACCTAAGTGACTATTTAACTGCATAAAAATTGAAACTGCAATTTTCATCTTATTGGGTCCGTTCCGCTTTCTACACAATCCTGCAACGTTTTTCGTTAACCATTTTTGGTTTAATTAATTTTGTAATCCTGGTTCGTGTTTTAACCACACAGCAAGTAGGCACCTGGGCTTTGTTTTTGGCAGTTACTTCAGTTTTTGAAACCACTAAAAGCGGTCTTTTAAAAAATGCACATATACGATATGTAAGCAGTGAAAATAACGTAGAAAATAAAATCTCCATTGCTTCATCTTCTTTATTAATAAATAGCTTGATAAGCATTGTATTTATCATTTTTCTTATCTTTTTTTCCGGTTGGATGAGTGTAAAATTGCATGCAGGCAACGATCTTTCCAACACGCTTTTATGGTTCATCCCGGGTTTGTTTTTCATGATATTCTTTTCTCATTTTGAAGCCATTCAACAATCGTTTCTTGATTTTAAAGGTGTGCTTGCAGGTTATTTAACAAGGCAATTATTTTTCTTCCTGTGCCTGGTAGCTCATTTTGTTTTAAAGAAGCCTTTTACGCTGCAGGAGCTTGCACTGTATTATTCAATCGCTGTTTTTCTGGGCACCATTTCATTATACATTTTCTGCAGAAAGTATATTCATCATAAATTCAATCCGGCAAAAAAATGGATCAGAAGTATTTTTGGTTATGGCGGGTATATTTTTGGATCAGGGGTAATGTCTAACATTTTTTCAAACTTAGACCAGGTGATGACAGGTGCTTTTATTTCCAGCTCTGCTGTAGCTTTTTACAATGCAGCTTCGCGCATAAATGGTTTGGTTGATATTCCTTCTTATGCGGCAGCAGATATTATATTCCCTAAGACCGCAAAAGCTGTTGTTGAAGATGGTAATGAAAAAGTGAAATATTTATATGAACGAATGGTTGGAATCTTGCTTTCATTTACTACGCCTGCAGCCATATTCATCATTATATTTCCCAATATTGTTATTACGATAATTGCCGGTTCAAAATATAGCTCAGCTGCGCCAATTTTACAGATGTACATGATCACAGGGTTAATGCGCCCAATGCAAAACCAAGCCGCTAATTTGTTAAACTCGATTGGCAAACCATCCTTATGCTTTGTTATCAACACCGTTTCATTAGTCATAAATCTTATTGTTTCTTACTTCTGCATTAAATACATCCAGTTTTATGGAGCAGCGGTAGGAACTTTGATTGCAGGTGCAATTGGTTTTACCATTTGGTATTTTGTTATGAAAAAAGAGATTGGTCTGCACTTATCAAAAATCGGTGCTTATATTATTGAGGCGTATAAAGACATTTATACTTATGGATTAAGTTTTTATAAGCGTATTAATTTGCGTTCACAGCAATAATATGAAGGTAGCTTTCCTGATACTTGCGCATAAACACCCCAAACAATTGCAACGGCTTTTAGATGCATTACAACACCCGGAATTTGATTTTTATATTCATATCGATGCAAAAGCTGATGCGGAACCTTTTAAATATCTAATAGATAATAAAACTATTTTCTTTGTAAAAAAACGAACAAAAATTTATTGGGCAGGATACGGAACTATTCAAGCTACAATAAACGGACTTAAGGAAATTTCGCTACCAGATTATGATTATGTGAACGTAATCTCTGCACAGGATTTTCCGTTGAAACCGGCCGGTGAAATTTACAATTATATTTTGGAAAGAAAAGGAACCGAGTTTATTACCTGTCATAGTTTTGAAGAATGGCCGGTTGCGCCGCGAGTGCAAAAATACCATTTTATCAACTGGCAAATTCCCGGAAAATATCGTTTGGAAAAAATAGCAAATTTGATTTTACCCAAAAGAAAATTCCCCCTTGATCATAAAATCGTAGGCCGCGCAAATTGGTTTACTATTACAACTAAGGCAGCTAAATATATTCTTGACTTTCTTGATCAAAACCCAAAAGTTATAAAGTATTATAAATACTGCTGGGGAGCGGATGAATTTATATTTTCAACGATATTATATAATTCCTCTTTCCACGATAAAATTGCAGACAATCTTATCTATGTTGACTGGAGCTCAGGCACAGCGCACCCAAAAATTTTAACCGTTGATGATTATGCAGCAATGAAATCATCTTTAAAATTATTTGCACGAAAATTTGACGCGGATACAGATCCTGTAATTTTAAATATGCTTGAGGCATCAATCGGAATTGAAAACAAAACAACTGCGTAAAAATTTATGTCGTTATTTCTAAAGCAATTTTCTTTTTTTTTATTTCTTGTTGCAGCAATTTGTTTCTGTGATTATATATATATCAACACAGGTGCAATTGGCATTGACGATGGTAATATTTTTTTAAATTATGCACAACACATAGCGCAAGGACAGGGTTTTGTTTTTAATACTAATGGAGAAAGAGTTGAAGGCTTTACTTCTTTTTTATGGGTTTTAATTTGTGCACTTGGTTATTTAATTACATCAAATCCTGAGTTAATACTTATTTGTTTTTCAGCGCTGTTAACTACGTTTACTATCACGATTATTTACCAAACTATAAAAAGGGATATTCAAATTCTGCAGCCACAATTTGAAAGGCATTTTTTTTGGATATATACAGCGTTTATAATTTGCATTGGACCGTCTTACATTGCATGGAGCGTTTTAAGCTTAATGGAAAATGCTTTATGGAATTTTGTGTTTACACTTCTTGTTGTATTAGTATCAAAAACAATTGAAAAGGAGAACGTTTCTCTTACAAGAAAAATTATCATTGTACTATCGGGTTGCGTTTTAACGCTGACAAGACCTGAAGCTTTAGCATGGAATTTTATATTCACATGTATTTTATTATGGACATTCAGTCAACATAAGAGGAAAATATTTTTTCCATTAGTTTACTTTATTTGTTTTGCACTTGTAAGCGCGTGCCTAACTGCGTTTCGATTACATTATTTTGGATTTCAATTCCCGAATACTTATTACGCAAAAATTTCTCCAGACAAAATTTATAATATTATTGAAGGCTCAAAATATGCTTTAAGTTTTCTTACAGGTTATCAGCCAATAATTACTTTCTTGTTTGTGTTAATGACAGTTATGCTATTGTATAGCCTGTTTAATTTTAAATTACTAAAAAGTAACACCGATGATTTTTTACCAAATGCATCTATCATAAAAAGATGTTGCATTGTAACTGTTATAATTTTAGTTGGATTTGCTTTGCCATTAACCACCGGCGGTGATCATTTTGGCGGCTTTAGATTTTATCAATCTTTATTATTGCTGTTTGCTTTTGGACTTTTAATGATTGTTTGGTTAATGAAAAATTATAAAGCTTATCGATCATCAACCAATATTATTTTGCTTTCTGCTATTGTGTTATTTCTTTCAGTAATTGGGTTGAACGATTTGACAGATTTAAAAAATCCTGCAAAAACCCAATTGAATTTTGAGTTTTTATTGGCAAGGGAAGGAAGAGATATGGCGGAAAATTTAAACGCTTCCTTCAATGCAAATAAGCCTGCAGTTGGAATGATAGCAGTAGGTGGCTTTGGGTTGAAGTATAGAGGAATTACAATTGATTTGATGGGTTTGAATAATATTTTAATGGGTCATAGCCCTGGTGACAGAAAAGGAATAAAAAATCATGCAGCTTTTAATAAAAATGTTTTTTATAAATTAAACCCTGATTTGTTATTGCCGGCAAATGCAAGGAATTTTAAAGAAGCAACTATTGAATATTTTAACCTGCTTGACGTAAATAATTTTGATAACGAGGCGATGAAAAATATCTTTAATGATGATGCTTTTAAAAAAGTTTACACTCCTGTTTTCATTTCAAACAGAAAAAATAACACAAGCTTATTTGCTTTTGTTAATGCAAACTTTATGCAGCTTGAAAAAAATAATCCAGATATTTCAGTTCAAAAAATACTTTAATTTAGGGAAGACATTTCGAGTTCAGCAGTTTGCGGTTGTTGTTTAAGTACCGTCTTTTTATACACTTCACTAAAATTCTCAAACCATTTTTGCCAGGTCAAATATTCATCGAAACGCTGTCTGCTTGTGGTAATAAGTTCTTTAAATTTTCCCTGGTTCAAAAATAATTCGGCTATCAACGCAGCATAAATGTTTGCATCAGCAGTGTAAGGCAAACAATAACCGTTCACTCCATCCTTTATAATTTCAGGTACGCCACCTGTTTCAGTTGTAATTGCAGGCATGCCATAAGCATTCGCTTCGCTTCCAACAAGCAAGGAGCAATCTGCTCTTGTAGGCACTAACAAAAAATGAGAAGTTGACATGATATTTACAAATCTTTCGTAATCTTCTTTTTTATTCTTGTCGAGAAATGGAATTACTTCCATGTTTGGATGAGAAATATGTGCCGGTGGAACACAACCGCAAACAATAAGCTTTGCCTGCATTCCGTGCGTGAAATGCAAGAACTTTAAAACGTCAAAAGCAATATTGCCCCCTTTTCTTTCCCAATCAACTGCTAAAAAAAGAACTGTAAGCTGGTGATTATTTAATTTATTAAAAATGATACTTTCGTCAGGAACCCTGTCAATATTAGCTCCAAACGGCGCAACAAAAATCTTTTCGTTCGATACATAATAATCATTTACCGC
>Ga0213876_10002853_pt1 | contig 10044 bp, 11 predicted proteins | sample BarmaccomBMRX_R9_FD_160113 | JGI IMG/M metagenome (GOLD analysis project Ga0213876, IMG submission 160113) | Root-associated microbial communities from Barbacenia macrantha in rupestrian grasslands, the National Park of Serra do Cipo, Brazil - RX_R9 | ecosystem: Host-associated > Plants > Roots...
TATTAAAGCCACGACTACTGAACGTTTAGGTTTTGTTGGAAGAGAAGAAGGAGTTGTGGCATATGCAACGGTGTTGGTTGAGGGAATTTAATTTTAAATCTTTTGTTTAAAGTTATAAGCAACATTAATCTTTAAACATCAAACGGCATATGCAATCAATTGAAATAAACATCATCAACAACTCTACAAACCCGTTACCGGTTTATGAAACCATTGGTTCATCAGGAATGGATTTAAAAGCCAATCTTGAAGAACCTGTTAAATTAGAACCCATGCAACGTGCCTTAATTCCAACTGGCTTATTTATTGAATTGCCTTTAGGTTATGAAGCGCAGGTTAGGCCGCGCAGTGGACTTGCAATCAAACATGGTATTACATGCCTGAATTCACCGGGTACAATCGATAGTGATTACAGGGGAGAGATAAAAATAATATTAGTAAACATTTCAAATGAACCCTTTATTATTCAGCATGGAGAGCGTATTGCACAAATAATTATTCAGCCTGTTACAAAAGCAATATGGCAAGTTGTGAAAGTTTTAAGTGAGTCTAAACGTGGTGAAGGTGGATTTGGTCATACAGGAAAATAAAAGCATGCGAAAACTATTATTAATAAGTACTTTTTTAGGAATTATATCAGTTGGTTGTCACACTGCAAAACAAACGCAGCACATTGTAAAAGATACAGTAATCACACAATCTCCGGCAGCAACATTAAAGCCCGTTGATTCAATCGCAACAATAAAAGAACAACTCGCAAATACTCTAAACACACCTTTAAATTTTACAACTTTTTACGGTAGAGCGAAAGCAAATTTTAGTTCACCCCAGGCATCTGGTAACGCTACCGTTTATATAAAAATGCAAAAGGATAGTATTATCTGGATATCAATTACAGGGCCGTTAAATATTGAAGGTGCAAGAGTTTTAATAACACCTGACAGCGTTAAAATTATGAATAAGCTTGAAAGTACATTGCAGTTAAGCAGTATTGCGCATTTACAACAACTCACAAAACTGCCGCTTACATTTAACGACTTTCAAAATTTAATTTTAGGAAGGCCGGCAATAATTGGCAACAATGTGGATTATCAGTTTAAAAAAGATTCAATAACCATAACATCTGCAGGCGATCTGTTAACCTATGTCTATTCATTTACAAAGAATAACTTGCAATTGGGGCAAAGCAATTTTCAGCCTGTAAATAATACTACCGTTAAAAGTGCGAATATTTTTTATAATGATTATCGCCAGGTAGATAATATAAATTTTTCTGCAAGCCGCGATATTTCCGTTTCAGGCGAAGCGCCTATAACCTTGCAGTTAAATTTTAAAGAATATAATTTCAACCAGCCGCAAACCTTTTTGTTTACGGTTTCAAAAAATTATACAATCAAATACGAATAAGCATACGAGAACGTTAACTTAGCGGCGATCACATCAAATAAATCTATTCATGATAAGAAAACTATTTGCAACCATCACATGCTTGTTTATAGTTTTTGCTGTTTGTGCACAGGAAACCAAAGAGGATATCAAACAAAAACAAGAGCAGCTTCAAAAAGAAATTGCCGATTTAAACAAAACGCTTTCGCAAATAAAATCGAGTAAGAAAAAATCATTAAGTGCATTGGCTCTGGTACAGAAAAAAATAGCCGCACGTAATGAGCTTATCAATAACATTAGTAAAGATTTGAACAGGCTTGATAATACGATCTATTTAAACCAGGTTGAAATAAACCACATGAAGCTTGAGCTGGATTCTCTTAAAGCGAATTACGCAAAGAGCCTTGTATTTGCATATAAAAACCGCAGCAGTTACGACTACCTGAATTTTATTTTTTCTGCAACAAGTTTTAATGATGCAGTAAAACGGATTGCTTATTTAAGAAGCTATAAGCAATACAGAGAAACGCAGGTAACCACCATACAAAAAACGCAGGATGTGCTGCAGGGAAAGATAGCAACGCTTACATCAAACAAAGTGGAAAAGAAAAATGCTTTGGTTGACCAGGGCAAACAATTAAATGTATTGCAGGAAGACAAAAAAGAACAAAGCGATGTATTAAAGGATTTGAAAGGTCAGGAAAGCGATGTTGCTTCACAGATAAAACAAAACCAGCGGGACCAGCAAAAATTAAAAAGTGCCTTGCAGGCTATTATTAAACGCGAAATAGCGGAACAGCAAAAAGAAGCTGCGCGTTTAAAAGCAATTGAAGATGCAAAGAAAATTGCAGCCGCTAATAACGCAACAACATCATCGAACAATAACAACTCAAAAACAAATAATAATAGTACAACGAGTGTAGCAAATACACCTGCAAAAACTAATCGTGTTTACAGCCCATTAGAATCAACCGAAGAAGGTTTAACAAGTTCGCTTGCTTTTGAAAATAATAAGGGCAGGTTGCCCTGGCCTGTAAGCTCCGGGCTTGTTACAATTCCTTTTGGATCTTATACAATTCCCGGTACAAAAATTATCGGCAGCAGCGACGGAATAACGATTTCTGTGCCGGTTGGCACTTCTGTGAAATCCGTTGCTGATGGAACTGTTTCAGCAGTATTCGATATAGGCGGGCAACAGGCAATAGTAGTAAGACACGGAAAATATTTTACCTGCTACAGTAATCTCACTTCAATTAAAGTTAATAAGGGTACCAATGTACATGCAGGAACCGTTTTAGGCAATGCTGATAAAGCGGCGGATGGCGACGGGCAAGTTACATTTATGGTAATGAATGGAAACAACTATTCCAACCCTGAAAGTTGGCTGCGCCCAAGGTAATTCGTCCAATTTTAACGCTACCAATTTTTAATCTCAAAATTATGGCACGATTTTATAATTTATTGTAGAATATAAAATTTATGAAAGATGAAAAAAGATTCTAAGAACATATTAAAAGCATTGGTAGCACTAATGATAGTGCCATTAATGATGTCTTCTTGTGTGGTAAGAGAAAGAACTCACAGACCTCCACCGCCAGAAAAGGTTATTATAAGGCCTTAGTAGAATATTTAATGTTATTGTGAAATGGTTTGCTTTAAGCAAGCCATTTTGTTTTAATGAAAAAGTTAGTTTCATTATAATTTGATCAGATAAAATCTGTAGGATCGTACAAACAGCCTTGTTTGTTATTTATCATCTGAATATGTTCCGTCTTAAATTAAATTTTTAGTGAAGCAAATTATTCCTCAATAATTTATCCGGGTATATTCCTGATAGCTTGCGTTCTTAAGTTTTATTTAATGGATTGTACTATTTCATCTAAAAATAGCTTGGAGTTTTTTGTTATTTGCTGGCTGTTTGATCAGTTATTTCAAGAAAGCATGCTAAGAAATTGTGAATTAAAGCTGATGTAAAATGATTAATGATTTTTAATTTTAGCTTCTTAGATTGCAACCATGTCAACAAAAATTTATACAAAAACGGGCGACAAAGGCAAAACCTCTCTAATAGGCGGGACAAAAGTTTTTAAGAGCGATATCCGCATTGAAACTTATGGAACGGTTGATGAACTGAATTCGCATATCGGGCTTGTAAGAGATTATACGACGAATGAATACCAGCGAGACATTTTACAATCAATACAAAACAGGTTGTTTGTTATTGGCGCTTCACTGGCATGTGATTCTGGAAAAGAAACGGGCATGCATATTCCAGATCTCAATGAAGAAGATATTACCTTACTTGAAAAAGAAATTGACAGCATGAACGAGCAACTTCCTGTAATGAAAAATTTTATTTTGCCAGGTGGCCATGCCGCTGTTTCATCCACACATATTGCACGGTGTGTTTGCCGCCGTACCGAAAGGCTATGTGTAAACATGCAGCAACATAAATTGTTTATTGAACCACTTATCATAAAATATTTAAACCGTTTAAGTGATTATCTTTTTGAACTTGCCCGCTTTACAGCAATGGAATTGCATGTGCCCGAAATTATATGGAAAGGAAGATGAGCAGTTTATTTGCATTCATGTAAAATCTAAAACCTTAACGCTTCTTTAAACACAAATGTTGCTTCACCAATTAGATTTGTAACATGAAGTGTTTCCATCTGCTTGTTGGCTTATTAATAATTTCTTCTTCTCTTTTCTCGCAAAGTTTAACTGGCATTTGGCGTGGTAACTTTTATGCAGGTATTGGTCCTTTCCAGGAATATTACAGGTATGAAGTACAGATCGATCAACTGAAAGATAATTCATTGCAGGGCGTTACTTATTCTTATCATACAACAACATTTTATGGCAAGGCAACTTTTAAGGGAATATGGTTTCCTAAGGCGCAGAGTGCTATTGTAAAAGAATTAAAATTAATTGAACTAAAAGTTTCAGGTAATTCAGATGCATGTGCAATGACTTGTAATCTCGATTATTCAAAAGAAGATAATAAGGAAATATTAAAAGGTACTTTTACAAGCATCAACACAAACACCAAACAGGATTGCGGCAGCGGAACAGTTTATCTTGAAAAAGTGCTGATGTCAGATTTTAAGAAAGAAGATTTTTTGATCAAGAAAAAACCAGACACAACAACCTCTGCAAAAAAAGCCGTTCCGTCAACACATAATACAAGCAAGCCAAAAATTGCATCACCGGTGGTAAATGACCTGTCAAAAGCAAATGCAAAAAAATTGCAGTCAGCATTAGGTGTCACTCCTGATGGTTCTGTTGGTTCTAAAACATTAGATGCACTTAAAAAGAAACTGCCTGGTTTTAATGAAAAAGTTGACGTTACCAACACAAATCAGATAAACGACCTTGTTAGCCGCATTAAAAAAGCAAATGCAACGATCGTTAAAAAACCGGCGCCTGCAAATTCACCGGCACAAAATAAAACGCAACCGCCGGTTGTAATAAAGCAAGATACAATTGTAAAAACGCCGCCACAAGACCAGTTAATTATTCCTCAGAAAAAAATTGCTCCGGTACCTAATGTGCTTAAAACAAGAAGTAACCCGCTTATTAAAACCATCACAACAAATTCAAATGACATTCATATTGAATTATATGACAATGGTGATATTGATGGTGATACAATAACTGTTTATGATAATAACGAAGTGATCGCCTGGAAAAAAGGTTTGACAGATAAACCGGTTACTTTAAATATTAAAGCTGATGCTAATACACCTACACACGAATTTGTAATGGTGGCTGATAACCTCGGTTCTATTCCTCCGAATACTGCTTTAATGATAATTACAACCGGCGGCAGAAGATATCAATTGTTTATTTCAAGCGACACGCAAAAGAATGCAAAAGTGGTTGTGCAATACCAGCCATAAGAATTTTGAATTTTGAACTTTTACTTTTGACTTTGCATAATGAATTTTGAAAACACGCTTGCCTTTGCACAACAGCTTGATGCAGATGATCCGCTGAAATATTTCAGGCAACAATTTTTAATACCACAATACAACGGGAAAGATTGCATTTATTTCACCGGTAATTCTCTTGGGCTTCAACCAAAAAATGCTGCGAAAGAAATAAATGATGTTTTGAATAATTGGGCAACACTTGCAGTGGAAGGTCATTTCAAGGGCAGCAATCCATGGATGCATTTTCATGATCATCTTACAAAACCGCTTTCAAAAATCGTTGGTTGCATGCAAGATGAAGTTGTTGTGATGAATTCGCTTACAGTGAATTTACATTTGATGATGGCAAGTTTTTACAGGCCGCGAAAACAACGTTATAAAATTATTTGCGAAACGAAAGCATTTCCTTCAGATCAATATGCATTTGAATCGCAGGTAATGTTTCATTGTTTAAATACTGATGAAACAATTATTGAAGTAAAGCCGCGAAGCGGCGAGCATACTTTGCGAACAGAAGACATTATCGCAACTATTCAACAACATGCAAATGAAACCGCATTGGTTTTATTCAGTGGAATTAATTATTATACAGGACAGGTTTTCGACATGAAAACGATCACACAAGCCGGGCATGAAGCAGGTGCTTACGTTGGATTTGACTTAGCGCATGCTGTTGGTAATATTGAATTAAAGCTGCATGATTGGAATATTGATTTTGCTTGTTGGTGCACTTATAAATATTTGAACTCAGGGCCAGGTGCAGTTTCAGGTTGTTTTGTTCATGAACGTTTTGCCAAGAACAAAAGTTTTCCAAGGCTTGCTGGTTGGTGGGGAAATAATAAATCAACCCGCTTTAAAATGGAAAAAGATTTTGATGCGATTGCAACCGCAGAAGGTTGGCAATTAAGTACGCCACCTGCTTTATTGTTAGCATCACACAAAGCTGCGCTTGATATTTTCGAAGAAGCGGGAATTGATAAACTTCATCAAAAAAGAAAAACATTAACTGCTTACCTGCATTTTATTTTGAATGATATCAATCAAAAAAATAATAAAAATATCATAGAGGTAATTACACCGGTAAATGAAGAGGAGAAAGGTTGCCAGGTTTCAATGTTTATGCATGAAAGAGGAAAGGAAATTTTTAATGCCTTAACTAATGAAGGTGTAATTGCAGATTGGCGCGAACCAAATGTTATTCGTATTGCACCTGTGCCTTTGTACAATACTTATGAAGATGTTTGGCAGTTTGGAAATATTATTCAAAGTATTTTGCAGAATAACTAACCGAATTTTTTGCCTGTTAACTGCATTACTTTTTCTTTATAATTAATACCAATCGGAATTGTGCTTTTGCCTGTTTCAATATTATTTCCATAAATACTTTTTATTCGCGCCAGTGAAACAATGTAAGATTTATGAACGCGTATAAATTGATCAGCCGGTAACTGCTTTTCCATTTCGTTCATAGTTTGAAGTGTAACAATTGTTGCATCTGCAGTGAATATTTTTAAGTAATCTTTCATGCCTTCTATAAAAATGATATCAGAAAAATTGATCTTAAAATATTTGCCGCTGCTTTTAATATAAATGTGATCAGCTTTTAGTTTTTGCAATAGCAGTTTGGATTCAATAACTTTATTAACTGCCTTTGAAAAACGCTCAAACGAAATTGGTTTCAATAAGTAATCAATTACATTAAATTCATAACTTTCTATTGCATATTCGGTGTAAGCAGTTGTTAGAATTACAAGCGGCGGATTTTGTAATGTTCTTAAAAAGTTCAAACCTGTCATTCCAGGCAATTGAATATCTAAAAAAATGAGATCAACTTCTTTAACAGTTAAAACTTGTTTTGCTTCCAACGCATTATTGCAAATGCCAGTTAATTCAAAACCTGCAATTTTTTGTAAATGAGATTTAATAACATCCTGTGCTAAAACTTCATCTTCAATTATGATGCACTTTACCAAGCGAAGTATTTTTAATGATCAGTGAAACAGTGAATGCGTTGTTGCTTAAAATTACATCAAGTGTATGAGAATCGGGATAAAGGCTTTCGAGCCTTTTTTTGGCGTTGCGGATGCGTAATTCATTTGTTCGGCTTTGCTCTTTTTCTGTTTGAATAATATTAAGTGTATGGGAAGTTGGATATAATAATTCAAGAATGCCTTTACTGGTTTTCATACCTGTGCCATGTATTTTCTTTGCTTGTGTTTCAAGATCGGTATTTGTATTGTTTACAACAGATAATTCAATCTGACCGGGTTTTACTTTTATAGTGATGTATATAAATGCGTTGGTATAAGCATTATCAAAAGCATGTTTAAAACCATTTTCAATAAAAGAAACAAACAGGAAAGGTTCAATCATAATATCATTTGTTTCACCTTCAACAGAAAATCGTACATCCGCATTATATCTTATTTTTTCAATTTCAATATAATTTTGAATAAACCCTATCTCTTTATATAAAGGCACTTTGTCTTCATTGCACTCATAAATAAGATAGCGCATTAAGTCCGCTAATTTCACTACTACTTCAGGTGCTTTATCTGATTTTTGCAAGCTCAGCGAATAAATGCTGTTTAAGGTATTGAATAAAAAATGCGGATTTAATTGCGAACGCAAATATTTCAAACGAAAACCTGCATTGTCTTTTTCAAGATTATGCAAGAGTTGTTTTTCGTCTAATGCCTTCTTAATAAAATAAATGCCCGTTGCCAATAGCATGTTTATGATGCTCCACAATAGTTCCCTGATAATGGTGCTAAAGCTGTAAGTAAAATATGCTTGTTCAATTGGCGAAGAGTAATCATAAATGAGGGAATAAATTGCAAACAGCAATAGTTGTATTATTACTAAAAGTAAAATAATTAAAATTGAAGATTGTCTATATTTTTTTCCATATAAAAATCTTCGAACAATTACTGCTGAATAAAAAATATAAGCAGGCAGCAAAAACAAATTAACAACAAATAAAAACCACCAGATTTTTGCATCGTGAAAAAAAATAGTGATGCTGTTTACCAACGGGTTTATCAGGGCAAGCAATACCCAACATAAAATTTCGATTCTGTATGCTCGTTTTACCGGCCTGTCGTTATCAAATTCCATGTGCAGTTTTGTAATATAAAGCTACCGGCGAATGCACAAATAATTAAATCATTTCGACAAAATGCAGTTTAATTCCGATGAATTAAAAAATAAAAATAGAGGGTTAATTGATTACTTCTGCCGATTCAATTAATGAAATTAATTTGGTCATTGGTACAGGCTTGGACAGGTAACCTTTTATCAAACGATACTTTCTCATTTTTTCAAAATCTATGCTGTCTGCGCCACTTACAAGAAAAACAGATGGCTCATATTTGTGTGGAAAATGAAGATTTTCAAGCTGACTTAAAAATTGCCAGCCGTTCATTTGCGGCATATACAGGTCAAGAAATATCACTGAAGGCAGTTTGGAAAAATCGTTTGCATTAGTTTTAAAAAAAGACAATCCGGAGGTCGGGTCTGAAAATTGCAGAACTTTATCAGCAATATTTTCATGCTCAATCATCTTTTTTGTCAACAATTGAAACACCTCATCGTCGTCTATAATTGCAATAACCTTTGAGCACATTGATTATACTTATAAAATAAGTTATATATTATGCAGAAATCGTTCCTAATGCAAACCGCAGATTAATTTTTGTGAATACTTACATCTGATTTGGAAATTAAAATTCAATTCTTATCTTTGCAGCCCTAAAAAAGGTAAATAAAAATGCTAATTGTAGATTCAAAAGATTGCGAAAATATTGACAAGGCGCTCAAGAAGTATAAAAAGAAATATGAGAAAAGTAAGATATTACTTCAACTGAGAGAACGTCAAACATTCACAAAGCCTTCTGTAAAACGCCGTAATGAAATTTTAAAAGCTGTTTACAAGCAAAAAATTTCAAGCGGAAAAATAGAACTATAAATTTTTTTCTCTTCTAACGAAACAGCCATAAGATTTAATAATTTTATGGCTGTTTATGTTACAGCAATATCCTGAATTAGGTGCTTTTGTAAATTATTTGCGCTTTCAAAAGCGTTACTCACATCATACTATTGTTTCTTACCAAAACGACCTGGAGCAATTTCTCAACTTTATAATCAGCGACTTTAAAACGCCATCAATAAAAGAAATTTCACCATCGATTATAAGAACATGGCTTGCAGGTTTAAAAGAACAAAATTTTACATCAAAATCGATTAACCGGAAAATATCAACATTAAAGTCGTTCTTCAAATTTTTAATGAAGGAAGAAGTAATTGATGCCACTCCAATGAGCATTATAAGCGCTCCTAAAATAGGTAAACGTTTGCCCGTATATGTTGAAGAAAAGGACATGCAAACATTATTTGCGTATGTTGAATTTGCTGATAACTGGAAAGGCCGGACAGAGAAATTAATACTGCAGCTTTTTTACAGTACAGGTATGCGTATCAGTGAATTAATTAATCTAAAAAAAGGCCAGGTTGATGTATCATATAGTCATCTTAAAGTATTGGGTAAGGGCAATAAAGAAAGAATTATTCCTGTAAATAAAGAATTGCTGGCTCAGTTGTTGAATTACATCAGTTCAAGGCCCGGCAATGCAACCTCTGAAAATGTTTTTGTAAATGAAATGGGGAAAAATTTATATGCTAAACAAGTGTATAATATTGTAAAAAAGCATTTGTCGCTGGTAAC
>Ga0213876_10002854_pt1 | contig 10043 bp, 8 predicted proteins | sample BarmaccomBMRX_R9_FD_160113 | JGI IMG/M metagenome (GOLD analysis project Ga0213876, IMG submission 160113) | Root-associated microbial communities from Barbacenia macrantha in rupestrian grasslands, the National Park of Serra do Cipo, Brazil - RX_R9 | ecosystem: Host-associated > Plants > Roots...
TGTTCCGCTTTGAACAGCGCTTTATTGAAAGCGTCGTGATCCGCCTCTTTCGCCAGAGCCGCAGACCAGCTTTCTGCAGTTTTATTTCCCGCTTTTTCCAGGTGAGCCAGAGCATTCTGCAAAGGAGAAAAATCGAGATAGGGCACTTCGGCTTTGGGTGAAGGCATCTTCAGTTTTTCTGTGGGATCATTTGCGAGCGCATAGAGGTTATTACGGATGATCTCATTTTCTGTAGCTGTTGTCTCCCGCATCTGATCTGTTCTTTCGATCAGGTCTTTCACATAGCCATTTACTGTTTTGTAAAGGCTACGGAAATCGAAGGGCAATACATCTGCATCTGCCATCCGCAATGCTGCATGACCCGCTGTTTTTGCCAGCGTCACGCCATAGGCGAAGCCAGGATCTTTGAAACGCGTATAATCATCATAAGAATCGTAGATCGAATGATATTCGCCGCCACCGTTCTCACCTCCAAAGCCCAGATCGAGCGAGGGTATGCCGAGATGCTGGATAAAAGAAGAATAATCCGAACCCGATCCCATCGCGCCTACCTGTATCGTATTGCGCGCCAGGATCTCTTTTTTTTCTCTGGCCGATCCGGCATTTACCACCGATTCGGCCCTGCTGCGCTGGAACACGCTTACCCTGGTTTGAGGATCTTCCACCTCTTTGCTGATCTCGGTGATCAGCGTCTCGAGCGCATGCGAACCTTCCACGCCCAGAAATCCCCGACCGTTGCTATCGGAATTGATGTATACAACCGCTTTCTGCTGTAGTTCCTGCGCATGGTCTTCCACCCATTCGGTAGACCCGAGCAGTCCTGGCTCCTCAGCATCCCAGGCGCAATACACCAGGGTCCGCTTCGGCTTCCAGCCATTTTTTACGAGCTGTCCTATCGCCTGCGCTTCTTCCAGCAAGGCTGCCTGGCCGCTGATCGGGTCACTGGCGCCATTCACCCAGGCGTCGTGGTGGTTGCCGCGGATCACCCATTCATCAGGGTACTGTGAGCCCCTGATCATAGCGATCACATCATAGGCCGGGCGCAGCTGCCAGTCGAATTCCGTTTTGAGATGAACTTTTGTTTTACCCGGACCAACATGGTAAGTAAACGATAACCCGCCGCGCCAGTCAGCCGGGGCCACCGGGCCTTCCAGTGCCCGGAGTAAAGGTTCTGCATCATGGTAGCTGATTGGCAGCACCGGTATCTTCAGGAGGTTGGGCGCCGCCAGCCGGTCAAGCCGTTTTGCATTTTCTGTAGCTCCGATATTCGGCGTAAGCGGATCGCCCGGATAGATCACCATATCCATAATGGAACCACGCTGCACGCCGTACTCGTTCTTGTAGGCGCCTTTCGGGTATACATCGCCCTGTACATAACCATCGTCTTTGGGATCCGAATAAATAATGCAGCCGATCGCTCCATGCTCCTGCGCCACTTTTGGTTTGATACCCCGCCAGCTGCGTCCGTATTTCGCGATCACGATCTTTCCTGATACACCGATGCCGAGCGCATCGAGCTTTTCGTAATCTTCCGGCAGACCGTAGTTGACAAAAACAAGATCGCCGGTTACATCGCCGTCGGCGCTCCAGGCATTGTAGGTAGGTAACTGTCCCTCCTGCGAAGAACTCGGATCTTCTTTCAATGCATTTTCTTTAAGCCCGGCGGTGAATGGAGTGGGCGCGATCATTTCCAGCACCCTGGTTTTAGGTGTGGGGAATAACACCTTGTACGTTTCGATCCTGGCATCCCAGCCCCAGCTTTTATATTTTGCAAGGATCGACTCTGCCACTTGTTTTCCGCCGGGCGAACCCACATGGTGGGGCCTGGCCGACAATTCCCGGATGGTTTCGCCGATATGCTGCGCCTGCAGCAGACCGTCGAACTGTTGTTCGAGCCGTTTTTGCGCGGTAGCTGTTTTGTCTGTAAAGCCCGTGATAGACTGTGCGGAAACAGCTCCCGTCAATAATAAAATCAATGAAGCTCCAAGAAATCGTCTCATGAAAAAAGTTTGTTACAAGGTAAAAAATATTGGTCCGGAAAACAGTTTGCTACTTGAATAAAGGCGGATGCATATCATCCCATGGCGTCAGTTCCTGGTATGCTTTGGCCACGGCCAATATTTCAGCCTCTCCATAAAGCTTACCGAGAAAGGTAATGCTGGTGGGAAGATTGAAGCGCTTATCGAAACCGATCGGTACGCATACTGCCGGGTGACCGGTAAGATTGGTGATCGCTGTCTGGTTGCCGCTTCCTCTGCTGGGGCAGATCAGCACATCGATGTCTTTGAGCGCTTCGTTCACCTGTTTCATCAACAGATACCGGTGACGGTTGGCATTCACATATTCCGCGGCCGACATCATCCTCGAGGTCCGGAAACTGTTCGGCCAGTCGAATTTTTCCTGGCGGGTCATCTCATCGTCGATATTCATTCTTGTGAACTCATCAAAAGCCGCAGAGCTTTCGGCACTGATCACCACGCTCATGATATTGAATTTGTAAACCCCGCTGTCGGGGAATACCACCGGTATCAGCTCTATGCCCATATTGCGGAATGTTTCCAGCACTTTCAGCTCATTGCGGCTGGTATCGGTGATGCGGTCGAAATAATTTTTTGCGTAACCGATCCGCAGTTTTTTGATATCAGTATTCTGTTTGTAATTGAACGGCATGTTCACCGCAGATCCATCCAGCTCATCGGTGCCATGGATATAATTGAATACGACTGCCGCATCTTCTGCGCTGCGGCAGAGGGGGCCTATCTTATCCAGGCTCCAGCTCAGGGTCATGGCGCCGCTCCGGCTGATACTGCCGAATGTGGGCCGCAGCCCCGTGGCGCCGCAGGTAGAAGCCGGAGAAATGATCGAACCATGGGTTTCCGTTCCGATCGCAAAAGGCACGAGTCCGGCAACTGTAGCAGAAGCGGATCCTGCCGAAGAACCCGAGGATCCGGTCTTGGTATTCCATGGATTGCGGGTGCGGCCGCCATACCAGTAATCGCCCATGGCCAATGCGCCAAGCGTGAATTTCGCCACCAGCACAGCGCCGGCAGCTTTGAGTTGGGAGTAGACAAATGCATCGTCGTCCAGCACCTGCTCTTTGTATGGGGCGGCGCCCCAGGTGGTCTTCGTGCCTTTCACTGAAAAAAGATCTTTAAGGCCGTAAGGGATCCCGTGTAATGGTCCGCGATACTTCCCGGCAGCGATCTCCGCATCCGCATCCCGGGCCTGTTGCATGGCGATATCTTCTGTGAGCGAGATCACACATTGCAGACTATCGCCGAATTTTTTCAACCGGTCAATAAAGAATTTCGTCAGCTCCACCGAACTGATCTTTTTATTCTTCACCAGCGACGCAAGCTGAAGTATGCTGTAAAAAGCGAGTTCATTGCGATCTGCGGGGAGAGATACTTTTGGATAATTCCATTTAACCGCTTCCTGCCTGGTGTTGAAACGCATGCCAGGCAATACAGGGCTCTGCCATAAGCTCATCGGCACGCTGTTGGGCAGGCTCAGCTTGTGCATGTTCCGATAGTTGTTAAGATTGCCTTTCACACCATCGTACATGGTATCGATCTCTTTCTGTGTGAAGTTGAGATCGAACAGCTTGGCGGCCGACTGGATGTCTTTGGTAGTGATCGTGTCCTGCGAAAATGCAGCAATGCCGTTTAAGAGCGCGGCAAGAAGAATGATCTTTCTCATGGTAACAGTTTGATTGAGGAGATCAAATGTACAATAGAAGAAGAACGAAGAGAAAAAAGCAAGCTATGTTCGGCGTCCTAAGGTTTCGCTAAGAGGATAGAAGAGCGAAAGAGGGTAGCGGGAGGAATCTCTCCTTGGCTCATTTGCTCTTTTATCCTCTTAGCGAACCCATTCGCGGCCGCAACATTCAGTCAGACCTGCGGGCGAGTTACTGATTGGATTCGAATGTATTTCCCTGGCGGATATCCCCCGTTTCATATCCTTTTTTGAACCAGTACATCCGCTGCTGCGAAGTGCCGTGTGTAAAAGCGTCTGGAACTACATAGCCGCGGCTTTGCTGCTGCAGCCTGTCATCGCCGATAGCATTGGCAGCATTCAACGCGGATTCTATATCCCCGTTTTCCAGCACCTGCTTCATTTTTTGATCATAATGCGCCCAAACGCCGGCATAGAAATCCGCCTGCAGTTCCAGCTTAACCGAGAGTTTATTGGCGCCTGTTTCGCTGAGGCTTTGCCGCTGCTGGTCTACCTGGTCGGTAGTACCCATTAATTTTTGAACATGATGCCCCACTTCATGCGCGATCACATAGGCCATGGCGAATTCGCCTGGAGCATGAAAACGATTCTGCAGTTCACTGAAAAAGGAAAGGTCGAGATAGACTTTCTGGTCTGCCGGGCAATAAAACGGACCGGTGGCAGCACTGGAGAAACCGCAGCCCGACTGGGTCTGGTTGGTGAAAAGCACAAGGGTAGGATCGGTGTAGGTGCTGCCGTTCTGTTTAAAGATCTCTCCCCACACATCTTCCGTATCTGCCAGCACTACCCGCGAAAAAGAAGCTAGTTTTTCTTCAGCTGCGCTGCGGGGTGCGGACGATTGGGTCTGCGGGCCCTGGAAACCCTGGTTCTGCAGGTCTGATGGATTGCCTCCCAGCAGAAAATACAGGATCCCGATAATTATAGCGCCGATACCGCCGCCTGCTACCATTCCGCCACTCATACCGCGACGGTCTTCTACGTTTCCGCTTTCGCGTCTTCCCTGCCAGAGCATAACTTTTGATTTGGGAAAACGGCTAAAAAATCGTGCCTGTCGCAGGCATAATGCGACCTGCTCAAACCAGTTTCACCCAAACATAGTCGTCCAGCAGCTGGTTGTTCTTGATCACCGCCCGTCGCTGTATGCCTTCGAGGTAGAACTTATTGTTCTGCAATACTTTCATGGATGGCCTGTTCTGTTCGAACACATGGGCTTCAATGCGGGCGACGTCCAGCCGGGTCTCGATAAAATCCAGCAGCAGGTTCACCGCTTCCGTGGCAATTCCTTTTCCCCAATACTGTTCGCCAACGAAATAGCCGATCTCCACGGTTTTACGGGAAACATCGCTCTTCAATACACAACCGATACTCCCTGCTATCGCCCCTTCGAATACGATGGCGAAATTCAGCACGGGATCCTTATCATTCACGTGTGCGATCCATTGCAAAGCATCCATCACCGTATAGGGGTTGGGCAGGGCATCGCGCACATTGTTCCAGACATTGCGGTTGTTGGCGATGGCGGCCAGCTCCCGGGCATCCTCTTTTTGCCAGGGACGCAGTACGATCTTATTCATCTTCGGTGATTTGCCGGTTCAGGTATGATGTATAGTCGGGAATAATGGCTTCGTAATCGGTATACATCAGCGGTGAGGTCATGATAAAATCAGCTGTTGCCCGGTCGCAGGCGATGGGGATATTCCATGCCACGCATAACCGCAGCAATGCCTTGATATCGCTGTCGTGCGGCTGCGCTTCCATCGGGTCCCAGAAAAAGATCATGATATCGATCTGTCCGCTCGCGATCATCGCACCCAGCTGCTGGTCGCCGCCCAGGGGACCGCTCATAAGTTTGGTGACGGGTCTGCCCAGCGCATCCTCCAATAGTTTGCCTGTGGTGCCGGTGGCATAGAGCTGGTGTTGTTCAAGTGCCGTTCTGTTGTACACGGCCCAGTCCATCAGATCCGCTTTCTTATGGTCATGCGCCACCATAGCTATCTTTTTCTTCTTCTTAAGTATCCTTATCCCTGCCATTGTTTTTTTATTGATACGGTTTGGGGCGAGAAGGTAACCTGCGGGCCGGTATGGTCAGCAAAACATAACCCGATCCATATACTCTTAGGGCTTTCGCAGGGGGAGGCCGCGCGCCACGCATAATGCGGTAAGCGGGTGAAGCAGCAACACGATCAGTATGATCCAGACCCGCGCCCCGGCGATCAGCAGGATCAGTTTAACGGCGATCAGGTACAGCGGATATATCACGAACAATGCCCCGAAAAGGACCGAATCATAGAACACCGTGTACCTTGTTTTCCGCCTGACGATGGTTTTGATCAGCAGGTACAATGGCGCATGCAGCAGCCATCCGATAATTGCGGGTAACGCCAGCACTCCTGCCGGTTTACTGCTTAGCGCAGCATCTGGAATATGTATAAGATGATTGATCCGCACAAACAACTGCTCATTGAAATAACGCCTGTTCTTTGCCTGGTCTCCGAATGGCAGCAGATGCGGAACTTTTACCGGTGTTCCCGCATCGATAACAATTGTTTTTCCAAAACGGCTTAGTGAATCATAGGCGATGCCCAATGGCAGCACCCGGAAATTGTCGAGATGGATACTCTCTTCCGCTATCCGCGCAGCTCCTTTTTTGAAAGGCTGTAGCCTATGACTATTGATACAGATGCCTTCGATGAAAATGAGCACGATACCGTTGGACGACAGGATGGCGCGGCAGGCTTCGAATGCCCGGGTATTCAGATCCAGGTTTTCGCGGCCCTCGCTCAACCTGTATACGGGTACCATGTTCAGCAACCGCAGCAGCCGGTTATGCCAGGGTTTATGAAATGCATCGCCCCGGGCCAGGAAATGCACCGGGTGGCGGAAACTGGCGGCAATGATGACCGCGTCCAGAAAGGAATTGGGGTGATTGGCAATCACGAGTAAAGGACCTGGCTGTTTCAGCTGCCCGGCCTGCCGGAGCTCGATCCGTCGACAGAAGATTTTCAGCCCAAGGCGGATCAAAAGTTTGAGGAATTGGTAGAACAAATCTGCCTGTTTAGGTTCTAAAAGTAATCCATCGCTTACCGGCGCTCATTACAAAAACCTGCTTCAATCTCGATTTAATCTGAAAGCTGCTGTTGTGAAATAGCTTTTTTCTATTTAGCCTATCGAAACAGCCTTAAGAACAGCTTAATGTGCGGGAAGGGTTCGATAGAAGAAGAGCGAAGGGAAAATAAGAAATCGTGGAGTGGCAGGCCCGCGGATGGGGTTACGCTAAGAGTGGATAAGAGCAAAGGAGCTTAGGAGTGATCTCTCCTGTTACCCTCTTTTTCTCTTATCCACTCTTAGCGAAACCCTGTTCGGGTACCCTACCCAGGCTTTCTTTTCCTTTTTCCCTCGTTCTTCTTCCAGCAAACGAAAAGTCACGCCGAAACGTGACTTTTCTACTTACAACCCATCCAAATAATTTATGCTTCGGCGGTAGCTTTTACTTCCACCAGCCTGGCCCGGATCTTGGCTTCAATCTCGTTGGCGAGTCCGGGATTATCCAGCAGCAGTCCCTTAACAGCATCCCTGCCCTGGCCGAGTTTATTGCTTTCATAACTGAACCAGGAGCCGCTTTTCTGTACGATGCCCAGTTCTACGCCCATATCGATGATCTCTCCGATCTTGCTTACGCCTTCGCCGAAGATGATATCGAATTCAGCAGCGCGGAATGGAGGTGCTACCTTGTTCTTTACCACTTTTACTTTAACATGGTTACCGATGGCAGAATCGCCATCCTTGATCTGCGTCATCCGGCGGATATCGAGACGAACGGAAGCATAAAATTTCAATGCGTTACCGCCTGTAGTCGTTTCCGGATTACCGAACATCACCCCGATCTTTTCACGAAGCTGGTTGATGAAAATGCAGATGGTACCGGTCTTATTGATGGTGGCCGTGAGCTTGCGCAGCGCCTGGCTCATCAGCCTGGCATGAAGACCCATTTTACTGTCGCCCATTTCGCCTTCGAGTTCGCTCTTGGGAACCAGGGCGGCTACGGAATCGATCACCACCACATCCAGCGCACCGGAGAGGATCAACCGGTCGGCGATCTCCAGGGCCTGTTCTCCGTAATCGGGCTGGGAGATCAGCAGATTGTCTACATCCACACCCAGTTTCTGGGCATAGCTGCTATCGAATGCATGCTCTGCATCGATGATGGCACACATCCCGCCTTTTTTCTGCGCCTCGGCGATCACATGGGTGGCGATAGTGGTCTTACCGGAAGATTCAGGTCCGTAGATTTCCACGATACGTCCCTTAGGCAGCCCGCCCACACCAAGTGCGGCATCCAGTCCGATAGATCCGGTGGAGATGACTTCCATCGGGTCCTGACTTTTTTCGTTCATCATCATCACACTGCCCTTGCCGTAATCCTTATCGATCTTGTCTATCGTCAGCTTCAGCGCTTTCAGTTTTTCTGCATTGCTCATAATTGGTAGAATTTATGGGTCTTGTTTTAATGGGAGAATAAAAGTACAACAATTATCCGGATAAACTAATATTTTTAGTATTTTTTTAGCTAACGCTTTTAGTTCTCCGTTATTGTGACCCGGCGATAAAAATACAGCCGCCCCCGGTTCCGGCCTTGGGTATTTATACCCTATTTTATCACGGATTTCACTGGTTTTAAACAATTTCTAGCCCCTTGAGTATTTAACAACTGCCGCTCGGCAGGCTGCTATATTTTTGCCCTATGCGTTTTGTCCTGTTGATCCTTTTATCCAGTATCGGCCCGCTGTCTGCCATGGCCCAGGACTGGAAACTCCGTACCGATAAGAATGATATCAAGGTTTATTCCCGCCAGGTACCAGGTTCCAGGATCAATGCACTGAAAGTGGAATCGGATTTTGCGGCCTCGGCTTCCAAACTGATAGCGGTGATCCTGGATATCAACACATCCACCGAATGGTTATACAGTACCAAATCCTGCACATTGCTGAAGACGGTATCGCCTTCCGAGCTGTACTATTATTCTGAAGTAAGTTTTCCCTGGCCGGCATCCAACCGGGATTTTGTGGCGCATATCAAAGTGAGCCAGAACCCGGCCACTAAGCTGATCAACGTTCACGCTGAAAATGTTTCCATGCTGGTGCCCGAGAAAAAAGGCATCGTACGGGTTACGCAGTCGGTGGGTAACTGGTACATTACGCCGCTTGACAAAAATCATATTCATGTGGTCTATGAACTGCAGGTAGACCCCGCGGGATCTTTACCGGCATGGCTGGTGAACATGCTCTCTACCAAAGGCCCGTTCGAATCTTTCAAAAGCCTGCGCACACAACTGCAGAAGCCCGCGTATGCGAATGCGAGGTTTAGTTTTATCGCGGACTAGGATTGCCGACGGGGTTCAATAAAAGAAGAACGAAGAGAAAAAGAAAAGAAGGATAGTGCAGAATTCCTTTTTTCTTTTTCTCTTCGTTCTTCTTCTATTGCACTTATTTCCCGCCCTTCACAGGCCGCTGTTTTTTAGCGAGACTGCATTTAACAATAGTCAGCCCTTTCTTCAACTCTGACTTGTCTTTTACTTTAGCCAGCGAATTGGCGTAGGCTTCCTTTAATAATTTTTTGATGTAGGCCTTCGGGAATTCTTTCTCACTGCGGAGCTTTAGATAGCGGTACTGGTTTCCCTTCCCAAGCAATTTTTTTTCGGGATCGGCGATCTGGGTGCCATAATAAAATCCGAAATGCACAAAATCCGAAAACGCGGCTATGCTGCAGAACGTGTGGCTTAACCGGTCGGTAAGCGACCAGCCAAAAGCGACCGCATTATAGTTGTCGTAAATGAGTTCATTGGCGGTGGGATAGGCATCCCACACAAAATTCCGCAGCGTGATGGCCAGCTCAATTACCTCCGGCGGATAAGGTTGAAGAAAACGCAGAAGCTCTTTATCATCGGTCTTGCTCATTATCGGAAATTAGTAGAGTACAGGATTCAGCGGGGTATCGATCTCTTCCCCGATCACTGCACCGGGGCACCAGGTTTCCCAATCTGCTACCTGGTTCTTGTTCCCGGGTTGTTTAAGCCGTGTATGCCGGTCCATATAGATCACCGTCATCGTTTTGCGCATTTGTCCTGAAGTATTGGCGCCGGCGCGGTGAAATACCCAGCCCGAATGGAAACTGATCTCGCCCGCTTCGAATGGTTCTCTCACCAATGGAAAATCGGTCACCTGCAGTCTTTGCCGGATCAGGGTTTCGCTCTGATCGCCGATCTCGAGTTCGCGGCCTTCTTCGATGACATGGCTGCCGGCGCAGAATTC
>Ga0213876_10002855_pt1 | contig 10041 bp, 11 predicted proteins | sample BarmaccomBMRX_R9_FD_160113 | JGI IMG/M metagenome (GOLD analysis project Ga0213876, IMG submission 160113) | Root-associated microbial communities from Barbacenia macrantha in rupestrian grasslands, the National Park of Serra do Cipo, Brazil - RX_R9 | ecosystem: Host-associated > Plants > Roots...
CCGACGCTCTGCTTTAGGGGGGTCCATCTGATTAAGGAATCGGATATGAACAAATCGGTGGCAATAGGACTTGCCTTATTAGTAGGTACTTTCCAAGCCTGCAGTGGCTCCATTGAAGAGAGAACTACAAAACCCAAGGGTGGATCTGACTCTTATGTGCAAGCCTATCGAATGATTCCTATGATAGGCACGACCGAAACGACAACGGTAGTCGATAAGACTACGGGTACCGTCAGTAATCAGTGCACGCCTCAGACTACTAAAGTTTTGATATCTCGTCCGGACTACGCTAACCCAATATGGATCGTGTATCATCATGGCTTTTTGGAAACGAGCAGTTTCAGTGTGACGCTGTCAAGTGATGGTGTTTTAACAGCAGTGAGTACTCAGAGTACCCCTCCTGCTTCAGCGATAGCGAGCACCGTGCTACCAGCCTTAATTACCGCTGCAGCTACGGTTGCGGTTGCGGCAGCGATCCCAGCTAACAAAGCACTACCGCCTTGTACTGATGGTGTTGTAATTACCTCCATTGAGCCTTGCACACCTAGAAACGAATTCGGTTGCACCGCACCACCACCATTGGACCCGGGATCGGGAGTACCTTCAGACGGTCAGTAATCCTGCCAACAAGTCCGAAGATTGCGAAGCGTCAACAACGAGGCAGTCCATATAGGCAACTCTCGACAGAATGTCCCAAACGTCGAAAGTTCCCGCCCGCTGGCAAAAGCGGCCTATCGGCAAGAACAATTCTGGCAGTAGCCGCACGTAGGGAAGCCCGCCGCGCTACAGCGGCGGGCCGAGGCGGTTAAACCCGCCGAGCCGGTGCGGCGTTTTCCCGAAGGTTCAAATCAGGACCTTTGCGGCATTGGGTCGACCAGACAGTGAGTGACCCGTTTTCGTTATTGCTCGTCAACGGCACCGGGCCGCTCGGGTTCCACCGGCGGCGGGGCTTTGCCAAGGGGAACCATCCTGACGTGACCGCTCCATCCGCCTGTCGGCAGGCGGTCAAGATAGAGGTCGACAATGCCGCCCGCGTCCTGCCGCGCAACGCCGCCTTCAAGCCATCTGCCGGGCCGCTTGCCTTCCCGTTTCAGGACAAAGGCGATATGCGTGTGGGTGTCACTCATCGGCGCTCGGTAACATGGCTATGGATGCGGCGCAAGGTGACTGCGGGCAAAGCCGTCATGGTTTAAGTCCTCCTCCGCGCCTTCTGTTTGGCCGTCCCACAAGTTCAGCCAATCGAGCGTATCGCGCAGATATGTTGCGGCCGCGGCTTCGGCTTGCGGCGGGCGCCGCGCCGGTGGCCGGATGAGCATGGCGGCTTGTTTCCACGCGCCCGCAATTACACCATGTGTTTCGCCGCTGCGGCTTCGGCGCTTCGGTTGCGGCACGGGCGCAGAAGGCCGCAAAGCCTGCTGCGCTTCCTGAAAACGCTGCTTGATTGCGCCGGGCGGGAAGTGCCGGGGTTGCGGCGGTCTTATGTGGGCCGAACGGGTTCCGCTGACCCGCCCGGCTGTCATCGTTCCCGCTCGCGCTCGCGTCCTGGCTCGTTGTCGCGCAGGCGGCGGTATTGTTCTTCGGCCTCCTTCATCTGCCGCAGGGTTTCCTCGATGGCCCGCTGGCGGTCGTCGTCCTCGCGGCTGACCTTCACTTCCTGCGCCGCTTCGGCCGCGTTCTCGCGGGCCTCGCGCCGTGCATGGACGACTTCCGGCGTCGGCAAGCTCGGCGTGATGAAAAAATCAACCACGGCATCGACCAGTTTCAGTGCAACATCGGCCATGCCCGATGCTAGGTCGCCTATTCCTTTGCCTGCGCCTATGGCCGTGTCGGCCAGACCGCGCGGGACGCTCTTGCCTATCTTCTGACCTTCGCTGCTGCGGAAGGGCGCGAATTCATCGCGCGCCAGCATAGGATTGGCTTCGCACATTTCCCTGATGGTCGCGCGCACATCCATCAGCCAGTTTCCGGTCTCGGCCTGTCTTTGCTCAAGCTCGGCGCGCTGCGTTGGAAGCAAGTCTTCATCGCGCAGCTGCTCGCGCAAATCGCGCCGCGTCTGTTTCAGCTCGTCGCGTAGCGCGCGCAGTTCATAGATATATTTGTCGTCCAGTGCCGGGTCGTGGACGGCTTCGCGCGCGCGGTGATGTTCCTGCCGCGCCTCGTAGACGTTCGGCAATTCGCGGCCGTCGAGCGTGCTTAGGTACTTGGCAATCTCGTCGCGGCTGTCGCCGGTCGTGCGCTCGTTGATAAAATAAGTCGAGCCGTAGCGGTTGACGATGACGATTTCGCCAAGCGCAAGCTCGGCGGGACGCCTCAGCCCGAATTGCTCCGCCGCTTCGCGTTCGTACATGTTCTGGTGAACATCGCGCAGCTGAACCCGCGCCACTTTTAAGTCGCGCGCTTCCAGCCCTTCCACAAACTCCTCGGCGCTGCGGCTCAGGGCATAGGCCAGCCGGATCTCGCCGGCGGTTTTGCCCAGCGGCGGCTCTGCAACCTTCTCCGCTTCCCTTTGTCTGGCTTCGCGCAGGTCATGAGCCGCACCTTGGATATCGGGCAGATTGGCTTCCTGCATGGTGCCAAGGAATTTTCGTACTTCCTCGGGACGGTCGCCGGTCGTGCGCTCGTTGAGGAAGCAAAGGCGCGGCTCGTCTTTGTAAAGCGACACGGCAACCAGGTCGCCCTCGCGCAGGCGCGGCGGTTCCTTGATGCCGTAGGCTTGCGCTTCCTCCGGGTGGTCCTGCGCATATTGCTGATAACCCGCCCGCATCGCCTCGTTGCGCGTCACGTCCTCGTCGCTGACGCGGCTTAGCCGCAGGCCGCGCTCTTCCAGAGCCTCGGCGAAGCCGCGCGCGCTGTCGCTCAGCCCATAGGCTAGGCGGGTTTCGCCCGCCATCCTGCCAAGTTCCGGGGCGGCAAATTCGCGCACGGTTGCCGGGTCGGCGCGGTGCTGCCGGTTCTGGTCATCGGCGGCGTCGCGGTCGAATAGCGGCGCTGCCGGTTCGGCATGTCGTCCAGCTTCAATTTCGTGGTTCAGCTTGCTCCGGTCGGTTTCGATGCCCTTGCGTTCCATTGCGTCCACGGTCGGGCCTCGATGCTTCGTCGGCTCGCGCTCTATGCCTTGTTCTTCCAGTGTGCGCCGGTCAATGCGCTCCTCGAAGCCGTGGCGCTCAAGATGCCGGTTAACTAGGTTCTCCCACTTCTCGCGCCACTGTTCGGTGCGCCGCGCCTCAAGCTCCCGGTCTTGTGTGTTAAGGACACGCTCGCCAAAGCCGTCCGGGCCGATTTCACGCAATACCGCAAGGGCGTGGAAGTGATGGTTGGGCTTGTCGCTCTCGCGCTCCGGCTCGCGCGGCGGCGGATGAATGCTCAAATCGACAACGATGCCCTTGCGCAAAAACTCCTCGCGCACAAAATCCTTGATGAGCCATTCTCGTTGCTGGTCGGTGAACTCATGCGGCAAGGCTCCGGTGATTTCGATGGCAAGCTGCGCGTCCTTGCGCTTCTCGCGGGCCTCGACCGCGTTCCAAAGCGCCGCGCGGTCATGCGCCCATTCCGGCGCGTCCTTCGGCGCGAAGATGCCGGAAAAAACCGGCTCGTCGCCGTGGCGGTTGTAATCTTTCATCTCGCCCGTGCGCTCGTCGCGCAGTTTTTCACGGGCGTTGTAGGCCGCCTTAGCAACGACGCTCTGGCCCTTGCCGCGCGATACCGGCTTCACATGCAGATGAAGCGCTTCATATACTGGCTATTCGGGCGGCTCGTGCAATGGCGCAGACTTTGACTCTAGCGGGGCGACCGTAATCGCCACCGCCACCCTGCAATTCGTGGTGACTCGGGGCGGGCGGCAAATTGACATCACCTTCACGCAGGACACCAATCCAACCAACTCAGTCGCTAGCGTCTCGTTATTCAACACCGACCTGAGACAAACCCGGGACCGGGACCGGGACAGGCCCTAAGCCTCGGCTCATAAAGAGCTGGAAGCCACTGGATCGCTCAGGACGCGTTTTCCCGGTGGGGTGTGAGCTTAGCGTGTAAAATTTAAGCGTTCTGAATGTGACCCCTAGCGGACTTACCCACCCCCGCACTGCGCTACGCTGTGGGGGGCTTCGCTACGTGCGGGCGTGGATAAGTCCTAGCCCCGCGACGGCATTGCCCCGCCGTGTTTCTTGGTTGCCAAGCCGCCAAAGATGCTCGCAGAGGCGTCTTTTGCCCCCGGCCAGTGTTCCCTATCTTTTTTCTCTCCAATCGCACCTATGGTCAAAAATTCCCGAGTCACGGTGCCTCTTGTCTGTTGCTGGCTTCTTTCCGCCTGAACAGGCGGCGCGGGTTCTGCTCCTGAAAAATTAAAAAGTTGCGCCCTCCGGGCGCTCCGCATTTCTTTTCTGGAATGTCCGAGGCCAGAGGCCGAGGTCCGCTTATGCCGCGAAGCCGGAGGCGAGCGGCCCTGCCTGATTAAAAAAGTTCTAAAAAAGTTCTAGCAAAAACGTCGAAATCGAAAAGTGCTTGATTTTAAAGGGAAAAAACACGGGATACGAGCGATGACCATCGCTCGAAACCCGTGCCTGCATCGCTCGAAACCCGTGCCTGCATCGCTCGAAACCCGTGCCTGCATCGCTCGAAACCCGTGCCTGCATCGCTCGAAAACCGTGCCTGCATCGCTCGAAAACCGTGCCTTTATTTGCGGGATTTTTGGGTGATGGTCGGGACCTTGTGGACGCGCACGAGGTCGGCGGCGTCAATCTCCCATAAGGCGATTGCGCCCGCTGCTATTAGCTCTGTCAGCGCCCGCCGCAGGGCCTTGCGAAAGTGAAAGAGGTTAGCGGTACGGCTTCCTGATAGCTCGCGCAGGGTTTCGACCTTGTACGGAAAAGGCTTGTCGTGGGTGGCGTAAAAGCTATGCAGCCAAAGGGCAAGCTGCTTGCTGCGCAGTTTGCGCCGGTGCTCTGCGTCTAGAGCAGTCCAGCCGCTCTTAAATAAGGGGGCAAGCTCGGTGTTGACCGTTATGAGATAGTGACGCGAGATTTCGTCTTTGACGACTTTTTCAATAAGGGGTTTCGAATAACTTACGATCCCCACAACCCTCAATTCGAGTGGTTGCTGTAGCCGAATTAGCGAAGCGTGAAGCTGGCGGTGGTCGGTGCTGCCGGTGCAGCGGCCAAGGGCTTTAAGCAGTCCATGTGCTGACGTATGGCAGGTGTCGCCAAGAGGATGAAGCCGCGCAAGGTGGAACACTTGGGCGCAGACTTCGAGGTCTTCCTGATTAAGCTGTTCGCCCTTAAAACGTATTTCGACGCCGCTCACTGCTGCGATTTTTTCATAATTGATGAAGCGTCGGTCTTTGCTTTGGATGGCGGAAAACAGGGCTGAGCGTAAAACCGGGTTCGGCATTCCCCGCACGGGTTCCGGCCAAAGTGGAAGCTGAATAATCTTTGCTGGTGGCTTCGGTTCGGCTTCTTCGCGCTGCGGGTTGGCCTTAACGGCACGCCCTAGATTTTCGAGCGCTCGCGTTAGTTCGGCATCGATGCGCTGCGGGTCGCTCATGCTGCCTCCGAGGTGGCCCGGATATAACCACGCCTGATTTTGACTGTCATTCGTTTTGTGAGGGCAGCTTGCGCGGCTGGCTCGCTGTCGAAAAGCTGCTCCCTCACCTGCCCTGCTGAACCTATCCGGCCCCATTCGCTAATCAGGCCCCATTCTCCGAATAGTGTCGGCGCGACGTGAAGGGCATAGAAACGATGCATATTGCCGGATGGTTTCGAGCGGGTAAGCTTAATCATGGCGCGCCCCCCCTTTTTGGAAGATGTACATGTGGACATGTCGCCCTGTGGGGATGCCCACCCGTGTACGCCTGAAAAAAAATGCTTGTCCATAGGTAGGCATGAGCGATGATGTACATGTAGACATGTGCTATTCGGCAACTGTGGGCACGTTGTATTTCTCGAACAGCAGGTTAAGGGCCTCTGCGAGCAAGTGTTGCAGCGGTTTGTCCTGCTTCATTTGCACGGCGCGGATGCTGGTCTTGTAAGCGGGTGGCAGCACGGCGGCAATATGGCAACGGCCCTCACGGCTGGGCGCTTTGTAGCTCTTGGCGCTGCTATTCCCGGCGTTCTTCGCCGTGCGGGCCTGCACGGCTGCCGGAGGCATGCGGTTATCGGCTGCTTTAAGTCCCTGTTTAAGCGCGGCGAGCTTGGGGTTTGCTTTCATGGTTTCTTCTCTCCTTTATGATTTGCATGGCGAAACGGTAAAGGCTCTGAATCTCGGCGGCGGCTTTGTCGGTGTCGATTTCCTGCGGCGCTAACCCGCTATCCGGGGCGTCGCCATAGCTCGCTCGGTGGCATAGATGCACGGGGCAGGGGGGCAAGCCGCAAAGCTCGGCGGTCATGCCTTTGAGGTCGGCGGCGCTCTTGGTGGCTGTCGGGTGAATGCCATTGAACAGCACGAAGGCCGGGGGATTGCCTGCGCCATGTAACAGGTCGCGCACGGTGGCTAGTGTCTCCATGTCGAACAGGTGGCCGCGACACGGGATAAGAACGATGTCGGAAGCGCGGGCGGCGGCTATGGCGGCGCTGTCGTTCTTGCCGGGGGTGTCGATAATGGCAAGGTCTGCCCCGGACTTGTGCGCGGTATCGAGGGTTGGGGCAAGCCGCGCGGCGGGCGCGGCTAACACCACCATGTCGTCGGCCTTGCGCCGGTCTTTCCAGTTGGCCGCGTTGGCCTGCGGGTCAATGTCGATGACCGCGACGGCTTGCCCGGTCTTGGCCGCTTGTGCGGCAAGGGCGATGGCGGTCGTGGTCTTGCCGGTGCCGCCCTTCTGCCCGATGATGGCAATAACATACATGTGGACATGTCCCCCTGTGCGAATGTCCACCTATACGCCTGTGGGCCTGCGTTGTCAACCGGCGAATTCTATCTATTAGAGCTCGTTGCGCTCCCGTTCCGGTCGCATAAGCCCCATTATGTCAAGGAAAAACAAGTATCCGGAAAATATTCGGACCGCCCCGGAACGTCCCGCCCGTCTTATACTTCAAACATTCAGTAAAAAACCGGCATGCTCCCCGGCGAATACTTGCCACAGCCGGTCAGGGCGGGGCGCGGCGAACACAAGATATAGAAAGTCAAATGCTTCAATTTGACCGTTTTGTGATGACACACGGCGGGCGCTAGGCAATGCGCGGCTCGTGCAATTTGCGCCGCGCTACAGGTTTGACCTTGATTGCGCCTTCGTGCTGCCGGGCCTGCGCAAGGTCGTAAGCCATTTGCAGCCGCAGCCACGTCTCCGCGCCGCCGCCGAAAGCCTTGTCGAGGCGGATCGCCATATCGGCGGAAATCCCGCTCTTGCCATTAACCAGATTGTTGAGGGCCTGTCGGGTCACGCCCAAAATTTCCGCAGCTTTGGTAATTGTTAAGCCCAAGGGTTCGATACAATCATGGCGTACCGAATGGCCGGGGTGAGGTGGGTTTTTCATCGGCATGGCTGGTTCTCCTGTTCGTTAATGGTAATCAACCAAATCAACATCCGTGGCGCTGCTACCTTCGAACCGGAAGATAATGCGCCAGTTGGCGCTTACCGTGATGCTCCAATAACCGGCGAGGTCACCTTTCAGCGGATGGAGCCGGAAACCGGGCAGGTTAAGTTCCTGTGGCCGGGCGGCCTCATCGAGCCGCGCTAGTATCCGGGCAATCTTGTCTGCATGTTACGGACTGACTTCGCGGCGGTCGTCGCTCTCGTAAAGGCGTTTCAGCCCGCGATGTCGGAAATGCCGTATCATCGCGGAATTGTAAACTGACAATTATCGCTTGTCAATAATTTTTGCGGGGTCACTCTTTACAGTACGGAAGTCGGGAGCTGGTCAGCCGGGTGGGAAAACGCCGGATTTTGTTGAACGCCGAAAAGGCAACTCCTCACAGAAGGGCCATTATGTAAAGAGTCGCGGTGTTTTGGTCAATGGTCGATATGCGGGCGCGGCGCGGGTTGCCCTGGTAAATATAGGCGTCTTGTGGCATATATCTAGCCGCTGAGGCGTGCATCAGCGGTTTGCTCCCAGTGGTGTCGCCAGTGATTGGTCAGTGCGGACGCGCGAAAAGCATCCGTTTGGAGGTCGTTAAAAACGACGCTGCTAGCGAAAATAAAGGCCGCCGACATAGGGTGGGTGACGCCAAGCCGTCAGAATGGACGAGATGCTGACGGTCAAAATGTGCCGAAAGGCTCGCCAGAATTTACAAACAGCTGCCATGTTCCAGAGGTTTGTGTTTAATTGCGCGCCCTCGTTCAACGGGTCTGCATCCGGATTGCGGAGCCTGGAACTCAGTGATGTTGATTCTCATTGCGGTTATTGCCAGTAGAATCGGGATTACCCTATGGGTGCCCGCATTTATGTCGAGACGTGGTCTTTTTGCTCGATTGATTACCCACTTTGCCCAGATTAAGAATGCAATCAGTCGTTTATCGACGGCCTCTCAAGGGGTCTACAGAGTTTAAGGTGGAGCCATGGTTTACCACGTTCGGCTTCTTGTAATAACAGCAGTGCTTTTGTCTATTTTAGTCCCAGACGGCGCGTTTGCTCAGAAGAAGCTATATAAACTGTGTGTTCGCTACTATCACACACTCAATTTATCGAATGCACAGGTAGACGAAGTTTTCGCTGCCGCCTCATCGCTGTTGCGAAAACAAACAGATCCAGCTTGTAAAGAGGTCTCTTTAATAAGAGATGGAGATGCGAAGCCATTTAGTATGGAGTATGGAGCTGGCGTTGGTGGTCAGGGCTCCTTGGATAGTCCCGACAGCTTTGACGCATTACAGAAAGACTCCTGTATCAAAATTGTGACAGAGTTAACCGACTGCGGCGGAATAATTCTTACGTCCGATGGCCAGGGGCTAGGATGCGCGCCTATAGGTGGTGCCGGCGTTGGGAGCGCTCCCATTGTCGTCTGGGACTATGGGGCCCGTACTGACGAGCCTCCCGGATGGGATAACGCTATAGCACCAATCCTTTGGACACATGAGTTTGGCCATACCTTGGGCATTTTACATACCAACAGGCCCGGCGATGTTATGTACCCCAAGCTCTGGCCGCCCAATTTTCAACCAAATCCGGCAACGAACGTGCTCAATTCGTCGGAATGCGAAACCTACGACAATCCACACATTATGCGCATTGTGCTGCGAGGCCAATCAGCAGCATTAGGTGCTTCTCCAAAAGAAGAACTAGCTGAAGCAGGATCAGATACTGACACATCTAAGGTTAGCCAGGCCCCGTTGCCGTTAGAAGAATTCGTCAAATTACCTCCTGCTGCGACTCCTTCTTGGGAGCAGCAAGCAAAATCGTATTCCTCCCAGGTGCACGAAGCTGAAAGAATGCTCTCCGATCCAAAATACGAACAGAACAGAAGCAACATTATCGCGCTCCTGGGGGTCATTGGAACACCAGATACTATACATATTCTGAAAACTATTCTTAAGACGCCAGTTACGGGTACTCCTAGCTCAGCAGATATAAACGCGCGAATAGCTGCACCTATTGCCATAGGCAGAATAGCGAACCGTTATCATTTACCGGAACAGGATATTCACTTCCTTCGAGCAGCTACGACAACACAGTATTGGAAAATGCTTTTTGCATCAGCTGCTGTTGGTTCATCGACTGCTCCCCAAGATAAAACACCACCGTCCTTACCTGCGAATGGCCCTGAGTCTCATGATCATCCCCTCACTCGACAGCAAATAAATGCTCGAGCTCGGCAATTGGCTATTGTATCCACCAAAGGCTATGCGATTAGTGGATCACCGGATGTTGCTGCATATCTTCAACGGCGCGAGAGTCAGTCTGTTCAGGCCGCGGTTGCGGCAAACAAATATGTTGGAGACACGGCTGCAATTCAAAATGCGATTAAACTAAACAAAATTAGTAGTGATAAGGGAGCAGATACTATTTTTAACGCTAACGAATGACTGATTACTTAGCCACCGATACACAACACTTGGTAAATTCTTGTTGCTTTCCTCTTGTTGGTATCTCCTCCGACGCTCTGCTTTAGGGGGGTCCA
>Ga0213876_10002856_pt1 | contig 10039 bp, 7 predicted proteins | sample BarmaccomBMRX_R9_FD_160113 | JGI IMG/M metagenome (GOLD analysis project Ga0213876, IMG submission 160113) | Root-associated microbial communities from Barbacenia macrantha in rupestrian grasslands, the National Park of Serra do Cipo, Brazil - RX_R9 | ecosystem: Host-associated > Plants > Roots...
ATCTTCGACTTCACGCGCTCGACCGCGCGCGCCATGTCGTCCTTGGAAGCATCCTCCACCACGTCGACGTCAAAACCGTCGCGGCGCAGCGCCTCCGTCAGCGCGCGCGCATCGTTGATGGACTGATCCAGCGGGGCGGCGGCATCGGGGTAATGGCCGTTGCCGATCACCAGCGCCACGCGCGAAGCCGTCTTCGAAACCGCCCCTTGACCGACCGCAACCGCGGGCGCTGCGTCGAGCGCGCGCTTGTTGAGCGCGGCATGGGCGCCGATCGCCAGCGACACCGTGCCGGCCAGCGCGGCGGCGATGGCAACCGTCCGGCGGGAGATCGAAAGCGGCCTTGGATGCATCACGGTCCGTCCTATCAGGGACAATGGCGCGCGCTATTGGTCGCGGACCAAGGTCTTCTGGTTTTGCGGGATTGCCGAGCAGGTGTCGCTCAATTGGGGTTCAATTTGCGGCACCGCAATAAACAATCCCTTAACCGGCGGGGTCAGGCGGGGCAACACATAATCCTTATTGACAGTCAAGAGCATGATTTTGTTGGTAAATATGCCACACTCGGGAACTCGCCTTGGCCTTGCATGCGGCGTTCCCCGCAGCGTCGCCGTGCCGGAAAGCGGAACACATGACTGTGACATCGGTCACATTTGGTATTTGGCGGCCCTTCGGATAGCTTCTGCAGCCGCTTGCAGGCGGGGCGGCGAAGCTGAACCGCAGGCTGCTTTGCCCACCAGACAGACGCGCGGCGTTTGCGCGAGAAGACAATTCATGACGTTCCAGTACTTTGCCGGTGCCGCCGTCCGCGCGCTGACCGCGCCCAAGGACGGCCCATCGCTGTACGACGTCTGTGACCCCGTGCTGCTCCACCCCAGGAGCGGCGATCCGCATCTGGCCAAATTCTACCGCACGGCGCTGTCCAATCCGGCCCTTCGCGCGGTGCTCCGCCGGGCCGGGCTGCCCGAACTGAAGGACGATCAGCGCCTTCAGGCGCTGCGGCAGGCGCTAACTGCCGCGCGCGACGACGCCGAACCCGACTGGGAGGCGATCGGCACGCCGATTGCCTCGCTGCTCGACACCATTTCGCTCGCCCATCCGCGGCCAGCGCACGCGACACCATCGGGACCGGCGCCGACCGCCACGGAGATCGACCGCGTCATCAAAACCTGCGCGGCGCATCTGTTGCGCTCGTTCGCGAAGAACGGCTTTATTCCGACCTATGCCGCGTTCAACCTGATCGGCGATCCCGACCTGGGGGGCCGCGAATTCCAGATGGCGCTGAGCGGCCTCAATGCGCGCGGCTACAAGAACTCCACGCTGTTGTTCAATCTTGCGCGCGTCTTCATCGCGCGCTCGCCGGCGGCCAGGCTGATCAACCCGCCCTGGCGCGGCATCGCCGAGCCGATGTGGGCGCCGGTGCAGATCCGCCACCGCTCGGCCTATTACGACGCCTTCTTTACCGAGGCGCTGCTCGGGTTTCTCGACACCGGGCTCGCCTCACCCGCACAGACCGCAGCGGCGCGGAGCGCGATCGCCGCCATGGTGGAGTTCTGCATCAAGACCAGCCGCGAGGAGGTGCGCGCGCAGGACGGCACGCCGTTCAACGTCGTCACCGCGCTGGCGCCGCCCCCGCATCCGCGCTTCTCCCGCTTCTTCGCCCAGATCAAGCAGGACCTCGGCTTCGGCATCTATGTGCCGGACTGCGACACCACGGCCTGCTCGTTCTCGGCCGCGACCCAGGCCGGCGCCGACGATCCTGTTCTCGACCAGCCGCTGCTTGATTTCTATGCCGGCTACCAGGTCAAAAGCGGCGCCAACGCGCCGCGCGTCACCGTGCCGATCAACGACAACATCGACTATGAGGGCGGGGTTGCCACCTGGATCGACAATCTGGCCGGCGAGCGCCCCTACGGCAATGATCTCGATCCCACGCTCAATCTCGACATTCTCGAGGTGAGCTTCCGCAATCTCGCCCGCTGGAAGGTGTTGGAGACGCCGCAGCGGCTCGCGACGGTCCAGGGCATCATTGCCTTCCAGAGGAAGCTCGCCGAGAGCGGGGCTTTCGCCAACCCGCGCTCGCACATCTACTATCTGCCCGAACTCTATTGCGCCTATTTCGGCCGCTGCTATGCCGCCTTCCTGGCGCTGCCGCTGCCTGCGCGGCGCGCGATCGACCCCGATGGCGCGCTCGATCTGATTCGCATCAAAGTGCTTGGCTATGTCGTCGGCGAACTGATCGCGGTCGAGATGAACGTGTTCGATGCGGCGCTGGCGCTGATCGCGCTCGGCCATCTCGGCGCCGAGCCCTCGACCTTCGTTCCCGCGCTCCGCTGCATCGTCGAGCATGTTGGCGAAGGCGGCCGGCACGGGCCGTACCGGGCCTATGAATGGAACAAGATGAAGACGCCGACCCGCATCCTGGTCGGTGGCAGCGAGGTCACCTCGGCCTTCGTGCTGATGGGGCTCGCCCTCGCGCGCCGCGCGATCCACCGTTAATACCTGTCGCAAGAGTTGCGGATTTTTGTTCCTTGTGACATGTCGAGGCAGAGTGGCGTTCGCGTGAAGTTGAACTGACGTGGAACCGGCGGCGCTGGCCCGCCGGCCAAATCCGCACCACAATCGTGGACCTTGAATACACGATCCCCTCAATTGCATCGGCATCATCAGCATGATTCGGAAAATCCTGCCCGCGATTGCCCTGTCGCTGCTGCCATCGCTCGCCGCGGCCGCGCCCGACATCACCGGCGTCGCAAAAGTCCGGGAGGGTGACACGGTCGTGATCGGCACCGCGCGCGTCCGCCTCGGCGGCGTTGACGCGCCGTCGGTGGACCAGCTCTGCATCAATGCCCAGCACGAGAAGTGGACCTGCGGCGTCTCGGCACGCGACGAACTCGCCAAACATGTCGACGGCAAGAGCTGGACCTGCCACGTCCGCCAGACCGACCGGCGCGGCCGGCAGGTGGCGCGGTGCGAGGTCGAGGGCGAGGACATCCAGAAATGGCTGGTGCGGAACGGATGGGCGCTGTCCTACCGCCAGTACTCGCATGACTACGACGCGGAGGAGGCTGCCGCGCGCGAGGACAAGGCCGGGATGTGGCAAGGTGCATTCATCGCGCCCTGGGATTGGCGCGTCCGCAACAAGAAGACGCCCATCCTCGGCGCGACCAAGCCGCCGGAGGACGCCAATGCGACCCTGCTCGCCTCGGCATCCGGCCCGGTCGCGCCCTCGCCCGAATGCAACATCAAGGGCAATGTCAACCGCTCCGGCGAATGCATCTACCACAAGCCGACCAGCCGCTGGTACGCCCAGATCAAGATGCAGATCGCCAAGGGCACGCGCTGGTTCTGCTCGGTCGAGGAGGCGGAAGCCGCCGGCTGCCGGGAGACCCGGAGGTAAACAGCTTTTCTTGCAACGCCTCCCCGCGTAAAAGCATCGCGCACGCGCTCGCGTCGCGTGTAAAAATGCGCTCGCTAGCAAACAAGGAAGAGCCGCAATGACCGTTCGCGCGGGCCGGGAATTTCTGGCCATCCCGGGACCCACCACGATGCCCGATGCGGTGCTGCAGGCGATGCATCGCCCGGCGCTCGACATCTATTCGGAGCAGATGATCAATCTGACCGAAAGCCTGCTGCGCGATCTCTCAAAACTGTTCGCCACCCGCGGCAAGTCCTACATCTACATCGCCAACGGCCATGGCGCCTGGGAGGCCGTCATCTCCAACGTGCTGTCGCGCGGCGACAGGGTGCTGGTGCTGGAGAGCGGACGCTTCGCGATCGGCTGGGGCGAGGCGGCCCGCGCCATGGGCGCCGATGTCGAGGTGCTGAAGGGTGACTGGCGGCGCGCGGTGCAGCCGGCCGAGGTCGAGGCGCGGCTGCGCGCCGACAAGACGCATTCGATCAAGGCCATCATGGTGGCGCAGGTCGACACGGCCTCGGGCGTCTGGAATGACATCGAGGCGATCGGCAAGGCGATCAAGGCAGCGGGTCATCCGGCGCTCTACATGGTCGACACCGTGGCCTCGCTTGGCTGCATGCCGTTCGCGATGGACGACTGGGGCATCGATGTCGCGATGTCCGGCTCGCAGAAGGGCCTGATGACGCCGCCGGGCCTCGGCTTCGTCGCCGCAAATGATCGCGCGATCGAGGTGCACAAGAAGGCCGGCCTGCGCACGCCCTATTGGGACTGGAGCGAGCGCGAGGGCAGCGAACATTATCGCCGCTATTGCGGCACGGCGCCGGTGCATCTCCTGTTCGCGCTGCGCCAGGCCATCGACATGATCTACGAGGAAGGGCTGGAGAATGCGTACCGCCGCCACCGGCTGCTGGGCGAAGCGGTGCGGCGCGCGGTCGCCGTCTGGGCCGAAGGCCAGGTGCTCGGCTTCAACATCGCCGACGCAGCCGAGCGCTCCGACACCGTGACCACCGTGACCATGGGCAATGGCCATGATCCCGCGCCGCTGCTGCGCTACTGCAAGGAGAAGTGCGGCGTCGTGATCGGGGTCGGAATCGGCGACCTGCAGGGCAAGGCGTTTCGCATCGCCCATATGGGCCATGTCAATGCGCCGATGGTCTTGGGCACGCTCGGCAGCATCGAGGTCGGATTGAACGCGCTCGATATTCCCCACGGCAAAGGCGGCATGGAAGCCGCCATCGAATGGCTCGGCGAAAGTGTAACGCCGTAACGCATTCCTCGCGCCGTCTTTTAATGCTTATACTCCCTGGCAAGAGCAAAGCCGGGGGGATGGATTGGCGTCGGTTGAACTGCGCGGCCTGACCAAGCGCTACGGCTCGGTCGCGGCTGTCGACAATGTGTCGCTCAAGATCGATCACGGCCGGCTGGTCTGCCTGCTCGGCCCCTCCGGCTGCGGCAAGACCACGACGTTGCGGCTGATCGCGGGCTTCCTCGAACCCACCGCCGGCGAGATCCATGTCGGCGATCGCCTGGTCTCGTCGAAGGCGCGCACGCTGCCGCCCGAGGCCCGCAACATGTCGATGATCTTTCAGAGCTACGCGCTCTGGCCGCACATGACGGTCGCCGACAACGTCACCTACGGCCTCAAGCTGCGCAAGCTCGACCGCGTCACCATCGACAAGAAACTCGCCGCGATTCTCGCCACGACAAAACTCGCCGCGCTCGCGGACCGCTATCCCGGCGAGCTCTCCGGCGGCCAGCAGCAGCGCGTGGCGCTGGCGCGCGCGCTGATCGTCGAGCCGGAGACGCTGCTGCTCGATGAGCCGCTCTCGAATCTGGATGCGAATTTGCGCGAAGAAATGCGCTTCGAGATCCGGAGGCTGCACGACGAATATCGCTACACCACGGTCTATGTGACCCACGATCAGTCCGAGGCGATGACGACGGCCGATTTGATCGCGGTCATGAACGGCGGCCGGATCGACCAGCTCGGCACGCCGGAAGACATCTATGACCGCGCGCAATCGGAATTCGTCGCGCGCTTCATCGGCGCGGCCAACATCATCAAGGGGCGCGCACGGGATGCCGATCACCTGGAATTTGCCGGGGCGATGCTGCGGGTAACCGGCGCTGCGCTTGTGAGCGGCGAGACCGCCGCGATCGCGATCCGCCAGCATGACATCAGCCTTTCGGCCAGGGCACCGCAGGACCCGGGCAACGTCATCAGGGCGACCGTGCTGCGGCAGGTATTTTTGGGCGCGACGCGCGACTATCTGGTCGCCGCCGCCGACGGCACCAGCCTGCGCGTCGTCACCGCGCCGGGCAATCTCGTCACCGAGGGCAGCGAAGTCTTCTTGACGCTGCCGCCCGAGCGCTGCCGGGCGCTGGCGCGATGAGGCGGCGCATCGACATCACCCGCCCCGTGCTGTGGCTGGTCGCGCTCGTGCTCGCCGTGCTCATCCTGCTGCCGCTGTCGTGGCTCGCGGTCTATAGCCTGACCGACAAGGCGCGGCATTTTACGCTGCAAAATTTCGTCACGCTGTTTTCCGATCCAGACTTCCTCGATCCGCTGCTGACCACCGCGATCATCGCCGTCACCTCGGCTGCGATCTGCTGCGTGGTCGCCGCTCCGATCGGCTGGTTGGTGTCGCGCAGCGACATGCCGGGACGGCAGACCATCCGCGCGCTGATGACCGCGTCGTTCGTGACGCCGCCCTTTCTCGGTGCGGTGGCCTGGGAGCTGCTCGCCGCGCCGAATTCGGGCCTCCTCAATCAGCTTTTTCGCGCGCTGACGGGCGCCGAGTCGGACGCGCACCTGTTCGACATCTATTCGCTGCCGGGCGTGATCTTCGTCATTTCCTGCTACACCTTTCCGTTCGTGTTCGTGCTGGTGGCGAATGCGCTCGACACCATGCCGGGCGAACTGGAGGATGCCTCCGCCATTCTCGGCGCAAAAGCCTGGACCACGGCGCGGCGCATCACCATTCCGCTCGCGCTGCCGGCGCTGCTCGCGGGCGCGCTGATCGCGTTCCTGCAGGCAATGACGCTGTTCGGCTCGCCCGCGATCCTGGCGCTGCCCGCGGGCTTCCACACCATGACGACAAAGATCTGGAGCCTGTTCCAGTATCCGCCAAAGCTCGAGCTCGCTGCTGCCGCCGCGGTGCCGCTGCTCGTGCTCACCATCCTGCTGCTACAGACGCAAAGGGCGCTGCTCGGCCGCCGCGGCTATTCCGTGGTCGGCGGCAAATACGGCCCGCCGCGCCGCGTCGAATTGAAAGGCTGGCGCTGGGTGGCGATGATCTTCTGTCTCATCGTACTGCTCAACCCGGTGTTCCTGCCCTATCTCGCGCTGCTCAACGCCGCGCTGTCGCCGAATGCGACGACTTTTGTGACGCCGTCGACCCTGACGCTGCACAACGTCGTCTTCGTGTTCACCGAGCTCTCCGCCACCGCCCTCGTGCTCAAGAACACCGTGATCCTGGGCACGGCCGCCGCGACCATCGGCACCATCCTCGCACTCGTGATCGCCTATGTCACGACGCGGCGGCTGATCGCGGGCTCGCGCATCCTCGGCCTGCTCGCCACGGCTCCCGTCGCGGTGCCCGGCATCGTGCTCGGCGTCGGCCTGTTCCTGAGCTACACACGGCCGCCCTTCGTGCTCTACGGGACGCTGTGGATTCTGCTGATTGCGTTTTTGACCATCAACCTGCCGACCGCCTATCAGCAGCTGCAGGCCGCGTTCGCGACCATTCATCCGGAGCTGGAGGAAGCGAGCCGCATCCTCGGCGCGACCCGGCTGACCTCGCTCTGGCAGATCACGGCCCCGCTGCTGCGCACCGGCGTGATCGCGACCTGGTGCTTCATCTTCATCGGCGTGATGCGCGAACTGTCAGCCGCGATCGTGCTGTTCACCTCGCAGACCAAGGTGCTCTCTGTCCTGATCTACGACCTCAACGAGAGCGGCGATCTCGCCGCGATCGCGGTGCTCGGGATTGCGATGCTGGTGATCACCTTTGCCGTGGTGCTGGCGGTGAACCGCATCCCGATGTTCGGCGCCAGTGCGGGGGCAAGATTGCGGAATTCGTAAGGGTGGTCAAAGGCGCTCTTGCGCCGTGCCCACCAACTGGCCACAGCACGCGGGGCGGTGGGCACGCGCCGCTTTGCCCATCCTACCGAATGTGCCTGCCGGCTTATGGCATTTCGCCATTTTCGGCCCATATATCCGGGGCCCTTCCTGCTGATCAAGGATCTCCTAAGTGACTGATGTTCTGGACAAAACCGCCGCTCCTCCGGTCGCGCCGCGCCGCGCGCATGCCTTTACCGCGCACGGAATTACCGTCAGCGACGAATACGCCTGGCTGAAGGACGCGAACTGGCAGGAGGTGCTGCGCGATCCCACCGTGCTGGACAGGGACATCCGCCACTATCTCGAAGCGGAAAACGCCTATACGGAAAGCCTGCTCGGCCACACCGCGCCGCTGCAGAAAAAACTTGTCGCCGAGATGCGCGGCCGCATCAAGGAGGACGATTCCAGCGTGCCGTCGCCGGACGGCCCCTTTGCCTATTTCCGCAGGTATCGTGAGGGCGGCCAGCACGAGATGTTCGGCCGCATGCCGCGTGGCGGCGGCGAGGAAACAATCGTGCTCGACGGCGACGCGCTGGCGAAGGATCACGCCTATTTCAAGTTCGGCGGCAGCCGCCATTCGCCCGACCACAGGCTGGTCGCCTGGAGCGCCGACATCAAGGGCTCTGAGTATTTTTCGATCCGCGTCCGCGAATGGGAGAGCGGTCGCGACCTCGACGAGACAGTCGAGGAAACCGATGGCGCCATGGTATGGGCGACGGATTGCAGAAGCTTCTTCTACGTCAAGCTCGACGACAACCATCGCCCGATGCAGGTGTGGCGGCACCGTCTCGGCACGCCGCAGGCTGACGATGTGCTGGTCCATGAGGAGCAGGATGCCGGCTGGTTCACCCACATTCATGAGAGCACCTCGGGCCGCTTCTGCGTGATTGCCGGCGGCGATCATGAAACATCGGAACAGCGGCTGATCGATCTGGCCGCTCCGGACACGCCGCCGCGGCTCGTGGCGGCGCGCGAGGTGGGGGTGCAATATTCGCTCGCCGACCGCGGCGACGAATTGTTCATCCTGACCAATGCCGACGAGGCCATCGACTTCAAGATCGTGACCGCGCCGCTCGCGGCGCCGGAGCGCGCCAACTGGCGCGACCTGATCCCGCATCGTCCCGGCATCTACGTCATCGACCACGATCTCTATTCCGGGCACATGGTGCGGCTGGAACGCGCCAATGCACTGCCATCAATCATCATCCGCGACCTTGCAAGCGGCGAGGAGCATGCGATCGCCTTCGACGAGACGGCCTATTCGCTGGATACGATGGGCGGGTACGAATTCGACACAAAAAACCTGCGGTTCGCCTATTCGTCGATGACGACGCCGTCCGAAGTCTATGACTATGACATGGCGGCGCGCACGCGCATCTTGCGCAAGCGCCAGGAGATCCCGTCCGGCCATAATGCGGCCGACTATGTCACAACCCGCATCATGGCGCGCGCCGAGGACGGTGCCGAGGTCCCGATCTCGCTGCTGCATCGTCGCGATTTTTCGCGCGATGGCCGCGCGCCGCTGCTGCTGTATGGCTACGGCTCCTACGGCCATGCGATCCCGGCTTCGTTCAATGCCAGCCGCCTGTCGCTGGTCGATCGCGGCTTCGTCTATGCCATCGCGCATATCCGCGGCGGCACCGACAAGGGCTGGGGCTGGTATCTCGACGGCAAGCGCGAGAAGAAGACCAACAGCTTTGACGATTTTTCGGCCTGCGCCCGCGCGCTGATCGAAGCCAAATACACCAGCACTAGGCGCATTATCGGCCATGGCGGCAGCGCCGGCGGCATGCTGATGGGCGCGGTCGCTAACCGCACGGGCGAATTGTTTTCCGGCATCGTCGCCGAGGTGCCGTTCGTCGACGTGCTCAACACCATGCTCGACGACACCCTGCCGCTGACGCCGCCGGAATGGCCGGAATGGGGCAACCCGATCGAGAGCGAAAAGGACTTTCGCACGATCCTGTCCTATTCGCCGTACGACAATGTCACGTCAAAGCCCTATCCCGCCATCCTCGCCATGGCCGGGCTTACTGATCCCAGAGTTACCTACTGGGAGCCCGCAAAATGGATCGCACGGCTGCGCGCGACCATGACCGGCGGCGGCCCCGTGATGCTGCGCACCAACATGGGCGCCGGCCATGGCGGCGCCTCGGGCCGCTTCAACCGGCTCGACGAGGTCGCGATCGTCTACGCGTTCGCGCTGTGGGCGGCCGGGTTGGCGGGGAAGGGTGAGGTGTAGCTGCTTCCCGAGCAAAAGCCCAGTCGCATCGAACGCGGCACAAGCGGACACCAAGACTGTCGTCCCCCGCGAAAGAGGGAGCCATAACCACAGGCCTCAGCTATTGCACGAGCTGGGGGTAGCGCCTTTTTCGCAGCAACAGCCGCCCGGGGTTATGGGTCCCGGATCTGCGCTCGCTGAGCGCGGCGCGTTGCGCCGCTCCAGCTCGCTTGTCCGGGACGACAGCGAAAAATGTTGCGCGAGTCATCGCCCCATCTTC